>Ga0247841_10012978_pt1 | contig 10751 bp, 7 predicted proteins | sample LaCruzMarch2015__2_FD_192410 | JGI IMG/M metagenome (GOLD analysis project Ga0247841, IMG submission 192410) | Freshwater microbial communities from meromictic Lake La Cruz, Castile-La Mancha, Spain - LaCruzMarch2015_18m | ecosystem: Environmental > Aquatic > Freshwater > Lake | place: Spain...
GGCGGGCATGGCGGTGGAAAAGGTTTTTCTTGGAGAAGATAATGGATTTTCACTGGAAATCGCCGCCCTCGAAAAACTTCTCCATGGCGATGAAATCGTTTTCCTCGGTCAGCCGAATAACCCCACCGGTTTTATCTGCGATGCCGCGGCGATCCGGGAGACAGCAAGGCGAAACCCGGCGAGTCTTTTCGTCATCGATGAGGCCTTTGCCGATTTTGTCGCCGGGATGGACCGCCTCCTTGTGCAGCGCCCGATCAATGTCATCGTTCTTTGTTCATTGACCAAGTTTTTTGCCGTTCCCGGTCTCCGCCTTGGCTTTGCCGCGGGCTCCATAGATGTTATCGGTAAAATAAAGAAGCTGATTCCGCCCTGGTCTGTCAATGTCTTCGCCCAGGCTGTGGGCGAGGCGGCCTTGCCGGATGACGACTACCGGCTGCGGACGATCGGGCTCGTCAATGAAGAGCGGCGATATCTGCTTGAGGAGCTGAATGCAATATCCGGGTTTTATGTCTATCCGGGACAGGCCAACTTTCTTCTATTGCGGATTGACCGCAAGGATTTGGACGCCCCTGAATTGGCCCGGCGGTTACTGAAGAAGGGGATCGCCGTGCGTATCTGTGATAATTTCCCCGGCCTCGACAAGCGCTTTTTCCGGATTGCCGTGCGGAATCGGGAAGAGAATGAAATGTTCATGGAAGCTCTCCGGGAAGTCTTGGCCCTTCCCTTGATAACAGTTCGCAAGACCCGCAAGCCGGCGATCATGTTTCAGGGGACCAGCTCCAATGCCGGCAAGAGCATCCTTTCCGCCGCCCTCTGCCGGATTCTTCTCCAGGACGGCTACCGGGTGGCGCCGTTCAAATCCCAAAACATGTCCCTGAATTCCTATGTGACCCGCGATGGCGGGGAGATGGGGCGTGCCCAGGTAGTGCAGGCCCAGGCAAGCCGCCTCGATCCCGATGTCCGAATGAATCCCATCCTGCTCAAGCCGAGCAGCGACACGGGAGCCCAGGTGATTGTCATGGGGAAGCCCGTGGGGAACATGGATGTGAACGCGTATATCGACTATAAACCGGAAGCCTTTACCGCAGCACAGGCTGCTTTTGACTCTCTGGCGGAGGAATACGACGCGATTGTACTGGAAGGGGCCGGGAGCCCCGCTGAAGTTAACCTCAAACATCACGATATCGTCAATATGGCCATGGCCCGTTATGCCCGGGCGCCCGTCCTCCTGGTAGGCGACATCGACCGGGGCGGCGTTTTTGCCTCCTTTGTGGGGACAATGGAAGTGCTGGAGGAGTGGGAACGACGGTTGATCGCCGGATTTGTGATCAACCGTTTCCGTGGCCAGGAAGCTCTCCTTAAAGATGCCATCGACTATACGTATCGTCACACCGGAAAGCATACGTTCGGTGTGGTTCCCTATATCCATCGCCTCGGGCTGCCGGAGGAGGACTCGGTGACCTTCAAAAGCGGCCTCCTGGATGCGGCACCGCGACAAGATGAAGCTGTTGAGATTGCCATTGTGGACCTGCCCCATATTTCGAATTTTACCGATTTCGATCCTTTCCGAATTGAGCCGGATGTTTCTTTGCGCATTGTCAGGTCAGCCCAGGAAATCGGGAATCCCGACGCCCTGATCCTGCCGGGAAGCAAGAATGTCATCGCCGATATGGCCTATCTGGAAAACAATGGTCTGTCCCGGGAAATCAGCCGCCTTGCCGGGGAGGGAAAGACAGAATTGGTGGGGATTTGCGGTGGGTTTCAGATCCTCGGCAGGGAAATCGCCGATCCTCACGGTCTTGAATCCAGGGGAGAGACCGTCGCCGGGGACTCAATGTCCTCCGGGTCGCTGAATTTCCCATTACCCACTTTAACATCTGTCGGGAAAAAATCGGCAGGGAAAACCCCGATTGGCTTGGGTCTCCTCCCCGTGACGACGACCCTGGCCTGGGAAAAAACCCTGAAATGTGTAAAAGGAAGGCATGTGGAATCGGGGTTGCCCGTAAAAGGATATGAGATTCACCACGGCCAGACGGCGGGAGCGGGAAACCACCCGGCCTTTTTCCGGGAAGACGGGGAAATAATCGGAGTTCAATCACCCGACGGCCGCATCTGGGGGACCTACCTTCACGGGGTCTTCGACGACGACGCATTCCGTCGCTGGTTTATCGACCGGCTTCGCCGCCGCCGCTCCTTGGCGCCCCTGGGAAAGATCCTCGCCGTCTATGACCTGGAGCCGGCCTTCGACCGCTTGGCCGAGATCGTCCGGCACAGTCTCGATATGGAAAAGATCTACCGCCTTATGGGATTGAAATAGGATCACAATTCACTTTTTTTGGCAAATGGAGGATAACAATTTCGTCCCCTTTGGCAAAGGGAAGATCACAATTCATTCCCCCTTTGGAAAAGGGGGATTTAGGGGGATTTTGAAAATAAACAAATGAAATCAATCATATATAGGTACGTCATCAAATGAAGCCAAATGCCGCCCGCATCCTATTGTTCACCGGCGACGGCAAGGGTAAGACCACCGCGGCCCTGGGGATGGTTCTCCGCGCCAGTGGCCATGACCTGAAATCCCTCATCGTTCAGTTTGTCAAGGCTGCCGGGGAAACGGGGGAACTCAGCGCCTGCCGCCGTCTGCCCGGGGTGGAGATTCTTCAGGCCGGGTTGGGATTTATCCCCGACGAAACCAACCCTGCATTCGCGGCTCATCAACAGGCGGCCCGGGAGGGACTCGAAAAAGCGGCGGCGGCCATTGCTGCTCGCAACTATGACCTGGTAGTAATGGATGAGGTCTGCCTGGCCGTAAAGAAAGGTCTCTTAACCGAGGAGGCAGTCATAGAGTCAATAAATAAAGCCGGACCGGAGGTGGTTATCGTTATGACCGGTCGCCTGGCCCCGGAAGGTCTGATTGATATAGCCGATACAGTGACGGAAATGACCATGATCAAGCATGGATACAGCGAGGGATGGCCCGCTCAGAAAGGTGTCGAGTTTTAACTTTTATATGAAAATCCCCCCATCCCCCCTTTGACAAAGGGGGGTAAGGGGGGATTTTCATGATTCGTTGTGCGCGCCTTCGGGCATGGGCGTTAAACAAGGGAGGAAACGTGAAAAAGCACCTCATGTTATTAGTTTTACTGATCATCTCATTTGCCGCGGCCTGCCCCGCTTCTAGCGGATTTGCCCCCAGGAATGTCTCCGGGGATTTCGATTTCTATGTCCTCGCCATGTCCTGGTCCCCCGATTTCTGTGCCGGGCAGGGCGGCAAAGATTATGAGCAATGCGGTCCGGGAAGAAATCCCGGTTTTGTCCTCCACGGGCTTTGGCCTCAGTATAAAAAGGGCTTTCCGCAAAATTGTACTTCCGTCCCGTTCCCTTCCTCGCTCAAACGAGAATTCCCCGGTCTGTTCCCGAATGACCGCCTCTATGCCCACGAATGGCGCCGTCATGGAACCTGTTCCGGCCTTGCGCCCCGGGAGTATCTATTCCAGGCCGAGAAACTCAAACAGACCGCCCCTCTCCCCCCGCGATATCAACATCTGCGTGAACCAGTCCGCACGACCACGGCGGCCTTCAAAAAGGAATTCAAGATGGTAAATGCCAACCTGCCGGATAACGGCATGGCCGTGTTCTGCTCCGGGTCGGGCCGTTTTTTGAAGGAGGTCTTTCTCTGCTATAACCGCCAGGGGAAGCCGACGGCCTGTAGTTCTGAAATCCTGTCCAAAAGCGCCCGGAGCTGCCGTCAGGGAGACTTTCTTATCCGCCCCGGCCGGTGATATTTATAATTAAAATGGCAAGACCTGCCGTGAATTATTTAATTATATCAAGAAGATAAGTCGCTTCGACGCGTCGAACTAATTTATGCATAAAGATTTTGGCGCTGTAATCAAGTAATGAAAAACTCTCTAATGTCCGTTATGGAAAGTTTATAATAACAAGGAGCGCATCAATTCCAAGATGTTTACCATTATGGCAGGGAACATCAATTCCATGATATTTCCCCTTATGATAGGAGTGTATTCAATTCCATGATATGCTACTCTATGATCAAGGAGTTCATCAATTCCAAAATGTTTACCCTGACGATAATGAACATCAATTCCATGAGATTCACCCTTTGCAACGGAATTCCAATAATATTTCCCCCTTTGTAAAAGGGGGATAAAGGGGGATTTCCCAACAACAAAAATGCTGAAGTACAACGAAAGTCTTAAAAATAAGGCGCGAGCATTACGCAAGAATACGACAGAAAGCGAATCAATCCTTTGGAATCGCCTCCGCGGCAAACAAATGATTGGCGTTCCCTTCTACCGGCAAAAGCCAATTGGTAACTATATTCTGGATTTCTTTGCACCGAGAGCGAAACTGGTTATCGAAGTTGATGGCTCCCAGCACATGGAGACGGAACATGTCCGGAAAGATAATGAACGAGACGCCTATCTGACAGGGTTAGGCCTTAAGGTGCTGCGTTTCAACAGCTGTGAGGTCATAAAGGAAACCGACGCCGTTGTTGATGTCATTTATCAAGCGGTGGTGGTACAGCTTGAGGGGGAAATCCCCCCTGGCCCCCTTTTTCAAAGGGGGGAAATATAAAGGAAGAAAATTAAGGGGCAGAACATAGAGAAATGAAAAATTAAGGGGAAAATCTCCCATGATCACTTTTCAAGTCCCTCTCTATCAAAGGAGGAAAGTTAGAGGAGTGGAATTCGTCCAGTCCCCCTTTGCAAAAGGGGGATTTAGGGGGATTTAGTGATATTCTTGGAAATCCCCCCTGACCCCCCTTTTACAAAGGGGGGAAGTTAGAGGAAGGAAATATTATGGATTTCGCATTATTGAGGAGGGGCAGATGAGAGAAGGGTTGAAGTTTAGACGGCTGTTGGCTGCTTTCTGGGAGGGGTTGAATTTAGGAAGATTGTTGGTTCCTTTTCTGGCTGGGTTGAAGTTCAAGAGGATATTGGCCAATGTCTTGTTGGTGATGGTTTTCTCCGGAGCTCTCGCGCCGGGGTTGAGGGTGGCGGTCGAGGTCGTTGCTCAGGGTGTGAGGACGGCGGTCGGCTTTACCGTGCCAGGTTCGATCTCGACAGTTGAGACCATCGCACCGAGTTTAACCTTGGTTGCCGAGGTCGTCGCGCCAGGTTTGATCTTGGCTGTCAAGGCTGCCGGACCAAGTTTGCTGATGGCGGCCGAGCCGCCCAAGGAACCCATCCTTCGCCTGGAAACGGGGATGCATACAGCGATGATCAGAAAGGTCGATGTGGATAAGGCGAACCGCCTGCTCGTCACGGCCTCGGATGACAAGACGGTGCGGCTCTGGGAGCTGGCCACGGGCCGCCTGGTCCGGGTTATCCGGCCGCCCGTGGGCGAAGGGGACGAGGGGAAGCTCTCTGCAGTGGCCATTTCCCCCGACGGGCGGCAGATCGCCTGTGGGGGGTGGACGAAATTGGGCAGCGATTCGGGGCATACGGTCTATATCTTCGACGCCGAAACGGGCCGCCTGACAGGGCGGATCACGGGACTCCCCAATGTGATCTTCCACCTGGCCTACTCCCCGGGCGGCCGCTTCTTGGCCATATGCCTCGGGGAAGGCGGCCTCCGTGTTTACCGGGCCGGCGACCTCCGCCTGGTCAGGGCGGACAAGGATTACGGTAGCCAAAGTAATGGCGCCACCTTCGCCCCTGATGGACGATTGGTCACGTCCTCTATTGACGGCTATCTGCGCCTCTACAGCAGTGATTTTCGCCTCCTCGCCAAAGAGAAGACCCCGGGGGGCAGCCGGCCTTTCCAGGTCAGCTTCTCCCCCGACGGCGGGCGGATCGCCGTCGGGTTTGTCGATTCCACCCAGGTCAATGTCCTGTCCGGCCGGGTCCTCTCCCATCTCTATTCCCCGGACACGACGGGAATAGCGAACGGAAATCTCGGTAGCGTCTCCTGGTCCGCCGACGGCCGGGACCTCTACGCCGGGGGGCAGTATCAGGAAAACGAAGGATCCTCCATCATCCGGTGGGACGACGGCGGCCGGGGAAAGCGCACTAATCTGACCGGGGCGTCCGATACCATCATGGACATCCGCCCGCTGCAGGACGGCGGCCTGGTCTATGGGGCCGGCGACCCGGCCATCGGTGTCTATGACGGCGCCGGCCGTCGGCGGATCCTCCTTGCCCCGGCGATTGCCGATTACCGAGGTAACCGAGAAGGATTCCTCCTTTCCAGCGACGGCGCCCGCGTCCAGTTCGGCTATGAGCCAAGGGGCAAATCCCCGGCGCAGTTCTCAGTAGCGGCGAGACGGTTGGAGGTTGATCCGGCCCGGGACGGCGAACTTGCCCCGCCCGTCGTGGAGGCATCTGGCCTCCGCGTTACGGACTGGAAAAGTACCACCACCCCTAAACTTAACGGCCAGCCACTGACACTGGATCAATACGAGAGGTCCCGGAGCCTCGCCATCGCCCCGGACGGCGGGAGCTTCCTCCTGGGGACGGAATGGTATCTTCGCCTCTTCGACCGGGAAGGACGGGAGAAATGGCAGGTTCCCGTCCCCGGTTCCGCCTGGGCGGTGAACATCGCCGGGAACGGCAAGGTCGCCGCGGCCGCCTTCAGCGACGGGACGATCCGCTGGTACAGCATGGCCGACGGGAAGGAAATCCTCGCTTTCTTTCCACATAATGATAAAAAACGCTGGGTGTTGTGGACCCCCGAGGGCTTCTTTGACGCCTCCGAGGGTGGGGCGGAACTGATCGGCTATCACCTGAACCAGGGCAAAGACAAGGAGGCGCGGTTCGTCGGCGTGAATAAATTCTATGATCAGTTTTACCGCCCCGACCTCGTCCTGGCGAAATTCCAGGGGAAGGACATTTCCGAATACGCACGGGCGGTGGATGTGAAGAGCCTCCTGACCACTAAAACCCTGCCGCCCGTGGTCCGCCTGACGACGACCTCCGGAATCAGGCAGAAACGGGATACCACTATTGAAGGTGAAATCTGCGACCAGGGGGGCGGGATCGGCGCGACGACCCTCTTTCTGAACGATATGCCCGTCGTCATGGATACTGACGGGCGGGGGCTGAAGATTGTCGCCAAAGGTGGCAAGGGTGGCAAAGGGGGAAGCGGGGCCGGAGGGAGAGACGGCAGCGGTGGCGGGATGTCCTGCCTTGCCTTCAACCATACGGTCACCCTCACGGAGGGGGAAAACGTCATTGCCCTCATGGCGAAGAACAAGGCCAACACCATCGAGTCGAACCGCCCCCAGGCGACCCTGACCTTCCGTTCCGGCCAGAAGGAACGGCCCGATCTCTATGTTTTGGCCGTGGCGGTAAACAAATACCGCGACGGCGACCTGCGCCTCAAATTCCCCATCCCCGACGCCGCCGACCTGGTCAAAAGCATCGAAGGGGGCGGGAAGCGCCTCTTCGGCAAGGTCATCGTCAAGACCGTCTATGACGACGCGGCAACCCGCACCGGCATCGAGGCGGCCTTCCGGGAAGTGGGAAGCAGGACGAAACGGGACGACGTTTTCATCCTCTTTATCGCCGGTCACGGAATTACCTACGAGCGGGACGGGAATTACTATTTCCTCCCCGTGGATTTCCGCTTCACCGGCGAGGAGGCGATCCAGAAACAGGGGGTCTCGAAGGACGACCTGATGCGGAACCTAACCCACATCCAGGCCATGAAGTCTTTGCTGCTGCTGGACACGTGCAACAGCGGCTCCTTTGCCGAGGCCGTGGCCTCCCGGAACATCGTGGAGAAGACGGCGGTGGCCCGCCTCAGCCGGGCCGTGGGGCGCTCGACTCTCGTCGCTTCGAGTAAGGATCAGGCGGCCCTGGAAGGTTATGAGGGGCACGGGGTCTTCACCTGGACGATCCTGCAAGCCCTGGCCGGAAAGGCCGCCGACCGCGATGGCAAGGTGACGGTGAACAGCCTCGCCACCTACGTCGAGGAGACCCTGCCCAAGATCACCTACAAGAAATGGGGTTACGAACAAATCCCCCAGAAAAGCCTCCAGGGGATGGATTTTCCGCTGCTGCTGAAGTAGGAGTGGGGAGGGAAAATAGAGGATGGAAATTACCCTGACCCCTCTTCATGTCCCCCTTTGTCAAAGGGGGGATGATTTGTGATTCCACATTTTTCAAGGGGAGGGTCTGATTTGCGATTCCCCCTTTATTAAAGAGGGATTTAGGGGATTTTCAGACTTCGATATGCCCACTGCGGGCATGGGGCTTAGTAAACCAAAAAGAGAGGATTTGGAAAAGATGCATTTTGCATCAAAGTTAACTATATGATATCATTAAGAGAAAACGGACGCTTCGGGTACCAAAGGCTTTGGAGACTTTTGTAGCAATATCAATGACTTATGCGATGAGTCGTTGAGGGGATTTCATTCATTCCAAGCTGGAGTGTGGGAGCTACCTATGTCAAGGAGCCGTTGCCCGATCTCACTTACAAGAAGTGAGGTTACTGGCAGATCCCCCATAAGAGCATCCGGGGGATTGATTTTGTTCTGGTTTTAACGTAATATGAACACAGGGAAAGTTTCTATAGCCACTGGGGGAGAGAATGCAAGTGCAATATTTTGGAATCAATGACGATTATGCTAGAAGCCGCCATTCGGTAACATTGGTCCACAGGCAATCTCGCCTTTGCTCAGCGGCTGGTTTTACCCTTGTGGAGCTGGTGGTCGTAATTGCCCTCATCGGGGTGCTGTTGAGTATCGCCGCGCCCCAGCTTGCCGCCTATCTGGAGCAGGGCCGCAAAGCGAAGTGCATTTCCAACCGGTACAACATCGAGCAGGACGAAAGGAGCTACTACCTGCACAATAATGCCCCGTCCCTCGTGATTGACAACCGTTACCAGTGCGCCTCGGGGGGAAACTATGTCTGGCTCGTTTCTGATCCGACGTCTCCGGACTATCCCCGTGTCGGCTGTTCCCTCCATTATGGAGAGATACCTGCGGACTCGACCCCGGCGCCTCCGACCCCGACCCCGACACCGGCGCCCCTGACGAGCCTGGGATCGACCCCTACCGAGATCACGACGGCCATGATCGATCTGATCAACAAGTACTACCAGCAGAACCACAACGATTACCCCCATGACTCGGGGAGTCGCGCATTTACCGATCTGGGTCTTAATCCGGCGGAATGGGCGCAACCCGTTAACGGCCTGCTCTATACTCCCGCTGGTGATCAAGTGCGCATCGAGCCGGCGCCAGGATATTCTCTTAACATAACGGATGTGCGCGGCAGGAATCTGACCATTACATCTAAATCAAATGATAGCGTGTTTTATGATCTAAAAAAAGATGCATGGTACAATAGCGCTAATGATAGGAAAGTCGATGTCAGCACCCTCAAGGTCACCAAAAACTGATGAGCTTGCAAGGCAACAGCAATAGGAAACTGAAATGTGATCATCACAGCTTTGTAAAAAAAGTAATCCTACCGCCATCTCTACACAAAATCCCCCTGTATCCCCCTTTGCCAAAGGGGGAATGAAATGTGGTCGCCCCTTTGCCGAAGGGGGAATGAAACGTGGTTGCGCGTTTGTCAAAGGGGGCTTGAATTAGATTTGTGATTACTGGAACCGTTAAAAATGAGGTCGCCGGGAACGGGATGGGGGAGGTTTTCTGTCTGTGGTTTGCCGTCTGACCCGGGGAATGCTTTTCTTGGCTGGATAAACAGCTACCGGCTTGGTCAGCATTTCATCGTCAGGTTCAATGCAGTGCAGTTCCCGTCCCATGAACGCCTCGATAGGGGCGATGTAAAAGGCGTCGCCCTCGTCGGCAAAGCTGACGGCGGTGCCGCTGGCACCCGCCCGGCCGGTGCGTCCGATGCGATGCACGTAATCTTCGGGATCATGGGGCAACGTGAAGTTGATGACGTGATCCATCCCCTCAATGTGAATACCACGGCCGGCCACGTCCGTAGCGACCATGACCCGGATTTTTCCGCTCTTGAAATCATCGAGCCGGTGAATCCGGCTTCGCTGGGGGATATCGCCGGAGAGTTCGGAACAATTGATGCCGTAACGGGTCAGCCGTTCGGCGAGGCGCCTGACCTCGTCTTTCCGGTTACAGAAGACCAGTACCCGCTCCAGATTCTCTCTGGTAATGATGTTGAACAGCAGGTCAAATTTCTGGTGTTCCGTCACAATGTAAACGATCTGGTCCACCGTATCGACGGCCACCTGCTCCGGTGCTATTTCCACCGTTACCGGGTTGACGGTCCATTGGGCGGCGAGGCGGGTAATTTCCCCGGTCAGGGTGGCGCTGAAAAGGAGGGTCTGGCGCTTTTCCCGGGAGGGGTGCTATGGATGATCATGCGGACATCCGGGATAAAGCCCATATCGAGCATCCGGTCGGCCTCATCGATGATCATTACCTCGACCTTTTTCAGGGTTATGTCGCCGCGCCTCTGAAAGTCCAGTAATCTTCCCGGTGTAGCCACCATAATATCGACGGGCCCGGCGGCTAACTGCAGCCGCTGCTTATCGTAATCCATCCCGCCAAATACGGAAAGGATCTTCAGACCGCAGTATGTGACGAGCTGGCGGGCTTCCGCCGAGATCTGGAGCACCAACTCCCGGGTAGGGGCAAGGATCAAGACCCGGGGTGTTCCGTGGGGTCGGTCTCCCGGGTGGGGATGGTTCAGAAGCCGCGTAATGACGGCGATCAGGAAGGCAGCGGTTTTCCCCGTGCCGGTCTGGGCCCTGCCGCTGGCATCCTTGCCCGAAAGGGTGCTGGGAAGGATTTC
>Ga0247841_10012979_pt1 | contig 10751 bp, 4 predicted proteins | sample LaCruzMarch2015__2_FD_192410 | JGI IMG/M metagenome (GOLD analysis project Ga0247841, IMG submission 192410) | Freshwater microbial communities from meromictic Lake La Cruz, Castile-La Mancha, Spain - LaCruzMarch2015_18m | ecosystem: Environmental > Aquatic > Freshwater > Lake | place: Spain...
GCACTGAAGTTAGAGACCCAGAAACAAAGCTCGAGGAAATGGAAGCGATCGTCGACCGGTTTGCTGTGCTTGCGGAAGATAACCAGAGAGAAGCTTTCAATAAATACAAAGAGCCAAGCCAAGCGGAAAAAATTCGGAAGCATAGAATCAGGTGGCTTGTAAAGGGTATCGCGGTCGGTGTCGTTGGACTTCTCAGTGGCGGCGCCCTTTTAGGTCCGGCACTGGCTGGTGCAATTGCGTCAGAAGCTGCTTCACTTATAACCAGCAAGGCTGAAGAAAAATGGTCTGGCGAGAAGGAGCTCGAAGAAAGTCTCCGTGAAATCGATGCTGGCAGGCTGGCGAGAGCGGGGGAACTGGCGAAGAAGGCACAGGGCACAAAGGAAGGCCCCAGAGATGTCTATATAACAGCTCTAAAAGAATTCTTCGATTATCTGGCAGGGGAGTTCTCTCAAACTACAGACGAAGAAAAACAAAAAAAGGCGGCATTAAAACATAAAAAATTCTGGTGGACAGCCGGCAAAATTACCGCATCGGTATTAGCTGGTGTGGCAGGCGGTGCTTTCGCAAGCGCTCTCGAAGGCGGAGCGCGATCGATGATGGAGAATCAGATTGCAGAACACGGCCAAAGAATCACCGGCGAAGGGATTGGAAAATTAGCCGAGCGCGACGAAGCTTTGCAAACGATGCAGCATTTAGGCCACAATGTTCACAAAGTGGGGGAGCAATGGGCCTTTGATTATAATCCGGGAGAACTTGATAAAATTATTAATGTTATAAAACCCGGCGAATCGCTGACGCTTCTCCCCGGCACTATGAGTCATGAGCTTTCCCAGTCAGTTGTTGAGAACTATATAACGGAAAAAATTAGGGAATCAGTCGCAACTGCGGTCTTGGGCGCGGGCATCGCCGAAGCTATGGGACAAAAACCGAGTGTCGGCAGCGCGTCTAGGGAAAGGCTAGATCGAGACATCTCAAGGGTCTCAAAAGGCCGCGAAGGAGTGTTGAGACCTGCCGAGTCTGGCACACCTTCGTCCGAAGCCACCAGATTGCCAGAAGGACTTACACCAGGAGTTTATACCGCAGGCCGGGATATTGTGTTGGAAAACATCCCAGAACCGTATGTCCGCAGCGGCGAGATTATTTATCTCGATCCAACGGCTTACAACTCAACTACAGGAGAACTCTATTTCAGGCGGCCGGATGGATCCGGTTGGGGCGGGGATGCCTACCCGATTAGCCGGGAGTATTTTACCAACGGCGCCCTTTTATCTACCCCGACTGCGCTTGCACCACCAATCCCAGTCATGCCGGAGGCAAATACAGAGGATGAAGATCTGGAAGCGAAAACTAAAGATGAGAATTATCTAAAAGAGGGCGAGAAGTGGTATTTTGTTTCTCTCCTCGAAGGCCGGCCGAAAGTCGGATCCGTGATTAAGGGGAAGGTCAAGCAGGTGCCGCTGCCTGAAATAGTTGATGGAAGCTGTGTCATCGAAAGCGTTGCTGAAAATCAGGTAACTTTTAGGGCTCAAGAAATAAAGAAAGGATTTTTTAATAAGAAAAAAGGTCAACCAGAATCAAGGGGCTACACTATTTCCAAGGAAGACTTTCTAAAATATTTTGCGTCTGAAACCGCCACTAACAATAGAGCCGCTGAAGAAGCGCGGCAAGCTACCGAACGAGAAACAACCGAAGAGGAGGACGAAGGCGGCGAGGACGAGAATATCCGCAAGGTGGAGCCACCACCAGAGGAAAAATGGCGTCCGATTGAATCGATAAAGACAGCCGGTGGAGAGGTGAAGCCAGAATATGCTTTTGGCTTCATGACTACAGGTCCAGCGCCTGAACCGTATAAGTTTGTGGTGGATAATATTCAAACAAGTGGGGATGCTGAGGATGACAATGATGCAGTCAGAATTGACTTTACGGTCGAAATGCCGGGTGGAAAAAAGCTCGAGATCGGCGACACTTGGAGTCGAGGTGATTTGGCAAAAATTGATTTCCGAAGTGACGACTCCCTTTACATCAAAACTCGTTTAGTCGAGCTAGCTGTAGTAGAGGCCAAGAAACGTGCGGTGCCGGAAGAACCACCAAAAGACGAAAAAGATAAAACAGAACCACCGACTTCGGAGCAGGAAACGGAGGAAAAGGTCAAGGCGCTTTTCGAGCAATTGAAAGCGAAAGATGGACTCGACATAACAGCCGGTGATCGAATGTACGATTATTCATTTGATGACCCTGAGGTTGCCCCGTTGCTCGAAGAGATTTCACAAGCTTCTGGGACCACAAAAATATCAAAAGTCGGAAGTCGTGTTCCTCATAACCAAAAAGGGAAGCTACGGGCAGAGTCATTCACTATTGAAAAAGATCTTGATTCAGTATTCGTCTATTTTGAAACGGTGTCTATCGCGGACTCAGAAGAATTAATTAAACAAGGGTATGAAAAGGCTAGTTATTTAACTAAAATCAATGGCGTAGACCCCGATATCAAGAAGTTCGACGACGAAGTCAAGAAGAGACAGGGCAAGGACCCAGTCGTTGTGAGACGGTTTGACAATCGTTTCTTTGAGGTTTTAGATGTAATCGGTTCGGGGGAGGACAAAAAATATAATGTTAAATCGCTAGATGCATCAGGTACCCCCGCTACCGTTGAGGCCAAATTAACAAGTTGGGTTGATTGGTATGTGAAGAAAGAAGGCGGAGCTGCGCCCGGAAATCCTCCCCTCGGCGAGGCTGAGGCCGTTGAATTTACTGACGATGAGAAAGCGCGTATCGAGCCAGTTCTGGCTGAAGCCCGCGCCTGGAGAGATATGGGGGCAATCGAGGTGCTAAAGATGGACGGGGGCGTCTTAGATGCCCCCGAAGAATGGTGGCAGCATTTTAGAGAAATCAAGCGACTTTGCGCAGATAATAATATTGAAAAACTTACTGATAATAGTGAGCTTCATAGGATGCTGGCTGGCGATCGGGCGAGACTGACACTTGAGATGGATGGTGAGAATCCTATAACGAAAATGCCTGATGGCAAATTAGTGCTGAAGATGAAACTACATGTCGAACCGATTACGAATTCGGGCGGGGGAAAGGCCGAGGAATCGCCAGCCGAGTCGCCTCTACCGCCATCACCCGAATACGAAATGGTGGGGGAGACTATACGCCTGAATTTTGGTGAAGCCGGCCATTTTGATTTGAAAAGGGACTATCCGGAAGCTGAAAGACCGGAGATAAAATTTGCGATTGATGGCAGGATCATCCCTGTTAAATTGGCATCAGCTCTTCGGCCCGACACTCGACAGGATCTAAGCGGTGCTGCGGATATAAGTTTCAAATTTGTAAGTGCCAACAAGAAAGAGATTACAGAAAGCATTCATCTCAACACCTTTCGCGCCCTACTCGCCGAACCGCAAAATGCCGGTTTATTTCGGGGCAATAATGTACGGGAGCCGGAGGGTGTTACGAGAGAAGTGTTTGTTGCTTCACAAGCATTGAAGGACTGGCTTTTGAAAAACGCTCCGCCGGAAGTTGAAGGATCTCCGCCTGATGTTGAGGCGCTAGGCGCTCCCAAACCCAATGAGCGGATCGAGGGAGGAATTCAATTCAATTTTGAAGGCAAATCGCCCGTCACATTGATTCCTGATCCGGCCCACAAACGATCGTTCTTATTGGGTAAGGGAGATAAGAGCATAAAGGGTTGGATCGATCATGTTGAAGTACCTGACGGAGAGCTTGGAGACGACACAAATGTAACAGTTCATTTTGAAACTGAAAATGGTGAACCAAGATTATTGGAGCGTTCTTTGAGGAAATGGCGTGAAATGTTGGAAGGAAAAAATGGTTGATGAGAAAAAAGAAAAGTTAATAGAGCCTGACACACCGATATTTATCAACTTAGATCTGGATGACGAAGAGTTGCCTGATGGTTTTTTTGATTCTGTCAAAAAGGATCCAACCGCAGAAGTATTAGAGGAACCGCCGTTCACAACAGATGAGGTAGTAGGACAACCTGCTGACGAACCAATTACATCAGTAACTGCACCAGCCAATCCGTACGCTGAGCTCCCTCGCACAAGCCAGCCGCCAGATTTCATTAAGGCACGGGAAGCAAAATGGCCCGGTTACAGCAAAGGATCGACCCGAAGTGCGGAGTCGAAAAATATTCCGCCACTGCCAGATATGCCAACGATACCAGGAGACGAGCCGTTGAAGCCTGCCATTGAAAGCAAACCATATATTGATAAATTAACTGCTCTGGAGCGCGACACGACGGCGCCACACACACTTGCCACTGCGAGAAAGGTACGAGAGGAGCTTGCCGACCAAGAAGCTCAGCGAGCGGCTGACGCGGCCGAACAAGAACGCCACGGAACATTTATGGGTGAATTTCTTAACAAGCAAGGCGTTGAGCCTGGCAAGGGAAGCACGTCGCTTCGCGAGATATTGGGCAGCAAGGATAATACCCCCATTTCAGATGTGCCGCCGATCGTGACTGAGCCAGAGGTCGTTAATCCGGTTGATGACAGTCCAGCCGCGCCAGAGAGCGAAGCAGTTGCTCCTGTCGAAGACGGTGCGCGCCGTAACGGAGCCACTGCTGATTTATTCGGATCGGAAGCACCGGTGCCGGAACCGCCGACACTCCCGTCAACAAGTCCAGCCGCTGATAATCCACTTGAAGAACCAGATCTGAAAATGCCCAATTTTCTTGAAACATATGCAAAAAATCCTAAACCCGAGGAGCTCCCGCCAGTATCCGGAGAATTTCTGCCACTAGACGCAACCAGGCAGTCTGTCGAGGATTCAGATGCTGCCGAAGTTGCGCCAGCCGCTATAATTCCGCCAGTCGAGCCAGCTCCACCAGTTGCTGAAGCACCAGTGACGCCACCTCCAGAGATTGCGCCGGCGGCTCAGCCACCAATCCGGAATAAAGGTATAGTAGAGAGGTTGAGAGACCTTGTGGCTTTTATGCGCAAAGGAGGCGATAATTCAGGAGAAGCTGCCAAATTGTCAGATAGCCGCTTCCGGCCAGAAACAGCGCCAGAGTCAGAGCAAAACCAAACGACACCAACAGGCTAAAGCCTGGGCTACGGTATTTTGTAGTGCAAGCTTCAGCTTGGGAACACCCTAAAGGGTGGTCTACGGGACGAAACGTAGCACAAGCTTTAGCTTGATTGGCCACACTAAATCCAAAAGAGTAAAACATATGAATAGAGGAGGGGATTACTACAATTACGGTGCCAGCGCCACCGTCGGACCACTTATTCCGTGGTACATCTGGCCGGTTATCGTTATCGCCCTGTTTGTGGCGGGCTATTTTGTCTATCAATGGATCAGGGGCATCCTCCTGCGCCGTTTCCAGATTGAGCTGACCAAAGATTGGGTCATGTATAAAGTTATGGTGCCAAAGGACCGCCATGCCGAGGAGGACGACCAGCGCAAAAATTTCCAGGAAATGCTGGCTGTGATCGAGCCGTTTTACGCCGGTATCAACGCCCTTTACGACCAGAACATCGCCAAGAAAATTACCGCCTCGCAACTTCACATTTCTTTGGAAATTGTAGCCAAGGACGGCCTGATTCTTTTCTATATCGGCTGTCCGAAGCAGATTTCCGAAATAGTATTAAAAAACCTTCACGCCCAATATCCTCACGCCGAAATTAACGAAGATTACGATTTCTCGATTTTCCCCGACAAACCGCTGAAAATTGATGTTTTAAATCTGAACTTTATCAAGCGCTTCATTTTCCCGGTCAAGACTTTCAAGAATCTGGAAGAGGATCCGCTCAACGCTGTCACGAACTCAATGTCGAGTCTGGGCGAGAACGAGCTGGCCGCAATTCAGATCCTGATCCGGCCAACCTCGGGCATTTGGCGTCTGGCGGGGGAGAGAGCCGCTTTCAATATTCAGCACGGCAAGTCGCGCATTTCACATTCCAACTCGTTTTTTGTGCGTGCGAGCGAGGCCTTCTTTATTTTTCTGGGCGAAGCGTTCAAGACCGCCCGCAATGACAAAGAGGACGACCACACCGCTTTGTACGACCCAAAAAATCCGATGAAAATTACGCCTCAGCAGGAAGCGCAGGTCAAACTTCTAGGCGAAAAAGCGGCCAAAACCGGCTTCGAGAGCCAGATCCGGATTGTGGCAGTAGCAGAGACCGATCAAATGGCGCGGCAATTGAGCAAAAATGTGGCGGCCGCCTTTGACCAATTCACCTCGCCCGACGCCAACGGCTTTAAAATTAAAATTCCCAAGAATAAAGCCGAAGAGGTCGGTAGTTACGTTTTCCGCATCTTCAGCCGCGGCCCAAGACTGATTCTAAACACCGAGGAATTGGCCTCAATGTATCATCTGCCAAACCGTTATGTCGACACGCCCAATATCTCTTGGCTTCTGTCAAAGAAAGAAGCGCCGCCGGCCAATTTGCCGAAAGAGGGCACGGTTATCGGCAAGGCCCCCTTCCGTGGAGAAGAGAAACTTATCCGCATCAAAGAGGCGGACCGACTTCGCCACATCTATATGATCGGTAAAACCGGCGTGGGTAAAACCGTTCTATTTCAGAATATGATCGAGCAAGATATCCGCGAGGGCAGGGGAGTGTGCTATCTCGATCCGAACGGCGACGCCGCCGAGTGGATTATCAACCACATTCCGAAGGAACGGGCCGAAGACGTAATCTATTTCAATCCGGCTGACAAGGACCGGCCTTTTGGTCTCAATATGCTGGAGTGGAAGACGCCGGATCAGCGCGACTTTCTGGTGCAAGAGTCGATCCAGATGTTTTATAAACTTTTTGACCCGAATCAGACCGGCATTGTCGGCCCGCAGTTTGAGCACTGGATGCGCAACGCCGCTCTGACTTTGATGATGCATCCCGAGGGCGGCACCATTATCGATATCCCGCGCTTATTTACCGATCCGGAATTCGAAAAGGATCGGGTCAAATACGTGACCGATCCGGTTGTCCGATCTTTTTGGGAGAAGCAAATGGCCAAAACAGCTGATTTCCACAAGTCGGAAATGTTGAATTATTTCACTTCAAAATTTGGCCGCTTTATGACCAATGATATGATGCGGAATATCCTGGGCCAAACCAAATCGTCATTTGACTTCCGCGAGGTGATGGATGGCAAGAAGATTCTAATCTGTAATTTGTCAAAGGGTTTGATCGGGGAGATAAACGCTTTTCTTTTGGGCATGATTATCGTTTCGAAAATCGCGATGGGCGCCTTCTCGCGCCAGGATATGGCCGAAGACGCCAGAACACCGTTTTATCTCTATGTCGATGAGTTTCAGAATTTCATCACCGACGTTTTCGCCACCATTTTGTCCGAATCCCGCAAGTATAAACTAAGTTTGAATATAACCAACCAATACATCGCTCAGCTTGATGAAAAAATCCGCGATGCGGTCATTGGCAACGCCGGCACCCTCGTTTCCTTCCGGATCGGGGCGGCCGACGCCGAGTTTCTGGTCAAGGAATTCGATCCTTTGAAACAGGACGATATGACCAATATCGACAAATACAATTTTTATATCAAAATGCTGATTGACGGCGCGCCGAGCCGGCCGTTCAATGGCACCAGCATCTGGCCGGAGAATCCCCAAGGTACGCCCGAAGTCGGAGCCTCGATCAAAGAACTTTCCCGTCTGAAGTTTGGCCGGCCGAAAGAGGAAATAGAATCGGAAATCCTGGAGCGGTCTCAAGTCGATAAAATTGATCTGCCCGGGCTGCAATCTGTTGACAGCAAACCGGCGCAATAAGCATTTTTTGCAAAACTCATCGCTCTCTTCATTAAATTTCTATAGTAAGTTCACCCCGTAGGCGTCGAGCTTTTTCACCTATTGGGTGTTTTTCGTTTGGCAAAAACTAACTACGTTGTCATCCTGAATGAAATGAAGGATCTAGAGCTCAGTCCTTGAGCTCGCATAAATCAGTAATCGCTTCGCTAGATTCTTCGCTCACGCTCAGAATGACATTGCTGAAACATTTTTAGATTCAGCTCTTTTTGCTGTTGACGCCCAGATATTAATGTGGTAATATATTTTTAGTTTCCCGAAATAAAGAAGGAAATATGTCCACAGAGGCGGAAATAAAACAAATCAAAACGATGCTTGATCAGGCGGAGAACAGTATAAGGCAGGCCAAGAACTTGCTTTTTTCAACTGATATTGCGGCCAAAGCATCGGCAATGAAAACAGAAAATAGCGGGAGTATTGTCGAAGGTATTTTCGATGGCGAGAAGATGGCCAGTGCCGACAAGAAGCATTACGACGTGCCGGCAAACTACGCCTCGAAATCAAAGTTGGTCGTTGGCGATATGATGAAACTGATTATTCAAGACGACGGCAGTTTTGTCTACAAACAAATCGGTCCGGTCGAACGGAAGAAAATGATCGGGACGCTTTCCGAAATTTCCGCCAAAAACTACGTTGTTATTTGCGGCAAGACAGAGTACCGGGTTTTGCCTGCATCTGTTACATATTTCAAAGCAAGTGATGGGGATAAGCTCACAATCTTGGTGCCGAAAGACAGCACTAGCGAGTGGGCCGCAGTCGAGAATTTAATAGGAAAATTAGAAAGAGGTAATGATGGGAATTAAAAATTTTTCTCCTTACAAGGTCGTGAAAGAAGCGGTCAAGGATCTGAAATCAAACGAAGCCAGAGTAATTACTGGCCGTTTTGGCATTAATTCAGGAAATCTTACTTTGTCCGCGATCGGGAAGCAGCTCAATCTCTCGAGGGAACGGATCCGCCAGATCGAAAAGGAAGCGATGAAAAAGCTGGCCAAGAAGATTGTTGATGAGGAAAATTATTATGTTGCCGAAATCATTGCTCATTTTGAGAAAGAAGGCGGCATCACCAGCCATGGCAAAATCGCCGAGAAGTTTCTGGATCAAAATTATCTGGCTGACCGGAATGAATTCAACTCATTGCACCTGATCTTTGTTCTGATGCCCGACCTTATCAAAATCGAGAAAACCAAAGAACTCGAAGCCGGCTGGATTTTGGCCTCGCTCTCAAAGGAAGATGCGATCAAAATTATCAATGCCTGGGTAGCTCATCTTGGCAAAACCAAGAAACCGGAAACGCTAAATGTTTTAGTTGACGCCCATCCCGACCAAAGTAAATATTCCGTTTCTTTTCTTACCGAACTGCCGCAAATCAGCAAGAAACTGGTCAAAACCGAGGCCGGTTTGATCGGACTGTCAAGTTGGCCTGAGGTCAATCCGCGCAATGTCCGCGACAAAATTTATTATATTTTCAAGAAGTATGGCAAGCCTCTTCATTTTGATGAAATCGCCAAGAAAATTGCCGAACAAAGTTTTGATAACAAAAATATCGTCAGGGCAACTGTCCACAACGAACTAATCGCCGACAGCCGTTTTGTCTTGGTCGGGCGGGGGATATACGGGCTTTCAGAATGGGGTTACAAGGATGGCACCGTGTCTGATGTCATCAAAGATATTTTAACTGGCAAATCTGACGGATTACCGGCAGACGAAGTCGTAAACAAAGTAATGAAACAGCGGCTGGTCAAGAAAAATACAATCCTGATCAATCTGCAAACAAAGCCTTTGTTTAAAAAGCTGGCAAACGGCAATTTCGGGTTGGCATAAATAGCTGTTCGCTCATTATTGTCATTCCAGCGAAGGCTGGAATCCACTGACAGTTTTTACTATTTTTGGATCCCAGATCTCGAGCTTACAGTCTGGGATGACAACACGGTGAGCAACTACTGCCTTGCTCTAGCAAAGAAAAATATTTGGTTGTATAATATAATAGTACTTTTGTTAACCAGTAAATGGTCCTTTTTGCAAATATGTCTTACATACTATTTATTGTCATCATCGTTCTTATCATTGCGCCAGTCTATCTGATCTGGGCTATATATAGTATCAACTTAAAACTCCGCCGGGCTGAATGGCTCAAATCCCAAGAGTACACTTTTCTGCGGATCGATGTGCCGAGAAATAATGATAAAGCCCCGCTCGCAGCCGAACAGATGTTTGCCGCCTTGCATGGCATTTTCTCCGATTCAGCCAAATTTCAAAGTATTGTCAGTTTCGAGATTGTGGCCAAAGATAAATTTATCCAGTTCTATATTCACACCCCAGTCCATCTCAAAGATTTTGTCGAGGGGCAGGTTTACGCCCAATATCCGACCGTCGAAATCAACGAAGTTGACGACTATGTGACTCAAACCGATATGAGCGACAAGCATTTTTCTGTCAACGAGCTCAAAATGAACAAGCCGGACGCCTATCCGATCAAGCAATTCACTGACTTCGAAGTAGACCCGATTTCCGGCATTACCTCAGTAATGGCCAAGCTCAACGCCGGTGAGCAAGTTTGGCTCCAGATGCTGATCCGGCCGGTAGGGGATGAGTGGCAGGAACGCGGGCACAAGATGGTAAATCTGGTTCGCGGGGGCCGGAAGCCAAATCATCTTGGAATTAGTAACTCAGTCTCGAGATTTTTCCTCAATTTACTGAATGCTTTTGTCGCTCAAGTCATGAGACCGGGCGAAACCAGTACCGATAACAAAGAGATCAAGTTGCCGGCTTCGGTCGAAGAAGCTCTTAAAAGTATCGAGCAAAAAATTACCAAGCTTGGTTTTCGTACGCGTATTAGAATTGCCAGTATCGGCGATGATCCCGTTTCTGTCAGATTGCGCAACCAAAATATCGGCGCCGCTTTCAAACAGTTCAACACCACCAACTTGAATGGTTTCAGAACGGGCGAGATACATGTTGACCG
>Ga0247841_10012981_pt1 | contig 10750 bp, 11 predicted proteins | sample LaCruzMarch2015__2_FD_192410 | JGI IMG/M metagenome (GOLD analysis project Ga0247841, IMG submission 192410) | Freshwater microbial communities from meromictic Lake La Cruz, Castile-La Mancha, Spain - LaCruzMarch2015_18m | ecosystem: Environmental > Aquatic > Freshwater > Lake | place: Spain...
CGAAGCCCTGCAGAAGACTATAATCTTTGAGGCCGGCAAGACCCAAACTATAGAGGTTGCAAGCACCCTTACTCTCAAGGGGATATCGGGTAGTCAGCTTAAATTGCAAAGCTCCACAGATGGTATTCAGTGGAAAATATATCCATGGGGCACCAATGCAATATCAGATGTCAACGTCAAAGATTCTAAAAATTTAAGCGGGAGTTATCTGCTGCCATATCCCACGTCATCAACAGATAGCGGTAATAACACGATGTGGTTTAAACCGAATGCACCGCTGCCGCCCGTGCCTCCTAGCCCGGTAGTTCCCGTAATAGAGCCCGATGTACCTAATTCCGGGGCGGTCGACATAGACGAGGAATTCTATAGGAAAAAATACAGGAAGGACTATTCGAAGGGAAAATATAAGACTACTGTCATAGTTGTGGAAGGCAGGGTAGTTGTAGCCGACTATGATGAAAGCGGCGCTGAGTACAATGATGCAGTGTCGGTCTCCGGCGGCCAGGAGACGTCTAAGATAGGAAAGGTGGAATAGTGCATATGGATATAGAACACAAACCGATGAAGGATATCTTTACCAAAGCATACGACGACGCCTACCATAAACTCATAAGGTATAAAAACAGCATCATATTTGGCATTTCATTTATCGTGGCTATATTTGTGCTCGGACTTTACATTTTTGGAGTTTTGGACAGGTTCGAACTCTTTACTCTCGATTGGCGTTTTAATATAAGACAGATCACCCAGAGTGATTCAGATATAGTTTTTATCGATATGGCTGAAGACAGTATCGGCGCCATAGGGCGCTGGCCATGGCCGCGAAAATGGCACGCCGCTATGATAGCGGCGCTAAGTGAATACAGCCCCAAAGCCATAGTCTTCGATGTTATATTTTCGGAACCGCAGGATGAAGTCGACGACCTGGCCATGGAAACCGCTATTAAAGAATCCGGTAAGGTCTATCTTCCGCTACTCTATGATCTGGTGCCAGGCAGACTCAAAAATTATTACAAAGGGGAGGGCGTGACGGGTGTCTACGGCCCTATCGGACGTTATACGCAGTTTATAAAAGGGTCCGGGCATATAAACGCCATACCGGACTCAGACGGCATATTACGCAGGATCCCTGCCGTGATAAGTTATGACGGTAAATCCTCAAATCACTTCGGTATAAAGATAGCCTCCGATATTCTCGGGGCCAAGGATCGGGATATTATATTTAACCCGTACACAAATTCTATCACCATGAATCTTCCAGAGGGTAAGATCGAGACCATACCGCTCGATAAGGATAATCAAATCATCGTGAACTGGATCGGGCCGTGGGGCAGGGACTTTAAGCACTATTCCTACATTGACATAATAAGGTCTTATGCTCTCATTAAGGATGGCAAGAAGCCCCTGGTAGACCTGAACGCTTTAAGGGGTAAGATATGTGTCATAGGACTGACCGCCGCAGGACTCATCGATATCAAACCCATCCCTATATCAAGCGCCTATCCGGCAGTTGGGACAAATGCTATGGTCATAAATAGCATACTGAAAAACGATTTTATAAAGCCGGTTCCGGAAAATATCAATATGGTACTCATATTCTTCATATCTATAATCTTCACGATATATCAGAGCCGCCTGCGTATTATCGGCGGCATGATACTGGCCTTAGCGGGTATATTTTTGTATGCTGCAATATCAGCTGCTATATTCATACTATATGACGTAGTTATAGTGACTTTTTATCCCATCCTCGGCATGTTCATAGCCTACATTATGATGGCATCCTATACCCATATTGCCCATTCAGTAGAGAGAGCGCGTCTCTTTAGTCAGGCGACCAAAGATGGGTTGACACAGCTTTACAATATAAGGCACTTCAACATGCTTCTGGAGGCCGCACTCGGTAACGCCGCCGCGTTAAAAGCGCATCCTCTGTCGATCATTATGTGTGATATTGATAATTTTAAGCATGTCAATGATACCTACGGCCATCCCATAGGGGACATAGTATTGAAGGAAGTAGCAAATATTATCAAGTCCAAGTGCAGGCAGGTGGATGTGACAGGCCGCTACGGCGGAGAGGAATTTGTAGTTATGCTGTCTGGAGCCAGGGAGAAGGACGCGGCCGATGTGAGCGAAAAGATACGCTCGGCTGTAGCGGCGAAGGCATTCAAACTTGCGGGGAAAAACTATTCCACAACTATAAGCCTGGGAGTTGTTCAATATACGGACGAGAAGAATAAAGATGTCCTGATAGAGAAGGCGGATAAGGCGCTCTACAGGGCCAAGGCAACCGGTAAGAATAAGGTATGCCTTTACTCCAAATTACCAAAATAAGAGGAGGCTGTTTCTATGTACCTGCAGAATGACCTGTATACGATATACGGCGAAGTTCTGGTCAAAAAAGATGTTGAGATCACACCCGGTGTCGTGAAGAGAATAAGGGAGATGGGTAAAAGGCATAAAGATACCACTATCCTGCTCAAGAATACCGCCATATTTTCAGATTTTAGAAAGGTTTTCGGCGGCTCGAAATACGCCAATATGCTGAATTCACCGGCGTTCAAAGATAAGATATGTGAGATCGCCGGCAAGCTTGAGATCGAGAACGATCTGATATTCGAACTGGGCACCATGAAGTCAAACCTTCCCTATACTTATGACCATGTGCTGGCCGTAGCAGCTTTGGCCACAAGGGTTGCGCTGGCGGAGAGATCAAAAAAATACGACGAAGTGACTACGCTCCGCTGCGGTTTCACGCATGACATAGGCAAGACGCGCGTGCCCATATCCATATTGAACAAGGCCGACAAATTGACGGAAAAAGAAAAAAGCATAATCCAAACCCACCCCCTGGCGGGATATCTTATGCTGGAGTATTATTTAAAAAAGGACAGGACCGCGTGTTCATTGGCCAACCTTAATCATCATGAGCGCCTGGATGGTTCCGGCTATCCGAAAGGTACAAGGAGAGTAGATAAATACGCTCAACTGATAAGTATTGTAGATATCCTGGATGCTCTTATTACAAAGAGGCCTTATAGATGTAAGGCCTTTACGCTTAGGGCATCGCTCGATTATTTGTTAATGCAGGCCGATATGGGTAAATTCGATATGGATCTCGTCCGCTCGTTTATATCACTGGCCAGGAAAGATAAGCCCGATATAAAAACTATGCATATATCCAGAGAGATAAGAGAAGTCCTTCCCGACTGATCCCGGCCATTGCCCCCATTCGAAGAAGAAGACCCGTAAATAATGTTGCCGTAATTTCTCTTTTAGAGTAGAATAGCGGAAGTCTTACTAAATGAAAGGGGCCTAAAGTGCAGGAACATTACACGGGCAAGGAGAAGAGAGAATTTTTGAGGTACAAGCACGAAAAACCTGTCTACTACAGGAATGTGGGTGTTCCGTCGGAAAAAGGTAAAGCCGCGAAGTCGCTCACGGCGTTATCGAAAAATTTAAGCGCCACAGGGCTCTTATTCACCACAGAACTCGTTCCGGAGCTGTCGAGCATAGTTGTGATAGAGCTTGACTACCGCACAAGCCGGATATGCCGCGAGATAGAAGCGAAAGTTCTTATGGTGAATAATAAGATATTGGGCAGAGTCGTAAGGATAGAAGAGGCCGGCGAAGGGTTATATGACATAGGGATCGCGTTCATAAAGAAAACGGAAGCGATACCGCCGGAACTTAAGAGCATGATACAATGATAAAGAAGTCAGTCGTAGCCGTGTCTTTGTTGCTATTAATGATTGCCAGCACAATTTATAATGGAGGTGTTTCTGCGATGGATAACACAGTTGTAGTACTGGAGACAAGCCAGGGTTCTATAACGATTACTTTAAGGCCGGATATTGCGCCGAAGACATGTGAAAATTTTGTGAAGCTAGTGGAAAAAGGATATTACAACGGCACGATATTTCACCGTGTCATACCGGAATTTATGATACAGGGCGGAGATCCTACCGGAACGGGGAGGGGAGGCGCTTCGATCTGGGGCAAGCCTTTCAGCGATGAGGTGCGCTCCAACGTTAAATTCGATAAGCCCGGTATATTGGCCATGGCCAACTCCGGTCCCAATTCTAACGGAAGCCAGTTCTTTATTACTACGACAGGGACCCCCCATCTTAATATGCACCACACTATATTCGGTTATGTCACGTCCGGATATGATATTGTCCAAAAGATCGAAAAGGCAAAGACCGTACCCGGTGACAAGCCGGCTATCGACCAGAAGATAATAAAGGCATACGTAGAATCCGCCAGCAAAAAGTAAACATGAAAAATAGGAGGAGTGCATGAAGTCCCTTTTGGTATATTATTCTTTCAGCGGAAATACCGATCATGCGGTTAAGCTCTTTGCCGGAGAACTTAAGAAGAAAGGCGAAGTCAGTACCCAGAGGCTATTCCCGAAGGACGATATAAAGGATTTTCTAGGGCAATGCCGTGCGGCCCGCGCTCATAAAAGGGCCGATCTCGGCGGGAAAGTAGATTACGATGTAAGCCCGTATGATCTTATTGTCCTGGGATCTCCGGTCTGGGCCTTTGCTCCGGTTCCCGCAATGAATACTTTTCTTGATGACCTCTCAGGCCTTAACGGGAAGCGCGTGATAGTGCTTCTCACCTCGGGAAGCGGCCTCGGAGTTAAACACTGCTTTAAGAATATAAGATGTATCCTGGAGAATAAAGGCGCGTCAACTATAGATGAGATAAACATACCCGATAAGCTGCAGAAAGATGAAGGGCATATCACGGACCTCTTCAACAGCATTTTCGAGGGAAAAGGCTAGGGGCTTGTGCGTGCTGCCGTATACTATAGCAATTCCGACATAAGGATAGAGGAGAGGCCGAAGCCTGAAATAGGAGACGGAGAGATCCTCGTTAAGGTCGAAGCGTCCGGTATCTGCGGCAGTGACTGCCTGGAGTGGTACCGGAGGGATAGGGTACCTCTGGTTCTCGGCCACGAAATAGCCGGCACTGTCGTATCGGTGGGCAAGGGCTTAAATAGGTACTCTCCCGGCGATAGAGTTTCAGCCTCCCACCATGTACCGTGCGGCGAATGCAGGTTCTGCCGCGCAGGACATGAAACCGTCTGTGATACACTCCGTAAGACCAATTTCGATCCGGGCGGGTTTGCGGAATTCGTGAGGATACCGAAGATAAATGTCGATAAGCTGGGCGTCTATACCATACCGAAGAATGTATCTTTTGAGGAAGCCACTTTTATAGAGCCCCTGGCCTGTGTGGTGAGAGGCCAGCGCATTGCCGGTTTTAAGAAGGAGAAGTCAGTCCTGGTGGTGGGCAGCGGCATATCGGGGCTTCTGCATGTAAAACTCTTCAGAGCTTCCGGCGCTAAGTTCATAGCAGTGACTGATATAAATGATTTTAGACTATCAGCGGCGGCAAAGAGCGGTGCGGATCTCGCGCTAAATGCAAAAGACTATACCCCGGAAAAGTTCAGGGCGGCTAACGGCGGATATTTAGCTGACCTGGTTGTGATATGCTCGGGAGCTAAGGGGGCTTTCGAACAGGGTTTGCGGTCTGTTGAACGCGGGGGTACGGTCCTTATATTCGCCGCAGCAGATAAAGATGCGCTCTTACCTGTGGCAGTGAATGAGATATTCTGGCGTAATGAAGTCACGATAGTGAGTTCGTACGCCGGCTCTCCTGCAGACCATGTTGAAGCTTTGGGGAAAATTGACTCGAAAAAAGTGACAGTTCGTGATATGATAACGGATCGTTTCGCCCTTGCCGATACAGTGAAAGGTTTTAAACTTGTGGCTGAAGCAGGCAAGTCGATAAAGGTGATAATAGAACCGCAAAAGTGAGAGGTATATGACACCACTGGAAAGATGGGTTGAAGAGCAGGCCAAACTTACAAAACCGGATAAGATATATTGGTGCGACGGTTCGGAGGACGAGGCCCGTCGTATTGTAGATATAGGGATGAAGGATGAGAAGATAGAGGGCAATCCGATATTCGCACCTCTCAACGGTATGACATTCCCGAATTCCTACTACCATAGAAGCCATCCTACCGATGTTGCCAGGACAGAGCACTTGACCTACATTTGCCACTCCGACAGGGAGACAGCCGGACCCAACAATAACTGGATGGCCCCGGATGAGGCGAAGGCGAAGATGACGAAACTCTCCGACGGCTGCATGAAGGGCCGCACTATGTATGTCCTGCCTTATATGATGGGCCACCCGGATTCGCCGTACTCTAAGGCATGTGTGCAATTGACCGACGTATCGTATGTGGCGATAAGCATGCGCATAATGACGCGTATGACGAAGAAGGTCATAAAGAAGATAGGTAACAGTAAAGATTTCGTTAGAGGGCTTCATTCTGTAGGCGACTTCAGTCCGGAGAAGCGCTATATAATGCATTTCCCAGACGAGCATTTTGTGTGGAGCATCGGTTCGGGGTACGGCGGTAATGCGCTTTTAGGCAAGAAGTGCTTCTCTTTAAGGATAGCGTCATATCTTGGCCTGCAGGAGGGCTGGCTCGCCGAGCACATGGTGATCATAGGAGCTCAGGACCCGAGCGGGGATACCACTTACATAGCGGCAGCGCTTCCCAGCGCATGCGGCAAAACGAACCTTGCTATGATGGAATCCGTTCTTCCCGGCTACAAGATATGGACCGTCGGTGACGATATAGCGTGGCTTAACGTCGGTGAGGACGGAAGGTTATGGGCGATAAACCCGGAGACGGGATTCTTCGGTGTGGCGCCCGGTACGTCCAAAAAGACGAATCCTAACATGATGAAGACGCTCACCAAAGGCACATTCTATCCTACGTTGTTTACGAATACCGCCATAGATGCGGACAAGAACGAACCTTGGTGGGAGGGGATAGATGGGGCTGTTCCTAAGAACGTAATAGATTGGCACGGTAATAAATGGGATCCCACAAAAGGCACGAAGGCCGCCCACCCTAATTCCAGATTTACCGTATCGGCATATCAATGCCCGACCCTGTCGCCTTTGTTTGAGAATCCGCAAGGTGTTCCGATATCTGCGATCCTTTTCGGAGGAAAACGCAAGAGTTTAAAGCCTCTTATAGTCGAAGGTTTCAACTGGCAGCATAATGTATTTCTCGGAGCCAGGATGGGGTCAGAGACCACAGCAGCGGCAAGCCATGAAGAGGGTGTAGTGAGGCGCGACCCGATGGCTATGCTTCCCTTTTGCGGTTACAATATGGCCGACTACTTCAAGCACTGGCTCGGGATGGAGAAGAAGCTAGTATATAAACCGAGAGTATTCTCGATAAACTGGTTCAGGACGGATGATAAGGGCAGGTATCTATGGCCGGGGTTCGGTCAAAATATACGGGTCCTCAAATGGATCATAGACAGGGTGCACGGTCGTGTATCAGCTGAGGAGACGCCGATAGGCTTGTTACCCCACATAAAGGATATCGATCTTAACGGGTTGAATATATCGAAAGAAGACATGGAAGAGCTATTCAGGATCGACCGGGCCGGATGGAAAAATGAGGCAGAAGGGATAGGCGAATTTTTTAAAAAGTTTGGCAGTAGAATGCCGAAAGAGATGTGGGATGAACTTGAGAAGATGAAGGCTAAGCTATAACGGAGGATACCATGGACTTTGGAATGAAGAATAGGCTCTCCAGGTTGTTTGATAGGGAAAGCGAACGCGCGGTATGGCTTGCCATAGATCATGGTTATTTTTTGGGGCCTGTATCTAAGTTAGAGGACCCTGCCAAGACTATAAAGCCTCTCGTGCCTTTTACCGATGCGCTTATGCTTACACGAGGGATCTTAAGAACTTCGGTCGACGCAAGCATGGAAGTTCCTTTTATCCTGCGTGTTTCCGGCGGTAACAGCATAGTAGGACCCGCGCTTTCGAACGAAGGCATTCAGACTTCGATGGAAGAGGCGATACGCCTGAATGCTTCGGCGGTCGCCATGTCGATATATGTAGGGACGGAGCATGAGCACCAGACGCTCCTTAATCTCGGAAAACTCGTCGATGAAGGCCAAAGATACGGCATGCCGGTGTTGGCGGTGACTGCCGTTGGCAAGGAGCTTGAAAAACGCGACGCGCGATACTTGAGCCTGTGCTGCCGCATAGCCGCGGAGATCGGCGCAAACGCCGTGAAGACGTACTACTGCGAAGATTTTGAAAAGATAGTGAAGTCATGCCCCGTGCCAGTTGTGGTGGCCGGCGGACCGAAACTCGATACGGAACTTGATGCGCTGAAACTTGCGCACGATGCGGTTAAACAGGGCGCCAGGGGCGTGGATATGGGACGTAATATCTGGCAGTCGCCGAAAGCGGTCGGTATGATAAAGGCGATCGCTTCGATAGTTCATGATGGTGCATCGGTTAAAGAGGCCGGAAAGCTTTTGAAATAAAGGAATTCATTTGCTTTTTGTGCCCGTTGGATATATACTTTCTTGTAGTATTAACGGAGGGTTATAATGAAAAAAGCGACTTATTTTATTGCGGCACTGTTAACGCTATGCCTGGTAGCCGGATGTGAAACTGTGCCTAAGAAGTTCAAGGCGGAAGTTTCCGACATAAAGTCCAGGGTTGATACTCTGGAGACGCGTGTCGAAGGGGTGGAGACGAAGACAGCCGATGTCGAACGCATGTCGAGCGAACAGGCCAAAGCGATAGAAGACATGAAATCAAAGCCTGTCGGGACAAATTTTAGTGTAAAACACCGCTCCGGGTCGAAGTCAAAGGAAAATATCAGGGATATCCAGACCTGCCTTAAGAATGCCGGATTTTATAACGGCAAGATAGACGGTATAAAGGGCAGGCAGACGAGAAAAGCTGTGAGGGATTTCCAGGAGGCAAATGGCCTGAAAGCAGATGGCGTAGCAGGGCCTAAAACCTGGGATGCTTTATCTAAATATATGTCGGGTGCCGGTCCGTCTGCAACAGGCACTGAAGAGGGGGCGCTGACCAAGTAAGTTACTGTACTAATGTAACGAAAGTAAAGGGCCGCTCTAGAAGTAAAGAACGGCCCTTTTAATTAGAAAGGAAAAGATATGAAAGAGATACTTGAGATATTGGAGAAGAATGCGAGGACGACGCCGGAAGAGATCGCCAGGATGCTGGGTATGAAGCCGAAGGCTGTGGTTGACACGATAAAGAAATTGGAGAAGGACGGCGTCATATTAAAGTACAAAGCGGTAATAAATAAGGAGATAGACCGCGACGACGACTCCCGGGTAAGGGCGCTTATCGAAGTGCGCATTACGCCGCAAAAGAACCTGGGGTTCGAAAGCGTATCAGAGCGTATATATAAGTTTCCGGAGGTGGCCAGCTGCTACCTCATGTCCGGAACATATGACCTTTTGGTTGTTGTAGAAGGAAAGAATATAAATACCGTAGCCAATTTTGTGGCTGAAAAATTATCTCCCATGGAGAATGTCCGCGGCACTGTAACGCATTTTATACTTAAGAAGTATAAAGAGGATGGGGATATACTCAAGACCCCCGAAAAGAGTAAGAGGCAAGCGATAACATTATGAAGATATCGAAAGTTGCACAACAGATCCCTCCGTCCGGGATACGGGTGTTCTTTGACCTCGTGCTGGGGATGAAAGACGTCATATCCCTGGGCGTAGGGGAGCCGGATTTTGTTACCCCGTGGAATGTGAGGGAGCGCGCGATAGATTCTCTCGAGAGAGGGTACACGTCATATACCTCTAATAAAGGAATGGCTGAGTTAAGGGTTGCGGTGTCGAAGTACCTCAAGCGTAAATATTCCCTGGACTATGACCCGGAGGAAGAGATACTCATAACCGTAGGTGTGAGCGAAGGGTCGGACCTCGCATTCCGCGCCATAGTCAATCCAGGCGAAAAGGTACTGGTTCCCGAACCGTATTATGTATCATACGGCCCGATGACTTCGTTATGCGGCGGCAAGCCGGTCTTTATAAAGACGAACCCTGATAATGGTTTCAAGATAACGCCCAAAGATATAACCAGGTCATGCGACGGCAAGACCAAGGGGATAATATTAAATTATCCAAACAATCCGACGGGCGCTTCATATTCAAAGAACGAATTAAAAAAACTAGCCGATGCCATAGTAAAGAAAAACCTGATCCTGATAAGCGATGAAATATACGGCGAGCTTACGTACGATTCCCAGCACGTATCGATAGCTACGTTCCCGAAGATGCAAAACCGCACGATATACCTGAATGGTTTCTCGAAAGCTTTTGCTATGACGGGATGGCGCATAGGATACGCCTGCGGGCCTGCTGATATAATAGGGGCCATGACTAAGATCCATCAATACACGATGATGTGCGTTCCGATAATGTCTCAATTCGCCGCACTCGAAGCATTAAAGGCGGGTGACCGGTCTGTGGCTGAGATGAAACGCGAATATAGGAGGAGGCGAGAGCTTGTCATATCCCGCCTTAATGAAATAGGTCTGCCATGTCATAAGCCCGAAGGGGCCTTCTATGCGTTTCCCTCCATAAAGGACTCGGGCCTCTCTTCGATGGATTTTTCCAAAGAGCTTCTGAAGAGGGAGAAGGTCGCGGTAGTTCCCGGGACGGCTTTTGGCGAATCCGGCGAAGGCTATGTGAGGATCTCGTATGCTTCCGGGATCGATAAGCTTAAAGAAGCGCTCGACAGGATAGAGCGTTTTATGAAAACGGTAAAAAAGTGAGGGCCAAAGATATGATAAATCGTTTGGTGATGGCTGTGATATTGCTATCGCTCGCTAGTACGGCATCATTTGCAGCCG
>Ga0247841_10012982_pt1 | contig 10750 bp, 5 predicted proteins | sample LaCruzMarch2015__2_FD_192410 | JGI IMG/M metagenome (GOLD analysis project Ga0247841, IMG submission 192410) | Freshwater microbial communities from meromictic Lake La Cruz, Castile-La Mancha, Spain - LaCruzMarch2015_18m | ecosystem: Environmental > Aquatic > Freshwater > Lake | place: Spain...
TAGGCCGTGATGTCCGGCGTCACGGCCTCGCGGATACAATGCAAAGCCCAGCGCGTGAGCGACACGAGGGGATCGTCCGCCGCCTTCTCCAAATCTTCCGAGTAAGAGGCCAAAACATCTTCAAGGACATTCGCGGCTTTCTCGCCCGCGTCGAGCCGACGAAACAGCTCTTGAATAAACTCCGTCGCGAGGGTCGAGCCGGTCGCCCCTTCCTCGCCGCCTCGCGACAGCCAAGGTCCCAGGCGTAGCCGGACGCGCCTGGCCCCAACCTTACTCTTATGGTAAGCGGCCATGACTCGATTGTTCCAACAGCCGTCGCCGATGTCCGACACCGGCAAAGCAGATTCCGGCGCCCAGCCGAATTCGTCGCAGCCCCCATACGACGCGGGCACTACAATGGTGTCTCCTGGCCGGATCTCCGCGGCTTCGACAAGCCCGAGGCCGTCGCCGCGCGCCCAACGCAACGCGCTCCGCTCTCGCTCGAGGGGGGACGCGGATTTGTCTTTGGCCTTTGCTTCCCGCCGCACGCCCTCAAGGTCGCTGACCGGGGCGTGATCGGTTTTCCCCCGCAGCCAGGACTGCACGGCCCAGACCGGCAGACTCAAGGCCTCTTCCACCAGCGGCGGCGCAAGGCTGACGATGTCAGCCCAGCCATTCTGGTCGAAAAAGTCCAGGTCCGCGCGCCACAGCACCTGCACCTCGGCAGCGTCCAAGGCGTCCTTTCCGTGTAGAAAGGGCGCGACATCGGGATCAGGGTGCGGCGTTGGGCTGGTCTGCATCCATAAATCTATATGACCGGGCAGTAGGGCCGGAATCGTGCTCGCAGCCTCGGGCTCGGGAAAGGGATGTTGTTCCATTGCCCTTGCCAAGGCCTCCACCCCGAAATCGACGAATCTTTGTTTCCCTGGAGAAGCAGCTGCCTCCAGCCATTTCCAGGCCCCGGCAGCGGCTTCGCCGTATATTGGGTCCATTGCGCGGGAAGTCTTTTTATCCTTGGGTTTTGGTTCCTTTTCAGGCTTTGGCCGGTACTCTGCGCGCATCACGATGGCGGCGTGCGTTGCGCCGCTGCGGCCAAGCCTGTCCAGTCGGCCAAACCGCTGCCGCAGGGCCGCCAGGGAGGCGAGTTCGGTGACCAGGCCGTCGAAATCCAGATTCGCCCCAACCTCAAGACACTGCGTGCCGACGACGATGAACTTTTTCTCCTCCGGGCCGCGTTCCCGCCGTCCTGCCTTGATCCGCGGCAAGCACTGGTCCAGGCGCCTGTCGCGGTCAAAAGGACGGACGCGGCCGGTCAGCAGCACGACGTCGTAGTCTCCATTGCTGCTCAAGGCCGTGAACACGGCCCGCGCCGTGGCGACCTGATTGACTATCACGCCCAAGACATCCACATCCTCGCGCGCGACCATTTGCCGCGCGAGATCCGCTACCTTGTCTTTGAACTTTTCAGATTTCTCCGTCACCAATTCGGCTCGTTTCGAGGCTTGGAGCCGCTTTGCCAAAACAGGGTCGGCTCTGTCGTCGCTGTCGAGATCGAAGCGCGCGCCCGCCTTGGACGGAGTTGCGGTCATCTGCACCAGACGCGGCCAAGGAAAACACCCTTGCTCAGCCCAGGCCTGATAGCGCCCCACGCTCTCGACGGTCTGCACCAGCGCGGGCGAGAGATGCGCTTCGTCTATGATGTACAGCGCGTCGCACCCGAGCAGGCCAGCATGCACAGGCCGCTGGAATTCGCTGATGCCATACCCCCGAAAAAGGAGGCGCGAACCGACCTGGTCCACGGTCGAGACGCAAATCAAGGGAATATCCGGCCGCAAGGTCCAATCCTCGTCGCGGAACATGCCCCCGCGCAAACAAACGACCTGCAAGGGAACCCCGTCGCCCAAACGGGCCAGCCGCCGCGCCACATAGGCCAAGGCCGAAGCGTCGTCGCGCTCCAGGGCCTTGGCCAGGGCCTGTTCAAGCGCCACAGCGTTGGCCGTGACCTCATCCACGATCAGCCGCCGATCCACAATGTAGAAGGTCCGGAGCGGCGCTTTGCGTGCTGCAAGCGGCAGATGGGCCTGGCAGGCCAGGGCAAAGACCGCTATCTCGACCACACTCGACTTGCCCGAACTCGTGGGCAGGGCGAGCGTGGCAGGCCACTCGCCGCGGCGCGCCTGCTCAGCCAGCCGACACTGCCAGGGGAAAGGCGCGCGCTTGTGTAGCTCGCGGTAAAAGTCGCTGAAATCCGGCATATCCATGAAGCCCCCCCTGGCTCAGTCGTCGAGCGGCAAAAATAGCCCGAGCCCGAAAAAACGACCTGCGCCTAGCAACAAAGGGCCGCGCACGGGCTGGTCAAAGGTCAGAGTGGCGTGCGTCGTGAGTCTACGTGGCTCGGTATCCTTGCGACGGTTCGGGAACTCCCAGCTCGGCGGCGCGCCAGTGAGCCGCGCGTAACGGCTCAACTCCACGATCGGAATAGGCAGGCCTGCGCGCTCGCAGCCTTTGGCCACGATTTTTTCCGCGCACAAGTTCTTTTTCGGAAAGCGATCAAGGATAAGCGGCGTGGCAGTGGTCCACACCCTGGCCGGCCGGCGCCAGGTCGCTGGTTTCAAGGTCCAGATATGGTGCTCCCCGACCAGGCGCTCGACTTCCCAGACCCCCAGGGCGCCAAGCTTGATGTCTTTCAGCTCGACTAAGGCTTTAAAGACGGCCCGGCGCGCAGCGGGATCGAGGCCGGAAGGGAGCAGCGCGGCCACGCCCATGAGATGGCCGTCCGCGTGCCGACTGCCGACAAAGGGCAGGGCCGCGAAGGCGACATGTTTGTCGTCGGTGTGGCCGTGCAGGGCCGCGGGCAGGGGGTTGGCTGCCAGGCTCATGGCTGCGCTGCGCGTGGCTTCAGCGAGCTTCATGGCCGCCTGGATCGGCAAGGTCGGGCCGTTGATTTTACGGAACACGAGCATGTCTTCGAAGGCGCCAGGCAGCGGCGCAGCGCTGGCCGGACTGGAATCCACTGGCGATTGGCCTGAGCTTGCGTCCTTGTAAAATACGAGCGGGCCGGGCTTAGGCCGTTGTTTGCCATCATAGCGCATTTCCAGGTCTTTCAAACGGCCTTCGGCCACGACGCGCAGGGCCGTGTTCCCGTCCTCGTCTGGCGCAAAAGTGGTCTTGGGCGGCGCTTCGCACACAGAGACGCAGACAAGCGACGCGGAGCTGCCCAGCCGCGTGACGCCGGCCGCGCAGCGCGCCAGGGTCTCGCACGTTGCCGGGTCTGGATCGGCCGCGGGCCAGATGTAGTACACGCGTGGGTCTTGTAAAGCGTGCGAGGGAAGAAAGCGCGGCTGGCGCGAGCGGCGCGCGGGAATAATGTCCAACAAAGTGACGTCATTAACCGGAACGAAGACGACGAACGCGTCTCGGGGCGAGGCCTTGGCATGGCTGATTGACGGTGGCGGCTGGCGTTCGAGCCAGCCCAGCGCGTTGCGGTAGGCGTCGAGCCCTTCCTCTGTCGCTGCCGCGGCAGCCACGAGCGCGGAGAAGAGCCTGTCGGGATGCGGCGGCCATTCGGCCTTGGCTCTGTCCTTGTAATCCGTGGCGTCATACCGCTGCGTCAGAAATCCGACCTCCAGAGCAAACATAGCGCCCCCTTGGCCGGGTTAGTCCTGGTCGACTTCGATCAGGCCTAGGTTTTTGCTTTCATTGACCAGGTCGAGCAACTGCTGCGAAGGCGTCAGCTCGATGGGTTCTTCTGCCCATTCCAGACCATTGTCGGCGGCGACTTTCAAGGCCTGGATCAGCAGTTCCCGGGCCATGTCCGCGCTAATGTCCAGGGGGGTGATCTCTCTCAGCGACGCGCCCACGAGTTCGAATTGAGCTGGTTCTTCGGGAACGAGCAGGCAGCGCGAGCGCAGGTCGTAGCCGTATTCCATGCAGCAGGTCAGACCATAGAGCCCGAGGCAGGCGAGCACGGTCCTCCCAGCCACATCACGTTTGTGGTTAGTCTTGTCGCCAGGAAATCGTAGGCGCCTGAGCTGGGGGAAGGAGATGACGGCCGTGTGCTCGGCATGATCCATAGTGACGCCGCCGCAGTCTCGCTCTGGATCTGTGGCTGTGGGGGTTACGTTCCCATGATTTAGCTCTGAAAGTTTTCCTTCCTTACCGTATTTTACGAATTTAGGCTCATCCTTTTTCTCCTTTTTCTTCTCACTGGCTTCCTTCTTGACTTCTGTTAACGCTTCGTCTGTTTTAATCGTCCAAGAGCGACCGGTTTTATCTTTAAAAATCGTTCCCACAGACAATTGCAGCGGATCGAGTCTGGAGCTCGTTTTAGCGCCGGATCTGACATCGACGCCGATGATTTCCGAGACCAAGGCGCGTTCGAGCTTAAAGCCGCGAACCCCTTCCCCGGTCGTGGAGTTCCAGACTCCAAGTAGCAAGGCGGCAGGGCAATAGCGGAACATGGTTGTAGCGTCGTCGAGCCGGGTGGCTTTTATTTTTTTTCCGATTTCCGAGTCGAAGAAATTTTCTCCGTTCAAAATGGAATCCCTGAAAATGGCGTCGAAGACGCGGTGCGGTGCGTCAAAGGTAGTGATTCTTCCGTGGTCGGGGATATCGACATAGAAGTATGGGATTTTTATAGGACCAATTTCTTCACGTGTTGCACTCAGCAGGGCTTGCTCGATTCTGTTCGCCTGCGACTGTACCGAGTCGAGGAGCACGACCTTGACATCATTGTGTTTACGGTGCTGGACTTCCTGGGCATAAATAGGCGGGTCGCCTTTTTTCGAATCCTTTTTCTGGTATGTCGGCGGGAAGACCTTTCCGCCCTGGCCTGCGGCAGGCTGGAGGATTTGTCGGCATCGGAGCGCGGCAGCCCCTTTTGTGGCGGCTTGAGTCAAAATTTCGAAGAGGTCCTTTGTCATAAAAACTCCTAGGAGTCGAGATTATCCTCTAAGTGCGCATATACATAGCCAAAATGAATTCGATATATATATTTTACCTGGGATCAAATAAACAATCAATCCCTTTCACATCATCTCCGCGAACCCCAAGCGCCCAGCACTTTCCAGTGATGTTCGCGTTGCAATAGTTACGGTGAGTTACGTTTAAAAACAGGGACAGGAACATTTCTCCAGCCAATAAAAAAGTGAGGTTCGCGGAAATTGCCTTGAAAGTTAAACAATTCTGGACTATTCTACCCCTGACAGTTACTTCCCCGGCAAAACCGGGGCCTCATTGAAGCGTCGGCGACGTCCTCCATGGCCATCCACTTCCCGGTTACTTCCCCGGCAAAACCGGGGCCTCATTGAAGCCGGCCAGGCCCCTGCGGGCACGCCGAGGTACGGCGTTACTTCCCCGGCAAAACCGGGGCCTCATTGAAGCTGTAGTAGGTGGTGTTGATCCGCAGCAAGCGCAGGTTACTTCCCCGGCAAAACCGGGGCCTCATTGAAGCCCGCGCCATCAGCGCCGTGACTCCGCGCGCCTTGGTTACTTCCCCGGCAAAACCGGGGCCTCATTGAAGCGCAGCATGGCCTTAGCCTTCTCCGGGATGATTTGTTACTTCCCCGGCAAAACCGGGGCCTCATTGAAGCACAATCCGCCCGTTTTGTTGCAGCAAGGGACTCAGGTTACTTCCCCGGCAAAACCGGGGCCTCATTGAAGCATAATGGGCGTGCCGGTGATGCCGATTCTCACGGGTTACTTCCCCGGCAAAACCGGGGCCTCATTGAAGCTACCTTCCACTCCGCATCTCATTCGGGGCACCCGGTTACTTCCCCGGCAAAACCGGGGCCTCATTGAAGCTCTATATAATTATCGAGTAAGCGGAAGGACAGGCGTTACTTCCCCGGCAAAACCGGGGCCTCATTGAAGCTGGGTGCAGGTTGGCCAAGCCGATGGCCTGCACGTTACTTCCCCGGCAAAACCGGGGCCTCATTGAAGCATCCCTGCCCATTTAAGGCTCAGGTCAATGCCGGTTACTTCCCCGGCAAAACCGGGGCCTCATTGAAGCATCCCAAAGGGTTTTCAAATCGGCGGCCTCAACCGTTACTTCCCCGGCAAAACCGGGGCCTCATTGAAGCAGCCACGAACACACGCTCGCGGCTGGAACTGAGTTACTTCCCCGGCAAAACCGGGGCCTCATTGAAGCGTGTAACATACAGTTCCATCTGCTGGAATAGTCGCGTTACTTCCCCGGCAAAACCGGGGCCTCATTGAAGCCAGCGACGACGCCACACTGTTGAAACATGCGCGCGTTACTTCCCCGGCAAAACCGGGGCCTCATTGAAGCAGGACTTTTGGGGAGCTGGAGCGCTGGACGCCCAGGTTACTTCCCCGGCAAAACCGGGGCCTCATTGAAGCGTTGATAACCAGCGCGCGTCCGGTAGAAAGCAAAGTTACTTCCCCGGCAAAACCGGGGCCTCATTGAAGCGGTCAATTCGTTGGCCGAAGACGAAAGCTTGTCGGTTACTTCCCCGGCAAAACCGGGGCCTCATTGAAGCTCCTGCTCCCCAGACTGGAGCCAGGCGGAAACCCGTTACTTCCCCGGCAAAACCGGGGCCTCATTGAAGCGCCGCGGCGAAAACGTTGAGCGCCTTGGTTTCCGGTTACTTCCCCGGCAAAACCGGGGCCTCATTGAAGCACCGCGGGCATGTGTATGCCCATCGACAACAGCAAAGGAAAGAGCCGAGCAGACGCTCAGCGATCCCGGGTACGGCAAGAGTGAGAAGACAGAATGAGCCGTGCAACGCACGGCAATCTCGCCTCACCCGGGATCGCTGAGCGTCTGCTCGGCTCTCTCCGTTGTCTTTACTGAATCTGTTCACAAACGATAGCCTTGCGCCCCACTGTCAATGGATCACCTCAAGGTTACAATGCGCTAAAACACAATCGTCGTGCATGCTCCAGGCGGCTCCTTTACAAGTACGGGGCTGGCCGCGTATGTTTAATCGTTATGCGCATTCCAAAGCCAACCACCTGCCTTTGCTTGGGGCTGAGCCTGGCGCCGGTTGCTGTCTTGTGCTACCTGCTCGGAGTCTACGCGGTCGATATTCCGGTTTGGGACGAATGGGGCATCCTGACACTCTTCGAAAAGTATTACCAGGGCAGCCTGGGCTTTGCCGATTTCTGGCAGCAGAACAACGAGCACAGGCTCGTCCTGCCCAGGTTGTTTTTCCTCGGCCTGGGGCTTCTCACGCGTTACAACGTGGTCTACGAAATGGGATGCAGCGTGGTCCTGGCCGCGCTATTCTGGGCGCTCGTCGCGCGGCACGTCGCGAAGAACCGCGTTGTGTTCGGACTTGAACGCGGCTGGGCCTGGTTTCTCCCGGCCGCGGCTCTGCTCGTGTTTTCGCTCAGGCAGCACGAGAACTGGTTCTGGGGCTTCCAACTGCAATGGTACCAAAACATCCTGGCTGTGGCGGGCGGGGCTTACGTTTTCGCCAACTGCGAGCTCAGACCCAGGACTCTGGTTGCACTTGCGGGCTGCGGTCTCGCAGCTCTGTTTTCACTGTCGAGCGGGGTTCTGTACTGGCCGCTCATGCTTTTTTTCATCCTCCTGCGCGGCAAAGAGCTTGGTCGGGCGCGGACCCTGGGCTACGCAGCGAGCTGGATACTCGGCGCAAGCATCATCCTCGGCTTCTACCTCGTGGATTACCGCACCCCGCACTACCCCGGCGCTCATGGCCAGCTTCTGCACGTCGCATCCGCCTATCTGCACTACGTGCTGCTTTACTGCGGCAACATTCTCAGCCAGATCCAAGATGATGGCTGGTTTTACGCCGGGGTCGGTCTCGCCGGTCTGGGCCTGTTTGTGGGGTTCTTTATCACCTACGCGCGCAGTGCGGACAGGGTTTTGTTCCAGCGGGCCTCGTTTTTTTTAATCCTCGGGGCTTACGGCGTCGGCTGCGCCGTACTGACTGGAATCGGCCGCTTGGGCTACGGCGTCGTGCAGGCCAGTTCGTCGCGCTACGCGACTATGTCCATGCTGCTGTGGCTCGCGACACTGTTTTTTTTGTACGCCAGGGCCTGGCGCCCCCGCGGCGGCAAGCCGCTCAAACTCGCGGCCGCCCTGCTCTGCGCCCTGCTTGTCGCGGGCGTGTCCTGGCGCAGCGCCACGTGCGTCCCCTATATACGGTTCGCCTCAGTCACTTATAGTCTGGGCCGCGAGGCCCTGCTTACCGGGCAGTCCGACGAGGCTCTGTCCGGCATAACCTGGGCCCCGGACTACCTGAAGACCCACGCCATCCCACTTTTTCGACGTTACCGTCTTTCCGTCTTCCGCGACGTACCGACTCCAGAGCCGACGCCATGACCCTGCTGTTTCTAGCTTGACCTCAAGCCCGTCTCGAAGATACAATGAAAGAAATCCTCACTCCATTTTCTCAACTACTATTTAAAAAGCCGGCCAGACATGAGCGTCAAACCCATCATTCTCGAACTCGCGCGCGCCAAGTCCTATTTCCATAGGCACGAAGTCCTACGGTCCATAATGTCCGTGGCCACGGCGCTCAAGGCCATGGTCAAGACTCAGGCCATGGGCCAGGACCGGCAGATCATCGAGGGAGCGCTGCGCGAACTGGTGCAACACCTGAATCGAACAGACGAGGTCAAGAGATATTGCCCAAGAGGCGCACTGACCTGGGAACGCGGGGGCGCCAAACGGCTTTTCTCGGAACTGGCCCAGACCCTGAAGGCCATTAAGGAAGAAAGCGAACGCGAAACCATCGAAGCCACGCGCGAGCGTAAACTCAAGCTCGACCAGTTGCTCGTCCGCGGGCAAAAAAGCCTGGAATATAAAAAATTGGCTGAGGCCGAAGAGGCATTCCAAGAAGCCATTACGCTCTATGTTGACGAGCACAAGCTTTTCTATATGATAGGCTCAAGGCTTCTGGCCGCGGACTTCAGCAAGCCCGCAATCAAGTATCTGCAAAAGGGCGCCGAGGTGGACCCTGACGCCGACAGCATCTACTTTTTCCTGGCAAAGGCCTACGCAGGGCAAAGCGAGTTCGACAAGGCCGAAGCCAGCCTCATCAAGGCTCAGGAACTCTTCGGAGAAGATGCCGACCGCTTAGGGCTGCTCAGCCAGATTCTGCTCCATCAAAAAAAAACCCGCGAAGCCTTCACCGCAGCACGCCGCAGCCTTGAACTCGATCCCATGCAAGCCGAAGCCAAAAAAGTCTTCACCCGCATCAAAAACGCCGCGCGGCCCAAACCATCCGAACCCGCGGCCTCCTGAAGATCGAGGACGTCCTGAAACAAACGCGCGTGGCCGTGCTCCGGGAGACGGGCGGCAAACAAACTCCCTGGGGATCCTCCTGCCCGCAAGAGGCATCTTATTCCGTAAGTTAGCTCTTCTGAAGACCAAGGGAAAGGATGCGTAAATAAATTCGAAAAATCTCGCAAAAGTTCATCCCCGTGCTTTTCAACTCCTTTGCGCTGTCTTATTATAAGGAAGAGCGAAGCGGCAGGCATCCTCCGCGTCGTAAGGAGCGTTCCATGCGCAGTTTTTCTTGTCTTGTTCTGATCGGAGTCGTGCTGCTTTTGTCCGCCCGCGTTCTGGCCAGGGAGAATGTCATTTCCTGGGAAGACGGCAAGCAACAGCGCGTGATTGTCCTCGACAAGTCGAGCCCGGACGAGATCACGGCCAACGAGGACGAACAGCGCAAAGAGGTCGAGAGCGACAAGGAGAAGCTCGAAGAACGGCAACACAGGGCAGCTCAGGAAGAGATTCTGCGCGCCCTGGAGTTAGAACGCCTTCGAAATTGGGCGCAAAATCAGCGCATCAGAGACCTCGAACAGCGGCAACGCGACCTGGAACGCGAACAGCAGATCGCCCGCGAAGAAGAATTACGCCGCCAGCTCGAACGCCAACGCGAGATCGAACGCGCCTACTTCATACCGCGCTACGCGCCTCCGCCTTACGTCCGCCCTTATCATCCCCACTGGCGGCGCTCCCCTGTGGAACAGCCGCGAGTCGAAATCCAAGTCCGCGTGCCCTGAACGCCGGGCAATTGCGCCCCTCTTGTCCTATTTTCCAGGCAAGGGGTGATGGGCGAAGTCAGCCATTTCTTCGGTATGACAAGGCGAGCAGTCGCCATCCGCTCCGATGGGCTTGGCGCTCTTCTGATATTGCAGCGGCTGAACATTGTCGCGCGCCGTCGCGGCCGGGTATTCGGCATGCGCCGCGTTGTGACAGGCCGGACAAGCCAGCGCGTTTAACTCATCACGACGGTTGTGATAAAGGTTTTCCTCTTTTTTGGTCCATGCGCCGACTGCCTGGCTTTTGGCGCCGGGTTTGGTTGCGAGGTCGTGACAGGCGCCGCAATCGGGCGTTTGTCGCCAGGGTTGGCGCGGCGCCAGGGCCTGAAACGAGGGTGCGGAGCTGGTTTTCAGGTGTTTCATGAGCCGTTCGGCCGCGGGTTTGCCGGCCGCGAGTTCGTTTTTCAAGAGGCCAAGGGCGTGGTCTTCGAGTGCGCCGTGGCAGCGCGTGCAGTCGAGCCCGCGGCTGGCGTGGACCGAGCGGTAGCAGCGCGAGGCGCCTTTGGGTTCGGCTGGGTGGCACTGGCCGCAGGCCTCTGCGCCCTGCCCGGGCATGTAGTTGGCATGAAAGCCATGTACTGAGGCGGAGAGGGCCAGGCGTTTGGGTTTGCCGGGCAGGTTCCGGCTCGCGTCGGCGTGGCAGTTTTGGCAGCGTTGGGGCCAGCCAGCATTGGCCTGGGCCGCGAGCGCGGTTTTTTCCAGGCGGTCGTGCGCGGCCAGGATGGACCGCGCC
>Ga0247841_10012983_pt1 | contig 10749 bp, 13 predicted proteins | sample LaCruzMarch2015__2_FD_192410 | JGI IMG/M metagenome (GOLD analysis project Ga0247841, IMG submission 192410) | Freshwater microbial communities from meromictic Lake La Cruz, Castile-La Mancha, Spain - LaCruzMarch2015_18m | ecosystem: Environmental > Aquatic > Freshwater > Lake | place: Spain...
GCTGAGTCGCCAAGACCAATGTCAGACACGAAAAAACTCGCGTCTCCATATTTTCTATATCGCAACTTCGAACTCGACCCCTCAGTTATCAGGGTCATCGACTTTGGGTTGCGACGCCTCATCGGCCTAAATCTGTAGGCATTACTACTACTTAAAGCTTGCCTTTCAGCAAACTTTTCCTGCGCCAGATATTGGCCTTATTCGAAAGGAGTTTTTGCTATTTATATATTTCGGCCCATCCGGACTTGCCCATGACGGGAATTCGCGAAATGAACCCGAAAACGTGAACCCTTTTCGGCAGCCATTGTGATCAAAGTTCGTATTTAAGGATTTCGCCCCATCATGCCTCCCCGGTTTTGATCAGGAGACAGAAGCAAAGCCCTCGAACCCATCGCATCGGCCTTCTCCCCTAATGGAGAACAGGTATTTAAAGATAGCGCACCAAAATATCAGCTTCGCTTAAGAATTATGAGGGTTACGTCTGAAGAAGCCGGCTTTATCTTGGAATAATCCTGCAGATCCTTCTCCGCAGCCATCAGTATCTCCGAGGCGGGACGATCTCGATTGTTTATGACCAGATTTATCAGCCGCTCTATGCCGTATTGCTTCTTAAATCCGTTCTCCGCCTCAACGACACCATTGGAATACATGACCATGACATCGCCCGGCTGGATGGGTATGAGCGTCTTTTCCATCTCCATTTTATCCAGCATGCCAAGAGCAATGCCGCCACCACCCAATGTATCCACCATTCCTCCGGGATCGACAATGAAGGGCGGATTGAAGCCGGCATTTACATACTCTAAAGTGTGGTTTACCGGATCCAACAGAGCATAAAAGCATGCCAGATTAGTTCCATGACCATGCTGATTTATCTGCAAATTCAGGTCACGGATGGCCTTTGCAGGATCCAATTTATCAGGCGAGGCACGAATGAGCGTTCGCGACATGATGGCAAGCATGGCCGCCTGGACGCCATCTCCGCCTACACCCGCCATAGCGAAGGCAATTTTATCATCGGCTCGGGCAATATCATAGAGATCGAAGCTATTCATCTCGGAAGGCCAGTAAAGCGTCCGGATCTCATACCCGTCTTCCTGGGGCACCTGTGCCGGAATCAGATTGCGCTTTACCCCCTCCAGGAAAGCCACCTCCTTGCCAGAGCCGCCCCGCAAAACTGCGGTCTCCTCCAGACTTGCCACGTATCCCTTAAGACGCTGTGCCATTTTATTAAAGGAAATACCTAAAACAGCCAGCTCGCCGGTGGTATTCGCCCGGACATCAAACTCGCCGCGCGAAATTTTCTCAGCCGCGCCGGCAAGAGAGGCTATCTGGTCGTCGATCCTGCGGCTCAGCCACCATCCCGCCCCCAGCACGGAAAAAACGGTGAGAACGAAGATAATCAGAGCATAATCCTGGACACTTCGCGAGGCGTCATTCAAGCCGGCAGTTGCACTCTTGGCAACGTCCCGTATACCGGAATCAATGAATCGCGCCGGCAGGCTCATCTCCTCGGCCGAGTAGGCAATGCATAGGATCCAGCCAAGCGTAGTTATGCGCGAGAAAGCCACATATCCGTCCTCATTTCCCAGACCGACCAAAATAGAACCGGAGCTTTCTTTTAACATGCCCATTCCCAGAGCCCTGACCTCGGTGCTGGTGGATTCAAAGAGGTTATCCGCCTCAAAGATATCATTCAGACCGCCTTGTGGCTTATTCTTTGGCCGGTATATTATGAGGCCCGATGCATCCACAATAAAAGGATATCCTCTTCCCTTCATAGATGAAAGATCGCTGTAAATCGGGTACATGGAGACTTCCATCCCCGCAATGCCTGCAAACTCATCGCCCCGAAAGAATGGAGTGGCAACTGTAATCGCATAATTTCCCTTAGCAGCCACATAGGGAGCAGTCCAAACGGTTTTCTTCTTCTGCTTGGCCTGAGAATAATAAGGCATGTCCTTGTAGCCAAAGGGCGCCGTATTGCTGAGGGTTTTATTGCTGTAAGGCCAAACTGCCAGCACCCCATCCTCGGTTCCGATATAGGATAGGTACAGCGACGATTTGGCCTTATGAAGTGCCTGCATAACCCTGGCCGGAGCGCAAAGGGATCTTACGGTAGCATCTCTTCTCTCAGAGGTTGTCTGGTTAGAACCGGTTGGTGCAACCCATATTCCCGGGGGGGTACAGCTCTCGTTTGCGGAACCGACGGCCGCATAGCCGGCAACAAGTTCGTTCTCTGAAGCAATACGCCCGAAGAACTCGTCATACTGGCGAGCCTTCGCGATAGCGAGCTGCACCTGATCGGCATCACCTTGACCGACCGCCAGAGCAGAGCGGTTCAAGGATGTGCTGAGGCTGGTGATATTACTTTGGACATCCAGGGATGCCCGGTTCATCTCCACTAAAGATATGATCCCCAGAATCACCATAGGTACCAGAGCAAAGGCTACCAGAACCGCCAGGAGCTTTCCCCTTAATCCATCGATGCCAGCCATTTTACCATCTTAGTAGTTTCTTGTTGGTATAAACTCTTTTCAGCAATCATTGCAAAAACTATTTATTGGTACTATCCGAATAAATATTGTGAAAGGGCCCTATGAATTTCTCCTGCCCCTCAGCAGGCTGACGGAGGCATACCATCGCTTTGAAAGGACTGTGTGGGCAATGAATGCCGCTATATTGTCCATTGCCGTTTACGCCCTGGCAGAGATTATCGGCCTTCCCGAATTTATGAGCTTCTATTATCAGGACGTCCCACTCCTCGCGGCATCACCCGCCGTTCTCTCCATAATCCTCGGCCTGACCGGCGCCACGCTTATCAAGAGGCGGAAAAAGGAAGATATCTTTCCGCTCTTAGGGCCGCAGCTTTCCGAGAAAGCCCGCACCGCCTACGACAATCGCGACGTTTATTCTCTGCCCATGCAAAACCTGGCCAGGGAGCTTAAGGCAAACTTCAGCATGATCAAGCCCTCCGAGATTCTCAATTCCCGGCAGATAAGCAGCAGAGCAATTGCACTCGCACTTCTATCATGCGCAGCCATTCTCTTGGCCCAGAGCGATATTGTGACTCCATCGGATTTCCAGTCGCTCGCCGATCTGAGGGATAAAGCCCTTTCCGCTTTTGAGAATATTACTCCGGCAGAAAGCATAAATCGGGAAATAAACCTCACCGGCAACCTCTTCGGCAATCCATCTCTGGCCGTCTTAAATGAGAACAAGATGGAAATTGTGCTTTATCCGGGGATAGGAGCCGGATCTCTGGCCAGAAATACAGAGCCTGTGGAGCGTGTCTTCCAGCAATCCCAGGCAGGAGAGGCAGCAGCCGTTCCTTCTGAGCTCTATATCGAGAGCCTTCCTCCCGAGAACAAGGATATAATCAAAAGGTATTTCACGATTCTCTCCCAAAGCGATAGATGAAGATTACTTTGCGGACCCAATTATCTCCGCCAAGAGAGCGTTCCCTTCTTGCGATGAGAAGAGCGGAAGCTCCCAATCCACTGCCACCCGCCCTTTTTTGCGGTAGACCATTACGCCTCGCCTCTCCCAGGCAGGGGTCTTGGCCAGATTTATGCCCTTCTGGAAGACAAACTCGTGAATCTCGTGCTCACTGAGACCGTGCAGCTTCTCCATGGCCTGCGTCCCATTGAGCCCCTCCTCTTGTAGCATGTAAAAGCCGTAAGAAAAGACGTGATTTCTCCAGGTCTCATCCTGGCGCTCTGCGAGATAGCTGCATATCTCCGCCCGGCAAAGAGGAATCGTCCGGCAATCCATGGAAACAGGTCTGCCCATATCCAGAGATAGGGCCGCAGAGAGAAAGCCCGCGATCAAGGAATCGATCTTTTCCACTCTTCCTGCAAAGGGCGCATCAAGAAAGACAAGGCTGATTTCATCCGAGAATGTGAAAGCAAGAGCTGGCGATGGCCCAAAATCCAAAAAGAAGCTCTCCACAGCACTTGCCATCGATCGGGCAAAATCGATGTCATAGGGCTTAATGCTTCCCTGCAGTACCTTTTTGAAGCCCCGTCCGTCCGCTCTGGCGACCAATGGCGCGCGAGCACATAGGCCGGAATAAATCTCCCAGCTAGTCGACTTTGCGCTGATCCTTTGCATTTCTGGTCAGGTGCCGGATGATGATGATATCGCCCACTGCGGTAACCCAGCGATAGGGTATTACGATCCCCTTGCCCTTCCGGTCAAATAGCTCCCGGTTCACGTCTCCCAGAGCCAGGCCGCTCACCACGCCGTTCTCGGGGTCAAGGACGGCATCTTCCACCCTGCCCACAAAGATGCCCTTTTGAGTATAGACATCCTGGTCCAGGAGCGATGTGATCTCTACATTCATCTTGAATCCCATAATAAAATTCGTGTATTAGATATTAACTTTGCGATGGGTTGATATCGCTGCAAAAGCATTATATTTCACTCCTGCAAACCATTAAGAGGTGAAAGGAAAGATGATAGTGGTTGGGATCAGCGGCAGTCCTCGCAAAGCCGGCAATACAGAATTTCTCCTAAATGAGGCCCTGGCTGTGGCCGAAGAGAGGGGCTTTGATACGGAGAGGCTGCTCATTTCAGAGATGAAGGTGGATTTTTGCAATGACTGCGGAGATTGCAGCAAAGGAAAATCATGTCCCAAAGAGGACGATATGACGCAAATCCTTTCCTCGCTGGAGAGAGCAGACGGCATAATCGTCGCCTCACCAGTCTATTTCGGAAGCGTAACTGCTCAGCTCAAGGCCGTCTTCGATCGGACCATACCTCTACGCAGGCAGGGCTCTCATCTCAAAGATAAGGTCGGATGCGCTGTAAGCGTTGGAGGAGCACGAAACGGCGGACAGGAGAAGACGCTGGAGACGGTGCATGCCTGGATGCACATACACGGCATGATAGTAGTTGGCGACGATGCCCACTTCGGAGGAATTGCCGTGCGGCCCGCTGCAGAAGACCGCATCGGGCGAAAGACAGTCGTGGCCAGCGCCAACAAGCTGTGCGATCTGCTGGATAAAATGGAGAAGCAGAAGAGCTGCTGGAGCGGAGAATAGTCCTTCGCTTTCAAATTAAATAGGAGGATGTCAAGAATGGATATGGAAAATAAGGATAAAATTGGTGCGGAAGATGTCATCCTGGCTCAAGTGAACCAGCCCTTTGTCATAGCCCTTGGTTCGCTGGCGACGGCCGGATACGTTTGGACGATAAGGTACGATTCTCATTACCTAAAACTCAACGAAGAAAAGTATCAATGCGATTCTCACGAAGTCATAGGCAGCGCAGGCAGGCAGATATTCTCTTTCACACCCCTTCAAGCGGGCGAAGTGAATGCAGTAGCGATCTTTAAAAGACCTGGGGAGGATATAGTATTAGAGAAAAGAACGTTTAGAATACGAATATCAGACTCCATTTCATGAAATGGGCCTTTTTCCTTACTATTATTAATAATAACAAATTTTTTCAGAATAACACAAAGGTCCTATTATATCAATATCTATAAATCTTGAAACTCTAATTAACTCGAAAGTTTGATATATCATCAAAGATTATTGGCTGTTAGGAGGTATGTCATGACAAAAGATATTGCATTAACGGATAGAATTTTGAATTGTATTCCATCAAAGAAAACCGAAAATGACTGGCATATTGAAACTGCATTGGCAGCAGGTATTATAGAAGCGCCGGCCGCTATCCCCTTAGCCGTAGATCTTAGGGAACCATCATGGTGGACAATTGGAGATCAGCTGGATTCCGGTTCATGCGTGGGCTGGGGAACGGCTGATTCCGTCTGCCGCTGGCACTTCGTAAAAGCCGGTAAGCTTGCCAAAGATCAAAGATTATCGGCTCGCTATGTTTGGATGGCGGCAAAGGAGACTGATGTATTTATAGACCGGCCAACAACCTTCCTGGAATGGGATGGAACCAGTCTTAAGGCAGCTCTGGACATAGTTAGAAAATACGGTGTGGTAACAGATGCAGTTCTGCCATTCAGAGTTGCCGATTCAGCCGGAGCTTTGGTATTAGAGAAGCTATACCGCGGAGAAGCTGATACGTTCTATGCATCGGCCACCAAGCTAAAAATTGCCAACTACTTTAACCTGGGCACAAACCAGGATAGTTGGAGGACCTGGCTTGCCACAAAGGGTCCAATTCTAACTCGACTGGATGTTGATGCCACCTGGGACAATGCATTGAAAACTAAAGGAAAGCTTGACGTCTATCTGCCAAAAACTAGACGCGGCGGACACTGCATTGCCCTTGTAGGATACACCAACGACAGATTCATCGTCCGGAATAGCTGGGGCACCAAAGCATGGGGAGACCTGGGCTTCGGATACGCCTCACTGGCTTATGCCAGGGACGCATTCACAGAAGCCTACGGCGTCAGCATTTAATGACAAGAGATCAAGCTATGCATTTCTTTACGTAGCTTTATCTTTTTTTACGGATTTTCGTTTCGGAGCTTTATCTCAGAAACATTATATTCTCATGGATGGAGAGGAGAACTATGTTCATGAAGAGACATGTGCTCTCCATGCGAGAGTTTTCCCGCGACGAGATCGACTCCGTCCTCGATCTGGCTGCATCCCTGGAGCCCTATGCGAGAGGCGGGAAGAGCGACATGATGGCGGGCAAAATCCTGGCTCTGCTTTTTTTTGAGCCCTCCACGCGCACCCGCATGTCATTTGAGACGGCCATGAAGCGCCTGGGCGGCAGCGTCATCAACCTGGGGCCAGCGGAGGGGTCATCCATCTCCAAGGGCGAGTCGCTGGCGGACACCGTGCGGGTCATTGGCGGCTACGCTGATGCTCTGGTCATCCGTCATCCCAAAGAGGGCTCGGCCCGCCTCGCCTCCCAGTTCTCGCCTGTGCCGGTGCTCAACGCCGGGGATGGAGCGGGGCATCATCCCACCCAGACGCTTTTGGATCTTTACACCATCAAAAAGGAGAGCCGTCTGGAGGATTTGAGCATTGCTCTGGTGGGCGATCTGAAGTATGGCCGCACGGTTCACTCTCTGGCCTATGCCCTCTCCCTCTTCGGAGCCGATATTACTCTGGTATCTCCCTCAAGCCTGAGAATGCCTGATCCCATAAAGGCGGACCTCTCCAGCAAGGGCACCCGCGTTCGCGAGACCTGTGACCTGGGAGAGGTGATCAACAATGTGGATGTGCTTTACATGACCCGCATTCAGCGCGAAAGGTTCCCCGACCCGGTAGAGTACAAGAAGGTAGCCAGTAGCTACAGGATCACGCCCGAGTTCCTGGCCGGAGCCAGGAAAGGCCTTATTATCATGCATCCTTTGCCGCGGGTAGACGAGATCGCTCCTTCTGTGGATGAGACGCCGCACGCTCGCTACTTCCAGCAATCCTTTTATGGCGTTCCCGTTCGCATGGCTCTTCTAAAAATGCTTATCGGAGAAGGTGCTTAACAATGGGTGAGCCAAAGGGACTGCGGGTAAAGCCCATCAACAACGGAACGGTGATTGACCACATTGCCGGAGGCCAGGCGTTAAATGTTCTCAAGATCCTGGGAATCGCCGGCACCACAGACGCCACTGTTTCCGTGGTCATGAACGTGGAAAGCAGGAAGCTTTGCAAAAAGGATATCGTCAAAATCGAGGACCGCGAGCTGTTAGAGGAAGAGGTCAACAGGATCGCTTTAATTGCCCCGGCCGCATCCATCAATATCATAAGAGACGGCAAGGTAATTGAAAAGCGAAAGGTGGATCTGCCCGATGAGATTGTGGGCGTGGTGCGCTGCCAGAATCCCAACTGCATCTCTAATACCCTCGAGCCCATCAAATCCAGGATGCTTGTCAAGACCAAAAACCCAGTCTTGCTGCGCTGCCTCTATTGCGAAAAGCCCCTCACCGACCGAATAGCAGAATACTTAATCTGAATGAATGCGAAAGTATAAATCATGTCTTGCCCCGGATTAGATGAAGATTCACCGAAAGGTTGGATGGAGTAAAAGATGACTGTGAAAAATGGCGATTTCATCAGAATTGATTACATAGAGAGCGTTGAAGGGCAGGCGATTGCCGCCACCGATAAGGACGTGGCTACGGAAAAGGGAATCTTTGATGAAGAGGCCCAGTATGGGCCGCACCTCATAGTAGTTGGCGCAGGCCAGCTCGTCAAGGGCTTCGAAGAAGATCTGATCGGAAAAGAGATCGGCTACTGTGGCAAGGTGGAGATACCACCCGTTGGCGCCTTTGGACTGCGGGACCCCAAGAAAGTTGAGATCGTTCCCATAAACCGGTTTAAAGAGAAGAAGCCCGTTCCCGGCATGCGCGTCGGCATAGAGAATAAGGTTGGAACCGTCACCAGAGTATTCGAGCGAAAGGTGAGCGTTGACTTCAACCATCCCCTGGCCGACAGGACTATCGTCTATGAATACAAGATCAATGAGTTCATCGAGGATCGGCAAGAGAAGCTCAAAGCCCTCATCAAGACCTTTGCCCGCATGGATCTTGAAACGGAAATAAAAGATGATGTGGCTATAATTACCGTTCTTTGGGAGATCTCCTACTACAAGGAGTGGGTCATGATCCGGCGCGGCCTGGCGGATATGATCATCCAGCACCTGGGGCTGAAAGAGGTGGACTATATCGAGAAGCACACCGGCGAACGTGTCACGTCCGAGCTCATCTCGCCACCGGCTAAGGAGCCTGCGGCAGAAGGAACTGTACCCGAAGTGCTGAAGTCTGAGGAGACGACACCGACCTGAAGAATCAGTAGATCTTTCTTTTTTTATAAAATAATAAAAAAATTGGCTGGATCTTTAGAAAAAGAATCCGCCACGATGAGACCAGGACCAGCTATTAGAGTAGTAGTAAGTCGCCCCACCCCATCCATATACGTTGGCTGCGTACCAGGGGTCATAGACTACCGGATCGTAGTAGTAGGGATAAGTGGGATAAACCACCGGCTGTGTGTAATAGTAGGTCGGATAGGTGTACGTATATGTTGGATACCAGGAGTTTGAGTAATAGGCTGGATACCCCCAGCTATACGAATAATACCCTCCGGGATTCAGCCAATCGTTATATCCATGGCCGCTGAAATCGCCATGACCGTCAGGACCTCCATGATCGCCACCACCAGGTGCATATTCGTGACCATCAGGCGCTGATTCGTGACCACCGGGTTCACCAAAAGCGGCGCCTACTGCAATTAGCATTCCCAGCGCCAGGATTGACAACATCAGTTTTATTGAGTCGATTTAGATTCCTCCAAACACCATGTTTATTAGCTTAATATTAAAAGGTGATTTTTATGTAGATATCACCTAATATCTATATGAACCCTCCATGAAGCATTAGATACGGAAAACATCATTCTCAGAACACGGACGCAAATAATCCATTAGAAAAGCATCATCTGCCAGAAGATAAGCTTTGCAGCGACATGACATATTCGCTCGCTCCACATCTTTGCCCGGCATGAGCCCCGCGAAGCTTATGATTGGTTGAGGAGATATGACTGGTCGATGGAAGATGACTGGTCGATAGGCGCGCCTTCCTCTTTGGGCACTTCTACATGCAGGGTGTAAAGCAGATCCCTGATGATCTCCCAGGGGAAGGTAGATATGACGCGGCAGTCGGTCCTTCCACGATAGACTCCATCTCCATAGACTCTACCATCCGGGGAGTAGCTGGCCGCGACGACCAGATCGCCCTCCTGGTATTGCCCCTGCCCCAAAAACTGTCTTTCAAACCTGAAATTGCCCAGCACTCCCGGCTTCCCGTCTATCAAAGGCTGGTAGAGATCGGGCTTATCCGCCCCCGCATTTAAAAGAGCGCTGTGCACAATATATTCATTAGCGGTGATATTAGCCACCATGGGCTCTTCATAACGGGTCAGGATCAGCCAGGCAAGGTAATCGGCGCTATCTATGGTAAGATTGTACCTGACAAAATTCACACCCAGAGAAGTAACCCCCCGGGTAGGTGCCTCAACGATGACAGTATACTTCATGGTAGTATTCATATCAAAAGAGACATTGTAGGGCCCAACCGGTCCCGATTCGTAAGCTGCAAAGGCCGGCGCCGCAAGACTAAGCACCAGGAGCAGGATTAATTCCGCGCGCATTACTCTTGCCACTGATTTCAATCCATTTCATCCTTTTGGTCAACTATGCCGGTTGACATCAGTTATCTAACCTGCCAGGCGCTAATCATAGGCAGGCAGATCGATCAACCTCGGATCTGGCAGAGCCTTTCCTACTGTGAAATGATACAGGTCCTGATACTTCCATCCAGAAAGGCCAAGCATGCGGTGCACGATATCGTCGAAAAAGCAGCCGATGCCGCAGCCCTGAAAACCGGCCGCCTCGCCGGCCAGATAGAATGCCTGGCCGATCATGCCACACTCCCAGAAAAGCCGGCTGTAATACCATGGCCCATATTTTTGCAGCGGCTCTTCAAACAAAGACAGCATGGCGGCGGCAAAGCATCCGTCCGAGGCTATGTCCTGGCGGCAGGATGCCTCTTTGGCGGCCAGGCGGCGATCGCCCTGGGCCAGCAGAAAAAACTCCAAGTCATGGGGCGTGCGCGAGGACCTTTCCCAGACGAATTCCTCAAGCATAGCAGCTCTAAGCTCCTCTTTTTGCCCGGCGTCTCGCAATAGAATGTGACTTCTCCCCGCCCTGAAGGACGGGGCTTCTAGCCGTTGATTGGCAGAGATTGAAGTCCCAATCTCAAAATGTTTATGGCTGCATTCCAATCTCGATCCAGAGATAGCCCGCACTCGGAGC
>Ga0247841_10012984_pt1 | contig 10749 bp, 14 predicted proteins | sample LaCruzMarch2015__2_FD_192410 | JGI IMG/M metagenome (GOLD analysis project Ga0247841, IMG submission 192410) | Freshwater microbial communities from meromictic Lake La Cruz, Castile-La Mancha, Spain - LaCruzMarch2015_18m | ecosystem: Environmental > Aquatic > Freshwater > Lake | place: Spain...
GTGGAAGTCCGTTTGTATTCCTATTAATTTTACAAAAATAAATACAAAACGAGGCGCGGGTAATCCCGCGCCGAATTTTTATATATATTTTGCCGTCGTTTCGTTTATTCGTTCGTCGTTTTGTTTTTTTACTTAAAAAGTTTAATTTTTTCGCAAAAAAATTTTCCTATAAATAGAAAACAAAATAAAAAAAATCGCAATTTTTTTTCGTTCTCGTCGTCGTTCGTGCAAAATATATATAAAAATTCGGCGCGGGATTACCCGCGCCTCGTTTTGTATTTATTTTTGTAAAATTAATAGGAATACAAACGGACTTCCACCTTACTATACTATTTTTTTAATAAAAAATACAAAATATGTATCTGTTTTTGATTTATTTCTTACTTTATAGCCGGATCACTTGCCGGCTAACCTTTCTTTGCTATTTTAAATGATGTGCTGTATAGCTCGTGTGCTTTTCGTTCGTTCTAGGGCCATTTTGGGCGTCAAATAGCTATTATTTTAAGCCATTTATGGCTATTTTGTCGTCTTTTGATTTTTTCTCAAAAAAATTAAAATCACAAGTTGAACTAACTGGAATATCTTCACCAGAAAAAAATAAGGAAATTCGCGAGGTTCTTTAAAACAATAAACAAAAAAACTTTTAGAAAAATTTAAAAACCTCACAGGAAACTTTCAAAGAAAATATAAATGTAAAATTCAAATGTAAATGCAAAATGCAAATACAAAATTCAAATGCAAAATGCAAAATGCAAATGCAAGATTCAAAATATAAATTCAAATGCAAATGCACCGCTTCGCGGTGCATTAAAACCCACCCCTTCGTGTTTTGTTTTAAAATATTGTTCCCTGTAGGGGTGGGTTTTATTGCTGTTCTTTTCTCTAATTAAAATTTGAGCGGGCTATTAAGCCCGCCCTATTTTTCCGCCCTCCCCTCCCCCAGATTTTTTTTTCGCCAAGAGTCTTTTTAATACAATACAAAAAAAGGAGGAGGGCTGAAATACAGGGAAGAAAGGTTTTGCGGATTACCGCAAAACATTCTCATTTTTTTTTTGGCCTTCGCTATGGCTCGCAGGCCTAATTGTCTATGTCTTTTGGTGCACGCGGATTACCGCGCGACACCAAAAGGCTTGCTAGGGCAGGGGCTTGAGCCCCCGCCCGGGTGTACGCTCATTAGTACGTGTCTTTTTCTTTTTGTGTTTACACAAAAAGAAAAAGACACCAAGGAGCTACACCCTCCCTACCCCCATTTTTCAAAGAAACGCAAATATCATTAGTAGTTATTTTCGCGGAGGCCTGCTCTTTTTAGTCACGCCATACGCTCAGGCCAAAAAAAATCACCCCACACCCCTACCCCTCTCCCTCGCAAGGGAGAGGGGTACAAAAACAAAAAAAAGAAAAAAAAAATTATCAACAGTTAGTGTTTGCACAAAGAAGAAAAAAAATATAAAATAGCAACACAATTAAATAAGTGCGATACTCGTTTGGAGTTCAATCACAACGCGAGTTAAAACAGGGAGTCAAAGCATAGTCTTCGCAGGGCTTCCCGGGAATAGAGAAAGAAAAGATCTATTTTGAAAAGTATAAAGGGCTTTACCCTCTTGTGAGCTTCATTGCTAGCCTCCGGCAGGTTTAAAAGGCCGGGTATACGCATGACAAGTCCTCACCGCCATTGATACCGAGCTTAGCTCGGAAAAAAAATATCAGTGGTGGTGGAGACTTTTTTCTACAGGAACCGCATTCTAGTAAAAAGAGAAAAGGGGGGGTATAATTGGCGCGCGCCAAAAAAGCTATATTTTAAGCCATATTTTAGAGTCTATTTTTAATAGTGGAGTTTTTAAAAAAGTGATATACTGTGAACAATATGAAATTAAATAAAGAGTTTTTGATCACAAAAATACTTCCAATTTTAATCACTTCACTACTTTCAGCGGGTATAACAATGCTACAAAATATTCTAACAGCATACTCAACAAATATTCCAAGCGGTACAAGTGTTGGATTATCAAGCGGAGTAGGTGCAGTTCTAGGGGCTTTTAAATTTTTAAAATTAAAATGAATGAAGTTTTAAAAGTTGCGCTTAACGAATACGGAACAAAATCTATACCAGGCCCAGCATCAAATGAGGAAGTTTTAAAATATTATCACGATATTTTTTTTACATGGGTGGAAGATGATGATGTTGCATGGTGCGCCGCTTTTTTAAATTGGTGTTTAAAGACTGCAGGAAAAACATATCTAAATTCATTACATGCGCGCGACTTTTTAAAATACGGCCAAGAAACAAAAAAACCAAAGCTAGGCGACATTGTAGTTTTATGGAGAATTTCACCAACAAGTATTTATGGACATGTTGGAATTTATATAAGAGAAAAAGAAAATTTGATCTATGTACTAGGCGGAAACCAAAGCTGTAGCGTTAATATAGCAACATTCCCAAAATCACAGGTTTTATCTTATAGACAGATTGTCTAAAAAAAGACTTGACATATATTTTATAATAATATAAGATATTTACGTGGAACTCCAAACCACCATATCAAGACTATGCTAAAAAGTTCCGGCTTACAGCCGGACTTTTTATTTGTTATAATATATTTATGGCAAAAGTTTCTTATGTAGATTTGCTTCCAACAGTAGAGCTTAAATATTATTCAAATTTAACAATGGCAGATCGTTTCATTGCACCTCATGTTATAATGAAAAAAACATTTTTTTCACGAAAAAGTGTAAAAGGTTTAACAGCTCGCTCTTTACTTCCACAAATTGCAACAGCATGGGCCACTCTTTCAAACGCAGAAAAGACAGCATGGACGTCAGCGGGAGTTCAAAGAGCATTAAATGGCTACCGCTTATTTGTTGCAGACATGAGCGCAAGAATTAAAAACGGAATAGCAGGAGTAGCAACACCATCACTATTACATCAAAGTTGGTTCGGAAAATTAAAAATAACAGCCCCAGCAGAAGAAATAAAAATCGCACAATTACACCCTGCATATTACTGGGTATCTCAACCAGTACACGGAAAAAAAGGGCAAAGAGTACCGATAAAAGTAACAGAATATTTTGCACTACCTCTAACAATATCACTAAACTACAAATCAAATTTAGTAAGCACAGGAGCAGGATCATTCGCTAAATTTTATGCAGAAATTTGGTACTCTTATCAAGGGCAAAATTTAACAAAGATATTAGAGATTTCACTAGACGCTATAACAGACTGGAAAAATGCAACAGCTACGCTATCAACACAAGTAAGTATTATAATTGGGTACAATTTATATTTTCACATTTACAAAATGACTGGAGAGTTATATATTGATAATGTAAAAGCTACACACTCAGGACAAAATTGGGTTAGAGATACTTATTGCGAAGATATTTTACAAACATTTTCAAAAGCATTTTATCAAATACCCGACCACTGGGCGCCAATAACTTTACCAAGTGGCGCAGAATACGACTCTGTATATGAAGAAGTATAAAATAATCTTAATAATAATATTTATCATGACAGTATACTGGGGAATTTTAGAAAAAAGTGCAACAGACAATAAAACAGTAGATCAAGCTATAGCTGACGCTCTAGCTAATTATGAATATTTTAAAACTATCTCTGTATGGGGCTTACTACCAAAAAGCGCAATAGACGACACAACCATTGAAGAAAGGATTAATGAACTAATAGCAAGCCACGAGGCTGACGCAACGGCCCATTTAGGAACCGGAGAGAGTTTAGAAAGCCATAAATCAACGGACATTATAGATCACCCGGCAGGCTCTGTTTTAGCAGATAAAAGAACCATGACAGAGCTTTCAGTAAATCACGACTTTTCAACTCTAGCAGTATGGGGAAATGCAGGAGATATAAATATTGATAACTGGCCAGACTGTACTCTGTATGTAGAATACGGAGTTACAAACAGCTCATATTTATATTTAAACCCACAAAGTCCTACTCCTTTTCTTGACTATGACTACGACACACTTTTTCAAATAATTTTTAGAACCGATCTATCGGGCACAAAATATCATGCTTGGTTTGGCATGGGATTATCTGACGACACACCAACAGAAGGATTTGGTTTTGTGATTCAAGCAGGAATTTTAAAAGCATATATAGGATATGGAGCAACACAAACATTTTCAACAATAAGCGGAGCAGATATAGCAAATGCACATATTTACAGAGTTCAACTTTTACCTTCAGCAGGCGAAGCACGATATTATATAGACGGAACTTTAGTGGAAACATTAAGTATACCGGCAAGCTCACCAGATTCAGACGGAGGGCCAATGATAGGCGCAAGAGTTTCAGCAACAGGAGACGGAAATACTATCGTATCAGACTTACATTTTTCAAGGGCAATAATTAATATATAATTTTTTTAAAAAAAAATGTCAAATGAAGTTATAATCGGCAAACAATTTCCTGAAAAAGTAATTCCACTTATTGAAAATGCAAAAAATTATATTCAGACAGTAGTTTTTGATTGGCGCTGGTATCCAAATGATCCGGGCAACTCAGTTCAGCTTTTCAATCAAGCAATAGTTCGTGCGAGCAGACGAGGAGTAAAAATACAAGCAATAGTAAACCACGCAGATATTTTAACTCCATTAAAAGAAAACGGAATAGATGTAAAAAAATTAAATATAACAGGTCTGGTTCATGCGAAACTAATGATTATTGACAAAAATACTGTTATAATTGGCTCGCACAACTACACCCATAATGCTTTTGTAATTAATCACGAAATATCGCTTATTTTAAAAGATTGTGATGTGATAAAAGATATAAATAAATTTTTTACATCATTATGGCTTTAGTAGAATTTAAAGAAAGACTATATTCAGCAGACACTAGAAAAAGATTAGGCAAGCCGACATATTACGGAGAAAAAACTTACGCAAATTGTTACTATGGGAAAGAACATAAAAAAGTAACTGACGACGAATACGGAAAAGTATATTACGGAAATAAGTTTTATGGAGACAGTAGAACTTACGAGGGAATATATCAAACAAGACATTATAACGGTGGAAAATATACAGTACAAGAAAAATTTTACAACCCTGTAAACAACAAACACGCAACACAACAGACATGGAGAGGACGCTTTGCAGACGCTATTTCAGCATGGCAAGCTCTTACAACTTCACAAAAAGAGGTTTATAGAATAAAATCAAATGGTAAACAAATGTCAGGCTATAATGTATTTTTACATGAATATCTTATTACACACAGATTATAAAAAATAGTCAAGACAAACACTAACATATAAAAAAATGGCAAAAATAAACGGGCCTTTAATGAGCGAGAGTGCGTCAGGACTAATTGGAGAAAGATTGGTTTTTTCGGTTAGAAAATCAGGCCAACAGGCACGATTTCAGAGAGCACAAAAAGACAGAATAACACAGAAAAGAACAGATGAAAGAACAAAATACAAGGAAGCTGTAGAAGCATGGAATATTTTAGATACAGATATTAAAGAAACTTTACAACAAACATGTGCAAAAAAGAAAATGACATGTTATAATTATTTTATACAGCAATACATACTAGGTAACATTTCAAATATAGGTTTTTCAATTTACGGAGCTAGAAATTATTCATATTTTATTTATGGAAAACAATGACAGCAGAATATCCATCATCAATATATAGTCCAAGAACAAAGGAAAACAGATCAGGAGTAGTTTATACTCCGGCAAAAACGACTGTGGGATATGCGGAAGATATCACAAAACTTGACGCGGAAGTTGTAGCTATTGAAAATACACTCGGACAAAATCCGCAAGGAGCTTATGAAACAGTTTTAGCTTGGCTCACAGCACTGGCCGGCGCAGTTTTTCCAACAACAACACAGACATTAACAAACAAGAGAATAACAAAAAGAACAGACTCACAATCAACGACAAATGATATTACACCAGAAATTTCAAATTACGATATTTTTATTCGCACGGCACAAGCTCACGCTTTGGTAATAAATAATCACTCAACAAGCACACCAGTAGACGGCGACATGATGTTATTTGAAATACTTGGAGACGCTACACCAAGGGCAATAACATACGGAGATAAATATATTGCAAAAGCAGGAATAGCACTACCAACGACAACAGTAGCAAGTAAAAATTTAACAATGCTTTTTATTTGGAGAAATGATTTATCAAAATGGAATTTATTAGCTAGCGGACAGGAGGCATGAGATTTATAAAAAAGATAACTGAAAAAATAAATTTTTCACATTATTGGCATTTAGAGTGCATAATAGCAGTACCAGTTATTATTTTTTTTATAATAATGGAAATACTTAATTATTTAAAATAAATATAAACAATGATAGCTTTAGATACAACAGCACACAGTCCAGGGTCAGCATTTAACTACACTTGTACAGGTACAAATTTAATATTAATTGTTTTTTGTATAGATGGTCAAGAAGTAATAACTGGATGTAAATATAATGGAGTAGATATGGTACAAGTAGGTACAGAAATACTAAACAACGCAGGAGATTTTACTACTTGTTGGATATTAAAAAATCCAGCGACAGGTTCTCACTCAATCGCACCAACAGGCGGAAGTGGTACAACATTAATATACGCAGAATCATTAACTGGCGCAGAACAATCAAATACACCAGACGCATTTAAACAAACAACTGGTAACACTACAGCAATGTCAGGAACAATAACAACAGTAAAAGATAATTGTTGGTTGGTTGCTTGTGGTTGTACTGGTTTAGTCTTCACACCCGAAACAAATTTTACAGTTAGACAATCGGACGGTGTATCAGCAAAGAAAAGATTAGGTGATAGTAACGGAGCAATTACACCAGCTGGGGATACAATTCAATCTGCAACAGTATCAGCTACATCATGGGGTTTATTTCAGGTATCAATAGCACCGGCAATATTAGCACCAACAAATAATTTTTTAAACTTCTTTAAGTAACTTGACAAAATTATAAACAAAATTATATAATAAAATAAATTCGTAATCTTAAAGAAAAGTCGTACGAACATTTTAATACATTTAATTTTTCAAAACAAAAAAATGGCAAAAGTAACTGGGCCTTTAATGTCTATGAGTGCTAGTGGTAAGATAGCAGATAGCATTGTATTTTTTGGTTGGAAAGGTATAAATGTTGTTCGTCAGTGGATAATCCCTGCAAACAAAATGAGTGCTGATCAAGGAAATCAGAGAACATTTATGGCAGGTACAGGTAAGGCAGTTGGTAAAATTCAAGTTGGTAAAGCTTTTGCACAACAGCTTATAGACTTGGGTCTTGTAATTGCTCCAAATACAAAGCAATCTTTCTTAGTTGCTTATATTTTGAATAACTACCTCACAGACGCTACAGCATATGCAACACAGAGAGGACTTTTTACAGCTCATACAGCTTCACTTGCATTCGGAACTGGAGCAGATAATCTAACGATTGTTGACTTCAATCTTCCTTATGACACAGTAGGAACTTATGACAAAGGTCTAGGTTTGTATTTAATCGCAAAAGCAGCGATTGCAAATCTATTTTCTGGTGCACCTTACAACGCAAATATTACGACTTGGACTGCAGGAGACGTTAATTCAATGATTAACGACTTCACATCTCTCTAATTCGTTTGTAAATATTTTAAAAAAACACCCACTTGAGCAGGGTGTTTTTTTATTATCCACAGTTTTATATTTGAAATAATGTGCAATGCACGCTATAATTTAAGTAAAGAAAAGTTGCAAAAATATTATTAATTTTTAAATAAAATAAAAAAATGGAATTTACAGGAGAGAGAGTTGTACCGGGAAAAATGGAAAATTATATCGGCACTTATGTTGAGCATTTGACAAGATATGTTTTTTGTTTGGGTTTTTGTATAAATAAAAAAGTCATGGACGTTGCGTGTGGTACTGGCTACGGATTAGAAATGATATCGTCAGTGGCACAATGTGGTCTAGGGGTAGATATAGATCAAAAGTCCTTAGATTTCGCGCAAAAAAATTATAAATTTTACGGTAAAAATTTCGGATTAATAAAAAGAGATCTTGAAAAAGACCCGCTTAATAGTGGCTTTTTTGCAAAAACAATAGACACAGTTACTAGCTTTGAAACAATAGAGCATTTAGAAAATCCGGACTTTTTTATACAAAATGTCAAAGAAATATTAAAAGACGACGGAACATTTATTTTTTCAATTCCAATAAACAACCCAAGCAAATATCACAAAATTGCATACACAAAACAAGAAGCAAAAGCATTAATGGAAAAATATTTTACTAAAATACAATGGTTTAGTCAAGTGGGAGCTCACATAATAATAGACAATGAAAACAGCACTTTTTTAATAGGAGTAGCAACAAATAATTAATAAAATGAAATATTCAATTATAATACCAGTTTTTAATCAAGAAAAATTAACGAACGCTTGCCTTGAAAGTATCAAAAAAAATACAAGCGATTACGAAATTATTATCATAGACAATGGCTCGCAACCAGTTTTTATAAAGCCAAATTATTGCATAAGAAATGCAACAAATCTAGGCTTTCCAATTGCAATAAATCAAGGAATAAAAAAAGCTCAAGGCGATATTATTATACTTTTAAACAATGACACAGTCGTATCACAACATTGGGCAGAACGATTGACAGAACATTTGAAAGATTATGACATGGTAGGCCCACTGACAAACAACATCAGCGGAGTACAACAAATAACAATAGGAGCAATAGAATTACCGGAAAAGTTGGACGAAGTGGCAGAAAAAATATACAGCACAAACACAGGACACTCAAACCCATATCACAGATTAGTATTTTTTTGCGTCGCAATAAAAAGAGAAGTTATAAATAAAATAGGCCTACTAGATGAGCAATTTACACCGGGAAATTGCGAAGACGACGACTACTGTTTAAGGGCTATTGAAGCAGGCTTTAAATTAGGAATAGCAGAGGACACATTTATATATCACAAAGGAAGTGCGTCAAAAGATTCATACGGAATAGAATATTCAGAGTTACTAAAGAAAAATATTTTGAAATTGCAGACAAAATGGCCACACGAAAAATACAACGCAATAGTGCAAAAAAATAAGGAAAATTGCGCAAATATACAAAAGAAAAAGAAAAGAACAATCGCTCTAGTAATGATAGTAAAAAATGAAGAGCTTGGGTTAGAAAGAGCTATTTTATCGGCAAAAGATATTGTTGACGAAATACACATCGCGATTGATTATTCAACAAGTGATAACTCACTAGAAATAGCAAAAAAATATACAAAAAATATAACATTTTTTACATGGAATGACGATTTTGCAGAAGCAAGAAATTTTGCTCACAAAGAAATAAAAACAGACTGGATATTATTCTTAGACGGCCACGAATACATCACCAAACACACAAACTTAGAATTCATGCTTACATCACCAGCAGACGCTTTATTATGCTCGGTGGAGCTTGAGAATGGATCAATGATAAGAAACCCACGTATATACAAAAATGGGCTAAAATTTGAGGGAAAAATACACGAAATACAAAACTACAAAACAATAAGTGTTTATCCTGATTTTGTTGTTAAACACGGAAGGGCAGACGGACAGTCAAAAGACGCAATAAAAATTCGCGAAATACAGACAAACGACATGATTCCAAGAATTATGGGAAAACAACTAGAAGATGATCCTACAAATACAAGAGCATCATTTCATTTAGCACTTTTCTATCAAACAAGAGGAGATTATAAAACAGCTCTAAAAATACAAAAAAAGTATTTTAAATATGCAAAAATAAAAGGCGAAAGGTGGTTGATGTATTTCAACAAATCATTAATTCATTTTGCATTAAAAAACACGCTACGCGCATTATGGGCAACAGACGACGCAGAAAAAGAAACACCAAGACGTTGGGAAATATCAAAACTTCGCGGACTTATATTTTACAAAGACAAGCAATATAAAAAGGCAATAGACTTTTTAGTTGAAAGTTTTGACGAAAACAAAGGTGATGTAACATACAAGCCATGGATAAGAAACAATGCAGAAACATGGAATATTATAGGAGAGTGCTATTTCAATTTAGGAAGGCTTGATATAGCAAGTGAAGCATTTAATGAAGCATTTAAAAACGAGACAGACGGAAAAAAGAAAAAGTTTTTTTATGATAGAGCAAAATTAATGAACGAAATGTCATGCCAAAATTAAAAAAAAATAGAAAAAGATGTTATGAATGTGGAGCTATGAAATATACAAAATATATGTCAAAAGTAGGAACAGCAGAAAAAGGAAAAAAAGAATTATGGTGTTGCAAAAACGAGGATAAGTGTGTTAAAAGATCAGCAAATTATAAGAAGTAGGCCGGCAAGCCTATAAACTGCGGTCGGCTTTATAAAAAAAGTAAAGAGATAAAAAAATGGACATTGAAAAAGTTAAAGTTTTGGTTGCAGAAATTGAAGCAAAAGTTACAGAGTTAAAAGCAGAACTAGCAAAATAAAAAAAAAGCCACGTCAAAGCTTTCCGGGACGTGGCTTTTTTTAATGCAAAATTACAAAAAAAGGAGTGATTGAATACAATCACAACTAAATCAAAGGAAACCATTTTGTTGATATCAACAAAATGGTCTCTTTCAGGATTTTGGCGAAAAAAAAATCTGGGGGAGGGGAGGGCGGAAAAATAGGGCGGGCTTAATAGCCCGCTCAAATTTTAATTAGAGAAAAGAACAGCAATAAAACCCACCCCTACAGGGAACAATA
>Ga0247841_10012985_pt1 | contig 10749 bp, 10 predicted proteins | sample LaCruzMarch2015__2_FD_192410 | JGI IMG/M metagenome (GOLD analysis project Ga0247841, IMG submission 192410) | Freshwater microbial communities from meromictic Lake La Cruz, Castile-La Mancha, Spain - LaCruzMarch2015_18m | ecosystem: Environmental > Aquatic > Freshwater > Lake | place: Spain...
ACGCCGGGCATGGTTTGGATTACTACAATGTCGTGGCGGTGGCCAGAATAGAGGGTATGGATTACCTCAATATAGGATACTCGATCATCTCCAAAGCCGTTTTTGTCGGCCTGAAGAACTCCGTGGCCGAGATGAAAAGGCTGATGCAATAACTACAGTGATTAGTGGCGAGTGGTTAGTGGGCAGTTACCGTTTTTAGCCGGATGTTGATTATCGGCCAATCGATTAATGGACCCTAATTTATGTGCGGAATAACAGGCTACATCGGAAAAAAAACAGCCACGGATATCCTGGTTGACGGGCTCAAGCGGCTTGAATACCGCGGTTATGATTCATGCGGCGTGGCCGGGATAAACCCCAAGAGCGAACTTTATCTTAAGCGCGTCAGCGGCCGCGTGGACGCGCTTGACGCCCTTATAGCCAAAGACCCGCTCAAAAAAGGGGTGGTGGGGATAGGTCACACCCGCTGGGCTACCCACGGCGTCCCGTCCGAAGATAACGCGCACCCGCACACGGACTGCAATAAGCAGGTTGTGATAGTGCATAACGGCATTATCGAGAACTATCTGGATCTGAAGGGTAAGCTTTTAAAAACCGGCCATAAATTCAAGTCCGAGACCGACACCGAAGTAGTGGTCCACCTCATAGAAGAAAAATTAAAAGCGCTTAACGTGTCCGGGGCCGCCGCGCGCGGCGCTATTCTTGAGCCGGTTTTTTTCGAGGCTGTCCGCCGCGCCATCGCGGAACTCCAGGGCTCGTTTGCTATGGCAGTGTTGTGGGCCAAGTGTCCCAATATGCTGCTGGCCGCGCGCCAGCACAGCCCGCTGGTCATAGGTCTCGGCGACGGGGAGAATTTCATAGCCTCAGACGTCTCAGCGTTCCTGAAATACACCAAAAAAGCCGTATTCATGAACGACGGCGAGATAGCCGCGGTGAAAGCCGATTCCGTCTCCTATTTTAATTTCCAGGGTAAAAAGCTTGACCACTCGCCCGTCACCATACAGTGGGATTCAACCATGGCTGAGAAGGGCGGCTACAAGCATTTCATGCTCAAGGAGATCCACGAGCAGCCGGAGTCCGTGGAGAACACTTTAAGGGGCCGCCTGCTGCCGCTCACCGGCGATATACTCCAGCAGGAGATAAATCTGCCGTCGGAGTTAATTAAAAATATAAAGGGCGTGCAGATCATAGCCTGCGGCACCGCCTATCACGCGGGGCTGGTAGGCCGGTATGTGTTCGAAAACTTCGGGCTGCCGACATCGGTGGATTTTGCCTCTGAGTTTTCCGACCGGGCCAAGATCGTGAATAAGGATATTCTGGTCATCGCCGTCTCTCAGTCAGGCGAAACCGCCGACACCCTTTACGCCGTGCGCGAGGCCAAAGCCTCGGGCGGAAAAGTGTTGGCTATAACCAATACCCTTGGCTCCACCCTGACCCGCGAGGCCGATTTTGTGCTCTATACGCACTGCGGCCCGGAAATAGGCGTAGCCTCCACCAAGGCTTTCATCGGTCAGATGGCCGCCATGTACATCCTGGCCATCCATTTCGCCGTCATCCGCAAGAATATTTTTGAAGCCGACGCGCGAAAGTATGTGGACGAGTTCCTCAAGATACCGCGCCTGATAGAGGACACGCTGGCCGGCGAAGGAGCCATCTCCAAAGTGGCCGAATGTTTCGCTAAGAGCGAACACTTCCTTTTCATCGCCAGGCATATTAATTTTCCCATCGCGCTGGAAGGCGCCCTGAAGATAAAAGAGATCTCATACGTGCACGCTGAGGGGTACGCCGCCGGCGAAATGAAGCACGGCCCGATAGCCATCATCTACAAGGGCATGCCGGTGCTGGCTATCGCGACTACCTCTAAAATGCTTTCACTCGTCGCCAACAACATAGAAGAAGCCAAGGCCCGGGGGGCCGAGGTGATAGCTATAGTTGACGAGGATTCCAGGAAGATAATTAAAGCGTCCAAGTATATAGTGGTACCGAAGACCCTTGAGATACTTTCGCCGCTGCTCACGGTCATTCCGTTGCAGCTCTTCGCCTATTTTGTCGCGCTTTCCAAAAAATGCGACATTGATAAACCCAGGAATCTGGCCAAAAGCGTCACGGTCCGCTGATATGATAAAAAAAAGCGCGGCCGCGGTCTGCGGCGTGGGCATAGACATAACTGAAGTAGCCCGCGTCAGGCGGCTCTACAGAAAAACCCCGTCTTTCCTCAAAAGATTTTTTACGCCGGAAGAGATCGCCTACTGTCTCAAAGGCAAGAACGCCTGCGAGCGCATCGCGGCGCGCTTCTCCGCCAAGGAAGCCGTTATAAAGGCGCTGGACAGGAAGGACCTGCCGCTTAAGGCGATATCTATCTCGAAAACCGAAACCGGCAGGCCGGAAGTCGCGCTAAAAGGCGCGGGCCTGAAAGGCGTAACCGTTATGCTTTCTCTTTCTCACACCGCAAATTACGCGTGCGCGTCCGCCATAGCGTTTAAACATGGGTAACAGGTGGCAGGTAACAGGGAACAGGCGGAGATATAGCGGGCGGCAGTTTACTGTTGAAAGGGTAATCTTAAAATCTGACCTCTGATTGAATATCCTTATATTTTTCTGCCTGTCACCTGCCGCCTGTCACCTGAAACCTTGAATTATGAAAGCCACTAATATCACCTCTGAATATTTAAAGCCGCTGCTTCTCCCGCGAAAAAAAAACACTCATAAAGGAGATTACGGCAGGGCGCTCATAATCGCCGGTTCACGCGGCATGACCGGGGCCGCGGTGCTAGCCGCGCGCGCGGCGCTTAAGGCCGGAGCCGGGCTGGTGACCGTGGCCTGCCCGGACTCCGAACAGCCTATTATCGCGGGCGCCGTACCCGAGGCCATGACGCTTCCCCTGCCCTCTGTGGACGGAGCGGCGTCGCTTAAAGCGGCCGACAAGGTTCTGGCTTTCCAGAACGATAAAAAATACGACGTGTGTCTTATCGGTCCGGGCTTGTCTCTTAAAGGCGAAACCCCGGATTTTGTCCTGGCAATACTGAAGAGTATTAATATCCCCGCGGTTGTCGACGCCGACGCCCTTAACGCTTTGGCGCGCCGCGGCGCGGGCGCGATGGCGCCGAGAATGGCTAGGGTTTTCACGCCCCACGCCGGAGAGGCCTCGCGATTTTTTAAAACAGCTCCGCCTGAAAAAAGGGAAACGCTGCAAAAACTCCAGGCCCGCTTTGGCGGGGTCTGGCTGCTAAAAGGCCCGGGCACGCTTATTACCGACGGACGTAAGTTTTTGCGCAATACGACCGGCGGCCCGGTGCTGGCCAAAGGCGGGTCTGGCGATGTTCTGGCCGGGCTTATCACCGGCCTTTGGGCGCAGGCCGGCCGCAGTAAAGGCTTTACTGCGGCCACCGCTATCCAGAGCGCGGCGATGGGCGTTTACCTGCACGGCTTATGCGGGGACCTGGCGGCGGAAAGCTATACCTCGCGCTGCGTGCTTGCCGGGGAACTGGTCAAATTCCTGCCGGCGGCTTTCCGGACGATAAGGCATATATGAAGCTTTCACAAAAAGGCGAAGCCGGGATTCTGGCCCGCATAGAAAAACATTTCCGTTTTCCGGGAGATAAGCGCCTGATCCTCGGTCCGGGGGACGATTGCGCCGTTCTCAGGACCACCCCCGGCAAAGAGCTGGTTATCACCACCGATGAACTGATTGAGAATACACATTTCCTAAGGCGCTTTTCCACGCCGGAAGCGCTGGCGCGCAAACTGATGCGCGTGAACCTGAGCGATCTGGCTTCCATGGGCCGGGTCAGGCCGGTGTCATGCCTGATAGGAGCCGGGCTGCCAAAAGATCTGCCGGCGGATTTTATCCTGCGGTTTATAAAGGCCATTAAAAAAGAGGCTCTGAAATTCGGGCTCAGCATAGCCGGCGGGAACCTTGCCGGCGCGAGGGAAATGCACTTTTATATGACCGTCTGGGGCGAGGCCGAGAGAAAAAATATCGTGACGCGGTATGGGGCCCGGCCCGGCGACACTCTTTTTAGCCTGGGTCCGCTGGGCGAAGCGAGGGCCGGTCTTGAAATACTCAAAAGCGGGCTTGCCGCAGATAAGAAACGTTTTAAAAAACTTGTGCTCAGCTTCTGGGAGCCGGAATCTTTTTTAAAAGAGGGCTCGTTAATAGGCGCGCGGGGGCTCGCTTCGGCCATGCTGGATAATTCCGACGGCCTGGGCCGGAGCGCTAGAATATTATCGGAGCTGTCGCGGTGCCGCGTCAGGCTTCAGGCCGGTCCGGAGGTTGTTTCCCCGATCCTGGCGGCTTACGCGGCGGCTAAGGGCCGATCCTGGCGGGAATACGCTTTTTCAGGCGGAGAGGATTACGGCCTGGTGTTCACCGTGAAACCCGCCAAGGTGGCGCTTGTTAAAAAACTGATGCCCGCGGCTATGGTCGTAGGGCGGATAGAAAAAGGCGTTGGCGTGGTTATGGAAGGCTATGAAAGCAAAGTCCAAAGCTTCAACCATTTTTAAAAGCCGAAGCCAGTCCGACACTCTCCGGCTGGCCGGAGCGCTGGCCGGCCTGCTTAAAGGCGGGGAAGTCCTGTCGCTCAAAGGCATGATAGGCGCTGGTAAGACGTTCTTTGTTAAAGGGCTGGCCGGAGCGCTCGGTTCAAAGACTTCTCCGGTGAGCGCCAGTTTCAATCTTATGAGGACGTATAAAGGCGGGAAAAGGGCTAAGCTAAACCTGTATCATTTCGATCTGTTCCGGATCTCGCCGGAAGAGATGGCCAATATAGGCATTGAAGATTATCTTGGAATTGAAGACGGAGTTACCGCGATAGAATGGGCTTCTTCCGCAGAGTATCTGTATGGCCGCGGGGATTTTCTGGAACTGGACTTTGAGCTGGCCGGCGGCGACACCCGTGACATCAATGCCCGCGCCAGCGGCGCTTCAGCGAAAAGAATACTGGAAGGATTGAAAACACAATGGCAAAAAAACTGACCGCGGGCATATGCACGTCCGGCTCAAGAGTGAAGCTTTCCCTGCTGGCGGATGGCAAATTTTACAATGCTTCAAAAAAAGTTCTTAACCAGGAGAAGGTTCTGTTTCCCATGTTAGATCGCCTGCTGGTAGGGCGCAAGGCCCGGTTAACCGATATTTCCACGCTGTGCGTCATAACCGGTCCGGGGCGTTTCACCGGCCTGCGGGTGGGGTTGACTTTAGCCAGCGCGTTTAAGACCCTGGCCGGAATACAGGTCTATTCCTCCACGCTGTTCCACATTCTGGCCGCGCAGGCGGCGGCCACAAAAGAATTCCTGGCTTGGGCCGCCGGGAAAAAAGAAGCGCGCATAGTCGCGCTGGTGCACGCTTTTAAAGACGAATATTTCTGCCAGGCGTTCAGGGCAGCGGGACAGCGCGGCAGCAAGACAGCGCGGCAGCAGGACAGTGCGGCAGCAAGACAGTGCGGCAGCAAGACATCAGAACAGCAAGACAGCGAGACAGCAAGACAGCGAGACAAGGGGGCGGCCACGCTTTACGCTTTACGCTTTACGCTTTACGACCTTACCCCGGCTGAGGCGCCGCGCTGGTTTAAGGATACGGAGGTGGCAGGGTATCTGGCCGCCCAGGGAAGCGATTTATATATAATAGCCGACGCTGAAGAGAAAGCCGACATCTATTCGCTGGTTCCGGCGGCATTGGAAAAAGCTCCGCCGCGCGTTTCAAAAATACTGCCAGAGTTTGTTATAAAGACGGGACTCGCTCTTAAAAACAGGGACCTTACGCCGCTTTATCTTAAGCCGGCTAAATATGAGCTGGAGAATAAGTCCCGGCCGATCAAGCCCTGGAAAGAAGAAAAAAGGAGCTGCCTGAAATGACGCTCCGCCGCTTCAGTTCACTGTTTAAGTCCCGCCTATGCTGACAAGAAGAGCGCGCAGAGAGGATCTCCCGGCCCTGGCGGCCCTTGAGGCGGAGAATCCGGGGTATCCCGCCTGGGGCGAGAGCGGTCTGGCCGCGGAATTTGAAAAGAAATTTTCAGTTACGCTCGCGGTCTGGTCTGACGGCGTCTTGCTTGGCTTTATTAATTTCTGGATCCTGAAGCCCCAGATACAGCTTAATTCCATAGTTGTTTCCGCCAAAGCGCGGAGGGCCGGAGCGGCTACGGCCCTTATAGGGAAACTGGCCGAATATGCCGTAAAAAACGCCTGCGCTGAAGTTGACCTTGAGGTCAATGAACACAACGCTCCGGCGATCGCGCTTTACGGGAAGCTCGGTTTTGAAGTGGTGGGCAGGCGGCCAAAGTTCTATAATAATTCAGACGCCGCTGTTTTGATGCGCAAGGCGATGAAAGTTTGAGGCCCCGGGCGGCACGGTTGCTTTTGGAGATTATGATGATAAAGAAAATAGCTTCCCTGCTTCTGCTGATTTTGATTTTTAGCCTTACGGCCGCGCGCGCGGCGGATAAATCCTCATACCTCCACTTTATGAACGGGTTGATACTTGAGCGCAGGGGAAGTTTTGATTCCGCCCTGCAGGAATACAAAACCACCATGCTGCTGGACCCTCAATCTGTTTTCGTCTATAAGCAGGCGCTTAACCTGGCCCTGCATATAGGCAAGATGACCGAGGCCGAAGAATGGGCTGATTATGTGGTTCAGTCGGATTCAACTTCCGCTGAGAACTGGGTGCTTTATGGCAGCGTGCAGTGGGCTAAAGGAGATTTAGACGCCGCCCGCGCCGCTTTTGAAAAGGCGGCCGTACTGGATAACGAGAGCTCGGATGCGATCTACCAGTTGGCAAGCCTTTTGAGTTCAAAAAATCCTGATAAAGCCATAGAATATCTTAAACGCTACCTGGTCCTTAAACCTGATGAGGCGGCGGAGATTAATTACCAGTTGGCGCTGCTTTATAACGTCAAAAACGATTCCGAGACGATGTTGAAACACCTGCTCCAGGCCAAAGAAGCGGATTCCACGTATGTTCAGCCCCGCTACATGCTGGCTAACTATTACGAAGTGAAGAGCGACACTGCTGCGGCTTTGAGTGAATACATAGAACTTTTTATCCTGGAGGGAAACAACACCGAGCTGCTGAATCATATCGGCGAGATATACTCTTCTCCGGCGGTTTCAAACCTTGACGAGGCCGAAAAATACTTCGCCAAAACCTACGCGCTGGATAAAACCAACACGGCGGCCTGCTTCTGGCTGTCCGTGATAAGCGAGCAGCGGCGAGATTTCGCGGCGGCCGCCGGTTATCTTGAAACTTCAAAGGACCTGAAGGAAAACCCCGGCACGGCGCTGCGGCTTAGCTACTACTATACGCAGGGCGGGCATTACAATAAAGCCATAATTTTGCTGGAGGACGGGCATAAGAGATGGCCCGACAATCTTGAAATTTCATATTTCCTGGCGCTTGGTTATGATGACACCCGCAGAACCTCAAGGGCCGCTGAATTGTTGAAGGGAATACTCGCGAAGAATCCGGATTATTCGGAAGCGCGGCTCCAGTACGCCGTTCTGAGCGAGCGTGAAGGGGACATGCCTTCCGCCGAGGAGAATTTTAGGTATCTGCTGGCTAAGGACCCGGGCAACGCAAATATACTCAATTATCTGGGCTACGCTTTGGCTGACCGCGGACTCAAGTTGGCCGAAGCGGAGGATTTTATAGGCAGGGCGGTTAAAGCTGACCCCGCCAACGGCGCGTACGCGGATTCCCTTGCCTGGGTACATTTTAAGCAGGGCAAGTACGCTGACGCCCATAAAGAGATCAACGCCGCGCTTAAAGTTATCTGCGGCGATGCCATATTATGGAGCCACGCGGGCGACATTTACGCCGCCGAGTCGGACTGGAAGGGCGCCTGGCGCGCTTACAATATCGCTCTCGTGCTTGAGCGCGCAAGCAAAAAGAAGGATCTTCAGGATAAGATAAAGAACGTCCGTAAGCGGATACCCGACGCCGAAGCTTCGGCGCTCACCGTGGAATTGCTGAGGACTTTCGGACTCAACGGCAAGGATTTTTCCGCGTTCGCCAAGATCTACGCCGGATTCAAAGGCAAGAAGATAAAGCTGGACGGCGTGCTGCGGTTTTCTCCGCCGGACAGTTTTGCCTTCACGCTGGTGGGGCCGCTGATGGCGCCTATATGGAAGATAAAAATAGAGGGTAGCGAAGTTGCCATGGACGCGGCTTCCTTCAATAATATCGATGAGGAAACTTTCGGATACTGGTCAGCGCTGATCGGGACTGAGCTCAAGGACTACCTGTCCGGCGGCTTTCTCTCCGGCGCTGCGCTTGAGAACGGCTGGGGCTCCGATATCCTGCTCGGCGGTTCCCGGAAGATTTATCTGGGCGACGACTTCGGTGTGAAAAAGTTAATTCCGCTGAAAGAAAAAAAACTCGAAGTCAGCTTCAGTGATTATTTCCTTAAGAACCTTTACCTTATCCCGGCCACCATGTATTTTAAGATACCATTCTTCTCTCTTAAAGTGGTGCTGGACAAGAGTCAGATAAACTTGCAGGAATTTAACACCCTTGTTCCATAAGCGCGGCGCAGGTCTTATACCTTTAACAGATCACTCAGTTTCGCCAAGTGGTTTTGAAATGAAAAAACATCCGGCCAGCGTAATCAGGATAGAAGCCCCGGCGAAGATAAATCTCTTCCTGGAGGTTACCGGAGACAGGCCGGACGGCTATCACAATCTGGCGACGCTTTTCGCGAAGATCTCGCTTGCCGACGGCCTGACCCTGAAAAAAACGGAGAAGCCCGGCGTGAGTCTGAAGGTCGTGAATAAAGCCAACCTGAAGCCGTTAAAAACCGGGGATAATATAGTTTACAAAGCCGCCATGGCCTTTTTTGAGGCTTTTAAAATAAATCCCGCAGTAGAGATCACTCTTGTGAAAAAAATACCGGTGGGCGCGGGCCTTGGCGGCGGCTCATCCGATGCCGCCGCGGCTCTTAAGGGCCTGTGCCGCCTTTATGGCGTGAACGCGGACAAAAATATTAAAAAGCTAAGGGCCGCGGCTTTAGCGCTCGGTTCAGACGTGCCGTTTTTCCTGACCAGAGGGGCGTTCTCTGCCGGCACAGGCCGGGGGGAACTGCTGACACCTGTTAAATCAAAAGGCCGTCTGCCCGTCATCATTCTGGTTTATCCGGGAGTCCCCGTTTACACCGGACCTGTGTATAAGGCTCTTAAGCCCGTTGCGGCCTTCGAAACGGCCGGCAATATTAAAAAATTTAAACTCCTTATTAAGGCGCTTCAGGCGGGGAAGCCCCTTAATGATTGGGGCCGCCTCCTTTTTAACCGCCTGGAGGAGCCGGTCCTTCCTCGTTACGAGGCGGTGCGCCGCGCGAAGGAAGATCTTATAAAGGCCGGCGCGGCGTCTGTTTTGATGTCGGGTTCCGGCGCGTCGGTTTTCGCCCTGTCGGAAGACCGGGCGTCCGCTGACAAAATCTCAAAAATCATAAAAAAATCTAACCGCAAGGTTTTCCTTGTGGATTTTTTGCTAAAATCCTAATATCATACCGGTAAAGGCTATATTGGCGGCGCACCGCGCCAGCACGCTAGCGCCTTCCGGGGGCGGGTTATATTAGGGGGGGGGAAACAGTATGGATATAACAGAGGTAAGGATACATCTGCGCAGTGAGGACAGGTTAAAGGCTTTCGCCACCGTAACTTTTGACGGCGTATTCGTGGTGCATAATATGAAGGTGGTCAACGGCAATAATGGCCTTATCGTTTGTATGCCTTCCAGGAAGATAAAAGACGGATCTTATAAAGATATTGCCCATCCCATAGCGAACGACTTTCGGCACGCTCTTGAACAGGTTGTGCTGAAGGCTTATAATGATGAACTTGCAAAAGGCGGCGTTCCAGAGGCGCAGGCCGCCGGTAGCGAAGAGTAATAATAATGCGGGAGTCTCGCTTTTAATGGGCGCGCGTAACCGCGGATAACAGTTTTATTCCCGGGTTGTGTAATGGTAGCACGACGCCCTTTGAAGGCGTTTGTCTAGGTTCGAGTCCTAGCCCGGGAGCCAAATTCATGATTACACTGCAGGCGATATTGTCGTCTATTAACGGGTTTTTTAATGTCACCACTATGACCTGGGTCGTGGTGGTCGTGGGGACATGGCAGTTGCTGCTCGCGGTCCGGTTCTTGATAAAGCTCCGCAAAGAAAGCTCCGCGGCTGAATCCGTTTACGCGCCGCCCGTGTCGGTCGTTATCTCCTGCAAAGGGGCTTCGCGGCATTTTGAAAGGAACATGCTCTCTTTTCTCGCGCAGAAGTATCACGGTCATTACGAGCTGATTTTTGTAAGCCCCCGCACTACGGACCCCGCATACCTGGAGCTGCAGGCCCTGCTGCCGGGTCACCCCGGCGTCCCTTGGAAATTACTCTCATCTGAAGCTGTACCCGTGCGCTGCTGCGAAAAAGCCATGAATATGCTTTTCGCGCTTGAACGCGCCACGGCGGAAACCGAGGTCTTTGTCTTTGCCGACTGCGATATACGCGTGCCGGAAAATTGGCTGCGTAGCCTGGTGTGCCGCCTTGGAAATCCCGATACGATCGCCGTGACCAATCCGCCGGTATATGTCGCTCACGCCGCGGGCATGGCGCAGTTCTTTCGTATGGTCTGGACGAGTCTGTTGATATCCTATAGCGCTACATTCCCGCAGGTTTTTTGCCCCGCCTGGGCTATACGCAGAAAAGATTTTGAAACGCTTGGTGTAGCCGCCCTTTGGCTGCGCAGCGCCATAGATGATCTGGTGGTCAACGGCGT
>Ga0247841_10012986_pt1 | contig 10748 bp, 11 predicted proteins | sample LaCruzMarch2015__2_FD_192410 | JGI IMG/M metagenome (GOLD analysis project Ga0247841, IMG submission 192410) | Freshwater microbial communities from meromictic Lake La Cruz, Castile-La Mancha, Spain - LaCruzMarch2015_18m | ecosystem: Environmental > Aquatic > Freshwater > Lake | place: Spain...
CATGTTTTAATGCGGCAGCGTGCACAACTACATCAACGCCCTCAAATGCACGGCAGAGGCGTTCTTTATCGCGAACATCTCCAATAAAAAACCTAAGTTTGTCATTGTATTTTTCAAATTGCTTTTGCATTATATATTGTTTGTATTCATCTCTTGAGTACACAATCACTTTTTTTGGGTCATATTTTTCAAATAAACGCTTTATAAACGATTTCCCAAATGATCCTGTTCCGCCAGTCACAAGTATGATTTTTCCTGTCAACATAAATTCCCCTTGTTTAATTTATTAAAACATTTTTGCTTTAATCTTTAAGCAACAGTTGAGTATCTGAAAGGTATTTTAAAAGATCAATATTTTCACCCATATCCGTTACCAAAATTACCACTTCAGTGTCAGGTGAAGTTTGTTTCCTATCTATTGCTATGTCTTTTGTTTTAAGGTTTTTTATGGCAATTTCAGCAATATCCGCAAGCTCATCTGAACCAATAATTGAAAAAGACCTGCACCCAAGCTTATAGTGTTTAATAACAAGTTCTTGGATCTGCTCCCTTATCTTTTTTAATAAACCCACCGTTTTTTTGGCAAATGCGTAAGAACGCGTTGCTTGTTCAGAAAACCCTTCTGGAGTTAAAAGATATTGAATTTTTTTGCGATTTAAAAGTTTTGCTTTAATATATCCCTTTGTTGTAAGGCGTTTTATTATAAGATTTGTCAAACCCAAAGATATACCAGTTTTGATTGCAATAGAACGCTGATCTGGACTTTGATTGCTTGATATTTCTTTTATTACGGCAAATTCTTTATCGTTTATTGACATATTTCTCCAAAAATTTAAATATGTGACAAATTGTTTGTTCAACTGTTGAACATTGTATATTTTGGATTTAGGTTTGTCAAGTTTTGCTGTGTTCATACTTAAACTAACAATTTTATGTATTAATTGGAGCTTTTATTAAGCATTTTATTATAAACGGCTAAATACTTGTTTGTTGCAATTTTATAATCAAAATGTTTGTAAAAGCGATTTTTGCCTGCAACGCCAAAAGAAGTAGCTTTCTCATGGTTTGATGCAAGCTCTTGCATGGCTAAGGATAAAGCTACACTATTTGCAGGTTCAACAATTAATCCAGTTTCATTGTTTATTATTTGTTCCTTAACCCCTCCAACATTCGTAGCAATTACAGCTTTACTAAGTGCCATTGCTTCTAAAACAACATTTGGGAAGTCCTCATTGCAAATTGATGATAGAACAAAAACATCTAAGGCACTGATAAAATTAAAAATATTGTCTTCAGTTTTAATAAAAAAAACATGTTCGGAAAGTCCGAGTGAATTAGATACGGTTTGTAATTCATTTTTAAGTGGACCTGAACCTTCAATAAGCAAAAGTGGAGCTTTATCAATTCCTAAACGATCAATCAGTATTTTATGGGCTTCTAATAGGTACTTATGTCCTTTTCTTTCAACAAGAAGGGCAACTATTCCAAAAACAGTTTTATTGGTTGAATTTATGCCCTTTTGTTTGAGATACTCAGATTTTTCAATTGTTGGGTTTTTGATACGTATTCCATTGTGAATATTAAGTAATTTGCTGTTTGGTAGGTTAAGTGTGTTTTTTAAAGCATTAAGGGCATTTTGCGAACCTGTAATGAAGAGATTTGTATTAGCTGTTACAAGTTTATCTAATAAATAATCAAATTTTCTACCAATTGAGCTATAGTCAGCGGCAATATTGTTAACAACCATTAATGTTTTATTAATTCCGGCAAGTTTTGCAGCCAAGATTGCAGCAAGGCAGGAATATGAAGCAGGGTAACCTCCATTATTTACATGAAGTATATCTATTTTCCTGTTTGATAAATTACGCCAAATAACTAAAAGATTACGAATAAAAAAAACATATTTTAATATAACTTTAATCGGAAAGAATAAGGGTTTTAATTTGGAATGATTTATTTTTTCATTTATAGTTTCAAAGTCCCAAATGTTAAGTGGTATGTATGTGATATCATTGAAAAATGCTTTTTTCTTTAATCCTTCGTTATATTCGGTTGATTGTCCGTAAAAAAATAAAATGTTAAATGATTCTTTTATATCTTGACTGTTAAAAAAAATTGAGAGCATATTCTCGCAACCGGCAAAAAATGGGCAATCAGAGTAGTATGCAATTGTTTTTTTCATATATTGTTTCATGTTGTTTTAAGTGATTTAACTAGAATTTGAGAGATTATTAAATGCTATTTTTATAATTCTCAAGAATTATTTTTAGGCCATTAGTAAGCGATGTTTTGGGTTCCCATGAAAGGAGTTCTTTTGCGAGTTTGATTTCTGTACTGTATTGCATAATTTCATTGGCTCTATAATCTAAAACTCCAAAGTTGGCTATTGCATTTAAATTGCTTAGATTTTCAATTATTGTAATGAGTTCGCGCAGTGTAACACTATTGCCACTTCCAAGGTTAATTATTTTACCAGCTACTTTACTTGAGTTTACTGGTGTTTTAAGTATTGCATCTACTAAATCAGTTATAAAAATGAAATCGCGTGTTTGATTGCCTTGAGTCATATCAAATTTTTGTTTTTTAAGAATGGCGTTTATAATTGCAGGTAAAAACATCTCTGTACCTTGTTTTGGGCCATAGGCAATTGATGGGCGTAATGTGGTTACAGGTAAAGAGTAGGTTCTGTAGAAAAACTCACCCAAATAGCTTGCGCAGACCTTAGAGAGCGAGTATGCGCTTACTGGTTTTTCTCTGAGTGTTTCGTTGAATAGGACTTCTTGGTTTCCGTATTCCTCTAAGGAACCAAGCAAAACTACCGAGGTTAATGGTGATGAGAGTTCCGTTGTTAGTGCAGAAAGTAGATTAAATGTAGAGTTAAAGTTATTTTCAAGTGCAATGGCAACATCGTCAACTTTTGCAGTCCTATTTTTTATAGCGGCAAGGTTGAAAACAACATCTGGTTGAGTTTTGACTATAACATCTTTTATAAAGGTCTTGTTTCTTAGGTTGCCAATGAATAAATTGAATGGATTGTTACCTATTTTTTTATCGGAAAGTAAAAAAACACGAGGGCATATTTTGTTTAATACAGGAAGTAAATGGCTTGCAACAAAGCCACCAGCTCCAGTTACTAAAACCTTTTTATTTTTATAAAAACTTATCATATAAAAGTGTTATTTATTTGAGTTCCAAAGATTTTTAAACCAGCGTTTTATTGATGAGTTCATTTTCATACCGGTAAAAGAAAACTTCCATTTTTTTTCTTGCACTGTTGGTTTTATTTTTCTTGTACCACCCGGAATTATGCCTAAGTGTTTGCCAACTTTTTCAAATTTATCAAGCACGAAATCAAGTTGTTCGTCGGTGTGAGATGCCATATAGCTTGTTCTTATGATGGCTTGGCCCTCTGGTACGGCTGGGCTTACAACAGGAGAGGCAAAAACACCTTCATCATAAAGCATACGCCACATTTTAAATGCTTTCATATCTTCCCCAACTGTTAGTGGTATAATCGGCGACTGGGATGTTCTTGTATTAAACCCAATTGCTTCAAAACCCTCTTTCATTTTCTTTGTGTTATGCCAAAGTTTTGCGATTAATTCTTTGTCTTTTTCAATTATATCTAAAGAAGCATCTATTGCGGCAACACACGCAGGAGGCAAACTTGCGGTAAATATTAAAGAACGCGAGAGGTGTTTTATATAGTGTACAACTTCTTCGCGGCTTGCAATGAAACCGCCGATAGATGCTAATGATTTTGAAGCGGTCGCCATAACTACATCTACTTCGTGCTGTAATCCGAAATGTTCGCCCGTTCCCCTGCCTGTTTCGCCAAGAACACCAAGTGAATGTGCTTCATCAACCATTATTCTTGCCTCATATCTGCGGGCAAGCTTAACTATTTCCGGCAAATTTGCAATGTCACCTTCCATGCTAAATACACCGTCAACCACTATTAGTTTTGGGGTATGTTCATGTTTTTGCAATTGTCTTTCTAGGTCGGCCATATCGTTGTGGCGGAAACGCACCATTTCACCTAAAGCAAGGTGGCAACCGTCTATAATTGACGCATGGTCTAGTTTGTCGGTAATTACTATTTCATTTTTACTTACTAATGAGCTTATAGCCCCAAGGTTTGCATGGTGCCCAGTTGTAAATAGTACAGCAGCTTCTTTACCTACAAATTTTGCAAACTTTTTTTCAACTTTTTCATGAAGGTCTATTGTTCCATTTAAAAACCTTGAGCCGGTACACGATGTTCCATATTTGCGCACAGCTGCAACGCTTGCCTCTTTTACCTTCGGGTGACTGGCAAGGCCGAGGTAATTATTTGAACAAATAACTATTTTTTTCTCACCTTCTACAATTATTTCAGGCCCTTGCCCAGATTCTGTTTTTTTAAAATAAGGGTAAACACCCGCGGCAATAATTTCATGTACTGTTGTGAATTTAAAACATTTTGCGAATAAATCAGAGTTTTGCATTTCTAATCCCCCATAAGTTTATAGCCATTTATTGTTTTTATACCAATAATTAGTAATTTTAGCACCAATTTCCAACTTTGTAAAGGTAAAAGACAGCTCTTCTTCGGTGTACTTGGTGTTAAACAACCAATTTTTTTGTTGCATTTCAATTATTTTTTGAAAGTTTAATACGGCAGGTTTTTTTGTTATAAGTGAAGTTAGTTCAGAAACTGCTCCCGCAATCCAAAATATTACGCATGGTAATGGCAGAGGTATTGTTTTTTTATTTATTGCTTTTGCGATGGTTTTTGCTGTTTGTTCCCATGTATACTTTACAGGTTCTGCAAGGCAAAATGTTTTGTAGTTTGTTTTGTCGCTTAAAAGGCAAATCTCTGAAACTTTGCAGATGTCTTGCACGAATGTAAGTTGAATGTTTTTTTTGGTAAGAGTGAATGGTTTCAGCCCTTTGTTTACAAGGTTGAAGAAAATAAATAGGTCTTTATCCCTTGGCCCATAAACTGAGGCAGGCCTAAGTATTGTGTAAGGTATTTTATTATTTAGCGCAACAAGTTCCTTTTCACCTGCAAGTTTGCTTCTTCCGTAGTCCGACACAGGGTTTTCTTGCTCGGATAGTTCCTTAAAATTGTCATTTGTGGACGGGCCCATAGCTGCCTGTGATGATATATAAATAATTTTTTTACAGGTTTTGTTTGTTGGTGAAAGGATGGCATTTACCAAGTTTCTTGTGCCGACTTGATTAACCTCGTAGTAGGTTTCCTTCTTTAATGCCCTAACTACACCACCCGCATGAATTAACGCATCAATACCATATAGTGAATTTATTAGTGTTTCAGGTTGGTTTAAATCGCCATAGCGGCATTCTAATTTTTTGCCGGCTAACCATTTGCAATCGCTGCTTTTGCGTACAAGGCAAACTACGCTATGACCTTGCTCAAGCAGATAATCTGCAAGGTTGCTTCCTACAAAACCGTTTGAGCCGGTTATTAATATCTTCATTTTTTTCAGCAAATCCTTGGGAGTTGTTCGCCTTCAAGCATTACAAGCGGGCGCAACCCTCCGTTAAGTGTTTTAAGCCACACGCCTTTTGGTGAATTAACAACGGTCCCGATTGTTCTTGTGTTTCGTCCATATTTGTGTGAAGTCATTGCCTTTTCAATTTTACTTTTTGCGTTTTCTTGTGCAATTACAATTACTTTGCCTTCGTTTGCTAAATAGAGAGGGTCTAAACCAAGTATTTCACAGACATTTTTGGTTTGTTTTGAAACAGGTATTTGTTTTTCTTCAATAATGATTCCAACATTGGATGCACTGGCGATTTCGTTTAGTGTTGTTGCAAGCCCGCCGCGGGTTGGATCACGCATTACACTTATTTTACTTGCAAAAGGCAGTGTTTTTGCTATAAGACCATTTAACGGGGCGGCATCACTTTTTATATTTGTTATAAAACCGTATTCATTTCTGGCACCAATTACCGCAACTTCATGGTCGCCAATATTACCATTTAGCAACACACACTCGCCAGGTTTTGCATTTGAACCGCTGAACTTCGCATTGATATTTAAAACACCTACACCTGAGGTTGTAATAAATAGTTTATCACCCTTACCTCTTTCAACAACTTTTGTATCGCCGCCAACTATTAGCACATTTGCTTCTTTTGCAGTTAAAGCTATTGATTTTGTTACACGTTCAAGTACATCAAAGCCAAGCCCTTCTTCTATTATCGCGGCAACAGTTATGGCAATTGGCGTTGCCCCCATTACAGAGAGGTCATTTACCGTACCACAAACGCACAAACGACCAATATCCCCACCAGGAAAGAACAATGGATTAACGACAAATGCATCAGTTGTAAAAACTATGTTTTTATTGTAAGTGTCCAATATGGCGGCATCATCAAGACGACTTAAAACTTTGTTCTTAAAATGCTTAGCAAAAACATTTTTTACTAGTTCGTGCGTAAGCCGCCCACCAGAGCCGTGAGCAAGTGTAATTTTGTTAGCTTGTTTATTTGCGTTTGATATTTTTGCCATACTTATACTCTGCGGCACAAGCACCTTCTGATGATACCATGCATGGCCCAACAGCCGAAGATGGTGTGCATATTTTTGCGAAAAGCAGGCATTGAGTCGGTATTTTTTGGCCAAGCATTACAGCGCCACAAAGGCAGTTTTTTGGTTCTTTTTTGCTTTTTGTTTTGATGTTAAACTTTTTTTCTGCATCATATGAGGCATACTGGTTTTTAATTGCATAGCCACTTTTAGCAATTATGCCAATTGCCCGCCAATCTGAATCAACAATCTTAAAAACTTTTGACAAAATAGCTTGTGCTTTTTTGTTCCCTTGTGCACTCACAATATCACTGCATTGCGTTACAATGCATGCTTTATTGTTTTTTACCATTGATGTTAATAGTTTTATTGCTTTTGTAATTTCTTTGTACGAAAAACCGGCAATAACACCGGGCAGTTTATATTTACTTGCAAGGAATTTATATGTATTTGAACCGATAATTGTTGAAACATGACCGGGCAGTAAAAAGGCGTTAATTTTGCATATTTTATTTTCAGCAATAAATTTAAGTGCAGGCGGTATAACTTTAAACAGACACAACACAGAAAAGTTAGTGATTTTAAAGCGCTTTGCTTGTATTATTGTTGCAGCAATTAGAGGTGATGTTGTTTCAAAACCAACTCCAATAAAAACTATTTCTTTGTGTGGATTTTCTTTTGCTATATCAAGTGCATCTATCGGAGAATAAACAATTTTAATTGTTGCACCGTTAGTGCGTTCTTTATTTAGGGATGAGTATGAGCCGGGCACTTTAAGCATGTCGCCAAAGGTGGTTATAATTACATTCTCTTTTTTTGCAAGTGCAATAGCTTTGTCAATTGCACTAATCGGGGTTACACAAACAGGGCACCCTGGCCCTGAAATAAGCTTTACATTAGCAGGCAGTAAAGAACGAATTCCAAAGCGGGCTATTGCCATTGTGTGAGTACCACAAACTTCCATAATTGTAACTTTATTTTGCATTTTTAATTAGGGTTTACTGAAAAATAAAAACACTATTGAATTATCAATAAAATACACGATAATAATATGGGCATAAGTGCACGGTTTTTACATAGTTTTCGTTAAAAAGTTTGTACTTTTGTTATTTATAATTTTTCATTAAACCCTGATTACACAGATTTTAAACTGCGATTACACAGATACAAGGGGGCAAGAGTTTTTTGAGTGCCCCATAATTATCTCATTTAACAGAGCATCAGGTGTGCTTTTAATAAATATTAAGGCATTATGTTCCTTATTGTAAAAACCTTCATTTATAATGTGTTTGAAAAAATTAATTAGAGAGTTAAAGTAACCAGCAGTATTTAACAACCCAAAAGTTTTTTTATGCAATCCCAAAGATGACCACGCAACTACCTCAATAAATTCTTCTAAAGTTCCTATTCCCCCAGGCATTGCGATAAAAGCATCAGAAAGCTTTGCCATTAAAGCTTTTCTTTGGTGCATACCATTAACAATATGAAGTTTTGTAATGCCGGTATGCATAATTCCGCGGTTTGCCAGGTGTTTAGGTATTACACCAATTACTTTGCCACCTTTATTTATTACAGTATCGGCAATGATACCCATTAAACCAACCTTCCCACCACCATAAACGAGAGTAAGCCCTTTTTGAGCAATTAAAGTGCCCAATCGCTTAGCCGCTACGATGTGTTTTTTATTATTGCCAGTGTTTGAACCACAGAAAACACAGATACTGCTTATTTTTTTCATTTTATAACTGCTTTTTTAATATTGAGTAAAGCTTCATGTTATGGAAAATACCTTTTGAGTAAAGAGCGCTTCTGAGAGTTCCTTCGTATTGCATACCTAACTTTATCATTACCCTTTCAGATGCGCTATTTTCCTGTATGCATTTTGCCGTAATTCTGACAAGAGTGAGTTTATTAAAAGCAAAACTAAAAAGTTCATTTAATGCTTCAACCATTAGCCCCTTTCCTCTGAAATCATTAGACAAAGCATAATTAGTTTCGGCGCTTTTATTATGCGTGTTTATATCAAAAAATCCAGTTGTGCCGATAAGTTTTTTGTCGTATTCTATAGCCCAGATGCATTCATTATCATGCGGGTTATTTAACATTAAATTAATGAAATCGATACTTTGTTCAATAGAAGTATGCGGATTCCATAGGGTGTACTTGCTAACGATTGGATTTGATGCATAAGCAAACATATCCTTGGCATTGGATATGTTTAGTGAACGAAGAATTAGATTTTTTGTTTTGAGGTTAGTTGGTTTCATTATCTATCATTTCTTTTAATATGTTTTCAGTTGTTTGGGCTTCTTCTTGTGATATTTTTGAGATTGCAAAACCGGCATGTATCAAAACATAATCGTTAACTTTAGCAGAGGGCAATAGGTCTAAGCGAATTTTGCGCTTTGCGCCGCCAAAATTTGCATCCGCACTAAGTCCTGTTATATTTAAAATTTTTGCTGGTATAGCCAAACACATATATTATCTCCCCGCACAAGGCGGGTCAGCCTCGGGCTGACGCGATGACAGACAATTCTTATCTGTTTTTGTTATTTAAAATTTCCTGCAAGCCAAGCCTGGCCTAACGATATGCCGCCATCATTTGTTGGCACAAATTCATTTGTGTAGTAATTTGCACCCAAAGGTTCAAGTTTAGTTTTAAGTAATTCTAAAAGAACTTTGTTCTGAAACACTCCGCCACTAAAAATAACAGTTTTTGTTTTAAGTTCAATACTAAGCTTTTTAAACATATCAACAACAATTTGCGCAATCATTAAATGGAACTTCGCACTAATTATGCTTGTTGGAGTTTTATTAAAAAAATCTTTGACAATTTCTCTTATTGATTGATCAATGTTAATTAAAATTTTATCGTCATTTTTCTTGAATATAAAATTATAACCTTTTTGTGGCTTTATGTCTAACGCAATTGCCTCAAGTGCCATTGCCGCATGTGCCTCGTAAGAGGATGTCAGTTGAAGACCAGTTATTGCCGCTACGGCATCAAATATTCTGCCAACACTAGATGATTTTTGACATTGCCCTTTCTCAATCATTTCAAGGATGGTTTTGTATGGGAAAACCTTTAAGTGTTTTGGAATATCTTTGACACCAGCTTTATGCAAAAGTGAAAGCCCAACTTTCCATATATTTTTTGATGCATCATCACCACTTGGGAGGTCAAAATAATCAAAGTGTGCCTTGCGTAAAAATTTTTTGCCATCAAAATAGAAACATTCCCCACCCCAAATTGCACCATCTTGCCCATAACCTGTACCGTCAAATGCAAAACCAATCAATGGTTTTCTTAGTTTGTTTTCTGCCATAACAGAAGCAATGTGTGCATGGTGGTGTTGTATGGATACTTTTGTAATTTTAGAATTTTGACTTACAATTTCATTTGCTAATTGTGTTGTCGCATAGTTTGGGTGAAGGTCACAAGCTATAATAGACGGTGAAACAGTAAGAAATTTTGAAAACTTATTGATAGCTTCTTTTTGGAAATTTATTGCCTCTAAGTTATCCATGTCACCAAGGTATTGTGAGACGTATGCTTTATTACCTCTTGTTATGCAAATGGAATTTTTTAACTCCGCGCCAAGCGCTAAAATGCTACTGCCTGATTGCTTATTAAATATTTTAATAGGTTCTGGTGTGTAACCCCGGCTTTTTCTTACAAAAGTTTTTTTATTTGACAGTGGATTATGAAATACTATTGAATCATCTAATCGGTTATGTATTGGCCTATTGTTTGTTAAAAAGAAATCTGCGATATTTCCGATTTTTTTGTAAGTGCTATCGTCAATGCAGATTGGCTCATTGCTTTTGTTGCCAGATGTCATAACCAAAGCATTTAGTTTGTTGTTGGTAAATAGCAAATGGTGTAATGGCGCATTTGGCAACATAATCCCAAGGGAGTGATTGGAGTTTGCAAGGTGTTTTGTGGTAAATTTTGCAGATTTATTTTTTTTGCATAATACAATTGGTGCTTGATGTGACCTGAGTAAGTTTTTTTCAAGAAGTGTTATTAAACAATATTTTTTTGCAGTTTCAATGTTTTTTACCATTAGAGCAAGAGGTTTTTTTTCACGGTTTTTATATTTTCTTAATAAGGCAACACTTGATAAATTTGTTGCATCGCAAGCAAGGTGATAACCCCCAATACTTTTTATAGCTAATATTTTGCCATTTAATAATTCATCTATTTAGC
>Ga0247841_10012987_pt1 | contig 10745 bp, 10 predicted proteins | sample LaCruzMarch2015__2_FD_192410 | JGI IMG/M metagenome (GOLD analysis project Ga0247841, IMG submission 192410) | Freshwater microbial communities from meromictic Lake La Cruz, Castile-La Mancha, Spain - LaCruzMarch2015_18m | ecosystem: Environmental > Aquatic > Freshwater > Lake | place: Spain...
AAGCCACTTCAGGCCAGAATTCCTGAACAGACTAGATGAAACAATCATATTTCACAGTTTACGGGCTGATGAACTACGCCAAATTGTTGGATTGCAAGTGGAAAGGCTGGCAAAACGTTTAGCAAACCGCAAAATCAATTTAAATGCTGAAAGTAGTGCCCTAGATTGGCTTGCAACCGCTGGCTACGACCCTGTTTATGGGGCAAGGCCACTTAAGCGTGCAATCCAAAGGGAATTGGAAACACCCATAGCCAAGGCAATCCTTTCCGGCAGCTATACAGAAGGAAGCACAGTATCAGTTACAGCATCAAACGATGGCTTGATATTTAATTAATTCTCCTATTTAAGGGCAAATTTGATTTATTTGCTTAGCTAAATTTACATCTAAATCAGATATACCACCTAGATCATGGCACACTAATTCAATGCTTACTTTATTCCAGCTATTACTCCAATCTGGGTGATGGCCCAGCTGTTCAGCTGCCATGGCAACCCTCACCATGAAAGCAAAGGCCTCTGAAAAATCATTGAAGTGCCATGTGCGCTTGATCTTTCCATCTTGCACTTGCCAGCCAGGCAAAATACTTGGCAATTCTTTTAGCTCGGAATCGTTTAATAAATGGGCCATGGAATTCAGGTGATGCGATTGAAATCAAACCTAACCCTTAATCCGCCTGGCTAGGGCCCTGGCTAAACCATCGCGGCTAGCTATTCCTTGCAACTGCGTTACGGCTAAACCCTCCGGCGGTAAACCCTGCGGTAGCTGAGCAGATAAACCTTCCTCAACCATAAATACCGGTAATTGCCTGAGCCCATTGGGCCGCAATTGATCTTCTAATCTACTTAAATCTGCAGATGATGGCAGCCAAACCAATTCACTGCGTAAGCAATCCTGTAAAAAAGAAACTGATCGCTTGGAATTAAGCACCTGTTGCAAATCAGCAAGGGTAATTAAACCTTTCACCCATCCCGCTTGCTCCACCAACAAACAATGGCCATGGGCATCAAGCAACATCGCCAATGCCGTAGACGGTGCTAGATCAGCGGGCAAAACCAATGGCGCCTCAGGTTCTAGGGCCTCAGCCACTAATAACTGTTGCAATTGGCCGCGCCTTTCCTCCTCCACCGGATCAGGGCCCAATAAGCCGGGATCACTTAAACCCTGCCAACGCTCCACCAACAGGGCACTCAAGCCAGTAGCTGCCATCAATGGCAACACAATTCGAATGTCGCGGGTGAGCTCAAATAACAACAGCAAGGCCGTTAGCGGTGCCCTAGCAGCACCGGCAAGCACTGCCGCCATACCCACCATGGCGTAGGCAGGCGCCTCAGCTACCGGTAAGCCAAAACCACCATCGCCCAACAATTGCCCATAAAAACTACCTAAAACAGCGCCTAAAAATAGAGAAGGTGCAAAACCACCACCAATGAATCCGGTGGCATTACTAACACCTGTGGCAACTAATTTAACAATTAATAGGGCCAGCAGTGTTAACAGGCTGATGCCACCGCCAGAGCCGAGAAGTGATTCAACAGTGTCGTAACCAACGCCTAGCACCTGTGGAAAACCAAGGGCTAATAAACCAACAGCAAGGCCCCCAACAGCTGTTATCAGCCAAGGGGGAATTAATTCTAATTTCGCTTGAACAGCTTCACTGCGGCCAAGGGCAAGTAGGCGCACCAGGGCCCAGGCCACAAAACTGGCAAGTAACCCCAAACCTAAATAAAGGGGCAATTCCAAGGGGGAACGCACTTCATAGGCAGGCAGGCGAAAGATTGGTTCATCTCCCAAACCCAACTGAATAACCAGGGTGGAACTAACAGCAGCCACCAGCACTGCCCGCAGGCTTGGCCTGCCTGGGATGGTGCTGTAGGCCCCCTCAAAAGCAAAAAACACCCCTGCAATAGGTGCCCTGAAGCCAGCGGCTAAACCAGCGGCAACGCCAGCACCCACAAGGGCTTTAAGTGCATCAGGAGTAAGACCTGCTCTCCTGCCAAGCCACAGGCCAATATTTCCACCACTTTCAACACTTGGCCCCTCGGGGCCAAGGGATGCGCCACTGCCAAGGCTGATCGAAGCACCAATTAAACGGGCAAAAGGTAGGCGTGGCTCCGCTTGCAAGCGACCATCAGCCATCGCCATCAAACTGGGCAAACTGGGGCCCAAATCTTTGCTTAGCAACCGCAGTAACCCCACCAACAATCCGCCGAGCACGGGTCCTAGAACCACAGGCCAACTGCTCAACCATGGCGGCGGCATTGGCACCGGCGGCAACACAGGTTCAGGCGGCAGCACAGGTGGTGGCGATAGAACTCCCAAGCCACCTAGGCCTATTTGTAATAAAGACTGCAATGGCGTTGCAGCCGCTGGCGGTGGCGGCGGCGGCAGCACCTCCGGCACCAATGGATGGGGGCCAACCGCATCCATCACGAAGGCAACAAATGGGCCGTAGATCAGATTATTAATAAAGCCAAGTAGATAATGAAAACCAACAATTGCCAAGCCGGTAAGTAAGCCAACTAGGGCTGCCCACGCCAGTAAACCCCACTGAAATGGAGCGGCAGTGGCTTCAGCTTTGGGGTCTAACATCTGCAAATATCTGTTGGAGAATCTCCCCTGCCCCTTGGCTGCGTAATTTTTCGGCCAGGGCAATTCCTATCGCTTCAGGATCAGCCTGGCTGCCTTGCACTTGATCACGTATTAAACGCTTTCCATCAAGGCTCGCCACCATACCTGTGAGCACTAAATTATCAGCAGAATCAAAGCTGCTATTAACGCCAATTGGCACCTGGCAACCGCCCTCAAGGCTGCGCAAAAAAGACCTTTCTGCTAAACAACGCAATGCCGTTGGGCGATGCTCTAATACTTTGATTAATGCCAACACTTCAGGATCAGCTTCCCTGCATTCAATTCCCAATGCACCTTGACCAACAGCATGGAGTGAAATACTTGGATCAATTAACTCGTGGATACGATCTGCAAGTCCTAAGCGGCCTAGGCCCGCGGCCGCTAATATCAAACAGTCATAATCGCCAGAATCAAGCTTCTCTAACCTAGTTATTACATTACCTCGCACATCCTTAAAAACAAGATGGGGATAGTGGTAGCGCAGTTGCGCTAAACGCCGCAGGGAACTAGTGCCAACAACTGATCCTTCAGGCAAGCTGGCAAGGGATTTATCGAGATGGCGGGAATGAACCACCAGGGCATCCGCTGGATCCTCCCTTTCGGTAACACAGCCCAGCATCAAACCAGCGGGCAGATTGGTTGGTAAATCCTTGAGGCTATGCACTGCAATATCTGCATGATTAACCAACATCTGCGCTTCTAATTCCTTAGTAAATAAACCCTTATCACCAATTTTTGCCAATGCCACATCAAGGATTTTGTCCCCTTGGGTGGCCATTGCCTCGATGCTGATTTCTAGGCCGGGATGGGCCCGCAGCAATTCAGCCTGCACCCACTCGGTTTGCACCATCGCCAATTGGCTGCGGCGGGAAGCGATTCGAAGGGTGGAGATGGTCATCAGTGCGTTGGGTTGTCCGGTAACCGGCCAAAAACAGCCATTTAGCCTACGTAGTCGCCCCCTAATAAAGGGATCAGATGAAGAAATCCAGCGGCAGGGGGCCCCAGGTGTCTTCAGCGGCAGGATTAGAGGGGCATTGGCCGCTGATTAACAAGCCCTCCCCCAGGCCAGCCTCATGGCGAAGCGTTACGGTTCCAGTGCGTTGATTGGCCTTTAAAAACACAGCCCCATCTGGTAGTTGGTGTTGATCAAGCAATTGCATCGCTTGCCAGCCAAGGCTGGCTTCCATGGCACGCAAACTAGCCAAGGCTTGATCTGCGCCGGGGGCCATAACCCCCACCGTGAACCAATCGCAAGCGGCAATGCGCTGCTTGAGATCCTCTGCGAGCTGTTGTTTCTGCTGGGCTGTTAAATCAGGGGCAGATCTCAAACCCTTTAAATCTTCAAGAATCACTTAATACACCTTGTTTGTATTATTTAATATATTCTTTGAGGATGCCATTGCGATTTGGATGGCGCAATTTGCGTAGGGCTTTAGCTTCAATTTGACGAATTCTTTCGCGTGTAACATCAAAAATTTGACCAATTTCTTCCAAGGTTTTCATCCTTCCATCATCTAAGCCGTAGCGTAAACGCAATACATCGCGCTCCCGTGGGCTGAGGGTAGCAAGTACGCCCTCAAGATCTTCCCTTAACAGATTTTTTGCAACATCTTGATCTGGATTCTCGATATCTGCTTCGATGAAATCACCCAAGCGGGAGTCTTCCTCTTTGCCAATTGGTGTTTCTAGGGAAATCGGCAATTGGGCTGATTTAGCTATAAAACGTAATTTTTCGATGGTCATTTCCATCGATTCTGCAATCTCTTCCTCCGTTGGCTTGCGTCCAAATTCCTGGCTTAGGATTTTAGTAGTTTTTTTAATCCGCGAGATTGTTTCATATAAGTGCACTGGCAAACGAATTGTTCTGCTTTGATCTGCAATGGCGCGGGTGATTGCTTGACGAATCCACCATGTTGCGTAGGTGGAGAATTTATAACCCTTTTCATGGTCGAACTTTTCAGCTGCCCTGATCAAACCTAGGCTGCCTTCCTGGATTAAATCCTGGAAGGAGAGGCCACGGTTCATATACTTCTTAGCAATCGATACAACAAGGCGCAAATTAGATTGCACCATTTTTTCCTTTGCTCGCCTGCCAAGCATCAACCGACGCCTAAACTTAATCAATGGCATCTCAACTAAGGCTGCCCATTCCTTGTTATCTGGATAGTGGCCGTTATCTTCTTCAAACTGGGTGGCAAGTTCTTCTAATTGCAATAAATCAGCAATTTTACGTGCTAGTTCGATTTCTTCATCCGCCCTTAGCAAACGAATCCGGCCTATTTCCTGCAAATAAACCCTGATTGAATCCTCGGTGTAAACACCTTTGGGGCCAATTTTGATGCTAGGGGTTTTAATAGCGCCCTTGCCATCTTTAAGATCTGAGGAAAGGGCATCTGCCACCTCCTGCAATTCTTCGGCGCTCACCTCAACGGTGAACTCCTCATCAGCAACGGGATCTGCTGCTGATTTGGCTGATTTCTTTGGTTTTGGCTCAGCTGTTTTTGGAGCTGTTTTTGCAGCTGTTTTTGAGGTGGTTTTTGTTGTTGCTTTAGGAGTGGCTGCTTTAGTTGTAACAGCTTTGGCTGTGGTTGTTTTTTTGCTGGCAGCCTTTTTTGTAACGGCCTTTGTGGCTGTTGCTTTTGGAGTTGTTGCTTTTGCGGCTGCGGTTTTTGGCTTAGCAGGAGCTTTGGTTTTAGCTGCTGCTTTTTTTGCCACCACGGGCAATTCAGCCGTTTTGGCTGTAGCCAAAGTGGGCTCGATTTCTGCCACTTCGGGCACAGATTCAGTCACAGCAGTAGCAGTCATGCGATCGGGATGCAACAGGGGGAAGCAAGCAAATAAAGGCTTCAGCCAGAAACAATCGGGCAGGGGCCAAATATTTTTTGAAAATAGTTTTCAGCAAGATCTTTCGCCAAGCATTGCTGGCGAAATGGTTTGACAGGGTTGTCAGGGGTGATCGCAGACCCGAAGCAAGCTTCCCAAGGTCTACCCACTGGCCGGAACTCTGCCGTGTTCCGGGAGCTGCTTAGCAGCCCAACCCTCATATCTTAAGAAAAGATCAGAGGATCGGCAAGTAATCAATAAGTGGGTTTGGATAACGGGTTGGGCTCCCCAACGAGCGGGCATTAAGTGGGCGGGCTAGGAACAGCTGTAAATGTGTGGGTTGAAGCGGGCCGGGAAGGGCTGCTGCTCACCTATGGCCAAGGCGATTGCCCCGCCCTGCAAAAGGGGGATCTGGTGAGGGTGAAACTGCGGGGCAGGCTTCATAACGGTTTGGTTTGTTCAGTTAATGCCGAAACCCCTGAAGGGTTAGCACTGGAGCCAGTGCTTGAAAGGCTTGAAAGCGCAGCCATAAACGAACGCTGGCAGGATTTGCTCGTGGCAGTTGCAGCCCAGTGCCACACCGCCCAATTCCAGGTGCTTAAAACTGCTCTGCCGAATGGCTGGCTAGGTAAAAAGCAGCAAGCAGCTGGCCTTGGTTGTAAGCAGTTGGTGGCCTCAGCCATCCCCGGGGCGGCCCCAGCATGCCTCACCCAAAAGCAACAAGGCCTTCTTGAGCAATTGCAGCTAACAGGTTCTCAGCCGGCAAAAGAACTGATTGCGGCTGGCTTTGGTAGGTCGTTATTGAAGGCACTTGAACGCAAGGGTTTAGTTCAACTAAAGAGCGAACTTCAGCCCCCTAAGGGTTGGCTAAGCAGCTCTAGCCCCAGCCTTGAAATTCCACCAGAGCTAAATCCGGATCAAGCAGCGGTATTAGAGCGGCTTAAGCAGCAAAGCAATCAACGCCAATGGCTGCTTTGGGGAGTAACCGGATCAGGTAAAACCGAGATCTACCTGCGCTGCTGTGCTCCAGAACTAGCTGCTGGCAAAAGTGTTTTGCTCCTCACCCCTGAAATAGGACTCATACCCCAACTTTTAGAGCGCTGCCGCCGCCGCTTTGCTGGCGCTGTGGTGGCCTATCACTCAGGCCTAAGCGAAGGCGAACGACTTGCCGCCTGGCGCCATTGCCGTTCCGGCAGCCCCTGCATTGTGGTGGGAACCCGTTCCGCAATTTTTTTACCGCTGCCCAAGCTTGGTTTAATCGTGCTGGATGAGGAGCACGACAGTTCATACAAACAAGAAGCACCAATGCCCTGTTATCACGCCAGGGATGTTGCTCGGCTCAGGCAGGAAAAGGAGGGTTGTTTAATCCTTCTGGGCAGTGCCACCCCTTGCCTGGAAACCTGGCTTGCCTGCCAAGGTGCCAAAGCCAGCATTGGCCTATTGCGTTTGCCGCAACGCATTGCCGCCAGGCCATTGCCGCCGGTGCGGGTGGTGGATATGCGGCTTGAGCTGGCAGAGGGCCATCGACGCCTGCTCAGCAGACCACTTTTGGATCGACTCAGCGGCCTAGCCGATCGCGGCCAACAGGCTGTGGTGTTAGTACCCCGGCGGGGTTACAACACTTTTTTGAGCTGTAGGAGTTGCGGGGAAGCGGTGAGCTGTCCCCATTGCGATGTTTCACTCACGGTGCATCGCAACAGCAATGGCCAAAGCTGGTTGCGCTGCCATTGGTGCGACCACCGGGAAGAGCTGGCAAGCCGCTGTGGGAACTGCGGTTCTACCGCTTTTAAGCCGTTTGGAGCCGGCACCCAAAAAGTATTGGAGCAGCTAGAGCAAGAGCTAGAAGGTATGCGCCTATTGCGTTTTGACCGTGATAGCACCCGGGGAAGGGATGGCCACAAACAATTATTGGATCGTTTTGCCGCTGGAGAAGCCGACGTTTTAGTTGGCACCCAAATGCTTGCTAAGGGCATGGATCTGCCAAAGGTAACTCTGGCGGTTGTTCTAGCTGCCGATGGCCTTTTGCATCGCCCCGACCTACGGGCAGCGGAACAAAGCTTGCAATTACTACTTCAACTGGCAGGCAGAGCGGGCCGGGGGGAACAACCAGGGGAAGTTCTAGTTCAAACCTACGATCCACACCATCGCGTTATTAAGCATCTTTTGGCGGGTAGCTATGAACAATTTTTGGAGGAGGAGGTTGCCCTAAGGCGCTCGGCCGGGTTGGTGCCCTTCAGCCGCGCCTGTTTACTGCGCTTTGCAGGCACGCAAGCAAGCATCACAGCCAGTGCAGCAACCACCCTGCTGAACCATGTATCGAAGCAATTAAAAGCTGCCGATTGGCTGGCCATCGGGCCTGCCCCGGCACCTCGGGCAAAGGTAGCTGGCCTTAGCCGCTGGCAACTCCTGCTTCAAGGCCCATCTAGCAGCGCCATTCCGCTACCAACTGAGCAAGAGTTACGCCAATTGCTGCCTAAAGGGGTGCATCTGGCGATCGATCCAGATCCGTTGGAGCTTTAAGCAATCTCTGTTGGAGCAACAAGCTAGTTGCAAGCAAAAATGCTGTTGCCAGTGCGCCTAAGCCCAGGCCACTCCATCGCCAGCAGGAGAATTCGAATCGATTTAATTGGCCTGGCAATAGTTGCCAATCCAAACCATTTGCACCCTCTGCCTCCGGCATTAGGGGTTCTGCCAGTTCAACAGCCCTAGGGGCTAGGGGCCTGAAATGCAGGTGCATAAACAAGCCGGGCACAGGATCAAGCGCTCTCAGATCCCAGCTCAATTGCATCTGCTGCTGAACTCCCACAAGCCAGTTGCGCTCACGCCAGTTGATTTCCGGCTCCTGCACTTCAATGCCATAGCGCTGCTCAAAGCGTTGCAACTCAACCCCAATTAGTGGTTTTAATTGCTCGAGGATTAAAACCCCACTGCGGCTGGCTGGTTGCCCCTGCAATTGCTGCTGGAATTCAAGCCTGCCTGGCCCATGGAATTCAATGCTGCTATCAACCCTCATGCAACCGGCTAGCAGCAGGGTGAGGCATAGCAAAAAGAGGCCAGCGAATAGGGCAAAGCCAATGGGAGCCTTTGTTTTGCCAACCGGTGGTGCAGGTTTAGGCATTTCTTTTTTTGCCCTGCCACGGCTTACCGCGCCGCGGGCTAAGCCCTCAAGGGGGGGGCTATCACCCAGGTGGGGCAATTCGATGCTCCATTCCTTAGGGCGTTGCAAAACGGGCGCTTCGATAATTGCTAAAACCGCCTGGGCCTGGCGGCGTTGCTCACCACCACCAACCAGGATCACCTCACGGCAACAGGAAACAGCACTGGCTTGATCATTCAAACCTTGATATGCGGTAGCCAGCCACAGCCGCAATTCAGCTCCCTTGGCATTGGATGCAGGTAGTTCGGTTCGCAGCGGCTCGAGCAAGCTCACCACCTTGCGATATTCACCACAATCAAGGGCTCGCCGCGCTTCTGGGTGCATCTGGCCTAACCCGAACTGCTTCCCACCACCATGGTGCCAATGCCCGCCTTGGTAAACACTTCGAGCAAAAGCGCGTGGGGCACCCGGCCATCAACGATATGGGCTGCCTTAACCCCTTGGGCTAGGGCGCGAATGCAGCATTCGGTTTTTGGAACCATGCCACCGGCCACAACCCCGCTGGCGATCAATTCCCTGGCTTGAGAAAGGGTGCTGTGGCGAATCAATGAACCTGGATCGGCCCGATCCCGCAAAATCCCAGGTGTGTCGGTAAGGAGCACAAGCTTTTCGGCATCTAAAGCAGCCGCCAACTCACCTGCAACCGTATCGGCATTGATGTTGTAAGACTGCCCTTCAGCGTTTGGGGCAACACTGGAAATCACTGGGATATAACCCAAATCCAAAAGCGGAATAATCACGGCCGGATTAACCCGTGCCACATCGCCAACAAGCCCCAATGAGCCGTCCCCATGGGTACGTGCCTGCACAAGGCCGCCATCGGCGCCACTAAAGCCAACGGCATTGCCGCCCACATGATTTAGGCCGTTAACAATTTGTTTATTTACCCGCCCTACCAAAACCATTTCCACCACGTCCATGGTGGCGGGATCGGTAACCCTTAAACCCTCTTGAAAAACCGCCTCAATCGCCAAACGCTTTAACCATTGATTGATCTCGGGTCCACCACCGTGCACTACAACGGGTCGCACACCAACACTGGCAAGCAGGGCAATATCGCGAAAAACCGCCTCGCGCAGATGTTCATCCACCATGGCGGCACCGCCGTATTTGATAACCACCCTGCGGCCACTAAAACGCTGGATGAAAGGCAGTGCTTCACTAAGAACCTCCTCCCTTAGGGCGTCGTGGGGGGAGATGCTCGGATCTATGGGCATGGCTGTCTAAAACAAATGTTCAGGGCATTGGCACCGTTTTCCTCTAGGCAAGCCTCTAAGCCGGGGCCAAAAAATCTACCCAAACGATCCTCCAAGGCAAACCAACGGCTTTTATCAACGGCGTTGAGCTGCACTTGCAGGCGCAGGGCATAGCGATCGCCATAGTTGTATTCCTCGATGCTTTCAAGCTGGGGCGGATTATCTTCATCCCACAATTTGAGCGCCTCCAAGGAACTTTCCAGGTGTGCTTTTTGGCCATAACGCCATCGCACCACATCCTTGAGCAATTTGAGTTGACCCTCGGTGGCAGTTTTATCGCGCAGTTCTTGAAATTGGGCAGGGGCCGTTAGGCGCCTCACCGGCGGCAGCTCGGAGGATTTAAGGGCAAGGCCCCCCAAAAATATGGGGATGCCATAGAAAATTGTTGGCAAACTGAGATTGGGCGCGTCGGTGGCGTAGGCAATCGAACCGATAACCGTGAGCACCGAGCCCAACACGGTTAAGAGGGAACCGGGGGAAAGAATGGCTTGCATTCCGCCATCTTCCTCCAAAGGGCTCCAGGATGGGGCTTGATTCAAGCTTTATATGACCAGCAGCTCAGAAGCTTCTGAACAAAGCGATGCCAAAGAGCTGATTACAGCTCTTGAGCAAGACCGTGGTTGGTTGCTAAGGGAACTTGATGGCGGCAGCTGGCCGGAACTGCGCCTTGATCTAGCGGCCTTAGAGAGGGAATTAGGCCAACTGCTGGAGCTAGCAAGCCAAAAAATATCCCCCAATTAAGCCGGCTAGAAGGGAATTTCATCCTCTGGTAAATCCACCAGGGGGCCTGTGTTCCAACTGGTTGGTTGCACCGATGGGCTGGCTTTAGCTGCTGCTGCCGGCGGCTTGTTCGCCACCGTTGCCACAGGCGCTACTGCAG
>Ga0247841_10012988_pt1 | contig 10744 bp, 11 predicted proteins | sample LaCruzMarch2015__2_FD_192410 | JGI IMG/M metagenome (GOLD analysis project Ga0247841, IMG submission 192410) | Freshwater microbial communities from meromictic Lake La Cruz, Castile-La Mancha, Spain - LaCruzMarch2015_18m | ecosystem: Environmental > Aquatic > Freshwater > Lake | place: Spain...
CAGCCCATAAACATTAGGAATTGGAAGCCTACCAAGAAGTGCAGAGCCAATTCGAACAGCATCAAGCCTTGCAAAATCGAACCTTAATGAACCACAGGAATTACAAATATGCCTTATCTTTGGGTTAATTCCACGTTCATTAAGATTACTAACTCCCTGCATAAATAAATCGAACTGCATTTTAGCTGACCTATCTTTTTTATCAAATGAATTAGAAAAATGTGAAAACACGCCTTCATAGTGTATATTTTTAAAGGTTTTTAACGTATCGGCAACGCTTTTAATTTCGCTTGGCATAAAGCCAAACCTGCCAAAACCAGTATCAATTTTAATATGCACACGAACTGACATATTAGTGTCGTTAAGCACCTTTGCAGAGCGTACGCTTCCAACCGTCGCAATTAAATTAAGCCTTGCAATCTCCCCCGCTTCAAGCATATTAGACGTTGGGCTAAGCAGCAGAATATCCCCCTCAAAGCCAGCCTTTCTAAGCGTCCTTGCCTCTGCAAGCTCACTAACTGCAAAAAGGCTTACGCCATTTTCTTCAAGCAAATACGCAAGCTCTACAATACCAAGCCCATAGCCATTGCCTTTTAGCACAGCAATAATTTGGGCCTCATCGCAAATATCACGAACAGCATTTAGATTATGAATTACATCGCTACTTTTTATAAGTAAATTCTTCATTTATTTTTTCCCTTTTAGCACGAACAACCTTCGTCGTAGCTCGATAAATATATGTGTTCCTTTGTCTATTAATTTTGCCAAAAGTGGGTTAAATTCAAGCTCGAACTCACCCACGAATTCTGTAAATTTCCCATTAAAGCCCTTTTTAAAACGATACAGCCCATATAAAGGGTTGTCCTCACTAATATCGCCAGACACACCACGAAAATCATAAATTGCACATTTTTCCTCTACTGCCCATTTAATCATTTCCCACTGCAAAAGGTAATTTGGCATAACATTTCTGCTGTCATTCGAGCTTGCACCATATAAATACCAAACCTTGTCGCCATAGTAAAGTGCAATAGTGCCTGCAATCATTTTGCCCTCGTGGTATGCACAATATAAACGCAAATTTTTCGGTGCCATAACGTCATACATTCTCTCGAAATATTCAAGCGAACGAATAACAAATTCATCACGAAGCCCTGTTTCAAGCATTATTTTATGAAATTCCTTTAAATCCCCACGATTACCTAATCGTGTTTCTACTCCATTTTTTAGGGCAACACGAATATTATATCTTGTCTTTGTGTGAAATATTGCAAATACCTCATCCTCCGTTTTATCCTTAACATCAAGCCTAAAAACATAACGTGGCTGAATTCCCTCAAAATTTTTGCCTGCATCTTTTAGCTTATACCCTAAGCCCTGCATTATTCCTGCAAATTCGGTGTCCGAGCTTTCAACATCTGGGTCTATTTTAAGTACATAGGCTTTGTGTTTTTTTGCAAGCTGCATAACCCCATCTGTAAGCTTCTTTAGTGTTTCCGCATCGTGGACATCACATACAGGCCCTCTTGGGCTATACATCATAGCAAAAGGCACAACAGGTAGCTTGTTAATAAGCACACTCATAGCCCCTGTTATTTCGCCCTTATCATTCGTGGCAGTTATAACCTCGTGCTGCCAGTTATTTTTAAGCCTCGCCCATAGGTCTGACTGCATTATATGCCCATTTGGGTGATTTTCTATAAATTCCTCATAATTCAAAATAATACTCTCCTTATCTGTTCATCTCGTATATAAGGCGTAGCCCCTCTAATGTAAGCTTGCCATTTATCTCATTTATACTTGTAGATTCCTGTGATATTAGCCTTGCCAAACCACCAGTTGCAACAACCTTTACATCGCCACCTAATTCATCTTTCATTTTGCTAACGATATGGTCAACCTGCCCTGCATAGCCATAAATAGCACCGGCTTGCATACTCTCTATCGTATTTTTGCCTATTATTTTATCTGGGCGTACAAGCTCTACCCTTGGAAGCTTGGCAGCACGGGCAAAAAGTGCGTCCATAGAAATTTTGATTCCTGCACAAATTACGCCACCTAAATAATCGCCGTTTTCAGTAATGGCACAAAAGGTAGTAGCTGTTCCAAAATCGACTACAATAATTGGCCCACCATATAATTCAAGTGCCGCTACAGCATTAACAATTCTATCTGCACCAACTTCCTTTGGGTTATCATATAGAATATTTATTCCAGTTTTTATGCTGCTGCTAACAACTAATGGCTCACTTTCTACGTATTTGTTAATTGCAAGCTCCAAAGCATACATTACAGGAGGCACAACAGATGAAATAATAACATCTCTAATATCCTTTGGGTCAACCTTTGCATGATTAAAAAACTGCAAAAGCAATAGCCCCATTTCGTCTGACGTACGCTCACTTGATGTTGAAATCCGCCAATTTGAAATAAGTTTTTTATCCTTATATATACCCATAACTATGTTAGTATTACCCACATCTACTACTAATATCAAAATATACCCACCTTTTCCTATATTATCAATAAAAGTATTATATCAATTGCTAACACCAATTGCAAGGATTTTGCATAATATGAAATCAGATAGGAGGTGTTATCATGTGCAAGAGTTTTGATTGTGACATACTTTTTTTCATCATAATTTTCTTAATCCTTTTCTGGCAATAATGGTGATAATCGCCACATAAACGCCATACATTATAATGTATGGCGTTTGACTATCAAAAAATTGCGAGTACATTGCATAGGCAAAAATCGCTTTGTATATAAAAAGGAGGCAATAAAAAGTGGATATTAACAACCTATTAAACAGTATGGATAAAAGCAAAATACTAAGCTCAATAAAAAATTTAACATCTTCTCCACAAGGGCAAGAGCTAATGAAAAAACTTAAAAATGTGGACAAAAACGAACTTATGAAGCACATAGGCACAGTGAAGGATGGTGATTTTTCAAAGGAAGAGCTTGTAAAACAACTTACAAGCAACCCAGACCTTGTTAAAAAGCTTAATGAATTTTTAGATAAAAAGGGGTGATTTTAAATGTCGCAGGATATTAATAAAGCGTTAGGACAGCTTCAAGATATGCTTTCAACTGAGGACGGAAAGCGTGACCTTGAAAATATGATAGGTGCATTTACTGGTGGGGACGAGCAAAAAGAAGAGAATATAGATATTAACTCTTCCCAGCCTGTTAAAAACAATCTCTTAAACCAATTAGGTGGGCTTAATTTGGATTCAATGCTTGGTATTCGTTCATTATTAGACGGTCTGCAAACAGGTGACGATTCACGAACAACCCTGCTGACTGCTCTTAAACCATATCTTAGTCAAAGCAGGCACAGCCATGTGGACAATGCTATAAAAATTATGCACCTTGGTAAGCTGCCAAATCTTCTAAAAAATTTAAAAAAATAGGCGGTTAATAATTTTAAAGAAATTTTCAATTTCTTTAAAATTAATGCACAAGTGCAATTTTTCGCACTTGTGTGAAAAATAATTTGCACGTGCAATAAATTGAATTTAAGCCCATAAAAAATTTCAAACGAAATTTTTGTTGCTGCAAGGGCGAATTCATTTCGCACGTTAGCAGGAATGGAGCTTAAAGTGTATAAAAGATATTATAGTCCGTTCGAGGAGATTCCTCCAAGACGGCATATACAAGAGCCAGTAATAATACAGCCTCAAAAGATAGAAAATGAAGTGTGCGAGGAAGTAAAAAAGGAATGTGCTAATCACAAAAGACATTCTTCCTCGCCATTTGATTTTTTTAAAAGAATAAAAAATGACGATGTTATTTTATTAGGAATCATACTCGTTCTTCTTATGGAAGAAAAAGAAAATAGAGATATTCCACTTATTTTATCACTTGGTTTTTTATTTTTAATCGAGTACATAGAGAGTGACTAATTAAATTCAAAAAAGTGTGCCATAAAGGCACACTTTTTTCATCGCATTTGATTATTAGTTATTCTGCTGCTGCTACAACTGGGATATCAACGTTAATTGCTTCCACTGAAGCTACTACGCCACTTCCGTAACCACGTTCAACCTTGCCTGAACGAAGACAACGAGTGCAAACATAAACTCTTTTATGCTCACCATTAACGATAGCTCTAACCCTTCTTACATTAGGTTTCCACATTTTATTGCTTCTTCTGTGAGAATGGCTGACCTTAATACCAAATGAAACACCTTTATTACAAACTTCACACTTTGCCATGAAAAACACCTCCTTATATATTACGAAAAGAATTAACTAAGACTAAACTGCAAAAATAAACTGATCTAAACATTAATAACTTTGTTTAGTCACGCGAATACCATTTTAACAGATATTACTCCATTTTGCAAGTATTTTATTTAAAAAAGTTTTTTTGTATCTTAAAAAAGTTTATTGCATAGCTAAAAAGTGCAAATATACTAATAGAAAGTGCAACAATAACAATAGTTTCTTTAACCTCTGGGGTTATTTTATGTCCAAATAAAATAAGAACAAAAAACACAAGATAAAACACTAAGGTTGCAACCTTACCATACCAATTTGCAGAAACAACAACATCTGCCTTGCGGTAAAGCTTAATTCCACCTAAAACAAGCACAAGCTCCTTTGCAAGCATAAGCGCAAATGCAAACCACATAATTTCAAGCCCTTTAAACGCTATACAAAATGCAACTGTAAGCTGTGTTAATTTATCTGCAATTGGGTCAAACACCACGCCCCACTTAGTTACCATATTATATTTTCGGGCTATGTATCCATCCAAAACATCGGTAAACCCAGATAACACAAGAATAATCGTTGCCCAAACTACATCACCTTGGGCAATGTATTTATATGCGAAAACAGGTACCAGTAAAAACCTTATTATTGTTAAAATATTAGGTATGTTCAAAAGCTTCACTCCTTGATTTTTATATCGAAAGAATTTTTTGAAGCTCTACTAAATCCTCTCTAACTTTTATTGGTTTGTCAAGACCTTCAATAATATCTATATCGAAAATTTTATTATTTTCCATACCAATTATTCTATTACCAATTCCGTCTTTCAAAAGCTCAACCGCACGAGAGCCCATTTGGCTGGCAACAACCCTATCTACAACTGTTGGGCTTCCTCCACGTTGCAAATAACCTAATATTGTTGTGCGTGTTTCAATTCCTGTTGCATCTTGAATTCTTTTTTCTAATGAATCGCCGTCAGGAACACCCTCAGCAAGGATTAAAATAAAATGGTTTTTATTTCTTGCCTTACCTCTATTTATCGGTTCTAAAACATCACGCTCAAAATCAACCGAATGCTCTGGTATTAAAATTGCTTCCGCACCTGTGGCAATTCCAACATTAAGTGCAATATTGCCAGATTCCCTGCCCATTACCTTTATTATATTACAACGCTCGTGGCTTGAAGCAGTATCTCTTATTCTATCAACAGCTTCTTTTGCAGTATTGATTGCTGTATCAAAACCAATAGTATATTCACTACAAGATATATCATTATCAATTGTGCCAGGAACACCAATAGTTGGCATACCCTCAATGCTTAGATCCTTTGCACCACGGAACGAGCCATCTCCACCTATTACAACCATAGCTTTAATTCCGAAATAGGTCGCAGTACTAATTCCACGACGAACTCCTTCTATATGTCTAAATTCCATACACCTTGCTGTTTGAAGGATTGTGCCACCTCGGTGCATAATGTCCGAAACATCACGGGCAGACATCTCGAAAATATCTCCATGAATAAGCCCCTCATAGCCTTTTCTAATACCCATTACCTTTAAATCATAATACTTAGCTGTACGTACAACAGCACGAATTGCTGCATTCATACCAGGTGCATCGCCACCACTTGTTAGTACTCCAATAGTATCAATTTTCTTCATTTGCAACTCCCCCTAAAATCCAATATCAATTATAACATTATGCGCTTCCTCAACCTCAGCTGCGGGGACGAGAATTTCGAAGCAATTATCTTCGCCATTGGCGTCTTTGCCAATCGGCTTTATTTTAACTAGGATACCTTGTTTTTCAAGCTCCTGTTGAAGCTTAAAAGCCATTTCCTTGCTTTGTGCCATATATACGACAGTCCACATAATAAATCATCCCCTTATTTGCCCGCCTGCACTACGCCATGCTTAGTATAGAGCTTTGCATTGCCTCTAATTTTCATTGCCGACGTATTTTCAGTAAATTGGGCAATATACACTTCACCCTTGTCAAGCTTTTCGGTATGGTGAAAGCGTGTGTCCTTGCCTCTGGTAAGACCAATAATGTTTACTCCGTCTTCCTCGGCTACTATAACAACATAATCCCCTGAGTAAGTTTGTTCATCATTCATATGATTTCCTCCATAAGTATTATACTAAGTAGTACAATCATTTTTATTTTATACTAAATTATAGTAAAAATCAACCTTTAATTTTTCAAAACAACGTCGCTACTTTCCCCAAGTAAATTTTTAACCTCTTCAAATAAGGCTTTGCAAGGAGTTACCCAGTATTCCTTTGGTGCAGCAAGGGTTTTTTTATCCTTCTCAAAATATAAAAACACAGGTGTTTTTCCATTGAAAATTTTAAATAATTCTTTAAGCTGTTCCATTTTTTTATCCTCACTTGCTGGAATTTTTATATATAAACGTTCATTTGTTATATCTGTATCAATTGGAATTGCAGTTTCCATAAGGATTTTCGGCTCTTCCTCCTCCTTTGCACTAACTCGCCCTGATATGCTAACTACACTGTCTTCCTTTAAAATTGCTTCAAATTTATAAAATATTTTAGGAAACACCAAAACCTCTATGCTTCCAGTTAAGTCCTCAATTGTAACAAATGCCATTTCAGCATCATTTTTCGTGTATTTCCGCTTAATTTTTGTTATAATACCTGCAACCTTAACCATTTGCCCATCTGCTATTTCACCCTCTGAATTCTCGGAAAATGAGGATAAAATCCCCCCAATTTGTGCATTAGAATTTTTAGAAATAACTGATTTATAATCATTTAGAGGATGCCCTGAAACATACACGCCCATAACCTCTTTTTCCATCATAAGTAGGTCAGATGCCATAAATTCCTGCAAATTTGGCAAATCATCTTCAAGGTCATCACCCCCAAGCATAGACATTTGCCCTGCGAAATTTGTCCTGTGCTGTCCTGACATTTCATCCATTATCTTTTCATATGACGCAAGATATTGCGAGCGTTTTCCCCCTAATTTATCAAAAGCACCTGCACGAATTAAGGATTCTAACGCACGCTTGCTCATTCCCTTATCACACATTCTACCGCAAAAATCTTTTAAACAGGTAAATTTACCTGCCTTCCGTTCTTTAACAACATCATCAATCAAATTCTTACCAACATTTTTCACAGCGGCAAGTCCAAACCGAATAGCTTCGCCTTTTGCAGTAAATAAAGTTCCACTATCATTTATATCTGGTGGCAATAACATTATACCCATTTTTGATATTTCACCTATGTACCCAGTTAATTTATTTGTATCGTATAACTGCGAGGACATTAATGAACACATAAATTCAACAGGGTAAAAGGTTTTAAGCCAAGCAGTTTGATATGCTATTTTTGCATAAGCAGCAGCGTGAGATTTATTAAAAGCATATTTTGCAAAGTCCATCATTTCAGTAAAAATTTCATCTGCAACAGCCTCTGGTACGCCATTTTTCACTGCACCTTTAACCTCGTCATCACCATATATAAAAATGGCTTTTTCTTTTTTCATAAATTCCGATTTTTTCTTGCTCATCGCCCTGCGAAGAAGGTCAGCCCTTCCAAATGAATACCCTGCAAGTGAGCGTACAATTTGCATAACCTGTTCTTGATATACAACACAGCCATAGGTTACGTCAAGAATTGGCCCTAATAGTGGGTGCTTATATTTAACAAGAATGGGCTTATTTTTATTCCGTATATATTTTGGAATAGAATCCATAGGGCCTGGTCTGTAAAGTGAAATTCCTGCAATAATATCCTCCAAGCTTTGAGGGCGAAGCTCCCTCATAAACGATTTCATACCGCTGCTTTCAAGCTGAAATAAACCATCTGTGTTTCCTGAAGAAATTAAATCATACACTGCTTTTTCGTTTTCATTTATTTCGCTAATTACGATTTCGTCGCCCCTGCTTTCCCTTATATTATTTACTGCATCACGAATAATCGTAAGGTTACGAAGCCCTAAAAAGTCCATTTTCAAAAGCCCTAATTCTTCTAATGTAGTCATAGAAAATTGGGTTACAACATTTTCGTCAGATAATTGTAGCGGCACATAGTCACTAAGCTCTTGCTTTGTAATGACGACACCTGCCGCATGGGTAGAGGCATGACGAGGCAAGCCTTCAAGCTCTCTTGATGTATCAATTAATTTTTGTGCATTAGTATCGCTATCATACCTATCCTTCAAGGCTTTATTAGTCGCAAGTGCATTTTCTATTGTTTGACCAATAGCAAAAGGTATCATTTTCGCTATGGCATCAACATCTGCATAGGGTATATCAATCGCACGCCCAACATCACGAATTACTGCCCTTGCCGCCATAGTTCCAAAGGTTATAATTTGTGCAACCTTGTCCTTGCCATATTTCTGCACAACATAATCAAGCACCTCTCCACGCCTTTCAACGCAGAAATCAATATCAATATCTGGCATAGTTACACGCTCTGGGTTTAAAAAACGCTCAAATAACAAATTATAACGAATAGGGTCAATATCTGTTATCCCAAGAACATAGGAAACAAGGCTACCTGCGGCACTTCCTCTTCCAGGTCCAACCATTATCCCATTATCCTTTGAATATTTTATAAAATCCCATACTATTAAAAAGTAATCAACAAAGCCCATAGTTTTAATGGTTTCAAGCTCGAATAACAGCCTGTTTTCAAGCTCACCCGTTACCTCATAGCGTTTTGAAAGCCCCTCTCGGCACAGCCCTTCAAGGTAGTCTGCCCCATTAACGCCCTGTGGCAGTTGAAATTCTGGCAGGTGATACCTTCCAAATTCTATTTCAACATTGCACATATCTGCAATTTTAACACTATTTTGCAAGGCCTCTGGAATATTTTTAAAATCTTGCAACATTTCGTCGCCACTTTTCAAATAATAGCTATCGCCATCGAACTTCATTCTATCCTTTTCATATATCGTCTTGCCAGTTTGTATACACATCAAAACATCTTGAAACTGTGCATCACGTTTTTCAACATAATGCACGTCATTAGTCGCAACAAGCCCAATTCCATACTCCCTTGAAAGTGAAACCAATTGCTGGTTCACCTTAGCCTCATCAAGCAGATTATGATTTTGTACCTCTAAAAAAAAGTTTTCCTTGCCAAAAATACTTATGTATTCATCTATCAAAAGCCTTGCCTGTCCTATATCGTTCGACAAAATTGCTTTTGGAATTTCACCTACAATACAAGCCGAAAGGCATATAATACCCTCTGAATATTTACGAAGTAGCTGTTTGTCAACTCGTGGCTTAACATAAAAGCCCTCTGTATGCCCTACGCTAACTATTTTCATTAAATTTTTATAGCCCTCGTTATTTTTCGCAAGCAATATCAAATGACTGCGTTTATAATCATTTTCATAGGTTTTATCGTACAAATTCCTTGCAGCAACATACACCTCACACCCAATTATAGGCTTTATTCCTGCCTCTTTTGACTTTTTATAAAAGTCTATAACCCCATACATTACTCCGTGGTCGGTTATTGCTATGGATTTTTGCCCCAGCTCTACTGCACGACTAATAAGCTTATCAATACGGCTTGCACCGTCTAATAAGCTGTACGCTGTATGAACATGAAGGTGAACAAAAGGTATCATCGCTCTGCCTCCGCCATCTTTATTAATCGCCTCATTCTATGGTTTACACCTGATTTTGTTATACCAAGCATTTTGCTAAGCTCTGTTAAGGTTGCCTCTGGGTTTTTAAGACGCAATTTTGCAAGTTCTGTAAGCTCTGGCGATAAATGCTCAAACCCTAATTTTCTTTTAAGGGTAAGTATTGCCATTTTTTGCTGAACAGCCGCCGAGGCAGTCTTTTCAACATTGGCAGTTTCACAGTTTACAAGGCGGTTTGTGGTGTTGCGAACCTCTTTTACTATTTTTATGTTCAAAAATTCCATCATTTGAATATGCGCACCTAAAACTGCAAGCAAATCCTCAATTTGTTCACTATCCTTTAAATAAAACACATAATTTCCCTTGCGTTTTACAATTTTAGAATAAATTTCAAAAAATCCTAAAAGCTGTTTAAAATCACTGCATAATCCATAGTGGTTAGTCACAATTTCTGTGTGATACCCTTTTTCTGGTGCAGAAATAGAACCACCACCCAAAAATGCCCCTCTAATAAATGCCCTTTTGCAACATTCCCTGCGAATTATTTCTTTATCTATTCTAATTGGAACGGTGCTAAGACGCATATCTCTTAATATTTTTAAAACATCACTAGTGCCCATGCCACCCATTTGTGCAGAAAACGCACCACTTTTACGCATTACAACGTCAATTTTTAAATTATAAAGCCTTTTTATAAGCTCATAAATACGGTTTGCAACCATACCATTTTCTGTGTTTATTTTAAGCCTGTCTGCATTTATTTGCGCAGCAAAGCATACTATACCAGTTATCTCTGCACGAGTACAGCAAATGTCATCAAACGGAATTTTGCATATTTCATTTTTAACATCTGACGCAAATGACATATGAAGTACCATTA
>Ga0247841_10012990_pt1 | contig 10742 bp, 7 predicted proteins | sample LaCruzMarch2015__2_FD_192410 | JGI IMG/M metagenome (GOLD analysis project Ga0247841, IMG submission 192410) | Freshwater microbial communities from meromictic Lake La Cruz, Castile-La Mancha, Spain - LaCruzMarch2015_18m | ecosystem: Environmental > Aquatic > Freshwater > Lake | place: Spain...
GCGAATGGGGCGGTCACAATGAATGTCGCGCACAGAATTGCAATCCTGGAGAAACTTGGCTATTCTCTTTCGCGAGACGCGCACATTCTGGACTTTGGCTGTGGAGCGGGTCGGTCCGTTTATGCGCTGGTTGACCAAGGCTTTTCCAACACATTCGGATTTGATGTGACGGACTACCTTGAATTGCGCAACCCGAGTGACCGTGCGCGCTTCTTTATTTCGGAGTCCAGTCGACTTCCGTTTGAAGATAACAGTATTGATCTCATCATCAGCGATCAGGTTTTCGAGCACATAAAGGATCAAGTCGGCGTACTTCGGGAACTGTACCGGATCATGCGTCCCGGGGGAGTTGCTTTACACATCTTTCCGAGCCGGTATTGCCTGATCGAAAAGCACATCCATGTTCCGCTTGGCGGTGTGATCGGTCACCGCTGGTGGTACAAGATTTGGGCGCTGCTGGGAATACGCAATCAGTATCAGGCTGGGCTCTCCGCGGATGAGACAGCAGATCGCAATGCGTTTTATTTCGTCGAAGGACTCAACTATGTCTCGAATTCGTGCTATCGGGTGGTATGGCAGACGCTCGGCTATCAGTATCAATGGATTGACGTGGAGTTTTTTGACACCATTGATCGCCCCGCCGCGCGTGTGATTGCGAAAACGCTCCGAATGCTGCCGGTGCTACGCTGGCTGAACCGAACATTTCGAACGCGCAGAGTTTTTTTAAGGAAGTAGTCTTACCGGTGGCGTTTCCTCAATCAGGATCTCCTTGATGGTTCAATTGAAAAACTGGGATCCCCCGCGCTATCGGATTCAGCACTGGGCTTGGTTAGCACTCGGGCTCGGGATCGTCGCGCTGTTGCTTGCGTACGGACTGTCCATGCTCGGTCGAACGGTCCACTTTGATCTCGCTCCAGGCGAACTGGAACAGGCGGTCGGTCAGTCTTTTGTTTTACAGCTCAAGGGCCGGCCGGGATGGCCCTGGATCCTGCCCGGCGATCAAGTCGACCGGCTCGAACGCTCCGATCTGCGCCTGTACGAGGATGGGCGGCCATTGGGTCCTCCGCATGCGCAACACGCGAGCATTCGCGACGGCGGCGGAGGCAGCTTCTCGCACTGGCAACGCTATCTGCTGTTCAGCACACCCGATCGCTCGGACCCGCGCACCAACGGGCGGGTCTATTCAGTGACCGCCACGGCCCGAATCGCCCCCGCGATCATCACTTGGACCCTGGCCATCGGCGGCGGTGGGGTGCTGCTCGGCCTGAGTCTGCTCGGCTGGCAACAGCGGGCGCGCTGGCTCGCCGCTGGACGGCACCGCGCCGCGCACCTGTGGCGGCGCCGCTGGGACTATGCTGCCGCGGGCGCCTTTCCCGCGGCCGTGGGAGTCTTCGCGTGGCTTGCCCTGCCGCCGATCTGGAACGGCTCCGACAGCGTGATCTGGCTACTTTGGCCCTGGAATCTATTCCCGCACCATCCAATCCTTTACCCAGCCTTCATGGCCGTCGCAACCACCTGGTTCCCGGAGTCAGGGGCGGTGCTTTCATTCGCGACTGCCGTCCAGCACCTGGCGGCGATCGGTGCGCTCATCTACCTGGCATCCGCCTGGCGCGCGCGCTGGCAGATCGTCATCGTCTCCGTGCTCGCGTGTCTTGGCGTCGCACTCCAACTGTATGCTCAGGGGCTGATGACCGAGGCGCTCGATCTATCGTTCCTATGCATCCTGCTTGGCGCCGTGCTGCGACTGCGGCGCGATGGGCTGAGCTCGGCGGTCGGTACCGCGCTCTTCGTCGGGTTTCTGGGGGGCATGTTGACCCGCCACGCGTCCATCGTGTTCGCCGCGATCCCACTCGCCTACGTCGTGATCGCCGCACTCTTGTCGGAGCGGCGCTGGTCGGGTGCTACCTGGCGGCCCGTGGGTGGGGTGATCGCGGTGATGCTCCTCGCCTTGGTGACCGCCAAGGGACTGACCGGCTCGGCCTGCCATCTGACCGAGAACTCCTGCATCTCGATCATCGGTCGGGCCGGAGTCTATCGCATTGTCGCTACCTATCACTTGGTACCTCAGGGGGAGCGCGCGGCCTGGCTCGAGCGGTTGGCGGGGGCCGCCCCGGACGCGCCTACCGCCCAGGCACTCACCATCATGGCGCAGACCCCCGACCCCTGGCTGGGAACGCGCGAGGCAATCGCCGCGGAGCCGGACCTGTGGCCCAACGACCCGGACGCGCTGATGAATACGGGTTTCCGGGTCTTCGTGTGGTCCCTCGATGGTGATACCCTGCGGCAATGGGGCCGGGAACTGAAGAAGGCGGTGTTCGGACCCGTCGCGGGCGTCGGCTTTGGAAACGGACAATTCGAGTCCTTGCTGCACGCGTCGGCGGATAGCATCAGGGTCGTCTTCCCTCCGGAGAGGGATTACCTGCGGGCACTGCAAGGCACCGGCGCGGAGCATCCGGAGTCCGCGGCCCAGTACCTCGATCTGGCCAAGCTGCCGGCCACCCGACTGCTCGATCTGTTGCTCCCGCTGGCGCAAGGAATCCGCATCCCCCTACTGCTCGCCACCTGGCTGCTTGCGCTCACCGCGCTGTGGACCTGTCGATGGGCGGACGTGATGGCCTTGCTACTCAGCATCTGGGTCGGATTCGCCGCTTACGCCCTGGCACTCACCTTGGTGACCATCGTGCTGCCGCGCTACCTGGCGCCGCTGGACCTCTTGCTTTGGCTGAGCAACGCCATCGCGATCTGCGCCCTGATCGACCACGGCTCACACCGACGTCGACCCGGGGCTTTGCCGCGCCGCGTGCGCGAGGACTGACCAACGATGTGCGGCATTGCCGGACTGCTCACGTGGGATAACGCGGCGGATACGCAGATCGTGCGGGCCATGACCGACCGCCTGGCGCATCGGGGGCCGGACGCGGCCGGCGTGGCGGCCTTGGGGCCACTGGCGCTGGGCCATCGGCGACTGTCGGTCATCGACGTGTCCCAGGCCAATAATCAGCCGCTCTACGATCGTTCCGGGTCGCTGGTCATCGCCTACAACGGCGAGATCTACAACTTCCGGGAGATTCGCCGGGAATTGGAACAGGCCGGCGCCGCCTTTCAAACCCAGGGCGACACGGAGGTCATCCTCGAAGCTTACAAAGCCTGGGGCGAGCGCTGTCTGGAGCGCTTCAATGGCATGTTCGCATTCGCGCTGTGGGACGCCCCACGCCGCCGACTCTTTCTGGCCCGCGACCGAGTCGGTGAGAAGCCGCTCTTCTACTGCGAACTGCCCGCCGGCGGGCTGGTCTTCGCCTCCGAGCCGCGCGCCTTGCGGGCGCATCCGACCGCGCTCGGTGCGGTCGATCCGGTTGGTCTGGCCCACTATCTGATGCTCAATTACACCCTGGGGAACCATAGCCTGCGACAGGGGCTCAAGCGGTTGCCGCCCGGACACTTTCTGATCTGTGAAGAGGGCCGGCCACTGGCTCCGCGGTCCTACTGGGACCTGGCGGAGGCCTACCGCAACAAGCGTCGCTTCGGCTCCCAAGACGAGGCCGCGGAGGAGTTGCTGGCCCTGATCGATGACGCGGTGCGCCTGCGGCTGGTCAGTGATGTCCCGCTCGGCGCCTTCCTGAGCGGCGGGGTCGATTCCTCCGCCGTGGCCGCCGCCATGGCGCAGGCCCTGCCCGCCTCCCAGGTGCACACCTTCAGCATGGGTTTTGGCATCCCCAGCTTCGACGAGGTCGATACCGCCCGCGCGGTGGCTAACGTGCTCGGCCTGGACCATAAGGATCGGGTGGTCACACCGGACCCTGAAAGCACGGTCCAGGCCATGGTCTGGGCCGCCGACGAACCGCTGGCGGACACCTCCGCCGTGCCGACCTATCTGCTGGCGGCCTTCGCCCGTGAATACGTGACCGTCAGCCTGTCCGGAGATGGTGCCGACGAGTGCTTCGCCGGGTACGAGACCTACACCGCCGACCGGCTCCATCGGGCGCTGTCGTGGCTACCGCGGGGTCTGGCGCGGGCAAGCTTCCGGGCGGCGGATGCCGTGCTGCCGGTGAGTTTCTCCAAGGTCAGTCTGGACTATAAGGTCCGTCATTTCCTCGCGGAACTCCATCTGGACTTCCCGCAGGCCCATGCCTCCTGGCGCAATATCCTGTCCCCCGAGGCGCAACGCGAACTGATGCAGCCTTGGTGGCGCGAGGCGATCACCACCGATGAGGCCGACCCCTTTCCGGAATTCGCGCGGCACTTCGAAGCGGTCGAGGGCTGCCATTACATCGATCAGGCGGGTTACGTCGATGTCAAGACCTGGCTGGCCGACGACATCCTGGTCAAGGTCGATCGTTCGACCATGGCTCACTCACTGGAGGCCCGCGCGCCGCTGCTCGATCACCGCCTGGTCGAGTTCGCGGCGGCCCTACCCGCCGACTGGAAGCTCAAGGGGTTGCGCAAGAAATACCTGCTGCGGGAGAGCCTGCGCGGGCGGCTGCCGGACTGGGTGCTCGACGGCCGCAAGCAGGGGTTCAATGCCCCGGTCTCTCACTGGTTCAGCGGCCCGCTGCGCGCCTTCGCCCAGGACGCGCTGGCCTCGCCCAAACTGCACGAGTGGATTCGCCCCGCGGCGATCGACACCCTGTGGCGGGACCACGCCGCCGCTCGGCGTGACCACGGACTTAAACTCTTTGGACTGATCTGTTTGTCATTATGGCTGAATCAACACTGAAGACCGGTGCGCAGACCTATTCTTCCGCAATCGAGACTGCCGACAACTACGCGCGCTGGGTCTTATCGACCTTTGTCCCCGACTATGGTCAACGTTTGCTCGAGGTCGGCCTTGGGCACGGCGGGTATCGTCGGCTACTGCCTCCGACGATCGACTATATCGGTCTGGATATAGACCCGGAATCGGTCAACCAGGCGCGGGCGCACCACCCGGCCGATACCTATCTTCAGGCCGACATCACCGATCCCGGTCTCACCGCGCTGCTCGCGCCAAGGGAGATCGATACGGTGTTGTGTATCAACGTGCTTGAACACATTGAGCAGGACGCGGCGGCCGTGCAGAACCTGCTCTCGGTCCTGGTCCCCGGCGGTCGCCTGCTCATCTTAGTTCCGGCCTTCCAGTCGCTCTATTCCGACCTGGACCAGATGGCCGGGCATGTCCGTCGCTACACGTTACGCGACGTCTCACGCATCAATGGCGCGGGCGGCATCGTCGTAAAGGCAGCGTATTTCAATGCCATCGGCGGCATCGGCTGGTGGCTGAACAAGGCCCTGCGCCATACGAGCCTCAACTCCGGGGCAATCAACCAACAGATCCTGTTTTTCGACCGCTTCGTGGTTCCAATTGCCAGAGTCGTCGATCGGGTCAGCCGAAGCTTCTTCGGTCAATCCATGATTTGTGTGATTCGTAAGGTCTGACCCTTAAACTATGATCAGCATCATCATCCCTGCCCTGAACGAAGCCGACGGCATCGCCGGAACCATCGAGGCGCTGCGCCGCACCATCGCCAACAGCCCCACGGCCGGAGCCGAAATCCTGGTCGTGGACGACGGCTCCAACGACGCGACCGGCCTGCTGGCGGCGCAAGCGGGTGCTACTGTCGTCCGCCACCCGCACAATGTCGGCTACGGCCAAGCGTTGAAAACCGGGATCCTGGCGGCCCGACACGATACCATCGTCATCATCGACGCGGACCTGACCTACCCGGCAGAGTCGATTCCGGACCTCGTGGCCGAATTCCATAAAGGCTTCGACATGGTGGTGGGGGCACGCACCGGCCACCACTATGCAGGGAACGCGTTTAAGGGCCCACTGCGTAAGGTTCTCAAGTTTCTGGTAGAATTCAGTGCCGGGCGCAGCATCCCGGACGCCAACTCCGGCTTGCGGGTCTTCAGCCGCCAGACCATCACCGGCTATCTCCCGCATCTGTGCAACACCTTCAGCTTCACCACCTCACTGACCCTGGCCTACATGCTGACCGGCCGCTTCGTCGCCTATCTGCCCATCCGCTATCACGAGCGCGTTGGAACGACCAAGATCAGACTCTTCAAGGATTCGCTACGCACGCTGCAATACATCGTCCAGGCAATCATCTACTACAACCCTCTCAAGCTGTTCCTACTCCTGACCCTGATCACCGTCGCGCTGGCAATCAGCGGGTTCTTGACTGCCGCGATGACCGGACTGAATGCCCCCTATTTCCTCGGTGTAGGTGGCTTGCTCATGTCAATCGTGGTGTTTGCCTTGGGCCTGCTCGCTGATCTGCTGCGCCAGATCCTGGTTCGAGCAGGATCGGAGTGACGAGGCCCCAGGAGCCAAGCCCGGCGGCGCTGCCAACTGTCGATCCGCTCGACACCAAGGCCACCGGGGATGCGGACGCCGCCTTGACTGCCCAGGGCCAACCCCTCGCCCGCGGGTTCGTTCTGCTCAAGATGGCCTTGGTCGTGATAGGGCTCGCACTGCTGCTGGTGTGGGTTGGCGAAGGCCTGCCGACGCAGCGGCCATCCCTTTCAGTCGTGGCGCTGACCGTCATGCTATACCAGGTCGCGCTCTATGCGGCGGCCTTGCGTTTGCAGGGCACCCTCGCGGCATTCGGGATCACCATCACCGCGCGTCAAGCATTGGTTATCCATCTGCGCTCACTCTTCTATTTCTTTTTTGTGCCCATGTCCGTCGGCTATGAGATCACGCGGTTCATCGCCGTCCGCCGCATCGACGCGGCGGCCTCGGTCAAACAGGTCGTCGTCGCGCTGCTGATGGACCGCGTCCTGGGCCTGTTGGCTGCCCTGATCGCCCTGGCCGCGCTGGCCGGCATGGTGTTACCGGTCTCGGCCTGGGCTGAAATCGACCTGACCTGGGTCCTGGTGATCGCCCTGGCCGCGCTGGTTCTGGGGGCCGCCGTCATGGCCCATGAGTCGCCGCGGCGCCAAGTGCGGGACCTCCTGAGCGCCCTGTGTCCCATCTGGCCGCGCCTGGCGCTGCCTACCCTGTATTCGCTGGCGACCCTGGCCCTGGTGTGCGCCTCGGTATTCGCCTTCGCCATCGGCTCCGGGATCAGAGTCGACTGGGCGCCGGTCACCTTCGCGCTGTCGGCGTCGCTGCTGGGGATGGCGGTGCCGGTGTCCCTACTCGGAGTTACCCTCGGCGAGGTGGCAGGGGTCGGTACCCTGGCACTGATCGGGTTGACCCCGGGGGTCGCGGTGCTGCTGACCTCGGTCGCCTATTGCGGACGCCTGTTCGGGGCCATGCAAGGGGCGGTGATCGAACTCTGGGGCGACGCGGGACGCATGACGCGGCGCGCCTGATCCATACGATTCCCGCCGCTGCCCGGGCGGCGCGGGACTGACCAAGAACCTGGAATGAAAAAGACATGACTCAGCGAGAGACCGAGCAGACCATCGCCGACTTCGGGGACCAATGGGTCCAATTCACCGACAGCTCGGGCTATTACGGGTCCAAAGAATTGTTCGACGGCATCGTCGCGCCGCCGTTGAACGCGACCGATATGGGAGGGCCGGCACGTCGCCGATATCGGCAGCGGCACCGGTCGGATCGTCGCCATGCTGCTCGCCGCCGGTGCAGCGCACGTCACCGCCATCGAGCCATCAAGGGCCTTCGAGGTCCTCGCCAACCGCTTTGCCGGTGACACCGCGCGCGTCTCCTGCCATCAGTTACCCGGCGAGGGCATCGCCACGCTCGGCCCCTTCGACCTGGTGGTTACCTTCGGCGTCCTGCACCATATTCCGCGGCCTGAACCCGTTGTCCAGGCCGCCTATGCCGCCCTGCGTCCGGGCGGGAAACTGTTCGTCTGGATCTACGGCCACGAGGGCAACGAACTCTACCTCACCCTCGTGCAGCCGCTGCGGGCACTGACCAAGCGGCTGCCGGATCGAGTCCTGGTGTGGCTGATCCGCGCCCTGGACATCCCCCTGGCCGGTTACATCCGGCTGTGTGGATTCCTGCCCCTGCCCATGCAAGCCTATATGCGCGATCACTCGGGAAAGCTGGGCGGCGACAAGCGTCGGCTGACCATCTGCGATCAACTCAACCCGGCCTATGCCAAATATTGCACCCGCGCGGAAGCCCAGGCCTGATGGCCGATGCCGGGTTTGTCGACATCGCCCAGCGCCATCGGCATGGTTTACAAGATCAAGAAATGAATAACATCTTGAAAATCTAGTTAATCCTGTCTAAATGCATTGGCTTCGCGCTCGCCGTGCGGTTCTGGACTGCCCCCGTAAGACCTCCTGCCTGGCGATGCTGGCCGGAACGACGATCAAGGTCACGGCGGGGGCAGTCAGGCGTTGCAGTTACGCTCAAGCCGTACTACTCTTAGCATTAGAGTCGCACAAGGGTACTAAAGATGAGCACGAGAACGGTCCGACTCGACGACGAGGCCGAGCAGACCCTGGCACGTTTGCGCAGCGTGACTGGACTGTCCATTTCCGACGTGAAATCGCCTAACCGCTCATCGCCCGGCGCAGCCAGAGTTCCATAATCAACAACGGCCACACCTGATAGACCGAGAAGCAGCCGGGTCGGGCCTGATGGTCCACCAGCCCTTTGAGCGCCGCCGTATCGAGCAAGCCGCCGAGTCGACTGGACGGCGCCAGCAGCAGGTCCCGGGCCAGTTCCAGCGTCGCCTCCTTGGACCAGGCACTGGACGGCAGTCCAAACCCCATCTTGCGCCGATGCATCCATTCCGCCGGCAGGTAGCGGATCGCCAGATCCTTGAGGATGCGCTTGGTTTCAGCCGGCGGCCGCCAGCAGGCGGACAGCGGCATCCCCTGCGCCAGCGCGGCGACGTCGCGATCGAGCAGTGGGCAGCGGACTTCCAGTGAGACCTGCATGCTCATGCGGTCGACCTTGGGCAGGACCGCCCCCGGCAAATAGGTCTCGGCGTCCAGGGCGCGCATCCGATGCATCAGCGGCTGGCCGGGATCGTTGAGCAGCACCCGCCAGTCCGCCAGGGAGTGCGCGACGGCGGCGGGCAGCCCACCGGTGAGTGCGCCGACCTGCTCGGGCTGAAAGATCAGCCACCGCGGGGACAGGTAGCCGTCCGCCGGGGTGGCGCCGCGCCGGGTGCGCACCGCGCGCACCAGCCGCTGGACGCGACTGCCCTGCTCCATCAGCGTATCGCGATAGCGTCCGTAGCCGCCGAACAGTTCGTCGCCGCCGTCCCCGGAGAGGGCCACGGTGACCTGCCCGCGGGTGAAGCGCGACAGCAGGTAGGTCGGTAGACAGGAGGAATCGCCATTGGGTTCATCCAGCCGGTCGGCGATCTCGTGGACGAGTTGCAATGCATCCGGGCTCAGGATCTCCTCGTGGTGATCGGTTCCGAGGTGCTGCGCCACTTCCCTGGCATACAGGTGCTCGGTTTCCGTGGTCCCGCCGAAACCGATGGAAAAGGTGCTCAAGGGCCGACCCAGCTCTTGCGTGACCATCGCGGCCACTAACGCCGAATCCACACCGCCAGAGAGAAAAGCGCCCAGCGGCACGTCACTCATCAGCCGCTTGCGCACCGCCTCCCGGACCCGCAAGCGCAGCTCTTCCTCGCGCTCGGCATAGGACGGTCCGCCCGAACCCCGCGGCTCGGTGGGTGTGAAACTGAAGTAGCGTTGTGGCTCGCGCACCCGAATGCTCCCGCCATCGGTGTCCACCACCAGGGTGGAACCAGGCAGGAGCTTGCGCACCGAGCGGTAGATACTGAACGGCGCGGGGATGTACTGGAGCAACAGGTAATAGGCCAGCGCATCCTGATCAATGGTCGCGTCGAACCCCGGCATCCGGGTGAGCGCCTGCAACTCGGAGGCGAAGGCGAACCAGCCCGGCCCCTGGGCGTAATACAAAGGCTTCTTGCCGAAGGGGTCACGGGCCAGCAGCAGACGGCGGCTCGCGCGGTGCCAGACACCAAAGGCAAACATGCCGTCAAACTGCTTCACCCGGCCGGGGTCGAAGGTCTCGAAGAGGTGCGGAATGACCTCGGTATCGGAATGCGAGTGAAAGCAGTGACCCTGAGCGACCAGGTCGTCACGCAACCCCGCGTAATTGTAGATCTCGCCGTTGAAGGTAACCTGCACCGATCCGTCCGCGTTGCCCATGGGCTGACGCCCCTCGTCGGAGAGATCGATGATGGACAGCCGCCGATGGGCCAAGGCACAACCGCCGTCCGGGTCGACCCAGACCCCGGCGGCATCCGGCCCCCGATGCACCATGGAATCGCGCACATCGGTCACGATGCGACGCAACGCATCGGCATCGAAGCCCCCGGATTCGGTCAAAATACCTGCTATGCCGCACATGCCGTCACCGCATCTCCACGTGTTGTCTTGAGCGCCAGGTCGCCGCGGGTGAGGCGACTTCCGTCAAACGCGCATGGTAACGGGATTTCGGGGCCCCTGTATCAGGCAGCCGCGGATCACCGGGCGAACCCATAGGTCTCCAGGGTCGCCGAAACCATCCGCTCCAGACCGAACCGTTCCGCCACGAACGCGGGACCGGCGCTACCGAACCGCTGCCGCAATCCCGGGTCGTCCAGCAGCGACCGCAGCGCGGCGGCGAGCGCGGCCGTATTCGGCTGCTCGACAAACAGACCGGTGATACCATGCAGCAGGGCCTCCCGAGCACCACCGCCCCCGCACACCACCGCGGGTGTACCGACCGCCTGCGCCTCGATGACGACATTGGGCGTTCCTTCCCAGCGGGACGCCAGCAACAGCACGTCGAACGCGGACAATGCCAGGATGCT
>Ga0247841_10012991_pt1 | contig 10742 bp, 10 predicted proteins | sample LaCruzMarch2015__2_FD_192410 | JGI IMG/M metagenome (GOLD analysis project Ga0247841, IMG submission 192410) | Freshwater microbial communities from meromictic Lake La Cruz, Castile-La Mancha, Spain - LaCruzMarch2015_18m | ecosystem: Environmental > Aquatic > Freshwater > Lake | place: Spain...
CTAAATCTGATATAGTATTTAGCGAGGCTTCGCCGTACGGTCAAATTCTTAAAGTAGATAAAGAACTTTTTTTACATAATTTGATTTATAATAAAAATTCAGTTAATCAATTGTCTATTGATACTGTTACAGACGAGAGAACAATAGGAAATCTAGCTCGTATTAGTGGACATAATCCAACCAGACCAATATCAGCGACTGGTATAATAAATTTGAAATTGAAAGTCGGTGTTGATATAGCTAATGAAATAGGTGAAAGTAAAATAAAATTAAATAATAGAACCACTATTAAAAATAAATCAAATAATTTATACTATAATATAGTAATTGGATCAGAATATGCTATTTATAATATTACATCAGATATGTCAATATCATTAAATGTTACACAGGGGAAATATGAAACAACAACATTTACTGGACAGGGGGTTAAAAATCAATCTTATAGTGTTAACGTGGTGGGATTGAATAATATAGAAAATTTTAATTTTGCTGTACTTTATAACGGCATATTATTAAATAGTAGAGTTCATATGTATGACATGTTACCATACGAATATGCTTATTTTTCTAGAACAGGATTTAATGGCGGGCTTGATATTTATTTTGGCACTGGTGATTATGGATTTGTTCCTGAAATTGGATCTACTATAACTGTTAAATATTTATTATCGGATGGAAAAAATGGAAATATATTAAATAATAAAGTTAATGATTTCACTTTTATTGACTCTGTATATGATGGAAACGGCGAAATATTGAATATGGAAAATTTATTTGATATAACAATAGAAAATGATATTAATTTCGGAGCAGATAAAGAAAATAAAGTTTTTACAAAAAATATAATACCACATGTATCACGTAATTTTGTTTTATCTACACCTGATCAATTTATATATCAATTAAAAAAATTAAACATGTTTTCTGTAATCAACGCTTATAATACATTAGATGATAATAATATAAATAATAATTCTTATATTGATCAATTTATAACGACAACTTTTGGAAAAAATGTAAGAGATAGAGATAATATAAGAGAAAATCTTAAACAATATTTTCCAAATATTTATGATAACGTTATTTATTTATATTTAATACCGAATGTTAAAAATTATTTTATTAGCGATTATAATTATTTTAATATTCCATTTGACGCATTTTATTTAGATATAGACGAAAAAAAGAAAGTAATGGATTATCTTAAAATGATGGGAATATTATCAATAACTACAAATGTAAAAATAATAGATCCGGTTATATCAAGATACGTTGTTAATTTTTATATTAGAAGATTTAATACTGATTTCGAAGATAATATAAGAAATAAAATTATATCTATTGTATCTGATTATTTTATAAATAATAATAGGTATGATAGAGTTATTAAATCTGAATTGATTACTAGGATAAAAGACGAAATACCTAGCGTTGACAGTGTTAATTTGGATTTTATTTGTAAAAAAAATGAAGATTATCATAGAGATCAAAATATGATATCTGAAAATTCTAATGTTCCAAATACTAACGACAAATCTTTATTATCACCAACAACTATGTTTCCGGATAGATATGATCCGAATGCAACATTTGGAATGGATGCTGTTCAAGGAGATATAGTGGTAGATAAAAATGAATTTGCTGTATTACGTGGTGGGTGGTACGATAGAAATGGTATATACTATTCTGATATACCAATGATTAACGGTCTTTCGACCATTAATATAATATGGACCGGTGTAAGTATTAAAAATTAATTAAATTTGTAAGCGTAAAAAATCCCGCATGATATTCATACGGGATTTTTTGTAATTACTCTGTTACCAGTTTCAATCTAATGGCTTCATTAGCGGTGTCTTTAGATATAATAGCACTCATTTTATTACCATCCTTATCAACCCCCTTTAAAATGAATCCGCCTCTAGATGTTTTCGAAAGTTCTGGCTTTCCTACAAACGGAACATTTTTTTGTTTCGTTTTCATACAATAAGCTGTTAATTCCATAGTTTAATGATTATTTTTTATTTTATATTGATATCATATATAAAAGTTTAAAAAATTAATATATAATGATGATAATTAATTAAAAATGAAAAATAAATTTTAATATATAGATTCAATATGATACTATATCAAGAATTTTTAGCTTTAAATGAATTAGCTGCTTTTGATCCATGTGAAAAATTGCGATGGGCTGTACATGAAATTATAATTAAATTAAAATCTACTGAAGAAATAAAATTTGATATTCTCTCTAAAAGATTAAAAGATGAATATAAAATAGATATATCCACTGAATTATTAAAGGAATTATTTACAGCTTGGGATAGATTTCAAGATCCAGATTTTAGTTTTTTCAAAAAAGATGATAAAAATTGGATGGAAGTATGGCCATACGCTGGTTACGTTAAAAAGAAATCTAGAGATAAACAAAATTTTGGTAAACATAGAAAAAAAGATATAACTTATACAACTGGTTCAGCCTATGGTTATGGAACTGGAACTAAATGGGTAAATGGGAGATGGGTAAAAAATAATGATAAAGATGTTGAGTCTAGATATCCATACGGAGGACAAGATTATTATGGTGATTAAAAATATAAATTAAATTATGATAAGAGAAATAGAAAAAATATTAATTGGTTTGAATAACGGTTCGTATGTTCCAGATAATATTTTCGAATTCGAAAATATAGATCCATTTGACCAAGAACAAAGTTCGTCACAAGAAGTGTTATTTAATATAGTTGGTACAAATTATTGGATTTCTTCTAATATAAATTGGTGTTGCGTTATTAAAAAAGGCATGAAAGGAGATTATTTGACTCCAAACGACCCAGATGATATTATATTAAGTGATATTGAAATAGAAAATTTCATTTTTGGCAATGGTGAAGAAGAAAATAAAATTAATATTAGAAAATATCCAAAAATTGAAAAATTGTTTATTTCTTATTTAAAATCTTTATGGAATGAACAAATAAACGAAAATAATAATCACGAAGGTATTAAAAAATATAGAGATTTTTTATTTGAATATGAAGGAGGTCCTCCAACCAAAGATTCAATTAAAGTTAAATCTTCAATGATAACTGAATTGGATTTAGGTGAAGAGGAGGAGGAAGAAGATAAAGATATACCAATATTAAAAGATTTAAATAATGAAAAATAATGGAAACATTAATCGAAATAAAATTAGAAAATAAAAAATGATTGAAAGAGAATCACAAATAAAAGAACTTTATGATTTAAAACATGGAAAAGATGAAGATCCAAATATTCATTTCGATTATGAAAATGAATTGATTAATAAAGTAATGCCTGAATATGCTCGCAGGAACGATACTATAAATGATTTCACAAAATTGTTTCAAAAATTATTAGTGTGGGGTATAGAGTCTCAACTAGTATTAAGAAATTTTTACAATCCGATCGTAAATAAATATTATTCTGGTCATTCGAATTAACATTAGATATAGTCGTTCGATATTTAAAAAACTTTTAGCTTTAAATTATATACAATTTAGTATAAATTTCATATTACCTGTTTACTACATTAAAAAAAATTAATCATATGAATAAATATATAAAAAAATTATTTGAATTGTTCGACACAAAAGGTTATCAATTTGTAGAATATAAAGATAGTGAAAAAGTTTATATTTATTATTTTGAAATAGGTGATAATAATTATAGATGTTATATAGATAATATGTTAATGGGTTCATATTTTTTATCTTTTTGTTTAGTAAGAAATGATATTGAGAATTATAAAATCATGAACGATGAAAACATACAAAAATTTAAAGTTCTCGGTACTATAAAAAATATAGTAGATGAATTTATTTCAAAAAATGATGTTGAATTTTTAGGTTATATATCTGAAGAAGAAGAAAGAAGATGGATATATTTAAATTTTGGAAAACATATATCTTCTGACCATAACATGAATCTTTTCGCTAAAAACATAAATAATAAACATTATTTTTGGGTAGTTAAAAAAGATATTAATAAATTATTATTAAATAAATATGTTGAATATTTAATGAATGTTAAACGTAAAAAATAGAACTTTTAACCGTTGAATGGAAGATAATAAAGAAGTTCATCTTTATGGAAAATTGGCTGTTATGCCAAAAAATACAAAAGCTTCGAGTTCTCTATCTTTTTTAGAGAAAATTAAAATTTCTAAACAGAAATTATACTCATTTAAAAGCTTTTGTAGATAATTTAAAAAAACATTATTCTAATAGTGAATTATTAAAAGAACATATTGAAAAATTAGAAATTGACGGTACATCTTCTTTTTCTATTATTTTATAAAAAAGGAATATAAAATCATATGAATAAATATGTAAAAAAATTATTTGAACTTTTTGATACTAAAAACTATAAATATATCGAATATGATAAAATAAAAAAAAGACATGTGTTTCAATTTGAAATTGATAATTACAAATATTTATGTTATCTAAATAACATGACGCTAAATTCTTATTATTTATCATTTTGTTTAATAGATGAAAATAATATTGAAAAATATAATATAATAAATGATGAAAATATTCAAAAATTTAAAGTTTTTGGAAATGTTAAAAATATTGTCGATGATTTTATAAAAAATAAAAATATTGATTTCTTGGGATTTGTTTGTTTAGAAAACGAAAGACAATGGTTATATATAGATTATGGAAAATATCTAGCATCAACATTTAACATGAATTTATTTAGTAAAAGAGATAAAAATAGAACTTTTTACTGGGTGTCCTCCAAAAATATTGGTAACTTTTTATTAAAAACATATGAAAAAGAATTATTACGTAATTCAGAAAAAAGTAATAAATAGACTCTAATAAAATTATATATACAATAAATTAAAATCATTTGAATGGAAGATAATAAAGAAGTTCATCTTTATGGAAAATTGGCTGTTATGCCAAAAAATACAAAAGCTTCGAGCTCTCTATCTTTTTTAGAGAAAATTAAAATTTCTAAGCAGAAATTGTGGTATATACTCATTGAACGTCAAAACAATGAGTTGCAAATGATTAAATATAATAATAAAAAAGGATTTAATTTAAAAGCTTTTGTAGATAATTTAAAACAACATATTGAAAAATTAGAAATTGACGGCACATCCTCTTTTTCTATTATAAAAAATATACCGGATGTTGAAATAGATGGAAAAAAATTAATATCTATTTTGATGGAAGATCTTATAAAATTATTGAAGTGATTCATATTTAGCAGCAGGTAAAACTTTTTTGGCATATTTTACCCACTCATTGTAAATTAATTCTTTTTTCTCTTTATTTATTACCCCTTCTTCTTCCATTATCGTTAAGAATTGATTGAATATAAATGTTATAGGTTTTTTGTCAGTTTTAGCTTTTCTATACATACCATGTACCAATGGTCCTAACTCATCTTCTAATAAATAATATTTATAAGAATTTACAAAATTCCCTTTAATATTAGCTCTATTTAAAGCTTTTCTAATTTTCATAGTTTTTTCTGGATCTGGTCTATCTTCAATTCTGTTATATCCTTCATGTGTTAAGTGTTCTATCTCATGCCTTAGTGTATCTTGAAGAAAAGAATTCAACTCATTGTAGCAACTTGGTTCTCTATCAGGGTCAATTATTAACTCAATCAGTATTGTTCCTTCTAACGCATCGCTGGCTCCGTCGATATAAAACCCTTCTTTTCTATGAACTTTATCTCTTTTGATTTTTAATATTAAATCATATTCGACTGGATTAGAAAAACTATAATCAATTTCTTTCTCTAAATAACCAGTTTCATCATAATTTAAATTTGGCGTTTTTAAATCATATAAAACTTTAGTAATTTTAATAATTTTCCATATTTCATCTACAGAAATTCCTGTAATTCTGTCATATTTACCTTCGAATTGCTTGAATTTTAAAATCAATATATTATATTTTTTCTATTATATATTAAATTTTCATATCAAATATTTAATATTGTGTTTATTTCGGAAATAACTATTTCTGGTGTGATAAGTTTTGTACACTCAAACATTTTATCAGTACCTTCTCTTCCTGGACACCATTGCCATTTCCCTTTATCAAATTCATATTTAACATCGTTGAAACAACCGTGACACACATCATTTTCTTTATAAAATTCTTTATACCCTCCAATTCTAATGCAGTTGGTTTGAAATTCACAAAATGGCTTACTAAATCCTGATATCATGACAACTTTTTTACCAAGTGCCCAAGATATCCAACTCAATCCACTCCCAATTGATATCATAAATTCAGAATGATTAATTTGATTCAATCTTCTTTCTAATGGTTGATCACCAGTTTCATTAATTATATTTTTTAGAATAGTTCCTTGTTTGCTAATAACAACGACTTTTAACCCTTTACTATTCAAATAATCTACTATTGTTTGCCATCCCTTTGGATAATGCCAATGTTTAGCGTCTGCTGTAGAATGCTCAGCGATAACTACATATTTATTTTCAAATTTAAAAGGTTTATCTTTTTTTGGAATAGTTATTTTTGGTATAATTTCTTTATATTCCAATCCTAATATATCAGATGCTGTTTGTTGTAATGGAATTATTCTATAATCGTTTGGATGTTGATCCCTATTACCACCCCACGGAGGCGAAAACCATCCTAAATCATATGTGGCATATAAATTGTTAATTTGAGTACCAGGATTAATAAATATTATTTTATCATATTCTTTTTTAAATAAGTCGTATAGATTATTATGAACAGAACAATAAACTATGCAACTATGTTTTTTTCTAAATTCTTCAACGTATGGTATCCACGCTAAAGTATCACCAATTGAACTACTATGGAATGATATAAGAACATTTTTACCATTAGCATTAAATTCAAAAATTTTATTATCATCTCCGCTCACTTCAATTTTCCAATTTTTAAAAAAAGATATATTTGGTTTTGCCCATCTATTTGATGATAAATCAACACTATAAATATTTTTATTTTGATCTTTATCTATGAAATTAACATGAATTTTCTTTTCCTTTAAACATTTCATTTCTAAATAAGCACCGCCATTAAAGTTAACGTCATATGTCATTTTAGGCTCAATATAATCTTTATTGAGTATAATAGTATTTTCATATGCATTAATAACATGATTTCTCATGTCTTCTCTAGTGAAATTATTTTGAACAGATATAGTAAAATTATAGAAATCTTCTAGTTGTTTAACTATAATAGACCAGTCATATTTTTTGGATGTTGTTAATGCTAAATTTTTATAATATTCATAGTTGTCTATTATCTTGAGTATTTTATTCTTGACATCTACTGAATTTCTTATACATTTTACAAGACCATCTAATGGTTTTTTTCCATCATAAGTTCCAACAACAGGTATTCCACAAGATAATGATTCTAATAAAGTTAAATTTGGATGTCCAGCTTCTAGTTCTGACGGGTGTAGAAAAATAGTATGATCATTATAAATATCAATTAATTCTTGTTCTGAAGGATTTTTAATAAATTTTAATTTATCATAATCCAATAAATCTTTATTGACGTTAAAAAAATTATTATTATTATCTGGTCCAACTATAGTTATTTCTAAATCCAATTCTTTTGCAGCTTCTATTGAATATCTAAAGCCTTTTCTATCGTAACTAGGATCATTAGCATAACCATTATTGGCTACACAAAGTAATTTGTGTTTATCGTGACTTATATTTTTATTTACATAAATTGATGTATTAACACCATGTGGGACATAAAATAATTTGTCTGTTGTATCAAAAAAATCAATTAAATATTCAGCGTACGTAATAGAAGCTACTGATTTTTTTATAGCTGTTAAATTATTCGAAAATATTGGAGAATGTTTTCCATATCTAACTACATGATGATCATGTATAGAAAATATATACGGTGTTTGGAAACTGTTCCAAGATTCAATCGATTGATTAGCCGCGTGAAAATGCACGATATCGTACTTCAACTTTCCATTATCAAATATTTCCCATGGAAAAACTATTTCTACAGTATGCCCTAATTTTTCTAATTGGATTTTATAATTCCAAATTACTTTTTCTATCGCCCCCCAAGATTTTGGTGGTATTTCTATTGCTCCTAAATTTATTTGCGCTATCTTCATTATTAATTATATTCTTTTTTATTATTAATCGTTAGGTATAAATTTTCCATTATCCTTCAAATTATCTATGTTGTTAATATTAATATTCCAAATTTGATTTTTTATAATCTGATTTGTTTTAGAATCCACGAAATTGATATTTATGACATAATTATCATTATCTTTTAAAGTTAATTTTTTGAAATAATAACTTTTATTTTTTATATGGTGAGTATTATTAGTATTTACTCCGTTATTATTATAATTAAATTCAATTCTTCTATCGTCTCTATCGTTTGATGAATTAAACCAAACCACAAAACTATTTTTATCATTTTCGACTGGTAGTAGTGTTAAATATTCAACTCCAGAAAATAAATTTATATCTTTATTATCGAATAATTTATTCTCATCGGTTTCTTCAATAATTAATTCCGTTGAATAATTTATAAGTTTTTTATAAAAATAGTTTTCTAAGAAATTATGAGATCCTATTTTGCTACATTCGTTATTAAATTTATCAGGATTTCTTAAATTATCAAAAATTTTAATATAAAAATCTGTTTTAATAATAAAAAATACACTTTTCAATAATTTCATATCATTTTCGTTAAAAGACATAAAATATCCATTTTTATTTTCGGAGTCTATTTTTTTGCACAGTTCGTCTATTTTTAATAAATTATTACTATTAAATATAAAATCATAACTAACTGATATAATTTTATCGTATCCTATTTGATTAGCAAATCTTATAGAATTTTCTATATTATTTAATACGGTTAGTGATTGGTTGAGATTTGATTTATTTTTTAATTTATCTAATTTTATTTCTATTCTACCTTCTGGTAGTGATGACCAATAAAAATTATATAAAGAATGTTCAATTAGAGGGTTATATGAGTCGTATAAATAATAATCTACTTTATTTTGAATATTTTTATTTACTGGGTAATGAGACGATAATATAATTTTATTATTATCTTTTTTAATACTATCTATACATTTTTCAGTAACGTCCTCTTTTATTTTTGTATCTGGATAAGTCATTACTAAAAATATATTTTTAGCTTCTATGTTTTTTTTATCAACATTATTATTTTTTGTTCTCAATCTTAATTCTTTTGTAAAAGAATAATTAGCATTTTGATAATCTACGGAATATCCACAAAAATTAGAATCAATTTTATAGTAATTATCACCAGACGGAACTACCCAATTTATAAATTCTTTATTATTAAATATCATGTCTGTAGTTCGAAAAATAATATCTTTAGTTTCTAAATTTCTTACAGTGATATTAAATTTTATATCATTATTTCCATGATATGGTAAATAAAGTTTATTTTCATCTATTTTATAATCTAATTTAAAATCTTCCTCAATATCATCTATTTGCTCAACTATTTCTATATTTTTTATAATTTTTTCATCATCAATTTTTTTTATTTCATTTTTATTAAAAGATATAATTTTTGTAAATAAAAATTCATTTTTATATGAAAAATCGAAAAATAATTTATCATATTTATTGTATTCGTATAATATTATCCACGTCGAACTATACGGAGATAATGTTGTAGTAGTAGAATATAAATTTTTAGCATCGTTGGAACTTATAACAATATTTATATCATTTATATCATTTTGATAAAAATCGCTCAAACAAACGTGAAATTTTTGATCATCTTTATTAAATTCGACTATAATATCCTTTTCATTTTTATCTTTCAAAAGATTTTCTATGTTTTTTAATAAAAAATGTTGTACATTTTCACCTTGAATCATAGACTGCCCTTCTATTTGACTTGTTAATCTTGGAGCAATCCCTTTACGTAAATATTTAAACATTTCTATATACAAAAGATCTGTTACATCCCAAGGAACAGTTTCATATGATCTCATAATAAAATCCTTGGATATTTTTGGAAACATTATACATTGAATACCTATAATTTTATTAGTCAAATACATCCAATCAACATCTAATTTTTCTATAACGTCAGATACCATTTCTCCAGTTCTGAGATTTCTATTATCTCCATATGACATGTAATGTATTCCGTGATTATTTATATAATTACAAGATTGAAAAACTTTATCAACGAATTCCTCTATTGGAACTGTAAGTGTGCAGTCAGATTCTAATATCATCAAAAAATCTATGTCATCTGTAAATTCTGTAAAAATCGCTTTCTTGAAAGATTGATAATTTCCATAGTGTGGACCTTTCAATGAATAAGCACCTATACGGCCAACATCCCATGGTCTAGCGCAAAAATCTTTAGGTGGTGTTTCATTATATCTTTTATTAATGTGTTGAACGTAATCTATACCATATTGAGATAATTTTTCTAACTCTTTTATCGATTTAGATTTTCTATCGTCTTCTTCTAATAGAAGATGCACTGCTCTTATTTTTGGTCTACTCATAGAATCTTCTGGAGTTCCAATTTTTCTTAAATCGAAATAATTTCTCTTAAAAAGAAAATTTTTTATTAAACCAGTGTCTATATCTACATCGCCGTTTAAATAATGTATCGTGTTTTCTGTATCATATTTTCTATTATATACGTCCAGTGAAAATAAAAATTGAGGAATTTGATGTTCTAAAG
>Ga0247841_10012992_pt1 | contig 10741 bp, 13 predicted proteins | sample LaCruzMarch2015__2_FD_192410 | JGI IMG/M metagenome (GOLD analysis project Ga0247841, IMG submission 192410) | Freshwater microbial communities from meromictic Lake La Cruz, Castile-La Mancha, Spain - LaCruzMarch2015_18m | ecosystem: Environmental > Aquatic > Freshwater > Lake | place: Spain...
AAGCTAGAAAACGATAATCGAGGTATTAATGTGAAGCGAGGACTGCGAACGAGAGTGGAGATGGGATTATGGCCTGGGATGGCACCATTGGGATATTTAAATCAAAAATTAATGGATAGGAAGTGTCAGATAGTAATTGATCCAGATAGAGCACCAATTATAAAGAAAATGTTTGAGAAAGTAGTATATGAACATTGGAGTGGAAGAAAGGTATACAACTGGTTACGGTTTGATTTAAATTTCTATACTCGAGGAAATAAACCCCTGACACTCTCAGGAGTTTATCGTATCTTTAACATGCCAATCTATTATGGACCATTTGAATATCCTAGAAATTCTGATAATTGGTATCAAGGAAGTCATACTCCCATAATCACTCAAGAGTTATTTGAAAAAGCTCAAGCACAATTAAAGAGAGATAGGATTGTAAGAGAAAACAGAGAGTTTGCCTTCACTAAATTATTTACATGTGGAATGTGTAGTTCAGGAATATCTGCTCAAGAGAAGTATAAAGAACTTAAGGATGGAACTACTGCTAAATATGTTTACTACTCTTGCTCAAAAGCTAGAGATAGGAATTGTAAAAATAAATATATACGAGAAGAAGAACTAATTGAAGAGCTATTCAAAGTCATAGACAAAGTGAGCATAAATGAACTCGGTATGCGAATCAAACTTGAAGAAGAAATCAAACGATTCAATCGACTTCAAAGATTAGCAACAAAAGGTACACCGAAATACTCAATTAATGAGGATGACGTGAATACAAAAGAATATGCTAAATATGTACTTAGAGAAGGCACCCCACTCGAAAAACGAGAATTGCTTGGGCATTTAAGGAGTAGGTTGGTGCTGAATGATAAGAAGATTACATTACTTTCAGATTAACGAAACAAATTAGGAGCATGCCCATGTCCTATATTAAAAGTCATTGTACCCTCAAGTATTTTTTCATCAGGTATCTTTATATCTATTTCAAACAAACGAGGACTTTCTAATTTTAATAATGGATGGTGATCATTGTAACCATTTTTTCCTGCCCGAAAATTTGTAACTGCTTTGTTGTCAACTTTAAATATATCAATATCTAGAACTCCCTGCTTCTGATCCCATCGCCCAGCAAACAGTGGAAGATTATGATTTTTAGATTCAAGCTTAAAAACAATCATGAGTCCAGTATCTGTCATTTCATTTGTGTCGGTTACTAGATTATACTCGGGGTGTATGTATATTTTTTCGATTTGTACATTAAAAATTGTATTTACTTGAAATATATTCTGTCCGTTATTATCTTTGTATACATTTTTATTATTCATATTAATATTTTTTTATGTGTTTTTGGTAATTCTTTTTTATTTCCTCCGTACTCATTGGTTCTGATGATCGAGGGATGAATCTACTTAACTCGTTTGCCCTATCTTTATCACTGACAATTTTCAAGTAAAAAAGAATCAAAGAGTAATTGATTTTATTAACCAGGTTTTTGAAAACATCAGACTCATCATCCAGTCTGTAAAAACCAACAGATCTATCAAAATCAAAATCTTTTGTAAAAATATTAATCATTTCAAGCAGAATGGTATAACCACCATGAGTATATTGTGACATCACTCCATACATTGAAGCCATAATTTTTGCTACAGGAACATTCTCAGGAAAAAATTCTCCTGAATTAAAGGACTTTTCAAAAGAAGCTCTAGCTTCTTTATTCCCAATGATTTCACCATCAAACCATCTTTTAATATCATTATTATCTTCTTCCTCAAAAATAAACATATTTACAAGATCCATATTTTCACTTGATGATCGAGATAGTTCCATAGCTTCGTGATAAAATCCTTGTTTCGAGAGAAGTAAAATTGCCTCCCATGTTTGGATGGTTTTATGAAGTAATAAAAAAATAGCAGAAAGCTTTGTTTGTTCAGTGATTGATGTTAAATATACTTTTGTATTAGTTATATAGGGAATAAGTGATCGAAATCTCTTATCTTGTTCATCAAGTTTTTTATAAAAATTTGTTTTCTTAAGTTCTGTCATAGCCATCACTTTTTCGGGGTGAGACTTAAGGAACTCAGACATAGCTGGATCGTTGATTTTATTTTGATGTTCTCTTATATATACAAGGTCTTCTTCTTTACTCATAAACATATTATATAACAAAAAGCCAAGATAAAATCTCGACTTTTTGTATAACTTGTAGCTTTGCGGGTCACGGCTCAACATTGAGTACTCGGGAACACAAAACTAACAGATTGTAAATGCGGAAGCGGTGAGATTCGAACTCACGGACCACTTTCATAGTCCCTTGTTTTCAAGACAAGTGCCTTAAACCACTCAGCCACGCTTCCGAGTACAACATTACAGTATTTTAAACTTTTTTTCAAGTTTGTATTAAAAAATAAGACAGACCATGGTGGTCTGTCTTATTTGTGATTATTTTATATTTTTGATTTTAAACTAGTGATTACGTCTTTGGGGGTCTTTTTTGCAACATAAAAGATATAATAAATATCTAGTATTGCAAATGTATTTAATATTATAAGAGCGATAAACCATTTTTTGTTTTCTGTGCGAGAAGCAGTCCAGAGAGCATAACCCTTCCAAGGTAAAACCCAAACGATTGATAAAATAATAAGCCATAAATTGTTATTGTTTAAAAGTGTTTGCATATATAAATTATAACAATAATATCTTTTTTGAGCAATTATGGTAATATTCAAGTATGAAATATCTAGGCATAGATTATGGAAGTAAGAGGGTGGGATTATCTCTTTCTGATGAAAATGGGATGATGGCTTTTCCTTATAAAATTATTAAGAATGATCTTGAATTAATAGATACCGTTCATAATATTTGTGGTCAAGAAGAAATATCGGCTATTGTGCTTGGTGAATCTACTGATCTCTCTGGTAAACCAAACAAAATTATGGGTAGTATCGAAGAATTTAAAAGAAATTTAGAAGCAGAACTTGATTTGCCAATTTATTTTGAAAAAGAATTTATGACTTCTATTTTTGCTCGAGGGAATGAGGGTAAAAAAGTAAATGATGCCAGAAAAGACAAAAAAATTGAAAATAAAAAAATTGATGATTCTGCGGCGGCGTTGATACTTCAAAGATATTTAGATAGGAAAAATATAAATAATTAGTAAGTGGCAAAAAAAATTATAAAATATAAAAATAGATATAAATATGCAAGAATATATAAGTTACGAAGAATTTAAAAAGATGGATATACGAGTTGGAACAATTCGTGAGGTTGAGGCTGTGCCAGAGACTGATAAACTTTTGAAGTGTTTGATTGATTTTGGCGAGATAGATGAAGAGGGAAATAAAAAATTAAGACAGATTGTTTCAGGTATTAAAGAGTATTATTCAGATGTAAATGTTTTAATAAATAAACAAGTTTTATATATTGTAAATTTAGAACCAAGAAAGATTAAAGGGTTTGAATCAAATGGAATGCTGATGGCTGTCGACGGCATTGACGGAAGACCAGTATTTCTTGTTCCGGAGGAAAAAGTATCTTCTGGAGCTAAGGTTAGATAATTTTATTATGCTTGAACCACTTTTTTTAATTGAGACAGTTGGATTAATAGGAATTATAATTATTATTTTTGCTGAGACAGGATTGTTTTTTGGTTTCTTTTTTCCAGGAGATTCACTTTTATTTACTGCAGGAATTTTAGCTTCTCAAGGTATTTTTAATATTTATTATCTTTTAATCTTTTGTACAATTGCAGCGATATTAGGAGATAGTGTTGGTTATTGGTCAGGAAAAAAGTATGGAAGAAAATTATTTGAACGTGATGCAGGATTTTTTTTCAAAAAGAAAAGAATACAAGAGGCTGAAAAGTTTTATGAAAAATATGGTAAATATACAATTATAATTGCTCGCTTTGTTCCTATTGTCCGTACTTTTGCCCCAATTGTCGCAGGTATTGGCAACATGCATTATTTAACTTTTATTTCTTATAATATTATAGGTGGAATTTTTTGGGTTTTTGGATTAACTCTTATTGGATATATTTTTGGAGGAATGATAACTGATCCAGATAAATATATAATTCCAATAGCACTTTTAATTATTTTTATTTCATTTATTCCAATTTTTATTAAAATAATACGTGAAAAATTTAAAAAAGGTAATTAAGACCTTTTATATAATCTTTTATTGTCGTATAATAATATTATAATGAAAAGATTATACAATCATTATTTTCCCACACCATCGTATTTAACAATGAATCCGTGTGCTATTGATATTTCGGAACAAACTATTAAATATGGACAATTAGAAGCTACTTCTTCTGGGCTACATCTTGGTAAATATGGTAAGGAAAATATTCCAAGTGGGGTAGTTGTTTCTGGAAGAATTGAAAAAGAGGATGAGTTAATAAATATTTTAAAAAAAATCAAAGAAAAAGAAAATCTTCATTTCATTCGAGTTTCTCTCCCGGAAGAACAGATGTATTTATTTACATTATCATTACCTAAAACCGATGATGATGAAAATATTCGAGATATGATTCTTCTTCAGATAGAGGAGCATATTCCTCTTAAGGCCCCTGATTCAATTTTTGATTATGATATTATTTCTACAAACGAGCAGAATATATTGATAGAAGTTATCGCAATGGCAGAAGTAACTTTATCAAGTTATCTATCTGTTTTTGAGAGAGCAGGATTAGTTCCAGTTTCTTTTGAATTGGAAGCACAAGCCATTGCTCGAGCTGTGATTGCGGTTGAAGATACAGCTCCTGTTATGATTGTTGATTTTGGAAATACTAAAACGGGAATTTCTATTTGTAATAATGGACGTGTTTTTTTGACGACAACCTTATCTATTGGAGGAGTTGATTTAACCAATATGATTTCCAAGAACTTCTCTTTATCTTTTGAAGAGGCGGAAAAAATGAAACATGAATATGGAATTGATAAAGTATCAAAAGCGGAAGATATTTTTCCGGCAATATTGAATGGTCTTTCTGTTTTGAGAGATGAATTAAACAAACAATATGTGTATTGGGAAACTCATAATAATTCAAAAAATGATCAAATAAATCATATAATCCTTTGCGGAGGAGATGCTAATCTTGCTGGTTTGTCTGAGTATCTAGAATTGAGTATGAAAATCAAAGTTGAGAATGCTAATGTCTGGATTAATATTTTAGACACAGATAAAGTAGTTCCAGATATGTCTTTTGAAGACTCTCTTAGTTATGCCACTGTTTTAGGATTGGCTCTTGGTGGATATATTTATAAATCAAAATCCGTTATTAATATTTTACCAGAAAAAGAAAAAACAAAACTTGTTAGGGGTTATTGGATGAGATATCTGACAATTTTGTTAAATTTAATCTCTTTGATGGGTATTATTGCTTCTCTTTTATTATTTCCATCATATTTCTTTTCAAAATTAAAAGAAGACATGTTTGAGAATAATCTTGAAATTTTTAATAAAGACAATCCCGAACTGGAGAATGTTAATCTGGATCAAATAATTAAAGAAGTTAATTCAAAATTAGAAATTTTAAATAAAAATAAAGAACCATATAAAATTAGTGACAAGGTTTTTGATAATATTTTATCTTCTCGTACACAAGGGATAACTTTTTCTCAAATAATTTTTAGTAAAAAAATAGTAAAAAAGGAAGAAGCCACTATTTTAGAAATTTATGGAAAAGCAAAAGATAGAGATTCTCTGCGTATTTTTAAAGAAACACTAGATGGTAACCCAAATTTTTCTGAAGTGGATTTACCCATTTCTAATTTTTTGGGAAAATCTGATTTGATTTTTACTATTTCAATAACCTTAAAAAAATAATATGAAAAAGAATAATACAATTCTAATGTTTATCTCTTCACTCTTAATTGTTTTTGCTGTTATTTTTTTATTTCTATTTATTTTGAATGTGATAAAAAATAAGAATAAGCACGCATCTGTTACTTTTTCTGCTCTCCAAAATAAAATAAAAGAAAAAGAAAAAATTATAGGATCTAAAGAAAAAATTATAGAGATACAAGCACTTAATGATTCTATCGCTAGTCATTTTGTTAACACAAATGAGATAGATAAATTTGTGGGGTATTTAGAAAATATGAGCACCTTTACTGGATCTGAACTAGTTGTTAACGGTATAGAAATACCTCCTAAAATGGGAGACATAATCTCTTTCAAAATATCTGTATTAGGAGATTTTAATGAAGTAATGAAGACATTGAATCTTTTAGAAAATATACCTTATCAAATCACTATTACTCAGATATATTTAAATAAAAAAATAAATTCACCAATTCAAAGTGATACAACAAAGAAAATAGAACCAGAAATTTCTAAATGGCAAATGGATATATCTTTTAATGTTTTAAGTATAAAATAATATGAAATCTTTTTTTAAAAAAATAAAAAATAGTTTAAATAATTTAGTCTCATTAAATAAAATAAATCCACACGCAGATTGGAGGAAATTGATTTTTATATTTTTTGTAGTATCAGTATTATTAATATTGTTTAGTCTTTTCCTCTTATATCAAATAAAAAATCAACAGGTATTCCAAGAAATTGATTCATCTCCAGAGGCTCCTATGTTGATAGATGAAAAACTTCTAAATAAGATTGAAGAATCTTTTGAGCAAAAATCAATAATAGAGAAAGAAATAAAAAATAATTTAAAATCATACAAAGACCCAAGTATATAATTGTGCCCCTGGTAGGAATCTTTCCCTACGGGAACAGTATACCTTTTCGTTGTGATAATCATCACAAAACGAAAAGCTTTTCGTTTCCTACATTCAAGAGAAGCAGTTCTCTTGTTCAGGGACACATTAATATAAACTTCTGTTTAGAAGTTTATATAATTGTGCCCCTGGTAGGAATCGAACCTACATCGACGGCTTAGAAGTCCGCTGTTCTATCCATTGAACTACAAGGGCGATAATGACTGAACTGTGCGCGATGAGGGACTCGAATCTTACAGATTCAGTATACCTTTCGTATCGTACTCGCTTTGCTCCGTGCGATATACTCAAGGTTTTCTCTTCCCTCACACAAAACACTAAAGTGTTTTGTTATCAGCATTTGTGCGCGATGAGGGACTCGAACCCCCGACCTTCCCGGTGTAAACGGGTTGCTCTACCAACTGAGCTAATCGCGCAAATTATCGAATTATTAAATAATAGCATATTTTTAATATATTTCAACTATATGCTAAGATAGGTTTATGAATATAAAGATTCTGTTTGAAGATAAAAACATATTAGCCATTGATAAACCAGCTGGTATTGTTGTTCATCCTGATGGAAAAAGTAAAATTATCCACCCTGAAAAGAAAACAAAAGAGGTTAAAATAAATACAATTTCTGATTGGGTTCTTTTAAATTATCCATCTCTAAAAAATGTTGGAGAGCCAATAGAATTAAAAATTAATAATGAAGAATTAAAAATTAAAAGACCAGGAATAGTACACCGTTTAGATAAAGAGACTTCTGGTGTTTTACTTATTGCAAAAAATCAAAAAACTTTTTTATTTTTAAAAGAACAATTTCAAAATCATAAAATTAAAAAAGTTTATAGGGCTTTTGTTTATGGTTTTGTCTCTGATCCAAAAGCCTCACTCGCCACAAATAAAAGGGGAGTTATAAATGTTCCTATTGGTAGGTCTCAAAAGGATATCAGAGCTTATACTGCTGGTCGTGGAGCCCGAGAGCCATTAAGAGAATCAATAACTGAATACATTGTGCTTGATAGATTTATGGATGAGAAAAATTGTAAAGATAACAATAAAACAGAACATCAATATTCTTACATAGAAGCATATCCCAAGACTGGTAGAACTCATCAAATCAGAGTTCATATGCGTTATATTAATCATCCAGTAGTTTCTGATCCTCTTTATCGTGGGGAAAAAGAGCTTGCTCTTGGAATGAAGAGGTTAGCTCTTCATTCTCTTTCTATTACGTTTATGCTTCCGGATGGGAAAATAAAAACAGTTGAATCTCCATTACCATTTGATTTCAAAAAGGTTATAAAAACATATCTTGCTTAAAATAGCTATATATGATAAAGTAGAACCCATGGAAATAACAAAGAAACAATTTACTCCTGTCGAACAAGAAGACCGAAAAAAGCTTGATTTTAAAGCTGGGGATACAGTTCGTGTGTGGAATAAGATTTTAGAAAAAGGGAAAACCCGTCTTCAGGCTTTTGAAGGCTTAGTTCTTTCTCGTAAGCATGGAACAGAATCTGGAGCTACATTTACGATTAGAAAAGTTGCATCAGGTGTCGGGGTAGAGCGTATTTTTCCTTTATATTCTCCTAATATTGATAGAATTGAAATAGTTAGAAAATCAAAAACACGTAAAAGTAAACTTTACTACATAAGAACAAAAGCAGTTAAGGAAGTTAAAAAGAGACTAAAGAGTGTAACTCTATCTGCAAAGAAACAACCAAAAGAAATTGAAGAAGAAATAAAATCAGAAGAATAAATTAAAAATCACAGGGGGTACCTGTGATTTTTAGTTATATTAATTAGTAGACGCTATTACTTTGAGGTGATATAATATAAATATGGGGAAGAGGGGGCCAAAACCAAAAAAAATTATAAATGAAGAATGGAATTCCAATTTAGCTTATGCTATTGGGCTACTTACAACCGATGGGTGCTTGTCAAACGATGGATTACTAATTGATTTAACTTCAAAAGACAAAGAACAGTTATTAAATTTTTCAAAATGTCTTGGGGTTGATTTTAATATAAGTATAAAATATAACGGTAATGGAGATAAAAGTTTAAGGATTCAATTTAAAAATAGATTTTTTTATGATTTTCTTTTATCTATTGGGTTAACCCCTAGAAAATCTTTAACAATGGGTAAATTATTAATACCAGACGAGTACTTTTTTGATTTTTTGAGAGGTTGTTTTGATGGTGATGGATGTTTTTATTCTTATTGGGATCCTCGTTGGAAGTCTAGCCATATGTTCTATTTAGAATTTACTTCAGCAAGTCTTAATCATATTGATTGGATTCAAACGAGTATACAAAAATTTGTAGGGGTTAAGGGCCATGTTTCTGAAAGAAAAAAGAAAACATTTTTTCAGTTGAAATATGCTAAAAAAGAAGCATTGGTAGTTATAAAAAAAATATATTATAATAGTAAAGTTGTTTGTCTTTCTAGGAAGAAGCTTAAAATAGAAAAAGCTCTAAAAATAGAAGAAAAACAACAGAAGAAATACATTAATTAGTATGCGCAGGTGTTGTAACGGTAGCCAAGCTGCCTTGAGGTGGCAGTGCCCGCAAGGGCGTGGAGGTTCAAATCCTCTCCTGCGCACAAGATTATAATAAAAATTAATTTTTGTAGTATAATGTAATAATTATGCTCAGTATTTTATTTTATATTTTTGTTATTATAATAATTTTTATATTACTTTTTACCTCAATATTATTATTCTTGTGGGTAATTGGGAATATGAGAAGCAGGGTTCCTTTTGTTACAGCCTCAAATGGTGTTTTAAAAGATATTCAAGAAGCTTTTTCTCTTAAGGATGATAGTGTTATATATGATTTAGGTTGTGGGGATGGAAGAATTTTATTTTATTTATCGTCATCTTTTCCAAAAGCAAAATATATTGGGATTGAACATAGTTGGTTTCCATTTATTTTGGCTAAAGTAGGATCATTTATTAATCGTAAAAAAACAGGGAATAATGTTGAAATTTTTCAAGCCGATTTTTTTAAGACAGATTTATCTAATGCCACTCACATTTTTACATATTTATATCCTAATATAATGGATGAATTACTTTCAAAGTTTGAAAAAGAATTTAAATCAGGAACTAAATTAGTTTCTCTTTCTTTTAAGTTCACAAATAAAATTCCAATTAAAGAAATAGATTTAGCTAGGAGTAAATATAAACTCGGACGCAAATTGTATGTTTATCAATTTTAAAATAAAATTTTTAAGTTTATAATCAGGTTACTTTTTAAAAAAATGGTAGTATAATAAAAAATATGACAACTTCTGAACTTATCTCTTATATAGAGAAACAAATTAAAAATAATATAGCTAAAGAAATAATAATATCTAAATTAATTGGAGCAGGATGGAAAATGGAAGATATTAACGAAGGTTTTTTAAATGTTGAATCAAAATTAAAAACAGAGACAATACCATTAGTAGTTAAAATAGAAAATCAAGAAAACAAAGAAATTATTGTTCAAACCAAAGAAATAGAAAAACCTAAAATTTGGGTACCGATGAATATTCCTCTTGTTAGTAATGTTCAAAAACAAGAAGAAAAGAAAGAAGAAATTAAAAAAATAGATTTAATCGATATTTCTCAAGTTGTTAAAGTGGAAGAATCTCAAAAAAAGGAAGAAGACCTTATACCCAAACTATCTCCTAAGGTTGCCTTAAATTCTTTTGGTTCTATAAAAACAGACAATCAAATTAAAATTGAAAATCCTATAATAACAGAGAAAGAAGATATTTCTAAAAACTATCAGATAAAAGATTTGCCAAAGATAGCCATGCTTTCGTCTTATAAAAAAGATTCATTATCTGTTAATCCTGAAGAGAATAATGATTTAAAAATAAAAAATAATAAAAAAAGTAAATGGGTAATTTTTATTTCAGTGATTTTTTTGATAGCTTTGATTGTCTGGGTTTTTGTTGGGGGTTATGTGAATATCAAAGATATAAATTTTCCTTTTATTAAAAAAGATCCTAAGGTTTTATTA
>Ga0247841_10012993_pt1 | contig 10741 bp, 6 predicted proteins | sample LaCruzMarch2015__2_FD_192410 | JGI IMG/M metagenome (GOLD analysis project Ga0247841, IMG submission 192410) | Freshwater microbial communities from meromictic Lake La Cruz, Castile-La Mancha, Spain - LaCruzMarch2015_18m | ecosystem: Environmental > Aquatic > Freshwater > Lake | place: Spain...
GTTAAAACATTCCCTGCTGTAACTGGTATCCCTGTAAGCACTATAGCTTTAGCTGTATCTTCGCTTGTAGTGATACTTTGAGCATTTGCTGTGGGTTTATTATCACCGACGACTGTAAAATTCGCTGTAACTATTTTATTGGAAATTATTGTAACTGCTAATGGATTTTGTGTGCCAATAGCATCTCCACTCCAACTGCTAAATTGATATCCTGCACTAGGAACTGCTGTTAGCGTAACTTGTTCCCCAGAATTATATGTAGCTTTATTCGGATTCTTTGTAACTGTGCCATTTACTGCATTAATAGTAAGGGTATATCCTAGTCCTGAAGTTGTTGCACTTAATGAGGCAGATTGGTCAGATAGATTACTTTTTAAATCAGCAGCTTTTACTACATATATATAGGTAGTGTTTGGTGTTAGTTGTACATCTGTACAGCTAAGCTCTGGAGTTACAATTGATCTAGTGCCAGGACTATCAGGATCCCTATAGACATAATAACAATTAATCATCCCATTATCAGTTGAAGCATCCCATTTAAGACTAACTGATTCGGCTGTAACAGCTGTTACTGTTAAATTTTTTGGCGTTGTAGGTTTTATATTATCAATCGTAGTTACAGTAATAGAATCTGATGGCGCAGATAAATTTGTTCCGTCAGAGGCTGTTACTTTATAGATATACCTAGCCCCAGGTGTTAAACCTGTATCTGTATAGGTAACTGCTCCGGTTGTTGTCCCTATTGGAGTAGTTCCATTATTCCTGTAAATATTATATCCTGTTACTCCCACATTATCAGTTGAGGCTTGCCATATAAGAGTCACAGTTGTATCTGTAATATTTGATGCTGTTAATCCTGCTGGTTTTGTAGGCGGTTCTGTGTTAGGCTGTTCTGTTACATTATTTACTTGGAGGTTAACAGTTTTTGCATCCACGCCGCCTCTCGTATCACTCGCTCTAAATGTAAAGCTATATGGTTCTGTTTTACCCTGGTCATAGTTCGGTGTCCAACTAAAACTTGCAGGTATATTTCCATCAAAAGACGCACCATCAGGAGGCCAAGTTGCGATTGAAAATGTCAATTTATCATTATCAGTATCACTGCCTGAAAGAGCTATTTTTATTTCTTGATTCTCATTAATAGTAATAGTATCCCTATTATTCATTATGGATGAGGCGTTTGGATTACACAAGGTCAATACTGGTGGAGTATTGAGATTAACATGAATCAAACAAGATATTTTATTATTGTCTTCGTTATCTTCCTGAATATTTCCAAGGTAATCTATCTCACATAAAATAGTATGGTCGCCTGCTATGGCATCCCAATAAATATTTATAGGCACATCTTTGCCCTTTAGAAGCCCATACTCAATATCATAACCAGTATCTTCTATGCCGTCTATCTCTACCCTTGCAGATATGGTTTCATTAATATCTACATTTCCTATATTCTTGCATAAAAATGAAAAATTAATTCTATCTCTTTCTTTGATGTCCCCGCCTTGAACTATATTGCCGCCATTAGGAGTATACCCTTGCCAAGTACAACTCAAAGCCACATCTTTAATCGCTTCTTCTATAACAGTAACCTTCATAGTATTGCTGACAGTCTGTGTCTTCTCAGCATTCTCTGCCTTAAAAGTAATAATCCCTTCACCCTTATTAACCCCGGTTATCATAACCTCATTTCCATTATTAGGGCTTTGCCATGTTCCTACAAATTCACCAGAGGAACCAAGTCTAACGTCCCAAATCACCTCATCATTATGGTATGTTATGGTCCCGTTATTTTCTTTTTTAGGGTTACAGACATGGCTATTTAAATCTATACTTATACTGCTTCCTTTTGGTATACTCTCATCATGGAATTCACCTATTACTAATTTCTCTTTCTCCGGAGACACTTCCCATACACAATCCTCACTCACTTCTATCCAATATCCTTTTCCAGGTTCAAATGTTGTAAGTGAATCTAACTCATAGGGCAATGCTAGATCACATGCACCATCTTCACCCTGAATCATTAATAGATTATCTTTTATAGAGGTTAAAACTGGTTTTAGTTCTTTTGTTTCACTATCATCTTCTTTAACAATAACAGTATAAAACTTAGAGGGTCCCAAAAGATTATATCCTACCAAATTCCAACCCTTATATAGCTGAATGTGCGTATTTTCTATCTCCTTGCCAGTAACTATAAAATCTTTATTAGAGTTCATCTTTATCCAATAGCCTTTTCCATACTTAATTGTATGGAGTGCATGCTTGGCTATATTTGCCTTATCATAAATTATATTTCCATCTTTGTTAGCATCAGGCGAAGTAGGCTCATATGTATGAACTATAGAATAATCTAATCCTGCAAGAACAGTTTCAAGTTCATAATAGGCTCGTTGCAAAATGGGTAAAATTGCAAAAAAATCATCACCATCACCGAATACTTCTGACATTGCATCCTTTGTTGCATCATCTAAATCCGCTTCTAAACGTACTTCTGTTGGGCTTATCTGCTTGGCCCAACCATTTTCAATCAATTTTTCAGAAACGCCGCTCCAATCAAGCCCAGCTTGCTCGACTTGGTCTTTTGCAACAATCCCATTATTTCCAGTATCCACCGGTATAGATATAAGATTCCACCCATTTAATAATTTTATTGTTTGGGTTTGCTGTCCAGAGTATATATTACCTACAGGACACAGTAATCCTAACCCTATAATAGTTAAAATCATTACTGTGAAGCTCCACGGATTTATGGTTCGACTCGCTGAAGCGAACCCCGAACCAGGCCCATTTATCCCATGGTTTATACCCAATACTTTCTGGTGAGAAGTAAACTTGATTTTTAAATTAGTTATTTTCATTTTGTGCTTCTTTATGGTGTTTTTAAATTTTAAAGAGGAATTCCTCATGTATCCACACTTCAGAAAAAACCGATGTTAGCGAAGAATTCAGGATTAACAATGAAATTAACAGAATAAACGCGACTTTAGAGATTTTGTTCATCATTTGTTGTTCCCTCTTTTATTATAAATACATTTTAAAAGAGTTTATTATACACTATAATTATAGCATAATTATTCAAAAAATCAAGTTTTACGCTAAAATTTGTTTTTTAGAGCTTTTTTACGCAAAGAGTGGCGTTGTGGCCGCCAAAACCTATAATGCTCGGGAAAATCTGGACCACTTTTTAAGCCGAAACAAGATAGAATTTGCGGTATAATATGGCCTTAAGAAGGAGGTAACCAGTATGGGAATGCACAGGAAGTTTGAAGCGGCATTAAAGGCGAAGGTAGCGTTGGAAGCGATCAAGGGGGAAAAGACTCTAGCCCAGATAAGCTCTGAATACGGGGTACACGCAACACAGGTTACGCAATGGAAGCAAGAATTGATCCAGCGTTCTATAGAATTGTTTACGAAGCCTAACAACACCATGGCACAGCAACAAGAGGAGCTTACGGATAAGCTCCATAAGACCATCGGCGAGATCACCATGGAGAACAACTGGCTCAAAAAAAAATTACAAATCTTGGGTTAATGGAACGGCATAAGTTCATTGATAACCAAGATGAAACATACAGCATACGTAAACAGTGCCTATTATTAGGGCTTAACCGCTCGACATGGTATTACGAACCAGTTCCCCTGTCTGAAAGGGACAAGATACTAATGAATTTATTGGATGAACAATATACAAAAACTCCGTTTTACGGAGTACATAATATGACGACATATCTACGCAGTTTAGGGCACGCTATAGGTAAAGACCATACGCGTACGCTCCTGCGTAAAATGGGTCTTTCGGCGATATTTCCTAAGCCGAATTTGTCAAAACCTCATCAGGAGAACCGTATATATCCATATCTATTGCGTAACATAGAAGTTATTCGCCCCAATCAAGTCTGGTGCGCGGATATAACGTATATCCGGCTATCATGGGGTTTTGCATACTTAGTAGCGATTATCGCGACTGGTATAGCCGTTATGTGTTGAGCTGGAGGCTCTCAAATACGCTTGAGGCTGGTTTCTGTGTAGAAGCCTTACAAGAAGCTATTAATAAATACGGTATTCCAGATGTATTTAATACTGACCAGGGAACGCAGTTTACATCACAGGAGTTTATTAGTATATTAACTACCAATAGCATCAGTATTAGTATGGATGGCAGAGGCAGATGCCTAGATAATATATTCGTTGAGAGATTATGGCGCAGCGTAAAATACGAGAATGTATATCTAAAAGGGTACCAAGCAATACCAGAAGCAAAACGAGGATTAACCGAATACTTTGAGTTCTATAATAAGGAGAGGTTTCATCAGTCGCTTGATAACAAAACGCCCTGGCAGGTGTACTGCCAAGGCTCTATTGAAGGCTTTAAAGGCCTGCCTTCAATAACAGAAACAATTTATCTTAACTAACTTTAAATCTGGTCTTGACAAACCCGACCACTGTAGACGTGCTGAATTTTATTAATTCTTCTTTCATCTATTTTCTTAAACTCAAGATTCCTCCATTCGTTATAAATTACTTCTCCAGCTACCTCAGCTATAACCATGGACAATTTAGATAACTCTCTGTCCCTATTGCCCCATTTACTAAGTATAAGTTTTTCACCCCCATTGTTAATTTTCCCCTTATATTTATAACCCGTCAAAACAGTACGGATATCCTGAATTATTTTTTCAACATATTCTTCATTTTTTTCAAAAATAGAATTTAAATATTCCTTTAACAAACTTTCACCTTTTGTATCCAGAAATAAACTTGAAAAAACATTTAAGTATGGCGTCGGAGAAATAATTTGCTCATCAAATAAACCTTTCAAATCATCCGCGCAATTAATGCTAACATTTAGTTCAATCAGTAATCTTAGCCACTTGTACAAAAGAAGCCTTTGTTTTTCTTCACTATGCCAGCTCTCAAAATCTCCAATATCTGCAATACGGCCTCTTATATCAACATCCTTACCTTCAAATATCTCCTCACAAGAAAAGGACAGGCCCTTAGAAAAAAATACTTTTGTAGCAAGTCCTATATTATAAAAAATTCCCTGTTCTTTCCCTTTAATCTGGCCTCTTAATTCTAACCGTAATTGAATCTGCTTATCGCCCTTCTCCATTCTTGCAAGATCAGCTTTAAATAACCTACCTTTATCGCCTATCCTAACCCTAGTAGACATGCCAAGCATTATATCGTCATTTCCAATCTTATATGCCAAAGAAGGCGTAACATCTACAATTACTGTATTTAATGGCGCTTTTAGTTGTAAGGCTTGAGCCTGCTTAATCACTCCACCCTTTTCAACTTCATAAATCGTACCTCCAGGAGGATCCGGTATAATAGTCTGGTAACGATAATCTATAAATATGCCTGGTTTATCTTTAAGATTTTCTGGAATTCTTTCAAACTTAAATATAATATATTTACCATTTGCTTCCTTAACAATTTTAAACTTAGCTTCTTCTGTAGGCCCAAATGGCCATGTGCCTGTCTGTTTTTTAGATAAGTTTCCAAGTAATGAAAAAATTTGTAACTGTTCATCAGCAGATATGTTTAAGCTTTCTAAAACTGATTCTACATTGTCTTTATCTAAAAAATCCATCTCTTTAATCATTGCGTAAGGCACAGCTATCTCCCTTAACGCACTAGTAATCTTATCAATATCGCCAAAAAAACCTTCAATAGCGCTATCTATAATTCTTTCATCTAATTGAGCCTCTTGTAAAATTCTCTTAAATCCTTCTTTTGCAGTATTTTTATCTAAAGTAGCAATTATAACCTCTGTTCCGTCACAACTCCAAGTGCCTATGCCTTTAAATTCTATTGCTGAACCATATAAAATACTACATTTACCTTCCTCAATATCTCCTTTAATCAAAATGCCTCTACTTATAAGTTCAGAACGCGTTAATTTACCAAAATAAGCTTTACTATTGCCATTTTCATCAACTATTAGAGTCGTTTCATAATCTATGCCCCATACCCTTCCTCCTGAGCTACCTATATCCATAATAGCTCCACTTCTACTTACAATAACCGTTAAAGCTTCATTATCCTTCTCCAATCTTAAACCAAATTTCTCCACTGGCTCTATTCTGCCATCTTCGCGATATATCTCCCCCACCATTAAAACTGGCTTGCCAACATCTCCATAGTTTCTAGGTAAATTTAGTTTTATCCTTTGTTTTGTTGTATATAAACGCGCTAAGGCTTCATTTTTTTCTAGTTTACGCTGTTCGTTAGCTGGCATGGCTATTGCCCTAAGCCACGATACCATATTCTCATTTAATTCCTTCCCTCTAAACGCTCCCTGGACCAAATATCCCATATACCCTTGCTCATCAATATCAACGCCATATCTCTTAAGAAAATTAATATATTCTAAACCTTGCTCTTTTATAGATTGAGCAGTATTAAAAGCGCATCCTTTCGCAAGCATTCTTTCTGTTTCATCATCTACCTCAGCTCCTCTTTCATGCGCAAGTTCTTCCGCCATGCATGAGGTAATTAGCTCAGCTATAAATACATCTTCTTTTTTTTCTTTAATCATCTTTTCAAAGTTAGAAGCATTTATGATAATCATATTATCCATTTTATTATCACCTGCCATATAATCATATCTATCAGCTAAAATAATAGTAATTTCTTTATGAGTATCGCCAGGCCGTTCTCTCATAGCCACTTTATTTCCAGCAAATTCCTTGGGGTCATTACCTTTCAATACCCAATTTATAAATTCACTATTCTTCTCGTATAAAGGTTGCATTTCGTTATAAGTGCCTTTTAATTGTTCTATTTCTTTGCTTAACATAGGTTTTCCTTCATATGTTTGTATTTCAGTTTTCAGGGTTAAGTAATCTATATATCCTATACGCACCAATTCGTTTAATCCTGGAATAGTCAAATTAGGATAACGATCCGCGAGTTCTTGTATTTTTTTTAACTCAATAATCTCATGAATTAGAATGCGCACCTGTTTCCACGGCTGGGCTAAAGAAGGATTAATTACAATTTCCGCACCTTTAACAACTCGCCCATTATTTTCATTATTAATTTCATACTTTTTAATGCCGCCTTCCCAGGGTTCTCCATTGATAGTGAACCCTGAATCAAAAACAATAGAAACGCCATGATTAACACTAAATTCTTTTAAATCTGGGAATAATTTAGTAAGAATTACATCCCAATCTATTTCTTCAGGAATATACCATGCCTGCATAAATGCATCCCGGAATATCATTCTATGGCCATCAAGAAACTCCATTAATTTTCCTTTATCTATTTTGTCAGAACCTCGTATAACAAACTTAAAATTAGGATTTTGACACTCTATAGTTCCCAATACTCTTATCTCTGCTTTTATTTTATTAATCTCTTTAATGTCATATGTTTTACCATTTACCTCGAATTGATCGGTGGTCAAAACTCCTGACTTAGTAACCCTATTATCCCTGGAAATAAGGGAGAAATGCGGATGCGTGGTAGATTTTTTAACTACCTCATCAAATCTATCTTTAAATCCTATATCCTTGCTTGACATAATAGGCCTTAGTTTTTCATTCATCCCTTGTAGAATATATGAGTTATATATATCCTTTTTGCGCGTTTCAGGATACGCTACCCCCATCAATATAAACACCTGTAGCATTATAAGAGAAACCAGCCTCAGGAATATTCGGTTTTTATTTTCTTGCCAGTTTAACATCGCTTTATACCTCAGCTGACATTCTGACCGGGTCAGAATTTATTTAAGATTATTCAAGATTGTTTTTAAAGACTTCGGGAAGAAATTTTTAAAGACTTCAATATTAATAAATGTTCTCTTGATGTATCTTCTTTAAATTTTTGTATTAATTCTCTATTTTTTATAATTAACTTCTGCTTCTCTGTTTCAATTTTACTAATCGCCTTCATTATTTTAATGTAATACTCATCAAAAGGGGCAATTGCAAACCGTCCCTTATTCTTTTTGATTACTTGCCCAGAAGCGCCATCAATTACAATGCGAACTCCAAACCCGACCCTTAAAAGGACAAAAGAATGCATCAAGTCTTTGCTAGGCCTTTTTGAAGAAAACTGTTCTACAGATAATCCTTTGAGTTTTAAACTTTTTATCGCTGCTATAAAACATTCCGCAATATAATAGCATAAACCACAATCAGGCGAATCAGAAATCTGTAACCCCTTATAATAGGTCAAATCTCCTTCCAAAACTGTTTTTCTTATTCTATTTTCTCTCATCTTTTGGATTAAACTAAAAATTTTCTTTTCATTAGGCGAAAGTAATTTTTTTATCCTTTTAATTGTGACTTCGCCGTTTTCAAGTGGTTGCAAACAATTTTTAAACATTTCTGTTAATGTTTTTGTCTGGTTATAAAATTCTATGTTTAATTTTACTATAATTATATTTTTCTGTTTTTTAATAGCCTCTTCTAATCTCTCCTCCTTAATCCCTGCTGGCACCCTTAAGTACCTATTTTTATGCTCTAAGACGGGTATATATAAGCTATATATATCTTTTTTATAAGGTTCAAGATACACTACTCCTGTAAATATAAATACCTGCAGTACGATAAGAGAAATCAGCCTCAAGAATATTCTGTTTTTATTTCCCTGCAACTTTGACATGCTAATCTCCATCTAACTTTAAACCTAAAACTTTATACTTTAAACCAAAAATATCCCGGGCATGTCTCTTTATTTAATTTTGGGTTTGGCCCTCGCCATGGGAGAAAGAGCCTGCCTAATAAGAGGCGATGCCCGAGAAATATGTCAAACAATTTTTCTGGCCTTCAGGCCAGAAAAATTGATACTGAGCGGCTATTGCTCATTCAAGTCTTAAAGAGTGCGGTTTTTTTGGCCGCGAATGTATAAAAATGCCAGGTATTTTGCACCTGGCTAATACCCATGGCTAACTTATTTATTATAAATACCCTCACCTTTACAGGTGGGAAGTTCCCGCTAAATTAATGTAGTTCCTAAGAACTGATATCTCTTATCATGCTCTTTCAGTCCTATCTCAAACTGAGCGCTTGTGATCAGACCTTTCTCGATTAATTTTTCTCCTAATAGAACTTCTTTTTTTAAAGTCACAGGTTCTCAATTATCTTTTCATCACATTTATTGTCAAAGTCGCTACATTAGATACAAGCCCGGCTTTATCTGTTACCTGAAAACTAAGTGTATCTGCAACTGTAGTAGCACTTGGGTTACTGCTAAAGTAGTTCTCATAATAAGCCTTATCTGGTGTAAATGTAAATTTTAATGGCTCATTACTTACAGCTGATAAACTGCCATGCTGCGGATAAGTTACTATTGTAACAGAAGCTATATCAGCAGAACCATCTGGATCTTCTGCTAAACTGAAAAAATTAATAACTCTGGCTGTATCAAAATATGCACTAGTATCATCACTCTCTGCTGTTGGCGGGTCATTAAGATTTATTATATTTATACTAATACTTGCGCTTGTACTTTGGCGAGGCATTATTGGGCCAGGGCTGTCATCAGTAACATAAATCCCAGCCACACCTCCATTAGCACTTTTGTTAGGATCCCATGCTGGCACCTGCCATACAAGCTGGTTACCTGTCATAGATGCCCCTGTCAAACCAGTAACTGAGTAAGTTAATGCATCCCCATCAGGATCTTCTGCAACTATGGACAATCTCAACTCTGATTTTTCATTAGCCTCAAATACAGGGTTGCTGCCAAAGGCAGCATCTTTACCACCTATAGTTTTGATTACTGGCGCGCGATTTACATTAACTACTCCAATCTGCACTGATATTGTAGATTTAGCTCCGAATGTATCACTAGCAGATAAAGTTACAGTGTATTCCCCTGCCTGAGTATAATCAGGCGTCCAAGTAAACTTGCCAGTAGTAGTGTCAAAAGACGCTCCATTAGGCAAAGAACCTTCTACGCCATAACCCGCTATTTTATCCCCATCTTTCGAATCTGGGTCAGTAGCAGTTATATTAAACTCCAATTTGGACATCTCATTAACTCCTACCATGGACATTGGGCTTATAACAGGCGGCCTATTAACATTAGCAACTTTAACAGTAATAGATCTTGTTTCACTATTTGCTCCTGATTGATCTTGAGCTCTAAAACTCAATGTATATTCCTTTGGAGGATTACCTCCTTGGTCATAATTGATAGGCCAATTACATCTCCCGCTGGGAGAAACTGAAGCGCCTTCAGGCAAACCACCTACGCTATAAACATTAACATTGTCACCCGGGCCGTCTGGATCGGTTGTTGTCATTTGAAGGAATAACGAATATCCTTCCTGAGTATTTACTGCCTCTTGATTTGCTATATACAATACAGGCGCATCATTTACATTACTAACCTGTATACTAACAACAGCTTCACTAGAATCCGCTATTTTGTCATTTACTTTATATCTAAAAGAGGCTGTTCCGTAAAAATTACTTCCCGGGGTATAAATAACTGTACTGGTATTTCCCTGTTGTGAAATACTGCCAGTGCTGGGTGGAAGACCATATGCAGGGCTTTCTTGCAAACCATACGCACTATAAATTAAAGTATCTCCATCAATGTCTGTCCCTTGGAGGGTAATAGTAATAGATGTATCTTCCTGTCCATTAAAAGACAATCCCTGTGCTACAGGAAGATGATTCAACTGCTGGACATCTATAGTTACTGTAACTGAAGCGCTAGTTGCAATACCATCGTTTACTGTAAATGTGAATGAATCTGGGCCTAAATA
>Ga0247841_10012994_pt1 | contig 10741 bp, 10 predicted proteins | sample LaCruzMarch2015__2_FD_192410 | JGI IMG/M metagenome (GOLD analysis project Ga0247841, IMG submission 192410) | Freshwater microbial communities from meromictic Lake La Cruz, Castile-La Mancha, Spain - LaCruzMarch2015_18m | ecosystem: Environmental > Aquatic > Freshwater > Lake | place: Spain...
TACACTGCGCGCGCTGCGGAGATCCTGAAGTGCGACACCCTCATGATAGACTCCACCTACTGCCTTCCCCAGATGCGCTTCCCCAAGCGCTATGAGGTGCTTGCAAAAATGGAAAAGTTCGTGAAGCAAAACAGCAGCGCGCACCTGGTGTTCGGCGCCTACTCCACAGGCAAGGCGCAGGAGCTGGTCTCCTTCCTGAACCGCGAGTGCAGCATTGCGCCTGTGGTGGGCCCTCGCGCGGCAAAAATGTGCGCAGCGTATGAAAAATGCGGGGTGCGCCTGGACTATCTTGAAGCAGGAAGCGAGGAGGCGAAGCGCGCCCCTGTTTCCATCCTGCCTCCTCCAGAGGTGAATTTCAGCGCAGGCGCGCGGATGGCAGGCGCGCTTGGCAAAAGCGTGAAAACAGCGGTGGCAACCGGCTGGGCGGCTGCCAGCCGCTTCCCCGTGGACGAATCGTTCCCGCTTTCAGACCACGCAGATTTTGCAGACACCATGCGCTACATCTACGAATCAGGGGCAAAGACAATCATCTGCGCAAACGCCAATCCAGGCGCGGCTGCGCATTATCTCCGAAGCATCGGCATCAACGCAGTGGAAAAAGGGGAAGCGAATCCCGGCATGCAGACAAAACTGGCAGGCATGGAAGCATAACACTCATAAATTCATCCCGCGATAAAGCGGCAAGAGGGGCGATAATATGGCAAAGGAAATGAAGGACGAAGTGTTTGGCACGATTAAGGGAAAAATCCCGATCTACAAGAACGGGCTTGACGAGTCAGGCGAGATAATAATCTGCGAAAACGGCATCATTGTCCGGGCTGATGGCAACAGCGTGCGCGCGCCATTCACCCACGTCAAGATCCTTGGCAAGTCCGTGGACATGGCGCTTGGCAAGGTTGGTGTGGAGATGGATGTTTTCGACCAGATGGGCGAGAAGCACTACTACCACATAGGCATGTCTGACATGCACTTTGCCGCGCTTCAGAAGGCGTGCGGGCAGTAAGAAGTAGTTTTATATTATATCACTGAGGAGAGGGGAGCATGCGGAAAAGTCGAAGTCTTTTTGGTCAAGCCGCCATTGAGTCGTGCTCCGGCACGACTGCTGGCAGCTTGCGTGCGCAAGCCGCCATGGAGTACTTGGTCACTTACGGCTGGGCGCTTCTTGTGCTTTTCGTGGTGGTTGCCTATCTTCTCACATCAGGCGCTTTTTCGTCAAGCGGCTTTGCCGCGCAGGAGTGCGTGCTCCAGCCTGACTTGTCCTGCTCTCCGTTTGTGCTTTACAGGGAAGCTGGCGGCGGTGACACCACTCTCTTGTTCAGCCTCACAAACGGGCTGGGCTTCCCAATAACCGTCTCTAGCATAAACTACACCACAATCGGGATCGGCGCGCCAGGCAGGATGGTTTATCCTGGGACAGCGCCCAGCGGCACATTCGCGTCAGGCTCAAGGGTGGATTTCACGCAGCCCTTTTCAGGCCCCACTCAGCCATCAGTGAACGACTTCCGCACAATTTACGTGGAAATGGCATACTACAACTGCAAGAACACTCCCTGCAGCGGCCCCTATGTGACCTCTGGCAGGATCTCGTCGGTCGTCCAGCAAAAGTAATCCGTCCGACGCGCCCTTTTTAATATTTCGCGCCTAATTCCCCTTAGCGACCAGCGAGGGACAATCAATGGTTTACATAAAGGGCTTGAAATTCCGAGGCTTCAAGTCATTCAGGCGCGCAGAGGCAAGCTTCGTCAACGGCTATGTCTGCCTCGCAGGCCCCAACGGCAGCGGCAAGTCAAATGTCACCGACGGCATACGCTTTGCGCTCGGCGAGGGAAGCTTGAAAGCGCTTCGCGCAAAGAAGGTCGCAGAGCTAGTCAACACTTCCTGCAAATTCGCAGAGGTCACCCTTTTCATCGACGGCGAGCGCCAGTTCGAGATAAAGCGCGCAATAAACTCAGAAGGCAAGACTCTTTATCGGATAAACGGCAAGCGCTCCACGAGAACGCTCGTGATGGAGGAGCTGCGCCAGTACGGCATGGAAGCTGGCAGCCACAACATCATCGCGCAGGGCCAGGTCCAAAAAATTGTGGAGATGAACGCAAAGGAACGCAGGCAGATAATAGACGGGACAGCGGGCATCGCCGAATTCGACCAGAAGAAAGCCGAGGCGCTAGGCGAGCTTGGCGCTGTTGAGCAGAAAATCACCGAGGCGTCCATCGTGCTTGGCGAGCGCGAGGCGAATCTTTCCATACTCGAGCGCGAGAAGAACGACGCGCTTGCCTACACCGACGCGCAGACGAACTTCAAGCGCTCAAAAGCTTCCATGGCAAATGCCGAGCACATCAAGCTCAACAAGAACTTCACCGACGCGGTGCAGAAGCACGCTGCCGCCAAGGAGGCGCTTGACGAAATCGCAAAGCAATCCTCCGTGCTCTCAGGAAGAATAGGCGAGCTTGAGGCTGCAAAGAAGCCCATCATGGACAAAATAGGCTCATCCGCTTCCCGCGAGGCAGCGCTTGCCGAGATACAGGAAATAAAAGTGTCCATCGGCAGCGACAATGCCACGCTTTCAGAGCGCAAGCGCGAGGTCTCCAAGCTCGAAGGCGCGCAAAAATCCTCAGACTCGCAGCTGGCATCTATAAAAAAGGCGCAAAAGGAATCCGAGGCAAAAGCCAAGGAAATTTCCTCGCAGCTTGAAAAACTTGGCTCGCAAATCGCGGAGCTTGAGAAAAAGTCCGGCATCCAATCAGACTCGGCATCGCAGGAAATCGCAAAAAAGCTTGAGTTCATCTCATCTGAAATAATGTCCCTCAAGGAGCAGCGTGCGTCAGTTGAAACCGCGGTGTCGGAAAAGGAAAAATCCCTTGACGGCAGGCGCGAAGAGCTCCAGAGGCTTTCATCCGTGCTCGGCTCCGATTCCGAGGCAAAGCAGGAAGGCGAGAAGGGCGTGCTTGAAAAAGAGGTGCTCTCGCACCAGCGCTCCCTTGATGCGCTTTTCGAGCAGGAAAAGCAGCTGAACAGGGCTCTTCCTGACCTTGACAAGAAGCTCCTCTCCACCAAAGAGAGGGCTGCCACGCTCCGCGCAAACATCTCCCCTTCAGCCGGAAGCCTGGCGCTTCGCGCAGTTGAGGAAATGAAGGCAAATGGCATGCGCGGGATATTCGGCACAGTCTCCTCTCTCGTTTCATGCGACTCAAAATACACAACCGCCATCGAGGCCTCTGCAGGCCAGCGCCTCAACTATGTGGTGGTGGACGACACCGACACTGCGATAAAGGCAATCGAGAAGCTAAAAGCGCAGAAATCCGGCAGGTGCACGTTCATCCCCCTTGACATGCCTTCCCGCAGGGAAGACTCAGGCGCAGCAGCAGGCGCGCAAAAGGCAGCAGGCTGCCTGGGCTCGCTCATAGATTTCGTGAAGTATGATGCAGTCTACAAAAAGGCAATGGAGTATGCATTTTCAGAGACGCTCCTTTTCGACACCGTGCAAAACGCCAAGAAGGCAGGCGTGGGAAAGGCGCGCATGGTAACAGTGGATGGCGAGTTGCTCGAGCGATCAGGCATCATCACCGGCGGCGCGCAGAAAGGCTCGCTTCTCTCCAAAGGCGCGCTTGACAAGCTGGAAACAGAAGCCGCATCCATCGAGGCTGAGCGCAAGGAAATCTACTCCAGCCTCTATGCCATCCGCGAGGAAATGTCCGCAAAGAGGAAGGAAAAGGCGGATGCAGAAGTGAAGCTTCGAGGCATGGAAATCGAGATGGAAAGCAAGAAGGCCCGGCTTGAGGGCGCGAAGAAGGCGCGCGAGGCAATGGCGGAGATAGAGTCTGCCATCAAGGCATCTGAAAGGGAAATCGCAGGAATAAAGAAGCGCGCATCCGAAATCTCCTCCAAGCTCGAGGAATCATTGTCTGCGCACGCAAAGGAAAAGGAAAAGCAATCCTCCATATTGGAAAGCGCGAAAAAGGCAGATTCCGAGGCTCAGAAAAAACTCCAATCACTTTTATCCCAGCGCTCCTCTCTCGAGGCGCAGCTGTCTGCAAAGAGCGAGGAGGCAGAAAGGCTAACAGGCGAGTTTTCCGCGAAAAAGGCAGAGGCTGAAGAGGCTGCAAAATCGCTCTCTGCCTGCAAAAAAGACATCGCGGAGTTTGCCGGAAAAATCTCTTCGGCTGAAAAAACCCTCAAGGAAAAGGAGGCGCACCTGTCCGAGATTTCCGCAGCGTCGCAGAAGCTCATGGCAAAGTTGTCCGAGCTTGAGGGACAGATAAAGGACGTTGCAGCGCAGCTTGGCAAAATCAAGAGCGAAGAGGAGAAGAAGAACCGCGAAATGGTCACGCTTGACGCCAACCGCCAGATAATAGAGCAGAGGCTCTCGGACATCAAGGCAGAGCTTGACCAGTACTCAGGCATTCCCACAATCGATGCCAGCAGGGCGGAGCTTGAGGAGCTTGCGCGCACAAGCTCTGCAAAGATGGAGGCGCTTGGCAGCGTGAACCTGCGCGCGCCCGAGCTTTTCGAGCAGAAGAAAAAGGAGATAGACGACGTGAAGTCGCGCGTGGAATCGCTTTCCGGCGAGAAGAACGCAGTTCTCCACATGATGGACGAGATTGACGCAAGGAAGCGCGCCATATTCCTCTCCACATTCACTTCTGTGAACGACAACTTCCGCAAGCTCTTTGGCTTTGCCTTCAAGGGCGGCGAAGCCGCGCTCATACTCGAAAAGCCCTCCTCTCCTTTCGAAGGGGGCTTGCACGTGAAGGTGCGCGAGGAAAACCGCGACAAGTACCTGGACTCCATGTCAGGCGGGGAAAAGTCCCTGATCGCGCTCATGTTCATATTCGCAATCCAGATGCACAAGGCTGCGCCCTTCTACATTCTTGACGAGGCCGACGCAGCGCTTGACAAGGAGAACAGCAAGAAGCTTGCAGACCTGATAAAGCAGCTTTCGGGAAAGACGCAGTTCATAGTGGTGACGCACAACGACACCGTTCTCTCCAACTCCGATGTCGCCTTGGGCGTGACGCGCACCGAGGACGGCAGCAAGATAGTGGGCGTGCAGCTCACGGCAATGGCGTCAGTCGCGAAAGTGAAGAAGGCATAGAATTCTTGCTCGCGAATTTCTCTAATTAGCTGATGTCGAGTTGTAAACCGTCACCTGGTAGTTGCCCACCCAGTCAGCGTAAATGTCAATCGTGCCGTTCTTATCTGTCCTCAAGACATTGTAGTTCTTCAGCGCAAGCCGCGTGAGCGTGGTGCTGGAGGGCAGCCCCTCGTCGTTTTCGCCAACGGAAATTATCACGTCCTTAAGCTCCGCATTCCCCTCGATAAGGAGCGAGGAGACCGGCCTTCCCTCGCCGTGCTTGAAAAATGTGGCAACCGGGCAGGACGTCTTCAGGCCCCTGCCTATCAGGGCGGTTTCCCTCTCCTGCACCGTGGGGTTCAGGAGCATTGCGCAGAACTTGCCCGAGCCAAGCCTCATCACAATCGCGTCCGAGTCGGGGTTGCTCTTCATCCTCTGCTTCTGCGGGTTCAGTATCCTGATGTCCAGCCCGTTCACCGTGAGGTTGTCCCCTTCCTGCGGGTGCTTCACGGTTATTCCCTTCTCGGCAACGGCTGCAAGCGCAGCCTTGTATTCCTTGGAGGACGGCGTCACGTTGTTGTCCCAAAACTCGTCAACCGCGTAGCCGTAAATCATATCCTCCATTCCGTTGATGGCGCCAGGGTCGTCGCGCGTGGCAACCAGAACGTTTATCCTTTCGATGAAAAGCTCGTCAAGCAATTTCCTCACAGGCAGGAAATTCCCTGCGTCGACAAGCATGGTGAACGAGCCCTTCCTCACAAGTATGGCGTCCGCGTGCGAATCATTTATCACGTAAATGTGCAGCGGCTCGAATGGCATTTTCTTTATGGAAAACACGCCGTCCCCTATCCTGTCGGAAACGTTCCTTGCCACGGCTGCCGGCTCTTCTTCCTCAACCGCTGTCTGGTTTTCAGACGGGGTGCTGTTCCAATTTACCGTTGTGTTGGCGTTCTCTGGCTCGCCCGGCTCAATCGGCGTCTGGTTGCCCCATATGACCGGCACGTCCGGCGTGGTTGGCGGGGTTGGAACAGACGGCACTGGCGGAAGCGGGCCTGCTGCGGATGGCTGCTGCGCGCACCCGAAAAGAGCAAGAAGCACAAGCGCGCAAAGCGCAGCGAGAAAGATAAACGGTTTTCCCATGGCTTAGGCTATTGCACGAAAACTTTTAACCTATGGGGTAAGCCTGCAGCCAGGGCCCATCGCATCATGCCTTCTCGGCATGCACAGTCAGCTTGGTGTGATTGAACGGAGTAAGCTCCATGCTGCCTGAAAGCGCGCCAAGGGCTGATTTGACAAGCGGGTTGCCTGACACGCCTGGATGCACCATGGAGGGCATTTCCAGCGTGAAATTGCCCGTGCTTGGGTGGTAGTCTGCCTGCAGAAGCATTTCTCCCCCGCTGTGCGACTTCATGCCTGAAATAAGTATGAGCGTAGAGAGCGCCGGGAAAATGTTTTCATCCAGCTTCAGGCCCGGCGGGACGTATACTGAAAAATTGACGCGCACGCCATTGCCATTCTGCCTCGCAGGCCACGCGGCGCCAAGCAGTTTTTCCTTCAGCTGCGCAAGCGAGTGCTCTGATTTCATGAGGCTTGTTTCACGCAGCAAGAGCGCCGATGTTGCCTTGCCGAATTGCCTCAGGGCTTTTTTTTCCTGCGCATTGGCTGGCTTTATCGCGCTCTCAAGCGCTTTCCTTTCCTTGCGGTGCGGAACCCATGCCCATAAAAACGCCATCAAAACACCTCGTAGGGCGCTTCATGTGAAGGCAAGATGTTAAAAAGGCTCACAAAAAAGCTCAGAAATGCGCATTGCGCGCGCTAGGGAAAAAATAAAAACAGAAAAAAAGACAACGGGCGCTTACTCGCCGTGGTTGGTAAGCTCTTTTTCGAGCTTGTCAAGCTGCCTGGACACGCGCTCCATGGTCTGGCGGATGCCTGCAATCTCGAATTTTATCGACTGCAGGTAAACCTTGTCAAACACAATGGTGGGCTTGGGAAGCATCACTTCCTGCGATGGCAATGCGGGCGCGTTTTCCTCCTTTATGAAGTTCACGCTGTCCTCGATTTTCCTCGGGACAACCGGCGCCACGAATTCCTCCTCGCGGCGGGTGAACCTGGCTGGCTTGCTTGTTGCCTTTGCTGCAGGCTTCCCCTTTGCCGCAGGCTTTGCCTTTGAGGCTGCCTTTTCCTGCGCCTTCATGTATCCGCGCGCAGCCTTCACCCACTTCTTCACATTTGAAAATGATGCGAACTTGTTGCTCTTTGTCGCCTTGTACACTTCCTCGCGGATCTCAGTGAGCTTTTCCGCGTTTATTGGCTGGTCGCCGATGCGGCGCAGCTTCGCTGCTACTATTTTGATTACTTTTTCGTCCATTTTACCACCTTGTCAGGAACCATAAATTAGAAGCGTCTGGTTTTCACACGTCAAAAGTTTATATTATGCACTGTTTTCGCCTGTTTTTCCATTGGTTGGCATATAGCGCGTGGAGAGAAGCTTCCGGAGCTCCTTGGCTTTTTTCCCGCCGATCTTGCCGACTTCCTGCAACTCGCTCTCAGGCGCGCTCATCACATTTTCCACCGTATCGAAGTATTTGAGGAGCGCTTCTGCAAGCGTGGGCCCCACATTGGGCAGCGCCTCCACCACTGCGCGCTGCTGGTCTGATATGCTTCTCGCCTTCCTCTTGGCGTACACCGGAGTTGCGCGGGACTTTGCAACCTGCTCGTGGTGCGCAAGCGCGTAAAGCATCTCTGCCGTGGCGGAGGCGGAGCGTGTGAAGAAAAGCGCGCAGCCAAAATCCGATATCAGCGCGGAGTATGCGCCAAGAAGCGCAGCGCGCGAAAGCCTTGCCTCCTCCGGCGCGTCGCCCTCCACAATCACTATCACTCTCGGAAGAGCAGCGCACAGGCCCGAAACCTGGGAAAACAATCTTCCATCCACAATGGACGCCTCGAAGTCCGCGCGCGTTTTCCTCTCCACCACCAACCTGTCAGACAGAAGATAGTCGCCGATTTCCAGCTGGCGCATCTCAATCTCCGCGCCCAGCGCTTCCAGCGAATCGCAAACAGAATCAGGCTCGCGGTTGTCAACCACGATTTTGGGCTTTTTAGTATCTGCCATGGCTGCACCTGCTGGATTCATTCCCGTAAATGCTTCCGTGAGTAATCCCCGATTTCCTCAAAGCCGATCGCGCAGCCCGAGTACTTCAGCTTGTAAAGCGACGCCTCCACTGCCTCGCGCTCAAGCTCTCCGTAATCTGCAAAATATCCTTTCTCGTGCGCGAGCAGTATAAGCTCTGTGGAGCGGAAAAAGCGAAGCCTCTTTGTTGCGCGCGAAAACGCGGACAGGCTCTCCTCGTTTATTCCAATCTGCTTGCCAAGCTCGTGCTCGAGGTGCTGCCTAAGCGCCTCGGGGTCCTCCACCAGCATGCGCGTCGTCCTCTCGTCCATAAGTATATTGTCCACTCCCAATTCCAAAGCAAGCGAAATCACGTCCGCCTCCCCTGCGTGCAAAAGGCGGAGCGGGGTGCCATCGGCGTGGAAAATATTGTTTGCGATGAACTTGATTTCCTCCGCGGCTTTCTCGGGCTTTGCTTCCACAACGTCAATCATATTTTCCGCAATCGCGCGCTTGAGGCGTATTGCGTGGAGCGCGTAGTTCTTGATGTGCATGGGCTGCTCCACGCACTCCTTTTCCACCGAGGGCGGGATGATGAAGCGGCCGCTGTATTTTTTCTTCAGGAAATATATCACGTGCACGAAGCACGAGTCCGTAAGCGAGATGAGCGAGGAAGAATCGCAAACGATTGACTGCCCTGACATTTTTGCCATGGGAAAACTTAGGGAGCGAGATTAAAAAAAGAATGAGTCGCGCACAGATTTTATCTCAGCTGCGACCTTGGCTTTGGGGCGCATGCTGGCGCCTTCCAAGCCTTCCCCTCTGCGGCAAGGGCAGACTGTATGCGCCATTGCGACATTTTCTTGATGTCATCCACTGCCTGCGCATTGAGGAATGCGCCGCTCCTTGCGAGGGCGAGCTTTTGGAGCTTCACCTTGTTGCCAGCGAATTTTTCGACGTTGCCCCACAGGTTCCAGTTCACAGTGGTGTCCTTCGCGGCGAAAAGGGAGTCCACCTGCATCTTCGTGTCCATTGTCATATTCATGTAGCAGTCTGCCGCACCGAGGTTGTTGCCGATAGTTTCCCTTAGCCGCGCGTAAGCCCCTGCGGGAATCGGGATGTCCCCGTTCATTACGTCATTTGTCGCAAGGATGAGCGCAGCCTTCGAGGTGTCTGCGCTGTGCGCATATCCTTCCATCTGGGCTTTGAGGGGCAGTATCAATTTCTTCTGGCTGTTCACGAGCGCCGCTGATATTATCGTGCCGATTGTGTACAATCCAATCGCTGCAAGCGCCGCAATGGCGCCAAGGTAGCCCAGGTTATTTTTCAGCGCATCTCCCATATCATCTCTCCACAAGGATTTTCTAGATGTGTAACTAATTATAACAGTATGTATAATCTCTTTCCCTGCCTTCCTTGAAAAAAAGTCATGAAAAAATTTCGCGCAGCTCCTTCATCCTCTGGTCCATGCTCTTCTTCTCGTGCAGCCTGTCGAACATCATGGTCTGCCCGGCGTAAAGCAGCAACTCGCGCTTGTCCGCGCCTGCAATCTCCGACGAGTTTCCAAGAGAAATCCCCTGCGCATAAAGCGTGGATGCGATTTTCAGTTTCGCCTTCTGCAAAATGCCCTTCACGAATCTCCTGTCCTCCTCGTCCAATTTCTCCATCGAGGCAAGAATCTTCCCCTGGCACGCCACAAGGGAGGCGTATTCTGCGGTTTTCGCCAAGCCCTCGCACGTGCGGAGCAGCTTGTCCACCGTCGATATCAGCTCCTTTCCCCTTCCCTGCCTGAAGTAGCGGGGCTTGGAAAGTATTTTTGCAAGAACGTATGTGATGAGCGCGTAGTTGTACGTCGGCTGCTGGAAGCGGAGCGCAGTTTCCTCCACGCACCTGTTGTTTATTTTTCTCATTGCGCGCACGTCGTGGTTGCGCAGGGCCGACCCAATCAGCACGGATGTTTCTGCAAGGGTCAATGCCATTTTATCACATTTTTGGTTTTAAAAAAAGGGAGTGTGTGTCATTTTTGCGCCCATTCTCCACGCCGGAGAAACATACTCCTTTATATATATTATCATGACAACGTCATGACAACAGCAAAGCATTGTCATGTGCCTGTCATGATTGACAAGCGATTGAAAGGAACAATTCGTTCCAAGCGGATGGGAACATGAAGCGCGAAGAAAATTATAAAGGTATCGGCGGAGTCGGAGAGGGTTCCGGGAAACAGGCAATCGAGGAGCTTCGAAACGAGGTCCTCTCCCCGCTTGAGAATGACATTCAGAAGCTTCGAGACCCAGTGGTCCTCGCGGCAATCATGCACACTGCGGCAACCGAGCGGGAAAGCACCAATCGGCTGCTAAAGACGCTCATAGAGAAGCTGGACGCGAAGTTCTCCGAAGTGGACGCGCGATTGGCACGGATAGAAAAGCAGTCTGCAGCCCCAATGGCTGCAGCAGGGCAGGAGGAGGTTCTTCTCCCGTCCGTGGATGAGGAAATCCTGAAGTTCGTAAGAGAAAAGAGGCACGCTTCCGCCGAGGAAGTGCGAAAGAAGTTTGGCT
>Ga0247841_10012999_pt1 | contig 10738 bp, 9 predicted proteins | sample LaCruzMarch2015__2_FD_192410 | JGI IMG/M metagenome (GOLD analysis project Ga0247841, IMG submission 192410) | Freshwater microbial communities from meromictic Lake La Cruz, Castile-La Mancha, Spain - LaCruzMarch2015_18m | ecosystem: Environmental > Aquatic > Freshwater > Lake | place: Spain...
TCGCAAAACATAGGAAAGTTTATTCAGGTATAACTGGCTCTTTTCCTGGTCCTGACTGATCAGGTAGCTGAGTGTATTCAGCGTATTGAAAAAGAAATGGGGATTCAACTGATTTCGCAGGACCTCGATCTGATGCTGCAGGTTCGATTCTTTCAGCGCCTCATTTTCACGATATATTTTTTCCCGATTCGACTGAATTTTCATATAGTTGGTAAGAAAAACAGCGGAAATGAGTACCAACAATCCGCGGGTTGCCACGGAACTGATAATCCAGGAAATATCATGGATTGCAGGAAATATCAGTCCTGACATCAGGATAAAAAAAACGGCAAACTGGCCAAAAACCTTTAATAGCAACATCCATTGAAAGTCCTTGTTTATCCCTGAATGCCATTGATGGTTCTGAAGATAGCGGATAAGTGAAAAACCAAAAAGAAAGGTAACAATCAATTGTAAAACAAGACCCGGAAAGGCAAATTCAGGCATTTGGTGCCCCGGTACATGGGGGTTTGTTTCCATCTCCTGAACCTTATGAAAAACCATATCGATAACAGGGAGGTTAGCCATGATGCTGACCAGTAGTGCCGCCCAAGCCGGGAAATTCAAGCTTGTTTTATCTTTAAAATTTAGTGGTTCTGCCATGTAAAAAACTCATTTTTAATGATCGGTCACCTTCTATCAAAAAAAAAGTATTATTGAACGAAATTAATCATTTCACTCAATCGCAATTAAACATGATCTCTGTTATTCATGCTTTGGCTGTTTGAAGGCGGAATAAAAGCAAACTATAAAGCTCTGTAAAACTATGTTGTTCCTATATCCCATCAAGGGTATTCGAAGTGAAGCAGAGAAAACCGGGGTTGAAACATAGAAAAAGCCATGTGAATAATTCCATCGAAGAGACTTATCCAACAAGGATAACCATAAAATAACCTGGAAAGAAGCAACAACAAAGTTATACTTGCTTATAGATTGACTTATGCCATGCTCAACCAACCCTCCTTCAATCCGTCAAATTGGGTGTTTGGGCCGGTCTGGACAACGCCGTACATCATCTTAGGAATTTCGTTTTTCCTGATATGGAACCTTGAAGCAGACAGAGAGGCAAATCTCTCTCCCATTTCAAGACAGAATTCATTCTTTAGCTGATGCAGCAGATTTGCCCATTCCTACCAGCCTTCCGATGATGACCGCAATGTAAAAAGTGCCAAAGATTGTTTCAAATATTGCCAGCAGACGGGGAATCTTCATCAACGGCTGTATGTCTCCGAACCCGGTGGTGGTGAGAGCGATAAAACTGTAATACATCAGGTCGAACTGCATGTTTCCGGTATCATTGGCAGGCAGGAAAAATGCATGGGGATTATTCATAGTGTAATAGCAATAAAAATTTCCAAATGCCAGCCCAACAAGCAGGTATATACTTATTGCATTGCCGATTTCAGTTAATGACAATGGCTGGACCTTCATCAGGTAATAAAAGAGTATCAGTGCAAAAGTCCCGTAAAAAAAACTATTTCTCAGGAACTTAATACCAACAAACACCTCACTATTATATGAAAGGGACAACATTTCAAGAACAACAGATAAAGCCACCATTGTCAACACGTACCAAAAAATATACTTATGGGAAAACATTACCGATAGCGCTCCTACCATGGTTCCCAGTACCAGCAGCGATCCGGTGATCCTTCCTCCGACACTGTCATTCAGGAATGGATTTATAAAAATGATGATCACCAGTGAAAAAAGAAATGCTGAACTTTTAAAGAATTCATTATAACGATGTAGGGGTTTGTCATTGCTCATTTCGCTCATTATTTAAAAATTGCTCTAATATACAAATGAAAAATTAATCCCGGATTGCTGTGATCAAAAATGAATCTTTATTTACTATCCATACTAATGTCATAATACAGTTGCCCTGAATATTGAAATTTCGGCTATATTGCGGGAAAATTTCGCCTGCACGGGGCACGGGGCTCAGGGCACAGGGCGCGGGGCGCGGGGCACCAAAAGCTGACGCCCAAGGGATTTCAGATCTGGTACGAAACTTCAAAATATTTAACAACTCATGACCGAAGAACATACTTTTCAAAGAAGATTAAACCTGTTTGATTCAACGGCTATAGTCGTTGGGTCGATGATCGGATCAGGGATATTCATTGTGAGCGCTGACATTGCGCGGATGGTCGGGTCACCGGGTTGGCTCATGGCAGTTTGGATCATCACGGGTTTTATGACAATTTTTGCTGCTTTAAGTTACGGTGAATTAGCCGGGATGTTTCCTAAAGCCGGGGGACAATATGTTTATCTTAAGGAGGCCTACAATCCACTGACCGGATTTCTTTATGGCTGGACACTGTTCCTGGTCATACAAACCGGCACCATTGCGGCCGTTGCCATGGCTTTCGCGAAATATTCGGGGGTACTCATACCTTGGATCTCAGAATCCGTTGTGTGGTTCAGCCTTGATTTCATCAAAGCCGGACCCATTGATTTTGGATTTTTTGCAATAAATCATTTCAATCTTGGATTTGTGAAATTTGGCCCGGTGCAACTTGTGGCAATCGGATCCATTGCATTTTTAACCTGGATCAACACCAAAGGTATCCAGGAGGGAAAAAGAATCCAGAATGCATTCACATCCGGTAAGTTTATCTTATTGGTCCTGTTCATCTTAATTGGATTGGGATTTGCCACGAACAGCAAGTCGATCAACCTGAACAACATGATTTTCTGGAATCCGGTTCAGGAGGGAGCAGGCGGGGTGGATATTCCCCTTACGGGCATGGCGCTCGTCGCGGCGATCGGGATGGCCATGGTCGGCAGTCTTTTTTCGTCAGATGCCTGGAATAACATCACCTTCACCGCCGGTGAGGTAATCAATCCCAGGAAGAACATTCCGCTCAGCCTGTTTCTCGGAACACTTTCCGTAACGATCCTTTATCTTCTCGCGAATGTTGTTTATATCATGGTCCTCCCCGTTCGCGGTGAGCCGGTTGGAACTGACATTGCAGCGAGGGGTATGCAATATGCACTGAACGACCGGTTGGCGACAGCTGCTATTTCCGGCATTTTTGGCAATTATGCCGTATTGATCATGGCCGCATTTATCGTAATTTCCACCTTCGGATGCAACAATGGTCTGATCCTGTCAGGCGCAAGAGTGTACTATGCTATGGCAGCTGATCGCATCTTTTTTAAAAAGGTCGGAATCCTGAATGGCAAAGGTGTTCCTTCAACCGGGCTGGTCATCCAGGGAGTGTGGGCAGGGTTGCTCTGCTTGTCGGGGACATACGGTCAATTACTTGACTACGTTGTATTTGCCGTACTCATCTTCTATTCATTGACCATCTTCGGGTTATTCCTCCTTAGAAAAAACCGGCCTGAAATGGAACGGCCTTACAAAGCTTTTGGATATCCTATAATTCCAGTGATATACATTCTATTAGCAATTGTCGTGATGACAATTCTGTTTATTTACAAGCCCGAATATACCTGGCCGGGACTTATCATCGTTATTCTAGGCATTCCCGTTTATTTTCTATGGAAGAAAAAGAAGGAATAGTGAATTTTGGATTTGTATTTAATATATGACCAGGATCAGATATATCAAGCAGATTTGTAAATGATGAAAAGGGTTTTGATTGGGATTTGGATATTGATGACCGCATTTTTATGTTCACAGGCTGCTTTTACGCAGTGTGCAGTATCAAATACCGTCTTTGGTAATGGTGAACAGATCAGCTATACTGTCTCCTACAACTGGGGACCGGTATGGGTTGATGCAGGCCTGGTAACATTCTCGGTAACAAATGAGCTCTACCTGGGAAAACCGGCGTGGCATTTTAAAAGCACCGGGAAAACATTTGCATCTTACGATCTCTTTTTCAAAGTGCGCGATTATTATGATTCCTGGGTAGATCCTGATACATTTCATTCGCTTGATTTTCGCCGTTACGTTTATGAAGGAGGTTATACTTTGCTTAACACGCTGAAGTTTGACTATTCCGGACAAAAAATCATCTGCAATACAAAGTCCATGAACAATCCCCAGCGGACCGACACGCTGCGGATGAGGCCATGCACATTTGATATGCTGTCGGCAATTTATTATACACGAACCCTTGATTTTAAAGATATGCATCCCGACTCAAAAAGGCAGGTAACTGTTCTGATTGATGATGCATATTATGATATTTTCATCCGCTATATTGGAAAAGAGATCGTAGAAAATCAAAACGGGAAACGTTATAATTGCATCAAATTTGCTGTAAAAATGGTGCAGGGAACGATTTTCAGGGGTAATGAGGATGTGCTTGTCTGGGTCACTGACGATGCAAATAAAGTCCCGGTATATATTGAGGCAAAAATCATCGTGGGAACCGTAAAAGCTTACCTGAAAGATGCCAAAGGATTAAGAAATCAATAAATCACCCCACCCTGTCAGGGTGGTCTAAAAGATCAGATTATGAAACTTATTGCTGACAGCGGTTCAACCAAGACAACCTGGATTTTACTGGAAAATGATAAGGTAAAAAATACCATCATGACCGGTGGGTTGAACCCATATTTTCATAATTCCGAAAGTGTTGAAGCCGTGCTCAGGGCTGACCTGATCCCGTTTCTTGTGGAAGATAATATCAGCGAAATTCATTTTTATGGTGCAGGTTGTTCAACCGAATACAACAACAATATCATACGGGATGCCATCATGCTTTTTTTCAGGAAATCAGAGGTGTTCATTCACCATGATATACTGGGTGCTGCGCGGGCATTGTTCGGAAACGGGCGGGGGATTGCCTGTATATTGGGGACGGGCTGCAATTCCTGCTATTTTGATGGAGTAGTCCCCCACTCAAAGATTGATTCACTGGGGTATCTTTTCGGAGATGAAGGCGCGGGGTCTTATCTTGGCAAACTTTTCATGAAAGCATATTTAAAAAAGGAACTTCCTGGCGATCTGCGTGAATTATTTGACAAGCAATTTGGATTTACTCTCGGCGACATTCTTAATTCACTCTACAACAAACCCTCACCCAACAGGTTTCTTGCATCGTTCAGTCTGTTCCTGAGCCCAAACAGGGAACATCCCTTTGTGAAGGGGTTGCTGGAGAAATCATTCCATGATTTCTTTAATGCCCACATAAAGAAATACGATGGTTTTCAATCGCAACCTGTAGGCTTTATTGGCTCCATCGCCCATATATATCGCGAAATCCTTGCGGAAGTTGCCAGTAAGGAACATGTGATCATCACGAAGATACTTTCTTCACCGGGTGAAGGGCTGATTGAATATCATACAAATCATTAACCTTGTGAAGCTTTAAAGAATCAGGTTCTGATCCGGAAAAAAATGAATTTGTTCCTGAAGTGAACAAATTTCCCATTGATTGAGCGCTATTATACCAGTGAAGTTAATATTTGGAGCAGAGACCTTCTTCCATACGCTCCGTAGGAGCGTTATATTGGTAGAACGATGAGGTTCAGAAACATTTCGCGCCATAGGTGCGATACATTGGTAGAACGATGAGGTTCAGGAACATTTCGCGCCATAGGTGCGATACATTGGTAGAACGATGAGGTTCAGGAGCATTTCGCTCCGTAGGTGCGAAATTATCTCCCGGAGAATCAAATCCAAAATGCATTGCGCACCTACGGCGCGCTGAGCTCGGGGTGGGGGTATGCGGGCTACCAGGATTTGGCTCCTACGGAGCCGGAAAAGATTATTGAAAACTGTGTCCCCGAACAGGAAGGATCCTGCTATTTTGAATTCTTCTGGTATAATTGCGCTCATTCAAAATTTCTCTTAAGAATAGCATCAGCCAACAAACGGCAATAATTCAGGAATTGCAAGGATTTCACTCATATTGTCCGGATGAAACCACCGAATTGCGGGATCTTTTCTGAACCAGGTCAGTTGTCGTTTTGCATAGCGCCGGCTGTTGGTTTTTATCTTTTCTATCGCCTGCCCGAGTGTTAAAATACCATCAAGGTAATCGAACAGCTCTTTATAACCAACGGTATTCAATGCATTCAGATGCCGTAAAGTGTATAGTTTTTCTGCTTCTCCAACCAAACCAGCGGCAATCATCGTGTCGACCCTGCCGTTGATCCTATGGTTTAAAATTTCGCGCGGGAGATCAATACCGATTTTAACAATCCTGAATGGTCGGTTTTTCGGTATATTGGTGCGAAGCGTTGAACATGACATCCCGGTTGACCGATAGATTTCGAGCGCTCTGATTAACCTGGCCGGGTTGGCGAGATCAACTTGTTTTGCATACTCCGGATCAACCTGTTTCAATTCATCCTGCAGGGCGGAAATCCCCGACCGGCGAAGACTTTCCTTTAGTTGCAACCTTATGGCAGGATCGGGATCGGGCAAAAGATCAATTCCATGGCAAACAGCATTGATGTACATCCCTGAGCCTCCGATCATTAATACAACAGGATGGCTAAGAAACAGCCTGTCAAGTAACGAAAGAACATCTGATTCAAACCTTGAAACGTTATAACTTTCATGTACCGACAAATGATGAATGAAATGATGGGGGGCTGCAGCCAGTTCATCACCGGAAGGGACCGCGGTCCCTAAACTCATTTCGCGGTAAAATTGTCGTGAGTCGGCTGAGATGATGTGGGTGTCAAGAAGTCGGGCAATCTGTATACCAAGCGACGTTTTTCCAACAGCGGTAGGACCGGCTATTACCAGCAGTAACCGCTCATCAATAGTCATCTGTATCATGATCATAGCCCGATAATCGCTTATCAAGGCTCTCAATATCCTCGTAATCCTCTATATGTTCCAGCTTATCATCCTCATCGGCATCATTGTGCCCGCCATAGGTAAAATCATCGTCACCAGAGCCATGCGAATCCTGCATATCGAAGACCTGATCCTGTTCCTGTTCCTCTTCCTCAGCCTCTCCTGCAAAAATGCCCAATTCACTTTCAATTGCAGCCAGTTCATGTTCATCTTCCACGATGTCATCGAATTTAGCAAGTTCTTCTATTTTCGGCAGCGGAACTTTCGGAACAGCCATTTTCGGAACAATTACCTTTGGGGAAACCGGGGCATTTGGAGCAACTGCCGGTTGTTCGGCCTTTTTTGGTAATTCTGCAACCCGCTTGATACATCTCGGGTAAGAAGGGAATCCATCAGATTGAAAAATCTTAAACAGTTCAATATGAAATGAAAAATGATCTCTGCCGATAAACTCATAAATCATTTTCTGATGCGGATCTTCAATATAGTTTTTTAATTTGGCAGCCTTCATCAGAGGCAGGGTCACAAAATCGGTAACAACCCGGTCAAGATCATCATCGTATTTGCGAATCTGGCGTTTCTCTGATTTCAGGGTAATTTCCTTATCCTTCTTATATTTCCTGTCCGTCATAAAAAAGGAGGAACGTTCGCAATGAAGCAGCTCAGCCGATTCCATCAGGATATGGTGGAAATCAAGGAAAGTTTGATTCGGTTGAATTTCAATTTCCCTGAGAAATCCATCGTGCTCTTCACATGTAACTCGAAAACGATAAATCAGCATAGACAATCCAGGTATTAATCCGGGTCAAAAATATAAAATTCCTCGTACATAAATTAAAAAAGGTTCAGGTATCTCTCCTGACAAGCCCAAGTTTTTCACCCTCCAGTATCATTAGACGGAATGCAGCATCATATTCATTGGGGATGATACCTTCGAGGATAGCTTCGGTTATGGCGTCCTTGATAATCCCAACCGATTTCGACGGAGGGATCCCAAATGTTTGCATGATCACCTCCCCGGTGATAGGCGGCTGCCAGTTGCGCAACTGGTCCTTCTCTTCAATCTCCTGAAGTTTCTGGCGTACAATATTGAAGTTTGCCATGAAACGCTTAACTTTATTCGGATTTTTCGAGGTGATGTCGGCATTGCAAAGTATCATCAGGTCATCAATGTCATCACCTGCTTCGAAAAGGAGTCTTCTGACTGCCGAATCGGTCACTACATCCTCGGCAAGCACAATGGGCCTGAGGTGAAGCAATACCAGTTTTTCAACATATTTCATCTTTTCGTTCAGCGGGAGTTTCAGATTCCTGAATATGTGGGGAACCATTTTCGCACCTCTGAATTCATGGGCATGAAAAGTCCATCCGGTTCCCTGAATAAATTTTTTCGTCAACGGCTTTGCAATATCATGGAGAATTGCTGCCCAGCGGAGCCAAAGATTGTCGGACACTGACGCCACATTGTCGAGAACGGCTAATGTGTGGTAAAAATTGTCTTTATGTCCTTTGCCTTCTATGATTTCAGCGCCTTTGAGCTCACAGAATTCAGGAAATATTATTTTAAGAATTCCTGTTTCGTCAAGCATTTTAAATCCTTTCGAAGGCATCGCTGACTGGATGATCAGGTTGAATTCATCTGATACTCGTTCCATAGAGACAATTGAAATCCGTTCGGCATTCCGCCTGATTGCGTCAAAACAGGATTGTTCAATAGTAAAATTAAGCTGGGTGGCAAACCGGATGGCGCGCATCATGCGCAATGGATCATCTGAAAAAGTGATGTCCGCATCAAGTGGCGTTCTGATTATTTTTTCTTTCAGATCCCTGATCCCATCGAAGGGGTCGACCAGTTGACCATACTTTTGCTCCGTCAGATCCAGGGCCATCGCATTAATCGTAAAGTCGCGGCGGTTCTGATCATCCTCCAAGGTGCCATTTTCGACAATAGGTTTCCGTGAATTGCGCCGGTATGATTCTCTACGCGCCCCGACAAATTCAATCTTCCAGCCATGAAAATTCAACATGGCTGTACCAAAATTTTTAAAAAATTTCACCGGAATATCACCTTCCAGCTTTGCAGCTACTGCATGTGCGAAATCGATTCCACTTCCCAAAACAACAATGTCGATGTCCTGTTTGTTGTCGCGATGCAACAACAAGTCCCTCACAAACCCGCCAATGACAAAAGCCTGAAGATGCATCTCACCTGCAACCTCCGATACAATTTTAAAGATGGGATTTGAAAGGTGCTGTTTCAAAATTATTGATTGACTGATTGATTGATTGATTGATTGATTGATTGATTGACTGATTGATTGATTGACTGATTGACTGATTGATTGAGAGATTTTTGTATTTATTTATGTTTTATCTCATTACCTCGCTATCTCGCTATCTCGCTATCTCGCTACCTCGCTACTTCGCTGCCTCGCTACCTTTTCACTTTCTTGCCCTGTTTCGTTTTTGCAAAAGTAATGAATACTGGTAGAAAATTCGGGGAAAAATGTGTTAATTGAGTTTTGTGTATTTCGGGTGTAGTTGTATCTTTGAAGCCCTAATGTGAATAATTTAACCAATATAAAACAGACTACTTATGGCAAAAAGAACAATCGTTGCAATGCCTGGTGATGGCATAGGCAAAGTCGTCCTTGATGAGGCTATCCGCGTGTTGGATGCAGCCGGTTTTGATGCAGAATATGTTCATGGTGATATTGGCTGGGAATTCTGGTGCAAGGAGGGCGATCCATTTCCCGAGCGGACACAGAAATTGCTGGAGCAGCATAAAATCGGACTCTTCGGAGCCATTACTTCAAAACCCAAAGATAAAACCGAAGCTGAACTCTCCCCTGAACTGAAGGGGAAAGGGTTTGCCTATTACAGCCCGATTGTAACGATGCGTCAGAAATATGACCTTGATATCTGCATGCGGCCGTGCAAAACCTTTAAGGGAAACCCGCTGAATTTCATCCGTCGCGGATTTGGTGGTGTGATAGAGGAACCCATTGTCGACACCATGATTTTCCGGCAGAATACCGAAGGTTTGTATGGTGGCGTTGAATGGACCAATCCTCCCGATCAGGTTTATGATGCCTTGATGACGCATAAAAAATTCAGGGACAATTTTGCATGGTGCCCTCGTCCTGAACTTGCAGTATCAACAAGGATTTTCACTAAAAAATACACTACCCGGATTGTCAAAGCTGCTTTCGAATATGCCAAATCAAGGGGCATTGGAACAGTAACAGTTTGTGAAAAGCCCAACGTTATCCGCGAAACCTCCGGTATGATGCTGAAAATTGCCCAGGAAATGTCGAAAAATGAATATCCGGGGATCAAGGTACAGGATACAAACATTGACGCCCAGATGATGTGGCTCACTAAAAACCCTGAAACCTATCGCGTGATCGTTGCCGGAAATATGTTCGGAGATATCGTGTCGGATGGATTCGCAGGGTTGATCGGCGGACTCGGCTTTGCCTGTAGCGCCAATATCGGACCGGAGATTGCCGTGTTCGAGCCTACACACGGTTCAGCTCCCAAGTATGCCGAATTCAATCCGTCAATAGTCAACCCCACCGCCATGATCCTCTCAGCTGTTATGATGCTCGAGCATCTGGGCGAGATGGAAATGGCTGCCAGGATTTCAAAAGCTGTCGCAGAAGTGGTAGAAGAGGGAAAGGTTAAGACCTATGACATGATGAAACTGTCCGGCACGCCTGATGCATTCAGCAAGGGCGCTGCAACCACTCAACAGATGGCCGATGCGATAATTGCTAAATTATAAAATGAAGGCAATGCAAACGATGCAAACAATGCAGGCAATGAAAACAATGAAAACAATGAAAACAATGAAAACAATGCAAACAATGAAAACAATGAAAGGATATTGGTAGGGTTTTAGTAATTTGATAATTTCACTCTTCAACATCTCATTTTTTTCCTGCATTTCCTGCATTTCCTGCA
>Ga0247841_10013000_pt1 | contig 10738 bp, 9 predicted proteins | sample LaCruzMarch2015__2_FD_192410 | JGI IMG/M metagenome (GOLD analysis project Ga0247841, IMG submission 192410) | Freshwater microbial communities from meromictic Lake La Cruz, Castile-La Mancha, Spain - LaCruzMarch2015_18m | ecosystem: Environmental > Aquatic > Freshwater > Lake | place: Spain...
TGCCAGCAATGTTTTGCAGAAGGAAAAGAGGCCGTTCTGCTCTTCACAGAGGCCCATAATCTGGCCGCGCAGGCTCTGTATGCGAAGCTGGGGTTTACGATCATCGGGGATTTTCTGCTGGCGGAGTATGCGGCTTAGGCACGGACGTTGCGTGTCATCACAAACGTAACCATCAGTGCCGCAACGCCGATGATTCCTGTGAGCAGGAAGGCCGTCGAGAGCGACCAGACATCGGCCATGTGGCCGAGGAACGGTGTGAGCAGTGCAAAGAGAAGGCGGGAAGCCAGTGAGCGGATCGAGAGCACCGTGGCGCGCACGTCCGAAGAGGTCACACGGTTGATCAGATGAGAGGAGATCGGGTCAAAGATGCCGAAAGCGAGTCCCTCCAAGAGGAAGAAGGCGATTCCCCAGCTTGCCGAAACGATACCGAGCAGGAAGCACGTCGCGATGAGCGCGAGACCGATCACGAAGAGCGCATTCATACTCTCCGCGCGTTTGCCTGCACTGAGCGTAGCCGAAGTGCCGAACCGGTGCGCCTCACGGTAGGCGAAGGCTGCGAGCAGGCACATGACGGCATTCGTGATGCCGAAGAATTTGAGAGGGAGGCCGATTTCAAGCTGGTAACTCTGCAAAAACCAGAAGATCTGCAGGTCGATCGCGGCGATGACCGTGAAGAGGATGATCAGACCCTGCAGGACTTTGTTGTGAACGAGAGCGTGCATGAAAATTTTCCCCATGGCTTTGAGATGCTGTGTTTCTTTCATGATGAGGCGATCCGGTTCCACGAGGGTGAAAGAGAGCAGGAGGCTGAAGCCGAAGAGCGTGACATCCGCCCAGAAGGGGAGCCTCAGGCTCACGGCAGCCAGAAATCCGACCAGGAGAGAGGTCGTAGCCTTGCTCCCCAGCGCGAAAAATCCTTGCAATCCGTTTACCTTGAGGTAGCGTTTTTCCTCTCCGAGGGCGGCGAGCGTGTCGTAGGTGAGCGCCTCGGTCGTTCCTGAATGAAAACTCGATCCGATGGCCAGAAAAACCTCCGCAACCAGGAACCCCCAGAATCCCGACGTGACGGCATAGGTGAGCATGCCCAGAAAGAGCGCGAAGGAGCCGGAGAGAATCGTGTTTCTTCTGCCCCAGCGGTCTGCGATGTAGCCGGAGGGCACCTCGAGCACGACCAGCGCGATCGAGTAGATCGATTGCAGCAGGAATGCCTGTTCCAGTGTGAGGCCGTTTTCCTGCTGAAAAGGCAGAACGATCGGCATGGCAAAACCGAATGTCGCAATGGCACTCAGGATGTAGAGCTTCTTGATGTTCGCGCGGAGATTGTTGGTTTCGGTGATCACGGGGAAAGTGTATCTGCTTTGAGGGAATAGAAGAAATAAAGGAATTTTCTTTCCATACCTCTCCTGCAGCCGATCCTCTATTTCTTTTCATTCTTTTATTTCCTTAATTTCTTTATCCTTCGATCACATCCAATTCCTTCAGCTTGCTCAGTTCCAGATACGTGATCGTCCACACGTTCTGGCGGAAGACCTCCAGGTACGCAAAGAGATAACTCATGAGTCCGATGATGATGAGCCCGAGGATGGCACCGATCACAATTGCGACTTCTATAGGGAGAAAGCTCTCGAAGAGGAAGGCGATACCGATCACGATGCCCGGAACGAGGAAGATCATCACGGCGTTGAGGAGGATCCGGAGGCTGATGAGGAAGCCCAAAATGAGCAGGAAGACCACGTGTCCCAGGTAGCTGATGACGAGTTTGAAGCTCGCTCCCATCGCTTTGCCGATGCTCAATTTGCGAATGACCACGCCTTCTTCCGACATGATGTAGAAAAAGCGCAGGATGTTGGAACCGACGAAGAAAAGAGCCAGCAGGAAAATACCGAAAGGAGCGATCTCCGGACCATAGCGGAGCAAGAGTGAACTTAAAGTAATGACCATCGATATGCTGCTGATGAAGAAGAATTCATGGATCGCGAAGAGCGGGAAGAAGTTGTACACGGAAAGTACCAGTCCGCCTTTCACTTCCTCCTTTTTGTAGGATTTGGCTGCGAGTCCGATGATCGCGCCTTTGGCGAAGTGGGGGAAGATCCACTCGATGAAGATCAGGACCAGAAAGAACGAAACGATGGCAGCCACCCATCCGAACGAGAGATGCCTGTTCAGCCATTCCACGTCGGCGAAAAAGCCGATGGGGTCGCCCTGCAGATAACTGATCAGAAACCAAGTCTGGTAGATCATGAGCTTGGTGTTGAGCAGGGTTTCTAACAGCGCCGAGGCGAACCCCCACCTGCGGAGCTGGCTTTCTTTGAGAGTGATCGCCCACGCTTGTGCGATGATCTCGCGCGGATTCATCGGGTGGTCAGGAGGTCCTGAAGCGGCTGAAAGCTGAAGTCCTTGTCGAGCACGATGACGATCTGTTCCATCTGTCCGGCGGGGATGAGGGGCAGGGGATGGGTGACGATGGGCAGGTGGAGCAGATCGGCGAAGAAGCTCTTGGCAATCGCGTCCTCGGGATTTGCTGCGTAGACGTAGCTTCCCATATTCGCGTTCTTGAGCTCCGCTTTGGGAATGTCGAAGTTCTCGATCCGTTGGACGTTGAAGCCATAACGAATGAGCTCGTTGCCGAGTTTGCGGGCCAGACCGCTCTTGGCTCCGGCATTGAGAAGGGCGAGCTTCGGATGTGCGAGCTCAATGGCACGTTGGTGGAAGAGAATCGCACCGAGCGTATCGATCTGTTTCCAGGTGATCGGGAATTCCGGAATGGAAATCGGGAGCAGGACCGATGCGCCGTCGAACTGGTCGCGCGGCGGGGTATAGAGAAAGCCTCCCGGTTCCACGGTGCTGTTGAAGAGGGCGTTGCGGTCATTGAGTTGCATCGAAATGATGTGATCGGGGGTGATGTCCTCGGCCAGTCCGCCGAGCCCGATCAGCTCACGGACGGTCATCGTCATGACGACATTGTCCGAGAAGACCTTGAGCAGATCCGTAATGGTCGAAGTATTCTTGTAGAGGCCTTCTTTCTTCACTTTCTCTCCGAGAGCGACAATGATCTGCTGCTGGCGGGCGGAACGGTCGAAATCGCTCGATGTGTGGCGGCTGCGCGCGTACTTGAGAGCGGTTTTGCCATCCAGATGCGCGGGGCCGGCGGCAATGGAGAAGGTCTCATATCCATAATTTTCGTCGGGATATTCCGTATCGTTGATGGCTTCGGGCACGGTGATATCGATGCCTCCGATGGCATCCACGGCCTGCTCGAACCCCGTGAAGTTCACTTTGATGACGTGATGGATCGGCAGATTGAGGTGGTCGCCGACCACGACGCCGAGCTCTTTCATGGCTTCGAGAGAAGCTTCGCGATCGGTCTTGCCCTGCCTCTTGAGCAGGATTTTGTAATCGCGGTAGAGACTGTTGATGCGGCCCTTCCCCATTTTTTCCGACTTGAGGAAGTACAGGTCGCGGGGGAGAGAGAGCAGGACGACACTTTTGGTCTTCGCCGGGTCGATGCTCGCCACGATGATCGTATCTGTCAGGTCCTTGCCGTCGTGGCCGGCATCCCCCTGACCGAGCAGAAGGATATTCGTGAATCCCTGCTCATCCTTGGGCAGTTCCGCTCCGGAGAGCGAGACCAAAGAGCGCACGGAAATGACATGCAGTCCCACAAGCGCCTTCACCGTTCCGGCGAGGAGCAGGAATGCGCAGAGAATGGCGATGAGCACGAGCAGAAAGCGCTTGAGGAGCAGCGTGCGATGCGCGGAGCGCTCTGCTTCTTTCTTCTGTGTTTTCCAGCTTCGGTACCATCCTGCGAGCGGGCGCAGCACGGTCAACATGATCGGCAGCTTCGCCCACGGAAAACGGCGTTTCTTGCGCGCCTCTGTGACGCGACGGACTTGGAATGACATCAAAGACAGTCTAGAGAAAAACACTGTCCAAGACAAAGATTCTCCGTATCACGAAACCGCAGCCGGGGAGCGCGGTTCGACCGGTCTGTATCAAAAAGGCAGCTGGGATTCGCGAATCCCAGCTGCGGTTTGGAAACAAAATTTACTTCAGTGTGACCTTGCCGCCGGCGGCCTCGAGTTTCTTCTTCATCTCGTCGGCATCCTTTTTGGCGACACCCTCCTTGAGGATTTTCGGGGCGCTATCGACGGCGGCCTTGGCCTCGCCAAGTCCCAGACCCGTGATCTCGCGGACCACCTTGATCACGGCGATCTTCTGCGCGCCGGCATCGGTGAGTTCCACGTTGAACGAGGATTTCTCCTCAACAGCTTCGCCTGCTGCGGCAGGAGCGGCAGCCACGGCCGCAGGGGCGGCGGCGGAAATGCCGTACACTTTTTCCATGTACTTCACGACGTTATTCAGCTGTACGACGTTCAGCTTTTCAACGGCGTCAATGACCGCTTTCTCTCCTGCTGAGAGAACCGGTGCTTCAGTGGTGTCTGCCATAGGAATAGGGGGAATAAAGAATGAGGAAGTAAGAATTAGGACGCAGAGGGAGTGGCCTCCGGAGCAGCGGAGGCGGCTGGTGCGGCGGCGTTCTTCTTTGCGAGCTCCGAGAGACCGCGGGCCATACCGGTGAGCGGTGAGGAGCAGATGCTGGCAAAGGAAACCAAAGGAGATTGCAGCATCGAGGCGAACATCGCGAGCAGCTGTTCCCTGCCCGGCATCCTGGCCATTTCCATGGCCTCCTCTTTCGTCAGAAGCTTGCCGTCGTAGATGCCGCCGATGATCTTTACCTGTGCATGATCCTTGGCGAACTTGAAGGCGACCTGCGCGCCCGAGAGGGGATCGGAAAAGCTAAAGATGCAGGCAATCGGCCCTGTCAGATTCTTCTCGGAGATTTCGGGCAGGTTGCTTGCCTTGGTGGCGAGGCGCATGAGTGTCTTCTTGGCCACTTTCATTTCGGCGTTGGCTTCTCGAAGCCTCTGGCGCAGTTCACCAACTTCGCTCACTTTGAGCCCGATGTACTGGGCGAACATCAGCGACTGGGCCTTGCCCATTTTCTCCGTGAGCTCCGTGAGCTGTTCCTCTTTTTGTACGCGGGTGACGGGCATGGTGGGGAATAGGGATTGGGAATTAGGGATTGGGACGACGATGGCTTAAAAAAATCTCCCGTTTTGACCGGGAGACCAGCGAGGCACACGGCACGAAGCACCAAGTCGGAACCAAGTGGCCGATGCTGTATGCCTCGGAGGGGCTTATTTCGGCCTGCGGCCTTGTGCCCTCGGTCTTCGGTCGAAACCAAATAATAGAGAAGAACTTTGTGAAGTCAAGAATTCTAGAGGTTTCTTCTGAAGGAACTGATAAGGAATTGATATTTACAATCGAATTAATAAATCTGTCAATAATCAGGATTGTTTTCAGATTTATGGGAGTCGGGGTTCATGGTTCGACTTCGCTCACCACTGGTGAATCTCGGCTGCGGAAGACCATTTGCGCTACACTTCCCCCATGCGTATCGTTCTTCAGAGAGTTTCTTCCGCTTCCGTGTCGATCGACGAGCAGATTGTCGGCCGGATCGGTCGCGGCTATCTCCTCCTTCTCTGCGTCATGCGGGGTGATACTTCTCTGCAGGCGCAATTGCTGGCGGAAAAAATCGTGAAGCTGCGTCTCTTTGATGGCCACGATGGTAAGGTGAATGACCAATCGATTCTGGATATCGGCGGGGAGGTGCTGGTCGTTTCCCAATTCACGCTCGCGGGCGATACGAAAAAAGGGAACCGGCCCGATTACACGGCAGCCGCCGGTCCCGAGGAGGCGAAGATCCTGTATGAGTACTTCATAAAAAAACTCCGGGAGCTTCAGGTGACGAAGGTCGAAAGCGGCGAGTTTGGCGCGATGATGACGGTGCAACTCATCAATGACGGGCCCGTCACATTGATTCTGGAGAAGTGAATCTCGCCGCGATATGCCGGTCTGGCAGAGAAAATACGAGGGGGACTGATGTCTCCTTCTGGCTGGGGTAAAGCCTCTATTAGGCTATCCTCCCCATTGTGTTGTGCTAGAATGCGCCTTCCAATGAAGTTCGTTACCACTGCTGAACTTGCGGCTGTCTTGAACCGGCTCGTCGTCGACGGCGAAGCTCCGGCACTCAATGAACAGCGCCTCATGCGGGCACTGAGTCTGGCGCAGAATCTCTACGGGGACAAAATTCACCATTCCGGTGTGCGCATTCTCGATCACACGCTTAAAACGCTTGAGGCATTGGCACCGTTTCATCCCGATGAGGATTCGGTCATTGCCGTGCTCCTGCACCATGCATTGGATGGCGGTGCCATCTCGCTCACGAAACTTCAGGAGGAATTCGGTCCGGCCGTGCGCTCCCTCGTAAGCAACGTGCACCTGCTCTCGCATGTCACGCTGCGTGCGCGGCGTAGCCGCATCGAAGATCTGCGCATCATGCTCCTCTCGGTGTCGGATGACGTACGGACGGTGCTCATTACACTTTGTGACCGTGCGGCCATTCTGCGTCTGATTGACGAAATCCCTCAGGAGGAGCGCAGAACCGTGTGTCAGGATGTTTTGCAGCTCTTCGCTCCCGTCGCGGCGCGCCTGGGTATCTACTCGCTCAAACATGAACTCGAGAATCATGCGTTTCCGGTGATGTACCCCCTGGATGCCGAAAGGATTTCGGAGCAGATCCGGCAGTTTGGCGAAGAGAAGGGACACTTTCTTCCCGAGGCCGCCGAGGAACTGAGAGGGTTCTTCCGTGCCCGCGGCATGGAAGCCGAAATCGAGTGGCGCAGCAAAGAGATCTATTCGATCTTCCTCAAGATGCAGGAGAAAGCGATTACGCACATTCGTGATCTCTTTGATCTGTACGCTCTGCGCGTCATCGTCGAGAACGAAGCGGAGTGTTACCAGGTGCTCGGCCTTCTGCATCAGATCGGCCGGCCGGTGCCCCATCGTTTCAAGGATTACATCGCTTTCCCGAAACCGAACGGCTATCAAAGTCTGCACACGACCATCGTCCAGTTGCCCGGTGCGCCGCCCGATGCTTTTGTCGAGGTGCAGATCCGCACGCAGGCCATGCATCGCGAATCACAGTACGGCGTGGCCGCACATTGGGCATACAAAGAGGGGGTGACGGCCGAGGCCATGCGCAATGCACAGCTCAAAAAAATGCTTCTCTCGCAGGATCCTGTTTCGGGCACCAGAGCACATCCCTATGCGGATCATATCTTTGTTTTAACTCCCAAGGGCGAGATCGTGGAGTTGCCCGAAGGTGCCACGCCGCTTGATTTCGCTTTCACCGTGCATACGGATCTCGGCCTCGCCTTCAGTGCCGCGCGTGTGAACGGGTCCGTCGTCCCGCTTTCGTACAACCTCGAGAACGGTGATGTGGTCGAGATTCAAAAGCAATCGCCGCCACATCCTTCCACGCGCTGGATGCAGCTCCTCAAGATGGCGTCCTCCCGCACCAAGCTCAAGCGTTATCTTGCCGTGCAGGATCGGCCGCGTTTCGTGGATCGCGGGCGACAGTTGCTCAATGAGGAATTGCGCAGGCATCATCTTCCGCCACTCGATACGGATCTGACGCTTCTCAAGGTGTGTGACGGTGAAAAGCTCGGTGTGCAACAGCGGGAGGATGTGCTCATGAAAGTCGGGCAGGGAGCGGAGAAACCGTCATCCTTCTTCCGTCGTCTTGAGGCATTGCGCGAAGTTGCGATTGCGGAGGAGCATCACAAAAAGCGCTTGGGCAGGCTGCAGCGCAAAGACAATGAGCTTCTCGTGGAGGGGAGTGTGCCCATGCCCACGCGCTATGCCAAGTGCTGCTCGCCCACAGAGGATCCGCGCGGAAAACTCGGCGGGGTCATCAATCGTCTGGGTACGGTGATGGTGCATCGCGAAAAATGCAAAATGTTCAGGCAGTCGAGTTCCGAGAGAAGGATCGGGGTGAAGTGGAGATAACGCGTGAGGGTGTAGGGGTAGGGTGTAGGGTTAGGAAAACGAAGAGAGAAGTTTTGTAAAATCCCTAACCCTAACCCTGTTCCTATTCCTTATGCAGCCAGCATCTGTTCGAACAGCTTCTCCACGCGCTTCTGCCATTTCAGCTGTTCGTAGGCCTGCTCGCCTTTTGCGTAGGCCGGTTCCACTTCGGTTCGCTCCTTTTCCGAGAGGGGGCTTAAGAGTCCGCTCACGGCTACGTGCATCTCATCGTCGCTCACGGTGATCTGTTTCACCTCCAGAAGTTCACGGATGCCGAGGCGAAGCGTTAAGCGCTGCGTGGCACGTTGCTCCAGATCTTTCTTCACCTCCTCCGGTTTCTTCTTGGTCGCTTCCATCCACTCCTGCAGGGTTTTTCCCTGCCGCCGGAGCTGTTCCTGCATGTCCTCAAGGAGGTTTCTCTCTTCCTCCTCGATGAGTTCCTTCGGCAGATTCACCACTGCAGCCTTGCCGATGGCTTCCATCAGTTCCTGTTCGCGGCGCTGATGATCCAGACGTTCCTCCTGCACGATCATGGAGCTCTTGAGTTCTTTGCGGAAGGCTTCTGCAGTTTCCACGTGCAGGTGCTCCTTCACAAAGACATCGGTCAGTTCGGGGATCTTCACCTCCTCCACTTTGGTGACGGTCACATGGAAGGTGACGGGCTTATCCGAGAGTTCCTTTGCGTGATAGTCCTTCGGGAACGTGAGCGTGAATGTCCGCTCTTCCCCCTTTTTCGCGCCCTTGAGCGCCTCTTCGAAACCCGGGATGAGTGACTTGCTCCCCACGACGACTGCGTGGCCCTGTGTGCGGATCGGGGCGATTTCTTTCCCCTCACTGTCCGCACCCCAGAAATCCATGGTCACGCGGTCCTTGTCGTTTGCGCCGCGGTCCACTTCGGCGGCGGTTTCATGTTTCTGCAGGATGAATTCCGCCATGCGGTCGACATCTTTGTCTTCCACCTTCGGCGATTTCTTTTCAACTTTGATTTTGTCGATGCCCTTAAAGGTGACTTTGGGCCGTTCCACAAAGACGATGCCGATTGTGAGGGGATCGCGCTTCTTGAGCGAGACCTTGGGCGAGATAATCGTCTGGATGTTCTGCTCCTTCACGAGCGATTCCATGGTCTCGGGCAACAGGTGATGGATGGTCTCTTCGATCAGATCATCCGGATTGATCTTCTGCAGCAGCATTTCGCGCGGCGCCTTGCCGGGCCGAAAACCCTGGATCTTCACTTTTTCGGCCAGCGCGGCCAGCGCTTTCTCTTCGGCGGCGAGCGCCTGTTCTTTCGTGAATTCCACAGTGCACTCGATGCGGCCGTTCTTCTCCCGCTCGATTTTCGGAGGGTTGGTCATGGGATTCTGGTGGAAAAACTCACTCCTTCTTCTTGAGGAACATCAGGAGCGGAGTGGCGATGAAGTACGAGGAGTAATTGCCGAGACAGATACCGATGATGAGCGCGAGAATGAACCAACGGATGCTCTCGGAACCCAGGAAATAGAGACAGAAGAGGGTGATGAGCGTGGTGATGGAGGTGTTGAGCGTACGCACGATGGTCTCTTTGAGACTGCGCTCCGCGGTGACAGCGAAATCCTCGTGCTTGTCGGCGAAGATCATATTTTCGCGGATGCGGTCGAAGATGATGATGGTGTCATTGACGGAGTACCCGAGCACGGTCAGGAGCGCGGTGATGAAGAGCGTGTCGAATTCGAAGGTCGTGACCCTGCTCAGGATGACGAAGACTCCGGTGGTGATGATGAGGTCGTGGATCATCGCCACGACGGCAAAGACGCCGAAGCGCCATGGCGAGAGCTTGCGGGGCACACGGTAAAAGGCGAAGGCGATGTAGAACACGATGCCGACGGAGGCGAGGATGAGGGCGTAGATCGACTGGCGCTTGAGGGTTTCGCCTACGGTGGGTCCGATGGTCGTAAATTGTTTCTCGTCGATCGCACTGCCCGTTTTCTGCTGCAAGTGTGCGAGCAGGGCAAGGTGCTCTTCGTTACTGAGTGTGCGCGAGCGGATGAGCAGGTTTCCTTCGCGCGTCATCGAGAGGGTGAAGTTACCGAGCGATTTGTCATCGGCAGTGCGGAAACTTTCCACGATGCCCTGGATATCCGCTTTTGTTTTTCCGGCCGGAAGCACGAAATTCATGAGCGTGCCGCCGGTGAATTCCATGCTGAGGTTGGGTCCCGGAACGAAGAAGAGCACCATGCTGGCAATCACAGCGATCCCCGAGATCGTCATGAGCACTTTGGAGAGAGAGGTGAAAGACATTCTGTTAAGGGTTAGGAGTAGGGCGTGGGGTGTAGGCCCGAAGCCAGCGTGGAGCCTAGCGGTTTACGCAGGACGAATCCAGAAAACAACGGGGGAAGATCAGAGAAAATTTTTTGGCTTATTTTGGAACAGGAAGCAGGGTGAGGGTGAGGATATCGCCCTGCCTCGATAAGGACCACTGCAGCGTATCGGCGTTTGCCGGCAGAAGCGGTGAGGAGGGTTCCAGCAGGGCCGGCAGCGCATGCGGGAGGAGTTGTGCGAGGGTTGTGCGTGAGAATGTTCCTGCGGCGATTGCGGAAGCACCCGGCCCTTGCGGGCGTTCAAGAATAATGCGTTCGAGAAGGGGGCAGTCCGTGGAGAGCAAAAAGTCCTCTCCCTGCAGGGCGGAACAGAATGCTCCCTGGGCATGCACGGTTTTGCGCAATTGCATGCCGCCGACCGGAACATATTCATCCGTAAGAACGTGCGCGTCGTCGCGGATGTTGCGGAAGGTGTAGCGACCGTCAAAGACGCGCAGGACGGTGTGTGCGGTTCC
>Ga0247841_10013001_pt1 | contig 10738 bp, 14 predicted proteins | sample LaCruzMarch2015__2_FD_192410 | JGI IMG/M metagenome (GOLD analysis project Ga0247841, IMG submission 192410) | Freshwater microbial communities from meromictic Lake La Cruz, Castile-La Mancha, Spain - LaCruzMarch2015_18m | ecosystem: Environmental > Aquatic > Freshwater > Lake | place: Spain...
TTTAGATTCTAGTTCTTTTAATTTTTCCATATATTTAAAGTTAAGTGTTTTAATTCTTATGGAAGGAGTGAGTAAGCTGTGCCAGTTTCAAACCCACTCCTACCAATAGATTTATTTAAGAAAAATTGATTTAGTCTCTTTTTCTTAATCGTGCATAAGCACATTACAATCCATTGAACCTTAATCTTTAAAGAGGGCAGTTTAGAGTGATGCCAAGCACACTTTCCCAGCTGTCTAAGATGAGAAAGTTTAGACAGCTAACGCACCTGATAGTAATATTCCTGCTGGAACAAAACCCATTTTACATAAACTTTTTTCATTGATACCCAATTCTTTTAATTCTTTTATGGTCTTCTTAACTTCTGGTACTTCATAAAATTTTTTCATATCAATAGAATGACCAATAGTAGGAATTTTCTTTTTGTCAATTTTAGAAAGTTTTTCAATAACTAATCTTACTTGTTCTGTTTTTGTATTTTTCATATATTTATTTTTTCTGTTCAATGGATTGTAATGAACTCTTACCTATAAATTTTACCACAAAAAAAGGTATCCGTCAAGAGGGATAATAATAAAAAAGATAGAAAACAGCAAAAATAGCCTTAAATTATGCTGTATTAAGCAAAGAAAAGTTATCCACACCACATTATAAATAAACATAAAAATCACACAAAAAACTACTGTGTACAATGTTCTTGACAAAAAATAAATAATAATTTATACTACATATCAGAGTAAAAATCTTTATCAATTTAGTTCTGCTACGATAAGCAAGGGGTTAAAAGTTAGCTTGCCAACGGCTACGGCTGAGACATTCTATCAATTAACCTCGTGGCAGGATTAAGTTGGGAACTAACCAACCGTATGCTTGTCCGTATGGGTTGTTCAAAATCAAAAGGAAAAAAGAAATAAGAGGCTAATTTTTTTGCCCTCTTTTTTTATATGTCTTACTACTCTGACTTTCTAAAAAACCTAAGAGAACAAAAAAATAGAATTTGGATTGATGTAAATACCGAGTGGAGAGATAAAGAAAACGAGACTTATAAATTCCACAATCCTGAATACGTTAAAGAACTACAAAATAAAACAAAGCGTAAGTTAAACTTTAAAAGTAAATTCGTATAATCTAAGTGGGGTTAAAAGCGAATTGTTCTTAGCAACATTCGGAAGCGAGGAAACCCCGAAACCTTACAACCTTGCTTATACTATATGATATTACAGGATTTCTTAAAAATAAAATGCCAAAGGTGTAAGAGATTAGTGCCTTACGATGATATGGAAGGTTCTTTATGTCCTAGCTGTACCGCAGATTTTAAAAGAATAAAATTTAAACAAAGTACTAATAAAGATTATAAAAAAATATATGGACTTAGAAAATCTAACAGTAGTGGAACTAAAAGCAATGGTATTTGACGAAGAGCAAAGAATTAAAGTTTGCCAAAGCAATATCCAAATACTTTATAAAAAGCTAGAAGAAAAATTAGCTAAAAGAGCTGAAGCACCTAAAGAAAAAGAAGCAGAAGTTAAAGAAGTTAAAAAAGAGATTAAGAAGAAATAAGTATGGAACAAGAAAAGGCTGGAAGAAAAGAAGATTGGATTTCCGCAATGATAGAAAGGGAGTCAACACCAAAGCCTTTACGGACTGATACCATAGAGGAATTTTGTAAAAAATGGGATATAGCTGAAAGCACTTACGGTTTCCAAAGACGCAAAAAAGAGAATAGAAAAAGAGTTGTAGAAATTTGGCTAAGCGAAGCCATAAATTGTGGGAATGAAGTTTTGACTAAACTTGGCGAAAAGGCACTATCAGGAGATACCAAAGCCATAGAGCTTTATATGAAGTTTGTCCTTGATTTAACAGAAGGGCTTGACATTAAAACAGACGGTAAAGCATTAAACACATTAACCCCAGAACAAACAGCTATTTTAGATAAAATACTATATGCTCAAAAAGGAAGTGATAGACAAAATGATACAGGGAACAGTAGAGGAGAGAGTATACATAGCGAGCAAGGAGTTTAAATACTTTTTTGTCTATTACTTTGTAGATTATTGTAAATATCCTTTTGCTCCATTCCATTACGAGATGTTTCAAGACTTAAACGACTTAATGGAAGATGAGATTAGAGAGTTAGCTTGGGTGATGTTCAGAGAGAGTGCAAAGACAAGTATCGCAAAAGCATTTGTATTGTGGCTCATTACATTCAATAGAAGAAGATATATCAATGTAGACTCCTTTGATAAAGAGAACTCCGAGCGTATCTTATTTGATATCGTTGTTGAAATGCAAACAAACCCTAGATATAAAGCAGACTTTGGGGAAATGTATAACTCTAAGAGAAACGCTGACGAGGTAACACAAAAAAGAGTAAGCAATTTTATAACAAACAACGGAGTACGTGTAGAAGCTCACAGCACACAGGAATCAGTCCGAGGTCGTATACACGGACACCAGAGACCAGATTTCTTATTACTAGATGATTTTGAAACAAACAAGACTAAAGACTCTAAGGCTTACACAGAACAAGTAATTAAGCACATAGACGAATTTAAGACAGGTTTAGATAGTACAGCAAAGATTATTTATTTAGGGAATTACATTACAGAATATGGATCAATCCAGACTTTAAGAGATAGAGCAAAGATAGATAATGGATTAAGAGTTAGAATGGTACCAGTTGAGAAAGACGGAAAGCCTACTTGGGAAGCTAAATACGCAATGAATAACGAACAGGCAGAAAAAGAAGGCAAGGTTAGCTTGGAAGATAAAAAGAAACAGTTTGGTTCATTAGTTTATTCAGCTGAAATGTTAAATGAACCGATAGACGAAGCTAGTCAAAAGTTTTTTAAGAAATGGTTTAAATATAAAACAAGAAAAGATTTAGAGAATATAAAGGTTAGAAAGTTTATTTTAATTGACACCGCTCTTTCAAAGAACGCTACCAGTGATAATACTGGCATAGCAAAAATATTAGTTGATGAGTTGAATAATTGGTACATCTCGGCTAGAAAGTACCAGATAAACCCAAAAGCATTGATTGATTTAATATTCCAATTCCACGATGACGGATTTGAGAAGATAGGAATTGAAAAGACTGCCTTTACTGAAGCGATAGAGCCTTTTTTACAAGATGAGATGAGAGTTAGGTCAAAATATCCTTATGTGGTACAATTATCACACGGAGGAACTGCCAAGGAGATTAGAATTGAAGGCCTAGTGCCAAAGTATGAAAGCGGACAGATTTATCACATAGAGGGCGAGTGCGAAGACCTAGAAGAAGAGTTGATACGATTCCCACGAGGACAGCACGATGATGTGATTGACGCCGAGGCTTATGGATTAAAGATATGTGAGCCACCTTATAAACAAGAAAGAACCGACATTTATGAATCAAAACCTCTTTATGAGGATATAGGAATTTAATAATTAAGCCTCGCGTATGAAATATAACTTTTTTATAGTATATAGTAATGAAGACAAATCAATAGAAAGAGAAGCAGTATTTGCGATAGATAAAGAAGAAATACTTAATTCTAAACCTATTGGAGTATTAGTTGTTTTAGAAAATATAGTGGGTAAGATTAATGATGATGCAAAAGAAAGTCAAGTTATTAATCCAAGTATAACTATTGAAATTAGAGAGCAGTTTATTGGAAAAATAATCTATCAGTCAGAATTAGAAAATATTGAAAAGGTTGCTAAAGAGATAGAAGAATCAATTAAATAGAATTGTTACAATAAACAGCCTCGCTTTTCTCTAGTCCTCTCGCGAGGCGGGCTAGGGATAGTTGGGCTGTTTTTTTTAATAATATATGAACATTCAAACAGTTGATAAAATAGCAAAACAAGCTCTTGATGAGATTTCATTCGCCCGTACTTATAAACAGGGCAAGATTTCTAATTGGCAGAAGAACGAAGACCTTTACTACCAAAAGAAAGTAAAGAATACAGAAGCTAGGGCTAATGTTTCTTTGGGTCGTATGCAAGAGTTTGTGCATACTTTACTGTCAAAGATAGATAATCCTTTGACGTTTAAATTTACTAAACGAAAGAACGCCCAACTTAAAAGAGTTGAATTGTTAAATGCTCTTAAAAACATAGACGCTAACGATAACAACTGGGACATTAAGGATTTAGTCGGTAAGAAGCAAGGTATCATCTATGGGCGTGCTGTATATGCTTATTACGCCGATAGTGTAAACGGAAACTACAGATCTCATTTAGAGCCGATTGATGTTTATGACTTCTTGATTGACCCTTCGTGTGGTGGTATTGATATTGAAGAAGGTAAGTATATGGGTTCTTATTCAGTCTCTTTAACAAGAAGAGAACTAAAAGAGGGAGCTAAAAATAAAACTTATATTAAATCTGCAGTTGATAGATTATTAGAAAGTGCTGGTAACGCTGGTGAAAGTTCACAAGAAGAAACCAATAAGAAAAGTAGAAGCTATGGACAAAGTACAGTTGGGCAAAAAGAAATCTCCGACCCGACTAAATACAAGTTTTGGCGTTGGTGTACAACTTATCAAGAAGACGGCGAGAGATATTATCTTTTAATGGATAACAGTGGTAATGCAATTCGTTGTGAGAAACTTGTTGATATGTTCTCACCAACAGACGAATTTGTTCAAGGTGCTTGGCCATTCTGGACTTGGGCGGCCTTCCCAGATTTAACAGAGTTCTGGACACCTTCATATTGTGACTACGCTAGAGAGCTGTTTATGGCTCAAGACGTGTCTATCAATCAGATGTTAGACAACGCTGAAGCTATCAACAAACCTCAAAAGATAGTAGATGTTACAGCGATTGAAAACCTAGCCGAGCTTAAATACCGAAGAGACGGAATTATTAAGACAAAAGGTGGGGTAGATGTTAATAAGGCTATCCAGTTTGTTCAAACACCTAGTATCAACACCCCAATTCAAGTATTCCAGATATTAGAAGGCATACAGGAAAAGGCTTCTGGTGTTACAGCTGGTTCAAAAGGTGTAGCTGACGAAGAAGGTAAGGTTGGTATTTACGAAGGCAACCAACAAGCCACAGCTGACCGCTTTGGACTTTTAAATAAATCATACTCATTCGGCTATACAAGGTTCGCTAAACTTTATGAAATAGGTGTCAAGGACAATTTAATAAAAAGAAAAGCAGTTGATTTAATCGGGCCTAAAGGTGTAGAGGTTAAGAAGATTAAACGAACAGACATTTTCAAAAAAGATGACACATTCGGAGTTTTAGTCGAAGCCTCTAACGCTGAACAAATGGCCTCAATGCAAGATAGACAACTTAAAAATAACTTTCTTATGAGCCAAGGACAAAACCCTATTCAGAACCCTAAAAAAGCCTATGAGATGTTGGGAAAGAACTCAGGTTTATCCGAAGACGAAATACAGCAACTATTAGACACTTCTATCTACGGAAATTCTGAATTGATGAGTGAGTGCGATAGGGATATTGAAGCTCTATTAGAAGGGGAAGAAATCAAGCCAAATAAGAACGCCAATAACGCTTATAGACAGAAAATGCTTGATTATATGAAAGACCACGAGGAAGACGTGTCTATGGAGCAATTTACACGCCTAGCGATGTATATGGATAGCTTAGAGGAAGTAGTTTACAGGAACGAAGCCAGAGCATTACAACAAGAAAAACTTAAAATGTTAAGGGAAAGAACTGCCAACCCAATGGCAGAAGGCGAACAGCCACTCCCAGAAGAAAACTATGGCGAAGTACCAAATCAAAACGCAGGAGGAGAACAACCTAGTGTTGTCTAAAAGCGAATTTGAACTAGAATTTACAGTAGAGAGTATCAAAGAACACATCGCTTATCTAAACAAAAAGAAAAGAGAACTAACCGCCCAGAAAAGTTTAGAGGAAGCTAAAATGGAAAACATTAAAAGTTTCCACCCAGAAGTTCTTGAATTAACACCAGAAAAAAGAAACGCTATTGCTTTATATGACGCTGCTGAAACAATGGCAAAAGCTTGTGAAGAAGGGCTTGAAAATGTAATGAAACAATTTGCTGAATACGCTATTGAACTAAAAGACATTGAGGAACAAACTGGCATTAAAATCTTAGAAGAAGTTAAGGAAGAAAAATTTGAAGAAGAACCAAGTGTATGAGAGTCCCAAAAGAAGAAATCTTAAAAGACATTAAAACTTATAAGTCAATTACTTCTTTGGTAAATCAAGATGGTGGCAAATTGCTCGTTAAAACTCTAAGAAAAGAAGTAAAGCAAGATATAGATATTATTATTTCGCTTTATAACGACGACGAACTAAAATTAAGAAGTGCGGTTATATCACTTAAAAAAGACCTTTCTTTACTTAAAGCCCTTACTGGGTCAAAGAAACTTCTTGATATAGCTCTAGAAGCACTTGAGAACGTTGATGAAGATGAGTAACGCTAGTGTCCCTGATTTATTCGGGGATACAGTGCGATAATCATTTATCGTTTTACTCTTGGGAAGAGGCATAAAACCCCGATGAGCCACATCGTTAAAAGGTTTAATCTATGGCTGAAGAAGTCAAGACCACTCCTGCAGAGGGGGAAAAGAAAACTGAACCTACAATTTCTGAAGTAGTGGAGAAAAAAGAAACTCCAAAAGAGGAAACGGTCGGCAACGTAGTAAATCCAGTAAAAAAAGAGGAGTCAGTCCCTTTGTCAGCTTTTCTTGAAATCAAGAATAGCAATAAGGAACTATCCAAACAGATGAAAGATTTACAAAAAAGCATTGAAGATGGTGCAAACAAAAAAGAAGTATCATCTGACATCAAAGCTATTGCCGAACAACACGGAGTAGACGAGTCTTTTCTTAAAGACTTTGCCGATTCCATTAAGAAGCAAGCAGAATCAGAGATTGATGAAAAAATTTCATCTCGCTTTAAACCCCTTGAAGACAAGGACAAAGCAGAGAAGTTTAGTCAAACTTTTGAGCAACACTACGCTAAGGCTTTGGAACGTATGCCAGAGTACGACGGTGTAGCAAGTAAAGAAGTTATCAAGTCTTTGGTACAAAACCCTGCTAATGCTTCTAAAACCTTCTCTCAACTGATTGAGGAAGCCTATGGCCATTTAATTCAAGGTAAGAAAACTCTCGATGCTGGCGGTTCGCGCGGTAACAAGAACGACAATCTTATCGTGGATATAAATAAGGCCAAAAAAGACCCTGCGTATTTTAAAGAGGTTATGGCAGATCCAAACCTTAAAAAACAATACAATGACGCTCTTACAGGTAATCTTCAGTCATCACTTTAAAGTGGAGTTGGGGGATGTTAATTCAATAAGTAAATCCTTACAATATGGCATTAACAGATTTTAAACCCCATTTCGACAACGCTTACCAAGAAATTTTTAATAAAGTCTTGGTAGCAAAAAAAGTTGGTAATTTCCGCTTTGAACCAGTATTAAAATACGGTGAAAGCGTTGAACGTGTCGCTTACGACATCAGCAATGTAGTAGTTCGCCCAACAGTTCGTGGCTCTGCCTCAACTATTGATACTATTACCGATTCAGCAGAACTTTTAACAGTAAATTTGGAATACGAAGCTGTTTTCCACATTTCCGATGGCGAAGCTACACAAGCTGGTCCATTAAATCCTGGTGAAGTTATTGGAGGCCAGATTGCTATTAAAGTAGCTACTGACTTTGACGCTCGTTTCTTTGGTGAAGTTGTAAACGCTACTTATGATTTTGATAATGGCGATTTGACAACTTTGACATCTGACGGCACACCTATCACTTTGAGTTCTACAACTGTACCTCAAATGGTAACTCGTATGCCTGCTAAATTACGCAAGAACAACCAAATGCTTACTAATCTTTGCTTGGTTATTGACTCTTACGGTGCTTCCGAAATGGAACAATACCTTTTGAGCAAGAGCATTGATTTGGCTGGTTCAGTATTTGCTAATGGCTATGCTGGTAAAGTTGGTCAAGCAGAAGTGTACGTTTCTGAAAATTTAACAGGTGAAGCTGTTTTGACAGAAGCTGGTACTTTCTCTGACGGAGAAACTTTCACAATCAATGGCGTAGTTTACACAATGAAAGACACTTTGTCTTCTGGTCCTGCTGTTGCTGGCGAAATCTTAATCGGTATCAATGTCGCTGCTTCTCATACTAACATTGCAGCCGCTATTAACACTCCAGGCACAACAACCGCTACTTATACAGCTTTGTCTGCTGCTAACCAAGCGACTATCACTGCTTTGAAAATCACAGCTACTGCTGGTGCAACAACCACAACTATCGTTTGTAAAGGTTCTGGTCGTTTGACTTTGGCTGAAACTGGTGGTTCTACTTCTTGGAGTAAGAACTTTATCCACGGTTATTATGGTAAAAAAGGTGGTATTGACGCTGTTCTTCAAGATATGAAGGAAGTTGATATGCGCCCAACTGATGACCGACGTGGTACAAATGTTTTCTCTTCCTATCTTGGAGGTTTGAAAACTTTCGCTGATGGTGCAAAGAAATTTTTAGACGTTATGATTGCTGCCTAATTGAGCAATTACTTTCCCCTCCTAACAGGGGAGAGATAATTACTTAATCTTAATCATAAAAATATGAGAACAGACGATACAATGTCTAACGTTCTAATCGAGGAAGATTTTAATGGCTTAATCACAAAAGCCGTTTTAACCGACTCAACGCTACCTTCAACTGCTGATAAATTTTCAGTTGGTTGTATTTTGACTAACAAATCAGATGGAAAAGTATACAGGAATGTTGGTACTGTCGCAGTGCCTTCTTGGAATGATGTTGACTCTTCTGGTATTTCAGAAATCTCTTTGCCACAATATGGTAGAGAATATTATGTAAATGGTGCTAGAACTGACACTTACACAGCTGACGGTTCTTATTTAAAACCTTTTAAGACAATTTTAGCCGCTCTTGCTGTTATCAACGCTGACTCAACAGTTCAACAGGCTGCTGGACCAGCAGATTACGCTTTAAATGCTCGCTATATCTTAAATGTCGCCCCTGGTCTTTATTCTGATAACTTAGCTGTTGGGAACGTAAAATATTTAAGGATTAACCTTAATGGCGCTGCTATCAGTGGCAATATTACATACACAACCACAATGGTTGGAGGAACTGCTGACCAATATTATTCTAAACTTGAATTTTTTGGTGGGTATGGTACTCGTGCAGAAAAAGGAAACTCTGGAAGAATTACTGGTGCTATAACCGCTACAAGAAATAATGACTCTTTAAGTTATATCTCTTTTACTGGTGTCGATGTTGCTGGTGATGTTGGTTTCGCAACAAACGGTACTTGGGTATTGAGTTATCATAACTCTCGTGTTTCTGGTAGAACCACAACCGCAGACGCCGCCATTGCTTTGATTGAAACAACTGGTTGGAATGAATTTACAGGCCACCTTGCAAACGCCGCTGACGCTGTTGCAGCAATCTCTCTCTACAATGCCGACAACACAGAATTTGATTTGATTAACATCAATAACGGTGCTGGAAGTAGAATTACAAACTGCTCTTTTAAGAGTAACGTAACTGTAACAGCTGGAACTATCTCGATTGATAACAATTCTTATAAATCTTTGTTAGCACAAACTGAAACATTAACTGGTGCGACTGTTTCTTTGATTGACAGTTATTTACCTGCCGCCGCCGCACAAGAAGAAGTTGTGTTGACTGGTGCTATTTCAATCGCTAAATACCTGACTACTATTGATACCTCGGCTGGTGCAACTGCTTATACTTTAGCCGCTGGTGCTTCAATCGGACAACGCAAAAAGATTTTGTTAAGAGTCGATAATGGCGACGCTACAATTACAGGTGCTTTTACAGGTACTGGCAATACATTAACTTTTGCCAATGCTGGTGAATTTGCTTTGCTTGAATGGAATGGCACTGATTGGATTGCTCTTGAACTTGGAAGTTATTTGAATATGGCTCACGTTCCTACAATTACAACAGTTTAATTTTTCCTCTGCCTCTTTATAGGGGCAGTGATAAGAATTAAATATATGCTAACAAGTGAGATAATAAAAAAATTTGAGCTTTATGTAGATGACAGTACAGAATTGTCACCTGCTGAAGAATTAGACCTTGCCAATAAGATTTATCACAGAATTTGTGATGATAGGCCTTGGGAGTTTCTAAAAAAAGAAAAGACTGGAACTGTTTCTGATACTTCGATTACTTTACCAACTGACTTTGCTTATTTAGTAGAGAATTTTAACTATACAGATAATTCCTATTCTACTGAAATAAATGCCAAACCTGTATTCGTGTTTATTAACGGTTCGGCTTATCAAGTAGTTAATTGGTCTGACCGCAGAAGATATGAAAACAATAACAACGTCTGTTATTTAGACATCGCAGCGGGTACGATTAAATTCCCTGTCTCACAATCTGGCTCATACTCTTTTGACTACAAGGCTTTCCCTGCTGATCTCACTCTTTCAACCGAACCTGTATTCCCTGATAGATATCACGACGCAATTTATCACCTTATGGTGGTTGATGATATGGTTATTCAGTTGTTCCCTAAAGCTCAAAGTTATCAAGCTGAAAACCAATCTTTAGGAAATTCTATTTTAACAAGAATGGCAAAATGGAACTCTGACCTTCAAAACCTATAATATGGAAAAAACCATAAAACTATTCGTAAAAGGTACTCATAATGTCTTAGACGCTGAAAATATCCCCGACGGAGCGTCAAAAGACAGCAAGAACTTCGTCAATAAAGACGGCAGAGTAGTTTTAATTGGTGGTCG
>Ga0247841_10013002_pt1 | contig 10737 bp, 10 predicted proteins | sample LaCruzMarch2015__2_FD_192410 | JGI IMG/M metagenome (GOLD analysis project Ga0247841, IMG submission 192410) | Freshwater microbial communities from meromictic Lake La Cruz, Castile-La Mancha, Spain - LaCruzMarch2015_18m | ecosystem: Environmental > Aquatic > Freshwater > Lake | place: Spain...
CATGCGCGAAGCCCATTTCCATCAGTACGCTGCCGCCAATATAGTTTTTAATATCTTTCTTATCGTAATTCAGCACTAATATCGCATCACAATCACTTATTAAACCATAGTATCTCTTTATCATGTCAACTTCATTGCGATAAGCTTCGCGGTATTTAATGTCGCCTTCCTTTTCTTTGTCTACGATATACTGTTCGAGTGAAATTTTCTTATCCCGAATTAGTTTCGTGACAAAGGGAATATCAACTACATGCCCCTGTTGCTCAAGAACTCCTGTAATTTCAATGATTTCTTCTGAAAAAACCACGCTGGCACAAATTACAATTTTCATATAAACTCCTTGACTATATTTGATCATCTTCCATAAGGGAAATGACACGAGAAACTGGGAATCTCTTGAACTTTATACTTAAGTCATCTAAATCCATAATAGCAAATTGGCCAGTTTCAAGCGAGGCGAGTTTAACAACTTTGGTTTGGCCTAAGTAGGCGACACCCCACTGGTGATGCACATGTCCACAAATATGGACAAGGGGGGAGTCGGAAAATTTTTTCTCTGAGGTGGGGGAGGGAAGGTCAAATTTCTGATAATTTAAAACTCCCGGTGGCGGATAATGTGATAGAAAAATTGAGCCACCAATCTTTGTATTCTCCTGCATATGTTCACCAGCGTATTGCCCCTCCCAAGAAGCGGGGGATCCCCCGACCCCGGTGAACTCTCGTTCAAATAACTTCGTGTATCTGCCCTCAACACTTTTGTACTTTGCGTTTACTTTATGATAAGCTCGGCCAAAATCGTTGTTGCCTGGCACCCAAACGAACGGTAACTGATATTTGTCTAGAAAATCGATGAATCTTTCAGCAAACCACACCGGCTCCCCCATGTTGACGATGTCACCAACAAAAATTAATAAAGAAATTTTATTTTCATTTAAAAAATCTCCTAGTTTGGAGAGCATTTTGTTGGATGTATGTAGATCGGAGAAGAGTAGAGCTTTGTTCATTAAATACTTTTTTTCACCCCCAAAAGCTCAAGTGAACCGTCTTTTAAGATTACTTCCTTGAAATCAAAGTTGTTAACCGCTGAAAGCTTTTTGTTTATTACATCGTCAACACTGCTGTTCAGACCGTCTTTAATAACTTTTGGCAGAGTAACAAAACTACCTTGCATTTGGTCTATCTCCACCACTAATTTTCCATCTCTAATGGCTGGTTTGAAGATCACTTTTACCGGTATGGAAAAGTAGCTATCGCGAGTTCTACCGGATAATATGATGCCTGTTGTTTTAATATTTAAGGAAGCCTTCTTGAGCGGAAAGTCTGCCTCATCAACCCCCATGTAGTAAGCAAGCTCCTGCTCGGAGAAAGTCATGATGACCTGTTCCCCAACACTTCTGCTTGCGAGTTCATCTTCGACTTTGCTAAAAAGACCGTCATTGTTACCAGCGATCTCTGCTTGGTTAAAATACTTAACACCAATATTTAGATTACGTTTCATGTAAAACAAACCGAAAATGATTAAAGCTAACAAAACTAACATGAAAACGTACAAAAAAGGTAAGGAGCAACCTTTTTTTCTGGTTTTTGCATCTAAATCATTATAAAAATCCTTAAGAGGACCTAATTCCTCCTCCGGTCTATCAAATCTAACTCTGGATTTTTTATCAGTTTGCTTCGACATTTATTTTTCTTTTAAGAGCCCAGGTAATTTCTTCACATTTGAACAGTTTAGCGCCAGCAAAGAAGATTACGATAGCGACAGCGACAGCTACAGCTGACTGCAACAGTACGCCGAAGAATGTATCCATATTAACTTTTTCAGCCATTAAGTAAAGGGTTGGCCGAACCGCAAGTGCCATGATGCCAGAGATAAAGATGACCTTAAGCATGGAGTAAATGACCTTAATGTCGAAAAGATTTTTTTCTTTTTTAAGTAGGAGCAGATAAAGGACAACAGCGTTAAATGTACTACCGATCGTAAATGAAAGCGCCAATCCGGCAACTCCCATGACTCGGGAGAGAGGATAGGCTAAGACGATGCTGATTATTACCGTAATGACAGACACATACATCGGCGTCCTAGTATTTTTCATGGCGTAGAAAGATCTAGCAAAAAGTGGCACCAAGCCTTGGGCCAAAAGCGAGATGCTAAAGAAGCCAAGCGCCAAGGCAGTAGTTTTAGTATCATCCCAACCGAACTGACCTGATCCTAAGATCAATCTAACAATCTGTGCTCTGATCATAATGAAGAGGACTGAGCTTGGAATCAAGAAGAAAGATATCGAACGGATAGTCCGTGATAAGTATTTGGCAAAAACATCAAACTTTTCCTCAGAGATTGCTGTGGTTAAGGTAGGGAAAACCGCAGTTGCGAAAGCATTACCAAAAACAACGATCGGCATAGTTTGAATGTTGTTGGCGAAATTGAAAGCAGAGATTGATCCTGCCGCCAAAGTCGAACCGATCGCAGTGTAAGCAATAAGTAATATTTGATTTACCCCAAGACCAACGGTTCGAGGAATCATAAGCTGTATGATTCTGCGTACTGCCTTATCGCGCCAATCGAAAATTGGCAGATACTGCCATCCAACCCGCGCTACCGAAGGTAGCTGAATTGCCATATGTAGGAAGGCGCCGACTACTACCAAGATTGTTACTCCCTTGATACCGTAATGTGGTGCAACAAAAATTGCTCCCAGAATTATAGCTAGGTTGTAAACAAGTGGGGCAAAAGCATACGAGACGAAGCGCTTAAATGAATTCAGAATCCCGGAGAATATATAGGAGAGGGTGAAAAATAGCGGAGTTATCATTAAGATTCTGGAGAGTTGAGTTGTTTGGGCCATCTTTTCAGGTGAGAAATCCGGAACCACCAAACGGGTTAGCCATGGCATAATAATAATTAGTACGACTGCAGCGAAAAGCATTACTGAAAATAAAATATTCAGAAAAGAGTTTGCGACCTTCCAACCCTCTTTTAGCTTATTTTTGGCGATAAAATCACAAAAGATCGGTACAAAAGCAGAGGAGATGCCACCCAAGATCAAGAAATTAAAAACCAGATCAGGGATTCTAAAGGCTGCAAAATAAATATCTAATTGGCTAGTAGTGATGTACCTGGCCAAAAAGTGATCACGAAGCAGACCCATAACGTTGCTAAGCGCCATAGTTATTAAAAGCAGGAGACTGGCCTGTCTAACCGAATTTTCACTGTGGAAAAATTTGGAAAATCTTTTTACCATTATTTCTCGTTGGAAACTTTCTTACTCTTATCGTTTGGAGGAAGCAGCCGCGCAAATTCCTCACCGGAGATAGTTTCCTCTTTAAGAAGCTTGGCTGATATTTTTGCAATCTCTGCTTTATGTTTTTGCACCAACTCATCGGCTTTTTTGCGACCAGCCCCAATGAAGGCAGAAACTTCGGCGTCGATTAACGATGCAATTTCTTCCGAGTAATTCCTATGCTCAGTCATCTCCTTGCCCAAGAACGGCATTTCATCTTTATGACCATAAGTTTGTGGACCGAGTTTATCACTCATACCGTATTCTACAACCATTTTTCTAGCCAGAAGAGTGGCGCGTTTCAAATCGTTCTGGGCGCCGGTAGTAATATTATTTTTACCGAAGAATTCTTCCTCAGCCACTCGGCCACCAAGAAGGGTAGCAATTTGATCCTCAAACTTTGCTTTTGTCTCCAAATGTCGATCTTCGCCGGGCAGATTCCAGGTGAAGCCCAAAGCCATACCACGAGATACGATAGAGATTTTATGCACCGGATCGGCGTTTGGCAGAAAGTGACTTACGACAGCATGGCCAGCTTCATGAATAGCGGTAATTTTCTTTTCCTCTTCCGAAAGCATTCTTGAGCGTCGCTCTGGTCCCATCATGACCTTTTCCAAAGACTCTTCCATATTCTTCTGATTAATAGTCTTCTTGTTCTCTCTGGCTGCTAAAATTGCTGCCTCGTTAGCAAGATTCTTTAGATCAGCACCCGAGAAACCCGGAGTTGTGGCTGCAATTTTATCTAAATTAACGTTAGAATCAACTGGTTTATTTTTTGTATGAACTTTCAAAATATCCTGGCGTTCTTTTCGATCTGGAAGGTCGATGATAACCTGTCTATCGAAACGTCCCGGTCTAAGAAGGGCAGGATCTAAAACGTCGGGACGATTAGTCGCCGCAATGACAATAACGTCTGCTTTAGTATCAAAACCATCCATTTCAACCAAGATTTGGTTTAAGGTTTGTTCACGCTCATCGTGAGAACCACCCAAACCGGAACCTCTCTGTCTACCGATCGCGTCAAGCTCGTCGACAAAGACTATAGCAGGCGCATTCTTTCTGGCCTTAAGAAATAGATCTCGAACCCTGGAAGCGCCCACACCAACAAACATCTCTACGAATTCGGAGGCTGAGATTGAGAAAAATGGTACACCAGCTTCTCCAGCGATCGCTTTTGCCAGCAAAGTTTTACCTGTTCCCGGAGGCCCAACCAACAGCACTCCTTTAGGAATTTCCGCACCCAAGTCTCTAAACTTTTTCGGTGTTTTTAGAAATTCGACAACCTCTCTGAGCTCCTGCTTAGGCTCAACTAAACCGGCGACATCTTTAAATGTTACTTTACTCCCAAGCGCTAGTTTAGCGGTAGATTTTCCAAAGCTCATAGCTTTGGAATTTGCACCCTGTGCTCCGCGCAACATAAACCAGAAGAAAAAGCCGATCAGAAGCATTGGCAAAAGAATTGAGAGAACAGCAGACCAGGTAGCGCTACTCGAAGTATCGTCAACCTTAATCGTAGTTTTGTCTGAGGTAATGCCATAATCTCCAAGTCCAACGTTACTTTCCTTAGTGGCCTTGACCTTGCCGTCATCCTTAACCGTCGCCGTAACCATGTCTCCCTTGACCTCAATGTCGCTAATTTTACCATCACGAACCATATTTGCGATCTCAGAAATGGTGGTGTCTTTGACAACTGGGTCCTTCTTAAAGTAATACGATGACAGTAAAAATAAACCAAAGATTATGACTATGATCCAAATAGCGCTTTTGTTAGTTTTTTTAGGACTCATTTATCTCCTTATATATAGTATGAAAAAATAACACTAATAAAAAACACATTCCTTGCAACTATCAACGTTTATCTGTCCCTAGGGGAACCCTTTGGGTCGTGAAGATCAGTGTAAGTGAATACATAAATCTTACCACCTTTAAGCGTAAGGCGCAAAGAGTGGGGGAGGACTAGGATCTTTCCCCCAGATCCCTTAGCAATTAAAAGTATACATTTATTTATCTGATCTTCAGTAACATCATTTGCGACCACAAGCTCTTCAAGAATCAGGCGAATAGATTCTCTTTGAAGGGAGGGGTGGTACCGCAAGAACTCTTCTCGATAAATAGAATACTCTCCCTTTTCAAATGAAAACTTGTTTTTTAGCTTCTGCGCTTCCGAGCAGATGAATCCATAGTCAGTAGCCAACGAACTTGCCTCTCTGGCCAGTGTTTCAATGATGTTGGGGTTGTATTTTTTTAATTCAGGAATGATTTCGAGGCGAATTTGGTTCCTGGTGTAAAGGGGGAGAAGGTTAGTTTTGTCTGTTCTATACTTGATATTTTTCGACTTTAGATACTCTAGAATCTCATCTCTGGAAAATGGGAGTAGGGGACGAATGAATTTTTTTCGTCGGGGGAGGATGGAGGAAAGTCCTTTTAATCCGCTGCCGCGAATAATTCTCATGAGCATTGTTTCGGCGGTGTCATTTGCGTTGTGGCCGAGAGCGAGGAGGTCTCCCCCACCGGATTTCAAAATTTTTTCAAAATAGGCGTAGCGCAGATTCCTGGCATCTAGTTCATTTTTTATGGCATTTTTACTGTCCCGTTCACCAACTTCTAACAGAACGCCGTACTTCTTTGTGAGCTGAATTACAAAATCTTTATCTTTTTCACTATCCACTCCCCTCACTTTATGATTAAAGTGGCATGCCCTAATTTCGATTTTTAATTTATCTTTTAAATCATAAAGAATATCAAACAGACAGACAGAATCTGGTCCGCCACTTAACGCAACATATAAAATGCTGTTTTCTGGTACAAGTCCCCTGTCTCGGATGAAGGCCAGGACTTTCCCATCTAATTTTGATTGACTAATTTTAGGCATAGCCACAAATGGATAACTAATATTTTTACTTTTTACTTATCATTTTTTACTTATTTAGTATCTAATACTAGCATAATTTGATCGTAAAATCCACTCTGCTCTTGTTATTCTGAACTTGTTTCAGTCTTCCGAAGGTGACCCCGTGGGGATCTCTTCTTTGATATTGGGACAGAGGGGCTGATTTGCGATGCCGCCCCTCTTGCCCCAAACCCCATCACCCCGCACGCTCAAAAACACGAACTTTCTTAACGCTTGAACCTTCTGGTATTTCAGTACCAGCTTTCAAGTCCCTACGGGACCCCTTTGGGGCTAAAAGTTCGTTTTTTGTTGAAGGAATTGGGCTCACTATAAAAGGTTCTACTTTGGGCAAAGAACTATTTTGATTATTACTATGCCAGACGTGGAATCATTGACATTCCCCTATTTTGAAGATATTATACGCCCAAGCTACTTCAGTAGCGAGCATCAATTCTCTAGGGGTAGGCTTACCCCGCAAGCGGGAGATTCCCGCGCAAGGAGAAACGCGATGAGCGAACTTCAGTTTGATCATGAGTTGCTTGTCAGCGCCGTTGCTAACGGCATCGAGAGCTGCAATCGCCGGCCCAAAGATGGGAACTCGCTCCTCAGCTGTAGAGGCAAGCCGATTGAGGAGCTTGTACTGACAGTCCGTGGCGAAAAGCTCTTCAATGTGCCGGAATTCCTGCAAGAACAAGCTTTGCTTCTCGGCCGCAAGATATGGGACGAGGAGATTCACCATGATTTGTATTTGCTCAATGCAGCAAGGGTCTACTCGGTCAGGATCGAGCCCATTACGTTCGGCGGTTCGGTCACTGACTGGAACGTGACTGGCTATCATCCTCTCGTTCTACAAGATCTGGATGATATGACGCTTTGGGAGATGGGACAAACCATCCAACAGCTTCACTCAGCGTACGCCGCTGTTCGAAAAGCGGAATGCGACGCCTCGACTGCCGCTGATCGCGACCTCGGCCACGAAATGGCGAAGGCAGTAACCCGCCGCTGACCAACATGGTCCGCGGCTTTTTTTATTATTTTCAGATCTAACTTTGTGTAGATAAGACATATCGTCGATCGACGATATGTCTTATCTGTTAAGCTTAACTAATACGCTGGTTTCGTAAATATTTATTAATATTGCTTTTTTGATACTAATTAGGTATAGTAATCAGGTAATGCGGGGTGGAGCAGCCCGGTAGCTCGCGTGGCTCATAACCACGAGGTCGTTGGTTCAAATCCAACCCCCGCGACCAAAAGTATCGAATTTGGATCATGATTCAGGAACGCTTTAGATTATTAGCTTGATTCTGATTCGGATTCACAATTCGATTTTTTTGTATGGCAGGGTAGCTCAGTTGGTTAGAGCACAGGACTCATAAGCCTGGGGTCGCGGGTTCGAATCCCGCCCCTGCTACCATGAAAAATAGCCCCGAAGGGCTATTTTTATTTTCAATCAATATAAACTTACTAAATTTTAGCTCTCAACTGCTTCGGAACGGGAATCTATCCAGTAGTAGATGATGAGGACGATCAATTCCATTGCCCAGAAATAGTGGCAAAAGATTGTAGGTTTATAAATAGTATCGAAATAAGCTTGGCCGAAATATAGTGCTACAGACAAGATAATTGGCCAAACCCACCAAGCGACTGACTTGCCAACTTTCTTAGTATATCTGTGATAAATTACCAAGGTAATAATTAAAATGGCTAAAGCGGCTATCCACCAGAAGCAAAGTTCAGTAGCAGCAGTTGTAGCTGCTCCTTTAGCTTCACCCTCTGTAGAAGCTCCAGCGACCGCGCCAGTAGATCCAGATGTAGCAGATGTTGAAATTGAATTGTCTGATTCATTTGGGGCTGTCGGATTATAGGTAATGGCAGTTCTAACTCTCTGTCCCAAAGATAAATTCGGTGAATTGGTATATTGACTAGGCTCAGCGGCGTCGGTTGACTGCGTCCCCATGTTGAAGTTAAAGTTCGCCACTTCCTGGCCTTGCAAATCATTGCCAGAAGATGCAGGAAAGATAGCCGCAATTTGAATATTTTTCGTTGCTCCCGGCGCAATTGCAGGAATTATCTCAAGCGTTCCATTTGGTAAAGACGCTAACTGTGATAATGTTCTGTTCCAAATAGCCGCTCCCCCATCTCGAGGTTCGATTTGTATAACTGTAGCCAAATTTCCAGAAACATTACTGGTCGAGATTGAAAATGAATGTGGTAAAGTACCGTTATTTGTTACAGACAAATCTTTAACTATAACACTACCTGGAGCAATGTTGGCCTCACTAAAAAGCTGAGTTCCGGCGTAAGTAATTGTTAGCGGACCAGCTACTAGATTAGCAGCATAAGTCTTGTAACTGACAAAGACCATGCCTAGCAACCCGATTGTTACCGAAGTCAGTGCAATAGCCAATCCAATTTTTCGAGTAAATGTTTTTTTCATGCTACACCCCCGGTGTTGGTACTGTCTGGTCTTGCCAGTCAGTTACCAAATTATTATCTGTGCTAATGAGTTCCATTGAATGACCTTCCGTCGGATAAACCGGTACAAATGTTCCAGCAGTCCAAATACCTGCGGTAACCGCTTTCGCCTCTCCGTCGAGTCCGGCTGATCCATATGCGACATAATCAACAATTGTAGTAGAATCTTTTGGCAAAGCTTTATATAACCCAATAGATCCGTCAGAATTCCCCATATTCTTACTGCCCGTATCGGCCCAGTATAAATCGGTTGCTGTGTTTACGCCAGCTGTGCGCACATGCAACACTACTTTTGCATCAGATGCCAAACTAAAAGCCGGAAAAGTGTAATCATAGGTTATTACCAATTCGTCAAAGTGCAAAACATACCCAGTCATGTTTAGTGCGAGACCGCCAGTGTTGTGAATTTCGATCCACTCTTTACTAGTGTCTGTCCCAACCGCATTGTAAAATACTTCAGAGATCGTCGCCTTTCCTGGATTCCATATACCTGTTGAAAAAGTATTTCCGGAAACTGAAACCGAATCGGAAAAGTAAGCACCGGTGAAAGTTACAGCAATAAAGAACATCGCTGCGACCATAAACCCTCTGTTGAACAACTTATTCATTTTTTCTCCTTTTTGGGAGTTTTACTTAACTTATTTTTGGCTCTCATCTCTTTAGCTTCCTTGGCAATCTTCTTGACTTCTTCGTAAATAATAACTGTTGCAGGGATCACAATAATTAGAATCAAGCCAGGCAAAGTTTTCAAATACTTCAGCAAATACCCTAGCAGTGCAATACCAAAACGATATTTTCCGACTATTTGATTTTCATTTACCTTTTGCGAGTCAGCAACGTTGTTAGCATCACCCTTGGTCGTATAGACTTTAACACCGTTATCTTCGTTTATTGATTGAACTCTATGAGTAGTTGTCTCTTTGCTAGAAGTTGTATTATCCTTTTTAAATGTAATGATATCGCCAACTTGATAATTGCTAGCCGGTTTTATGACCACTAAACTACCGACTCCGATCGCCGGTTCCATAGAACCAGAGGTAACTGCCAGGAGTTTATAATTGTCTTTAATTGGAAATAGAGAGATAACAACAAAAATCCCCACAATAACAAGCAATGCCAACAAAACATTTGCGATAGCTGATAATACTTTTTTAATTTGGGAACTAGTTTTTAAAGCCATGTCTGTCTCGGCAATTGCTTGCCGAGACAATATAGCTTCAAGTTAGAATTGTGAAGCGACTTGGTGCAATGTCCAAGTGAAAGTAGCTGTAACAGTCTTGCCCTGCATAGCATCTGGAGTAGCAGGATCAAGTTGAGAATTGAACCAAAGAGTAGCAGAAGTACTGTTAGCAATACCTGCGCTAATAAGTCCAGGAGTAATCCTGACCTTGCCTGCAGCAAAATCTGCTAAAGTAACTCTTCCATCCAAATCACGATCCATACCATTTCCTGGGCCAGCAAGCAAAGGTGCAACTGCGTTTGGACCAGTAATGTTTAGACCTGTTAAGCCATCAGTCACGCCATACTCTGAATCTCCAGCAGTCCAACCAGCAACGTCCATTCTCACTGAGCTAGCTCCTGCTTTAGCTGATCCAAATCTTGCTCCATCAGATCCATTTAAAACAATGTATGGGGCAAGAGCGACATCACCAGACAAAGTAACTTCTAGGTCCAAGTGATTAGCGTCTAATGTACCAACATTGGCGATTGTAAAGGTGTGCTCTGGAATAACATCCCCTGGAGCCAAATTAGGTTCACCAAAAACTGCTGTTTGGCCGGCCTGATCAGTACCATTTACATTCAATGTTAATGTCCCTGTAGTAAATGAATTACCACTATTTGATATTGAGCTTGAAAAATAAGCTCCTGTTGAGCCGACAGCGATTGCTGCGACTGCAACGATTGTTAAAAGACTTTTTGCTATTTTTAACATAAGTCTCCTTTCATTATAAAATTATTTACGGCCATGTTTCAGATATCGACCCTACCTATTGCTAGGCAAATTCATCTGAAAATGATTAATAAAAAAACTGGCCAAAAGAAAATACGCTGTTGTACTTCGCTTCTGACCAGTTTTGTTCTTTGTCC
>Ga0247841_10013004_pt1 | contig 10736 bp, 10 predicted proteins | sample LaCruzMarch2015__2_FD_192410 | JGI IMG/M metagenome (GOLD analysis project Ga0247841, IMG submission 192410) | Freshwater microbial communities from meromictic Lake La Cruz, Castile-La Mancha, Spain - LaCruzMarch2015_18m | ecosystem: Environmental > Aquatic > Freshwater > Lake | place: Spain...
TATACTGATCTCACTAAGGAATCTAAAGGGACAAACATGTCTCGATACAGGATCCTTATTGAAGAATTCCTTATCGAGAAGAATGTTAAGCTACATGATCTTGTAAGAGAAATGCTTATTGCTACAAAAGAACGCCTTGGTTCAAATAATGCTTATCTCAAAATTAGGTTTCCTTATTATCTGGTTACTACAGCACCTGCTAGTAAGCTGAAATCCTACATTGATCTTCGTGTTACATTTGAAGGTAAACTTACTGTAAAGTCGCCTGTTAAGTTTCAAGGAGAACTCGCAAAACAAGATGATAAAATGGAACTATTCTTAACTGTAAGGGTTCCATATACCTCACTTTGTCCTTGTAGTAAGAAGATATCAGAATATGGTGCACACAATCAAAGAAGTTTTGCAGATGTAACTGTAAAGCTCGATGAAAGCAAAGGTATAATGTGGATTGAAGATATTTATGAAGTAGTAAACAAGTGTGCTTCAGCTCCCATTATCAATGGCTTAAAGAGAGAAGATGAAGCTTATCAAACTGAATTAATGTACGAGCAACCTAAATTCGTTGAAGATATGGTTCGTGAAATTGGACAAGAACTTGATAAAGAATTAGACAAACGAATAACTGATTATACAGTAGTTGTAAACCACGAAGAGAGTATCCATACCCATGATGCAGTTGCTGTTATTTCTGCAGGGAGAAATCTAATATGAAAAAGGAAGATTTTGATGCAATTGCAGCAATGACTGCACTTGTTGGTACAGAATTAAATATGGTAGACCAAAGTTGTGCAGGGTCAGGTAGAACACAATTACCCGCTTTAAGATTAGATAAAGAAAAAATAATAACCCAACAACATATACCAATTGCGGTTCCTTCTGGTGTAATAAATCCTGCAATATTAGAGAAATTACCCCCGCCAGAAATGATGGAAAAGTTACCTCCACCTGTTTTTACAGATGCCCCTGCACCATCTCCTGTATTACCCCCACCTGTTGAAAATACTCCTCAAATGACATTTGAATTTACAAATTCTGTAAGACAAAAACAACCTGCGGAATTTAAAAGTCTTCAAGAACTTTCTGTATATCTAAAAGATCGCCTTGATAAAATAGAAAATGATATTACAATCTTATCTAGTATTATTACAGAGGTAAGAAAGAATACAACAAAGAAATATCAGAAACAAATTATGCCACCATGAAAATTAAAGAAATACAAGAAGCAATAACAGCTTCAAAAGAAAATAATAGCTCTGTACAAATAAATAAAGATGTTATATCTCTTAAAAATAAACTTATAACCCTTGAAACAAAGATTGAAGATATAGAAAGTGATATTAAAACTATAAAAAGATACTTAAACTACGAATCAAGATTAAGAAAGAAACAACCAGAAACTCAAACAATAGAAATAAAAAAACCAAGCAATGAAAATAAACCTGGACAAAAAACAATTTCTGCATAATTTGCTTATTCCGATTAGTAAAATATCTGAAGAATGCAGTATTAATTTCACATCAGATAGTATTTTTTCTTTAATTAATGATTTGAACAAAACAACAATTATTTTTGGAAAAATAAAAACATCAACTGGTATACCTGATCAAAAAGCGCTTAAAATAAACGTAAAAGATATAAAAAAACTTGTTAAGGTTATTGAGTGTATAGATACAGATAATTTTGAAATAGATGTAGATGATAATTGTAGTCAACTTAGTTATAAATCAAAAAGTATATCATTCAAAATGCATCTAGTAACTGATAGCGTTATTAGGAAAGTTACAACAAGTCTTGATAAGATTAGTAAAATTACTTTTGATAGTGAGTTTTCCTTAACACAAGATAAGCTTTCAGAGATTTTACGCGGTAGTATTTTTGCAACTGATTCTAATAAAATTTACTTTTTTACAAAAGATGGAAATGTTTTTGCAGAATTAACGGATAAAACTACAGACAATTTAGATAGTGTTACATTTTGTATTACAGATAAATTTACAGGGGGACAATTAATAGATCCTTTACCTTTTAGTTTAGAGTTTCTTAGGTTATTAACAACACAAAAGTCGGAGGAGATAAAGGTTAAAATAAATACAACGTATAAAATACTGTTGTTTGAGATTTCAAATGATCTTTATACTTTAAAGTATATACTGTCTGCTTATACAAAATAGGAGAAAAAATGAGCAATAAATTAGAAACACTCGGTTATTTCAAAAAGCGTCTTCGTGATTGTGGTTATTATGTTGATGAACTTTGGCGCAAATATGCCAAGACAGATCCAAGAGTGTGGTCTGTTGTAATAGATCCTGGTTGTGCAACTGTATTTTGTACTTGTTATCAAAATAGTACTGAACCAGAAGACAACTATTTTGAAATCTACGATGGTGGACAATTCATACCCGGTAGATTTAAGATTAAAACAAGTTCAATCGAAACATTTGTTGAATGGTTGAATAAATTCGGTGTTGTGAATAAGGCGCCTGTCCATATTCCATATGAAGGCGGAAAATAATAATAGGTACCTATAAATTAAATAAGAAAGCCCGTTAGTGCGGGCTTTTTTATTGAAAAAGAAGTAAATTGAATAAGTAATTATATATGATTGATACTACACAACCTCTTGAGCCGGGAAAAAATGCTGATAGTAATCTTGTACCTAAAAAGAAAACAAAAAAGATTGCACCGGAATTAGTTTCTTCAGCACTTAATCTTTCTTTTGATCGTTACCGCACCGCTGCTAATGAAGAAAGGGTAGAACTTAATCAAAACGTTGAAGGTCTTCAACACATAGTGTGTGAGTATTTAAATGATTTTACAATTATTGGTCATACTATTCTTGGTCAACGTGTAGTTGTACGCTATGCTAAGAATGCAAAAGATTATGATGCTCTCTCTGAATTAATGAAAAAGACAATGTTAAAATTGTTTTCAGAAGATATTCAAATCGATCAATCTTAACTTGGTATCCAAAATCCTGGACATTTCATATTACCCGCAGGAGCATGTTCATTAAGTGTTTGTGCTGATGTTCTTACCTCTGTACAAGTATCTTTAAGTGTCCAAGGTGGTGCATAAAAGTTATGAGTATGCAAAGGATGACCGCCCAACTCTGTTTGATGTAATTCTTTTGGTGCTGTCATATGAAGATAATTAAGTTCTCCTTCTATATGAGCACCACCGACAACTATTAAGTTATTACGGATACCAACGTTTCCATCAAGGTTAATACATTCATGTCCTTCTTTATGCGGTTTAAGATTAATGACATCCGCCCTAATCTCTACCCTCTTACCACCATCAATGAGTACTTCCCAATCTGAAGAAATGTTAATAGACTCACCTGTAAGATTTACTATAGATCCATACATATCTAAAGGCCCAGTCGTCTTAATATGTATCCCTTTGCTCCCAACGTTTAAACGATATTTATTGCATACGGTAAGGTCGTAATCTCCCCCTGGGACAGAATCAACGTCCACGTATTCTACAAGTGGTGCTTCATGCATTGCTTCGTATGTACCTGTTACACCGATATATACTTCACTATTACGAATCTTACCAATTGGGTCTATTCTATAACTTTCAAGATCATTAAAAACAGTTCCAATAACTTCAACTCTATTTCCAGTAATATTAACAATATCGTCACCACCATTTCCAAATTGTGCTTCAAGATCTAAATCAATAATTTTTTTCTGATTTTCTTTTATTTTATTGATTACATTTTGGTTATCTTTCAAAGTCCAAATACCCCATTGCGTAGAAGGGCTTTTACCAGTTCCTCCGCATGTTATACAAGGAAAATCAAATTTTGTACCAGCACCCTGACAAACAGGACATGCATCAAATTCTCCTTCTTGTGTTTGAAGAGAAGAAGTATAAGGAGCATTAACAGATGTACGCGAAAGTTCAAAAAGGCGTTTTACATCGTGTGTATCTCGAAGTATATCTAAAATTTGTTTTGTTATTTTACGGCGCTTGTTGAAATCACCAAGATTTGTAATCCTGTCACCGAAGATATTATTCTCTTGATAGTTAGCTATCCATACAGCTTGGTTCTTCTTTACAGTAAGGAATTGATCACCGAGTACCATTTTCTGGTCATTATTAGTAGCAAGAGTGGTTATTGTCGAATTATTGAATTCCAAAAAAGAACCAGAATAATGTGTAAACTTTAATACTTCTTCGTGATCAGTATCAACCCATTCAATAGTATGTTTGTTTGAATTCCATACATGTTTTGATCTAAATGTTTTTGTATTATGATCTAGTTCACCATCTTCTTCTGATGTAAGATTTTCATATGATTCTGGATAATCAGGAGATACAAAATCCTTTATGCTTTCTCCTGTCTTTTTATTAAGAGTGTATATACGTTTCCAATCTTCTTGACCGTGGGAGATAGCAAAAACTATAGGTAACTGAGAATCTCCATTTTCAAAGAAGATCCATACATGTGCACCAACATTAATCGGGCTAAAGAAGCCTCTTGCAAGATTTGAATAATCAGAAGGTTGATATGCTCCACTATTAGGATTAGTAAAACGACTTGTACCTACTCCTTTTTCTACTTTAGAGAAAGCATCTGTAATGCGATTTTCATTAACATAATTTTGCAAAGGTCTAAAACCTTCTGCCATTGTATTACCTTCCCAATAATTTGAATCAGATGTAGTACCCTTTTTGAGCATAGCATTATATCTACCAGAAGCACTTCCACCAAATATAGGTCCTGCCATTTCCGCCCAAGGTAAAGACTTCTTAAGATATGGTAAAATCTTATCAAGATCAGGATTCATATCTTTATCAAGGAAAGTAAACGATTTATCTTCCTTTACATCTTTATTCCAATCCTGGTAGACAGTTACAGAAACATGCGGTACAAAAACTTTAATACGACCGCGTTTTTCTGGGTCATTGTTTTGTATACATATTCCTAAATAAAAACCATTGTATGATTCTTTACCCATTATTCCTTCTCCGGTTTTAATACACTATTATCTACCACTGTCTTGTTTTCTGTTAAATTATTTCCGCCTATATCTGTTTTAACAGGTATATCAATACGATGAGGGAATGTTTCTTCAACACCCAAAGGAGAAGAAGATATAATAGCACCTTTTATAGATTCTGCCTTTGGTACTAATGGTTTCAAATGATTTACGAGAACATGTATAAGGACTCCACCTGTATCCAATCTAGTTATAGCATCATTTCTTGCTGCTGATTTGTCAGAAGGCATTATTCTATTTGTTTGATTATACCAGTCATTATTTAAACTAATTCCGTGAGCTAAATTAGCAGGAATAGGTCTTACTTGATACTCTTCTGCTCCTATTCCTTCTGCAGTAGTTTTAAGAGCTTCTCTCACAAGATTCCTGCACATTAAACTTGTTGTGGTATTACCTGCTCTTTGAATAAGATCAACTACTTCACTATTGAGCTTCTCTCTTACACTCTCTCTTAAGTAAGATACTGTCTTCCAAGGATCTGTAAACCATACTATCTCATTTGTAACAAACATTGGATCACTTGTCCACATCGTAATATCTATTGTACTATTATCTGCATAGTACATAATTGTATTGGTACCTATTACTTCTGAGTAAGGTGTTTTCCAATATGGAAGTGTTTCAAGAAAATTATCTGTTTCTGGGTGTAAACCAGTTAACAATTTAACCCAATTCTTAACATTACTAACACCTTTTGTTGGCAATGTACTATGGATAGAACTTATTACTTTCTTGATCTCTTCTATTGAACGAGTTTTACAATATGCGCCTAATAGCTTAACCATTTGTCTTATATCTTCATTTAAAGAAGAAGAAGTAAGAGTTTCAATATTATTAGGAAGAGGTTGACTACGAATAGTATCAATATAATCAGAATCATTTCCATTAAGATTAGTTGTTACAATTGGAATATCTTTTATAGATACATTGCCCATCTTTGAAACAGGTGTTTGCAATATTATTACATTTGGTTTTATACTCATGATTAATCCTTACTACCATTTATATTTACCAATGTATTCTTTCTAGCTTGAGCTGTAATTACTGCAGCAGCTGCTGCTTCTGTTAATTGTTGTGCTTGTTGTTTAAGAATACTTATTTCTTCTTCTAATTTAGTAATCGTAATTCCAAGTATTGCTTCTGTTGACTCTTTTGTATATTTAGTAGCAGTATTTACTTGAACTATTCTATCTTCTGTCCACTTTACAAACTTATCATATTCTTCTATTTGAAAATTCATTGCAGTAGAAGCTTGTGAAACTTCTCCCATATATTCTTCTATTTGAGCTATAGCATGTAAATCTGTTGCTACTTGTAAAGCTTTAGTTGCAGCTGCTAGTGCCATAGTTGCATTACGTAAATTAGTTACAGCTACTGACATTGTATATATGGAATGTGAATGATCAAATCCGGTTATCATAGAAGTATTCATATAACCACTATATCTTACAGAAGGGAGACCTGAATTACCATTATATGCTACATGCCATATATTATTTTCACCTTTAGCTATTCGAAATGCACCGGATGGTCTTTCACCTAGAGGAAATTGAAATAAAGCAGTACTTCTATCAGTAACTCTTATATTACCACCAAATACATAATTAACTCTTTCATATACTCCACCTGTATTCCACCAAAAATGTGATCCTTCGGAATCAATAGCAGCATTACCAACAGCCCAATTAGGCGCATCTACTACAGTACTTCTTAGATGTTCTAAGGTACTAAAATCTGTTATACTGTTTATATTAGTTCTTGATAAATGAATTGCTCCAACTGCAGTATAATCCCCACTTTCTCCAACCGTAAAAGCTCCATACCAAGCTATATTACTAACAGTATCTATGTTTATAGTTGGATTATTTAAATTACCCGCTGTAGGGTAATAAAGAGGATCTGTAATGTTAAGAATATTTGTAACCCATCCGCTACCTATATTATCATATATGTTAAAATTTTTCCCGTTAACATATACCACATGAGGATGGTTTAAATTATCACAAGCTATAGCTGGTTGAATTCCAATATTATTCATATCAAGAATAGATTTTCCACCAACACTAGTAACAACTGGCGGAGAACCATCCGTAACAGCTGCACTTATATACATTGATTGTGTATCATTATACGTAAAATGCAGGTTACCATCATTATCAGCTACTACAGTAGGAGAAGAGCCGGAATTATCAATAAGATTTAAACTTCCTAATGTACCATCAATTCCGATATATTGTACATATATTTTTCCGTTAAGATAAAAAGTTATCCAAGCACCTTCAGTCTTAGATGGTGTAAGCTGTGGGCTCCAATGATCATATTCAGGACCATCTGTATCTATTTCAATTAAATCTGTAATAGACCTTACTAATTTTGACCCATCCCATATATTAATAAGAATTTTATTTTGCTTATTATATACTGCTAAATAAGCAGCTGCTTGATTTGAATTATCTGTACTCAACCCTATAAGATTTTCCTCGCCCATACCGCTAGGGTATATATCAGGGTCAGCCCAACTAACTTGTGAAGGATCTGTAGTAGTTGGAAAAACAAGCGCTTCCATTTCATCACTTGCTTGTAAAACAGCATTACCGGCTTCTTTTTGTTTATTGCTAGAATTAGTAATATTTGTCATAGCAGTTATTCGTAACGATATGTAAGCAAGAAAGCTTGTTGTTACTTTTTCAAGATTCTCAGCACCTTGCTTCAAGGTCCAATTAAGCCAATCTATAGCAAAAGTTGAAGTTTTACTCAACTTACTTATCATATTGGTTTTAGTCTTAGTAACTTCTTCTATAGCTTTTTGAGGATTCTCAGAACCACCTATTGCTGGTTTTTCATCAGGGAAACATGTAGGTATACAAGTTAGAATTTTCTGTTTAGTGATATTTGTATAAACACTATTATCTACATAATATTGATCATATTGTGCAAACACACAACCAGATATATCATTAAGAATAGTAGTATCAGTTATTTCGTGCGCAAGGTTCGAAATTATATTTTGAGGAACTATATTCTGATCAAGATATAATTTTGTTCTTTCTAAGATTATGTCTTTGTTAACCATTACCAAACATCCTCATAATTTTTTAGTTTATCATACGCATGTACCTTTACAAGTACTAATTCTGTTACATATTTTTGTTGTTGAATTATATGTCTTACATTTACTACAAAATACTGTCCACATAATGCCCAATCATAATCAGTATCACTATTTTGAGAAATTCTATCTATACCTATAAACGTTCCTGATCTCCTACAAGTCATACCTTGTAATATTACAGTTAGACATTGATTTAAAAATATACCACTATAAAGTAATTTCCCTCTTCCCAAAACGCTTCTTTCTTCTCTATTTTTATTAATAGGTCCAGCACTATGAGATATATATTCTGGATGCGTGCTCTTATGTTCTTTCTTAGTAGAATTTAAAACAAAAACAGGATAATCTTTACCTAATAATTTTGTTACATAATTCTCTAAAAATTCTTCATTTTTAACCTTGCTTACTTCATTTAACTTAACATCTATATCAAATTGTTTTTTTAGATGCCAGTGAGAGTGTACAGGTTTTGTTGTAAATGCTTGTGAATTATCGATACCAGCAGTTTGATTAAATTTATAATTAAGTATTTTTCCAAATTCTTGAGTTTTAATATCTATAAGAGACGAAGAATCCTCCATATAAGGAGCTTTATAAGGACTTGGTACTGGATTCTTTTCACCCTTTTCTTCAAAAAAGAGATGTTCTATTTGCAATTTATTAGGTACCTCTTTTCCTGCTAAACCATATAATTTATAATAAGGAATATAATTTAGTTTTTTAGTAAATCTATTCCAACTTAAAACACAATTATCATCCTTCTTTTCACTAGTATTATATTGAAGCAAATCCTGTACACATTCCCAAACTGTCTTATCTGCTTTTGATACATAATTAATGCGACCGAGTCCTTTATCCCATTCATTTGGATCACAAGGAACTTCTGCTTCTGTTAAAATAGAATAAATAGCGTCACCAGTATACATAGATCTCTCTTCATCTGTAGCATGCTCTATTGGTTCAGATGGTAAAGGTGTATAAAGACGTGTTTTAGTTGTAGCTGTAGACCATTCTATATTTGATTCAAAAATTCGTTGAAAATTCTTATCCCAAAAATAAATCTTTTTCATCTTATCGGTCATATTAGAACTCGGTAAATCCTGTACATCAAAAATTACATATGTATTTTCAATATGCCATACATCAGGGGATAATCTACCAAGTCTAGAATCATCTGGTGGCCAAATTTTAATATACACTTCATCGCGTGCATCTGATCTTATATGATAATATATATCATTAAAAGATCTCTCCCATGCTTCTTCTTTACAATCTATGACTATAAAACCTCTTAAAGGCCAAGACAGAATATCATCTTCAATAACCAGTTGTTTAATTGCTCTATTATCAAGTGCATAAGGTTTTTGAGCATGATTAAAAAATTGAACTTTATAATTCCATGCCTGTTGTCCTACAATACGAGTATCTTCTGTAATTGAAGTAGTAGATATATCAGTACCTGATCCTGTATCTCCACCAATACTGTTTTCCATGCTAATAGAATTTTTATTTTCCGGTAAAAAACTTTCAATACCTTTTTGAAAAAGCTCAAGAGTATTTTTACCATTATTAGTTATAACATTTAGCTTTTCCGGGGTAATGTTAAGACTAGTTTGCTGAGAAAAATTACTATTACCTTCAGCATTTAATGGAGGGGTTACTATAGCAGGAAAGGGGGTAGTAGAAGCACGTCCTTCAGATGTTGTTTTAGTATCAGAAATAAAATCTTTAGTAACCATTTTACACCAAATTATTCAAAATTGAGCGAACTACTTTACCATTTAGAATTTTAATCTTTGTACCCGGAGTAGGTTTTAAAACAGGATTCATGATTTGATTAGTAGAACAAATAACCCACCAAAGCTTTATATTCTTATAAAACTTCCATGCTAAAAGAGGCCAAGTATCATTAGTTACGGTTACATATTCTGAATATACAGAAGAATCTAATTTAGTTGGAAAATTAACAACACGAAGTAAATTATAAAAGAAATAACCATTCTCATCCTCATAAACATTAAAAATATTTTCATAATTTTGAGGCGTTATTTCTATAGATACATTTGGTACATCATTATGTTTCATTTTATCCTTATTTTGGTTTAACGAGGTTTTTAGCAATATCCCATATTCCGCTACCTGTGCTCTTTATTGTATCAACAAACCCCTTATTAGGATCTTCTGGTCTCGATGTAAAAACTCGTGCTTTCATTCCATTAAAATTCATTCCTGCACCGGGACCTGTTTGTGAAAGCATTCTTTCAAATATATTTCTACTTTCATTTATAAGTTCAGTTATTTGTATTGTAACTCCCCAAGCATCGGGTACAATCATGCCTCCATCCGGTCTTGTTAATGTTCCTTTATTAGAAATAGTTAGAGCAGAAATTACACAAGCAGGAGAATATCTAACCCCTGGAATTTGTATTTCATAAAGACAAGGAGGCAACATACAAACAGCATTTACTTGTTCATGTAAGTTTTGACCTATTATTGCATTAAGAAAATTACGGTTTTTTGTAATATCTCTGGGATCAATTGTATTAATAAGATCAAAAGAAAAACTATATGTACCCTCATTAGAACCTGCCCAAGATTTTGGATATAAAATA
>Ga0247841_10013007_pt1 | contig 10734 bp, 10 predicted proteins | sample LaCruzMarch2015__2_FD_192410 | JGI IMG/M metagenome (GOLD analysis project Ga0247841, IMG submission 192410) | Freshwater microbial communities from meromictic Lake La Cruz, Castile-La Mancha, Spain - LaCruzMarch2015_18m | ecosystem: Environmental > Aquatic > Freshwater > Lake | place: Spain...
AGAGTTCGAATCCCTCCAGGCGCACCAGGCATGAATGGTGGGTGTAGCTCAGTTGGTTAGAGTGCCGGGTTGTGGCCCCGGAGGCCGAGGGTTCAAATCCCTTCACTCACCCCAGTATTGCATCCGGCCGCGACAGGAAACGGATGAAGCGCCCGTAGCTCAGCTGGATAGAGTCGCAGACTTCGAATCTGTTGGTCGTAGGTTCGAATCCTACCGGGCGCGCCAGATTTAGCGTATAGTACGTATAGATAGACATACCGACCCAATATGGGCCCTTAGCTCAGCTGGTAGAGCAACTGACTCTTAATCAGTAGGTTGTCGGTTCGATCCCGACAGGGCTCACCAAAGAAAAACAGGGGGTTACGGAGAAAAACCGTAGCCCCTTTTTCTTTGTCCGGTCATTTTTACCGCTATTTTACCGTTTTCAGACACAAAAAAAGCGGGATTATTTCAGCATGTGCCGGACATCGGTGGCAGATCCCAAGGGAAGGCTGCTTCTAACGAGGCTTCTCCTTAAACTTCATCTGGTCTCGAATTCCGCGGTAGACCGGTCCCCAGACGGGATGACCTGCCTCAGCCGCATCCAGCGCAAAATTGGGATCATCTTCAAAGGCCTTTCGGAATTCATCGTTGCAAATCGGGGTATTGTTCGAACCGCAGGCGATGAAAGCCAGATACTTATGGGCCTTGGCGCTGTCGATCTTCCGGGAAAGACCGGCGTTGATGGCATCCTGCAAATTCCTCACGGCGCTGTTGTATTCCCCATCTTCATAGCTCTTGATCCCGTTTACCAGCAACTGTTCACCCACATTCTGGGTCGGTTTTTGGGCAGGCAGATATTTTTCGACAAGCGATGAACAGCTGGCCAGAATCATAATTCCGACCAGAAGAAGGAGGATCTTATGGTGAAAAACAGTCATATCCCAACCTCCTGTCAAAGGAATTTATGTTTGATCTTAAACTGTTCTCCCGGTTTCAAGTTCACTGACTGCTTATAAGGGGGGAACGTCGCGTTCCGGATTTCTATCTCGTGCTTGCCCGGCGCCACCTGCAATCTGTTCAGAGGGGGTGACACACCCTTCTTATTGCCATCTACATAGACTTCCCCCCAGGGCGCGATGCCGAGCGAAATGGTAGCGGATGCGGCAGGATCCTCAGGGGTTGTTGCCATCGCGGTTATTTTCTGATCTTCAGAGGTCGGAGCGGGGATCTCTTCCTTTTTGGCTTCCGCGAGGGTCTCTATCTTCTTGGTTTTTGCGGAAGTCTCTGCCTTTTTGGCTACCGCAGGGGTCTCAACCCTCTTGGCTTTCGCAGAAGTCTCTGCCTTCTTCTTTACCTCCGGCATCGCAACGGATGTCGGTGACAGGACTGTTCCGGGATCTTTTGCCGGTGCTCCTCCTGTTCTCCATACGATAACCGGCACACTGATCAGGATAACGATCAGGGCGGCGGCAACGTAGAGCATCATCCGGTTGTTCCGGATCGCATTCCAGTTAAACCACTTCACGCTCCAGTTTCCAAACGCCTTTTTCCAGCCAAGCCACATCACGCTCCAGCTGCCCAACATCTTTTTCCAGGCAAGTTGCCAGGAAGACGGCTGGGAGGTCCGAAGCGGCTGACCCTCTTCCGCTGTCACGGTTTTGCCGCTTTGCCCGCTTGTATCAATCCCAGTGGCGGAGGTCGATACGTCACCGCCGGTGATTTCCTTACTCTGTTCTTCCTTTCGCTGCACGGGCGGGGCGGGAGGCGAAACTTTTTCCTTTTCCACAGGATACACCGAATAGACCTGATGTTCCCGCACATGTTTGTCGGCGTGCGAACCTTCATAATGAAAGAGCTTGGCATATTCCTGGGAAAGGCGGGAAATCACCTCGAAATAGGAGCGTGAAACAAGGATCTGTCCGGGCTTGGCGAAGCTCATCACGCGCTGGGCTGTATTGATGCCGTCGCCGATCATATTGCGCTGCCCGTTGATATCCTGGACCAGTTTGACCGGACCCAGGTTGATGCCGATACACGCGGAAAGACGGGGCTTAGACGAACTGTCCTCGCCGATGATGGCATCGCGGATACTCAGAGCCACAAAGAGGGCATCTTCAGGATCACCCAAAAAACTGATGGCGGCTCCGTCCCCCGTATCAAGGATGATGCGGTCGTTGACTGCCACATCCTTGATCGCCTCAGTCAGTATTGCATTGAACCGGCTTTTCAGATGGATCTGCTCATCCACCGGCTGCTGGGAGTATTCCACAATATCCAGAAAAACGACACTGCATATAAACGTTCTGTTCGTTGTGTGCCCCATAGGATCGCTCTCCGGGTATCATCTCAGCATAATGGGTTTCTTCTCCAGACCAAGCATACACCTTTTCATAAAATTATCTTCGATATGGATCGGCGCCGGTTCAATCCCCTGGAACCGGGTGTGGATGATGGGTAGGACATCTTGCGCATGGAGAAAAACATAGGGTTGCTCCTCCGCCGGTATATCCCGAATGTGTTGATAATACCTTTTTCTCTCCCCCCGGTCAAGGGTTCTCCACCCTTTTTTCGAGAGGCTCGTCCGCATCCGGTTTTTTGGAGATGAAATTCAGCTCCTCAGGCCCGATTTTTCAGGTTGGAACGCCAACAACGAACTGTCACCGGGATTGGCGACGCGCGGAAAAACGCCGGACAATCCGCCATACCATCAGAGATAGAACGATCAGGACGACGGCCGTGGCCGCAAGGACGCACCCGGTGATCCAGCCCGCCCCGCGGAGCAGGTTCACGGGGTTCCAGGAGGGCACGGCGACGCTGCGCCCATCCGGGTTGCGGTAGTTCTCCGGAAGATCGGGGATACCGTTCCCGTTCCGGTCGGGAAGGGACTTCAGGTACCGGGTCAGGGCGACCCACTCCTTCAACTCCTGGATCCCCGCGGCGCCGGCATCGACATCCACCCGCACGGCCTTCCAGTCGGTTACGGGCCTCCCCGCGGCGTCTTTGGGAGCCAATTTGATCAGGCCGTGCGACACCCGGCTGACGAAGTTGAGCATCCGGGCCATGTAGGCATTGACGCAGACGCGGTAGATCTTGTCGGACAGGAGGGGCCGGAAGGCGCCGTCTTCCTCCTGGACGGCGACGGAGACGACCCGATCGAAGGGGATCCGGTAGGGATTGAATGTGAACCGGACACCGGAAAACTGCAACTGGGCGTCGTGCTTGATGGGCGCGATCGAGGTCTGGACCTCGAGCATGCTTCGGATCTCCTTCCCGGTCATATAGACCGTGAGGAGGGGATACCCGGCGCGGCCATCCAGCCCCAGGCCGAGGGAGAGGACCTTGAAGATATCCGCCACGGCGATCCCTCCCGTCAGGAAGGTGTCCCGGATCTGGCCGTCGGCTGTCACGGCGATGTTCACGTATCGATAGTTTTTCCCCTCGGCCTGCCGGACGGCAAACCGGAAGGCGTCGGCGACCAGGTCCCCCAGCCCCGTTTCCATCAGGGTTGTCTGGCGATAGGCCGGGGAAGGCAGATCGAAGGCGGTCTCGGCGACTACCTGGTCATGGCGGTTCCCATACGAAAGCAGATACCGCTGATCGATGAGCCCTTTGAACGCCTTGACCTCCCGCGCGATTCGGGGATCCTCCGCAACCTCGGGAGACACCTTCTCCAGACGATAGGAGGCGACTCGGGCGCCCGCTTCCCGGGATAAATCGAGACCCAGGACGCCGAGATACGCCCCGAAACACCCAGCCGAAACGATGATCGTCTTCCCGATGATCAGGGGTTCGGGCAGGACGGTGTGGGTGTGGCCGCTGATAATGACGTCGATCCCAGGGACCTTCCCGGCCAGAATTTCATCCTCGGAGCGGGACTTCACCGGTTTCGTGCCGGCATGGGACAGACAGACTACAAGATCGACCTTTTCCCGGTTCCGGAGGCGGTCCACGACGGCCTTGCTTCGTTCCCCAATGTCGGCAAAAGTGACGGGCGCGGCGAAGGGGCTGTCCTCCGCGGCGTCGCGCCCCATGAGGCCGAACAGTCCGATCCGGATCCCGTTTCTCTCCAGGACGGCGTATTCCGTCACCGGGTACTCCGCAAAGGCGGCCTTGAGCGGGGCGTCCCGCGGATCGTCTTTAGTGAATACCACGTTGGACGCGACGAGCGCCGGCAGGCGGCCGCCCCGGGCACGGGCGGTCCGGAGCATGGCGGCGAGCCCCGCGGGATGGAATTCGTAGTCATGGTTTCCCAGCGTTGCGGCATCGTAGCCCATCCCCCCCATGAGGCGCAGTTCCAGGGCCTCTTCGCGGAACTCCGTGTGGAAGAGGGTTCCCATGGCGATATCCCCCGCATCGACGAGCAGGCTCCGTCTGGGGGCCTTCGCCCGCTCCTGCCCGATCAGGTTCGTAAGCCGTGCGTAGCCGCCCTGCGAGGCGTGGCCACCCCCCGGTTTCGGCACCCGGTCGGAAAGAAAATGGGAATGGAGGTCATGGGTAAACAGGATGGTCAGTTTCCCGCCCGTATCCGCCGGGACGACCGCGTCCCCGGAAAACGCCGGCAGCAGACAGAACAGAATGGCCAGGCCGATCAACGCACTGTATCTCCGCATCTCACTTCCCTCCCAAGTTTTGTTTGAGGATAACCAGAAAAGCGCGGCAAAGTCAAAGCGGAACATTGGATGCCCGTACCGGACTTTCTGTTGACATCGCCCACGGCCCCGCGTACATTCGCCTAAAACATCTAATCAGGAGAGCGACCCATGAAATACGTAAAGTATGTCGACGTCACCCGGGCGATGTTTCCGGATCAGCCCCCGTACCAGTGGACGGAGAATGTATCCGCGCCCTGGACGCCTATCGTAAAGCCTCTAACAGAGAGCAAGGTGGCGCTGATAAGCTCCGGCGGCGTCTATCGCAGGGACCAGCCCCCGTTCAAACCGGACAAGAACGACCTCACCTTCCGGGAGATCCCCGCGGACACGGACGTGCGCGAACTCCGGATCAGCCACGACTTCTACGACCACAGGGACGCCGAACAGGATGTCAACTGCGTCTTCCCCATCGAGCGGATGCGGGAGCTGGCGGCGGAGGGGTTCATCGGAGGTCTCGCGGAGGTCCACTTCACCTTCATGGGCCGCATCTTCCGCAAGACCGGGCTCCTTAGCGAGATGATCCCCGGCCTCATCGCGCGCCTGAAGGCGCTCGGAGTTGATCTGGCCTTTCTGGTGCCGGCCTGACCTCTCTGCCATCAATCCGTGGGATTGATCGCCAGGGCCATCGAAGAGGCGGGGATTCCGACCACCTCTCTTTCCTCCGCCTACGACCTCACCGCCCTCGTGAAGCCTCCCCGGAGCTTTTTCGTGAACTACCCCCTCGGGCACACGGCCGGCAAGCCTTTCGACTGTGAAAACCAAACCGCGATTCTCAAAAACGCCCTGGGCCGTGCCGGAGAGATCACAGAACCGGGCGCCATCGTAGAGCTTCCCTTGACCTGGGACGACCCGGCCTGGCAGGCTGGTGTCTGAGGTACAATTCTTGAGACCGTTTGTCATTGACAGGCGGCAATCCCTCCCCTATACTGCCGCCATCTTCGGGAGGTCTCTGAACATCCTGAGGAAGAAATTGAATTCACACAGGAGTATAAAAACACAGCCTATGGTGGATCTGCTGATCACCTTCATCGACCTCTTCCTCCATCTCGACCGGCATCTCGGCGAGATCCTGCAATATTTCGGGGTCTGGACCTACGTCCTGATCTTCCTCATCATTTTCTGCGAAACGGGGCTCGTGGTCACGCCGATCCTCCCGGGCGATTCGCTCCTCTTCGGCCTCGGGGCCTTCGCCGCCAACCCCTACCTCAAGGGGCCGCTGGAGGTGGAGTGGCTGTTCATCACGCTTTCCGTCGCGGCCATCGCCGGGGATACGGTAAATTACACCGCCGGCCACTACATCGGGCCGAAGATCTTCCAGAAGGAGGATGGCCGTTTTTTCAAGAAGGCGTATCTGGAGAGGACCCACCGGTTCTATGAGAAGCACGGCGGCAAAACGATCGTCATCGCCCGCTTCATGCCGATCATCCGGACCTTCGCTCCATTCGTCGCCGGGATCGGCCGGATGACCTATACGCGGTTCATCTCCTACAACGTCATCGGCGGCATCTCCTGGATCGCCCTGTTCATCTTCGGGGGGTATTACTTCGGGAATCTTCCCATGATCCGGAACAACTTCACGCTGGTGATCATCGCCATCGTCATCCTTTCCGTCCTGCCCGGGGTGATCGAATACCTCCGTCAGCGGCGCGAAACGACCTGACGAATAAACAAAGATCATTGATCGTTGATTTTATCAGGAGGAAACATGAAAACGATTCAAAAGGTCTTAAGCCTCCTTCTCATTTTTTACCTGTTGCTGACCCCGATGGCGGCCGCGGCTTCCAGCGACAAGAGCATCGTCAAGATCGGCAGCGATGTGACGATCGAGAAAGGGCAGAAGGTCCACAGCGTGGTCGCGATCGGCGGCCAGATCACGGTGAGCGGCGCCGTGGAGAAGAGTATCGTGGCCGTCGGCGGTTCGGTGGTTCTGACAAAAACGGCTGTCGTAAAGGGGAATGTCGTCTCCCTGGGCGGGGTCATCGTCATGGCCAGGGACGCGGAGGTCCGCGGCGACCTGACGGAGATCAACTCCAGCAACCTCTACGAGACCCTGACGACCGCCCTGAGCAGCGAGTGGGAAGGATGGTCCTGGATCTTCGCTGTCATCTCGCTCTCCATCTTCCTCGTCATCCTGGTTCTGGCTCTCCTGATCGCCGCCCTCCTGCCGAAGCCGGTCCGCATCGTCTCGGAGGCGATCCGTGAAAACACCTTCAAGGTCATCCTCTGCGGCATCCTGGGCCTCGTTCTGATCGCCCCGCTGGCCCTGCTCCTCACCATCTCGGTCGTGGGCATCGCCCTGATCCCGCTGGAGGTGATCTTCGTCGTCTGTTCGGTGCTATTCGGTTTTATCGCCGTCGGCCAGTTCATCGGCGCTAAGCTCCTCCGCCTCTTTAAACGGCCCGAGCCGGGGATCGTCCGGGAAACCTTCTGGGGGCTGGTCATCCTCTGGCTGATCGGCTGGATTCCCTACGTCGGCTGGATGGTCAAGGCGATCGCGATCGTCATCGGCCTGGGCGCCACCCTGGTCAGCCGTTTCGGAACCCATCGGGGATGGGCATGCATCCCCCCGGATTAAATGCGTGTATTATACAAGCTTCCGTCCTTGAGAGCGCTGCCACAAGCGCCCCGGGACGGCAAAGAAATTTCATCTGACAGACCGCACGGTACGGTCGAAGCGAACGGCGGCAGATCCGCATCACAACAACATTTAGGAGAGGACCGATATGGGCAAATTATTCGGTACCGACGGGGTTCGGGGGGTGGCGAACGAGCACCCAATGACGGCGGAAATGGCGATGAACATAGGGCGGGCCACGGCGCATCTCTTCAAGAAGAAGGGACACACTCCCAAAATCATCATCGGCAAGGACACCCGCCTCTCCGGATATATGCTGGAGAATGCGCTGGTCTCCGGGATCTGCTCCATGGGCGTCAACGCCATCATGGTCGGCGTGATCCCCACGCCGGGAATTGCCTTTCTTACCTCCAGCATGCGGGCAGACGCGGGCATCGTCATCTCCGCCTCCCACAACCCCTTCCAGGACAACGGCATCAAGATCTTCGGAAGCGAGGGTTTCAAGCTCCCCGATGAGACGGAAGCGGCCATCGAGGAGATGATCTTCGCCAACAACCTCCATACCCTCCACCCCTCTCCCACGGAGCTGGGAAAGGCCTATCGCATGGAGGACGCCCGGGGCCGCTACATCGTCTTCCTGAAACACACCTTCCCCAAAGAATACTCGCTGGAGGGGAACCGAATCGTCCTGGACTGCTCCCACGGCGCCACCTACCGGGCAGCCCCGGAGACCTTTGCCGAACTGGGCACCGAGGTCTCCACCCTTTTCGACGAACCGAACGGCAGGAACATCAACCTCCACTGCGGCTCCCAGCATCCGGACGCCCTCGCACAGGAGGTCCTGAAGAGCAAGGCGGACGTCGGGTTCGCATTCGATGGCGACGGGGACCGCCTGATCGCCGTGGACGAGACGGGAACGGTCCTGACCGGGGACCAGATAATGGCCATCTGCGCCAACGTGATGAAGAAGGAGGGCAGCCTCACCAATAACCTGGTCGTCCGGACGGTGATGAGCAACATCGGCTTGAGCGTCGCCTTGCAGTCCCTCCAGATCGACTCCATCATGACCAAGGTCGGCGACCGGTATGTCCTCGAGGAGATGCAGGCCCGCGGGGCTGCGATCGGCGGCGAGGACTCCGGCCACCTGATCTTCCTCCAGCATCACACGACCGGGGACGGAATCATCACCGCCCTCCAGGTCGCGGCGGCGATGAAGAAGGAGGGGAAACCGCTTTCCGAACTGGCGAAGATCATGAAGGTCTTCCCCCAGGCGCTGATCAACGTAACCGTCAAGTCGCGGCCGGAGATCGCCACGGTGCCCGAGATCACGGCGGCCATCCAGGAGGTGGAGCAGAAACTGGGAGACCAGGGCCGGGTTCTGGTCCGTTATTCGGGGACCCAGAACATGTGCCGGGTGATGGTGGAAGGTCCGTCGCAGGAGGAGACCGGCAGGTACTGCCGGCAGATTGCGGAGGTCGTGGAAAAGACTCTGAATTAATGAATGCAAACCCCCTGAAATGGAGGAGAGGAGATGGCTTTTACGGTTATCGTTACCCGGGATTTCGAACAGATGAGTGAAGTCGCTGCCGGGATCGTTACGGAAAGCATCGCCGCCGGCCTGAAACAGAAAGAGGGTTTTACCCTGGGTCTCGCCACGGGCAGCAGCCCGACGGGGCTCTACAAACACCTGGCCAGGGCGGCCAATGCCGGGGTTTTCGACCCCACGCGGATCCGAAGTTTCAATCTCGACGAATATGTCGGCCTCCCCGGGGAAAACGCCCAGCAGCGCGCCCTCCATCCGGAGAGTTACAGTTTCTTCATGATTCAGGAGTTTTTCGGCCTCCTGCAGAAAAAATTCCGGGAGGTGAACGTCCCCTGGGGAACGCTGATCGATCAGGATCGGCTCATCGCCGAGATGAAAAGCCATCCCAAAGACTGGCAGGCGGAAGGAACGGATAAGGGCAAGTCGATTGTCATCCGGCCGGACGCCCGGTCGGAGTACCTCCGCTGGATCCGCCGGGAGATCCTGGATGCCTATGGCGACAAGATCGAACGGGCGGGCGGAATCGACCTCCAGGTGGTCGGCGTCGGCGGCCGGGGCCACGTGGCGTTCCACGAATCGGGGATCCCCTTTGCAGACAGCCGGGTGCTCCTGGTTCGGCTCGACGACAACACCGTCGCCAATGCCGTCTCCGACGGCCACTTCGCGAGCCGTGAGGAGAGCCCCCGGTACGCCATCTCCATGGGCGTCGAACTGGTCTACCGGGCGAAAACCGTGCTTCTGCTCGCAAGCGGAAGCCGGAAGACCGACCCCGTCGCCGAATCCCTCCTCGGGGATCTTTCGCCCATGGTCCCCATCTCCTACGGAAGGGTCTTCGCGCAAAACGGCGGCCGGCTTCTCTACGTCATTGATCGCGCGGCGGGCAAAAAGATCCTCGCACAGGCGGACCGAATCCGGCCGATGGGGATCGAGATCGAGGACATCGGCGGTCCCGGTGATGTCCAGCGGGTTCTCGATCTGCCGTTCTTCCGCGATCCCGAAATCGCCCCACGGGGCTGACGCCGCGACAAAAAGGCGTCATCCGCTCCCGCATGAAGATCGCGAAAAGAAAAAGCACCGCCAGTTCCTTTGTTACTTATCAACGATTTTCAGTTGAGAAATGCAGTGAGTATTACCAGGTTAAAGGGGCGGACACAGAGAGGCAACTTAATGTTAGTTCTCTCCCCTACCTAATTCCACCATGTACGGGGATGATGGTCAGTCAGGCTGTGGTTATTGCTGGATAAACGATCAAGGCAGCGTATAGCTTTGATCGAAGAAATACTTAATTCGGGGCAGACATGAACAATCATTAATCTTAGTTTGGTTAAGGACCACAGGTGTAGACCCGCCCTGTTTGTGGAGGTACAGCGGATCGAGTGTATTGCAGCGACCTGTCTCCCCACACCCTAAAGTAATGGCCCCAAAAATGTCCTCACCTATAAGCCTGAGCGTCCCGCCGGGCGAACCCTCGAATGTAACGGGTGGCGAACAGCAGCGCCCATTCTGCACCACGGTTTTCACCAAGGTCCCATTCACGTAAACGTGCAAGAAGTCATCAACATTAAATTGTGTCCCGGGATTAGGCCCACCGGAAATGGTGTAGGTTGAGGTTTTAGGATTAACGCTGCTACCGCTACTGCTGCCTCCCCCCCCGCCGCCGCCACCGGCCGCCGCAGCTGCACCACCGACAGCCGCCGCTCCGCCGATTGCGATTCCCGCGATGGCAGCCGTTGATAAGCCCGTCGCTGCAGCCGCTGTTCCCACGGTGGCAGCTGCCGCTGCTCCGCCGGATGCTGCCGTTGCCGTAGTCGTTCCACCGCCTGCCGCAGCCGCACCACCCGTGCCGGCGCCTGCGCCACCCGCAGCGCCTGCTGCTCCAGTCTCCGTCGTCTGGGCTATAGCCGCCGCCGCTGCTATTGCTGCAATCGTGGAAATGGTGATGATACCCCCAATAATGACAGCCATCTGACCCGCTTCAAGCA
>Ga0247841_10013009_pt1 | contig 10734 bp, 11 predicted proteins | sample LaCruzMarch2015__2_FD_192410 | JGI IMG/M metagenome (GOLD analysis project Ga0247841, IMG submission 192410) | Freshwater microbial communities from meromictic Lake La Cruz, Castile-La Mancha, Spain - LaCruzMarch2015_18m | ecosystem: Environmental > Aquatic > Freshwater > Lake | place: Spain...
GTTCTCGCGCACCATGCAGACGCCGCGCTTGCCTTCGGCTATCGTGCACCTGTGGGAACATAGGCTACACCTGACGTTCTGGCCATCAGCTTTCCAAAGCAGTGCTTCCTTCATAGATAAATAATTAGATAGATAATTGGATAAACAGATAGATAAATTAATTAAAATTAATTAATTAGAAACAGAGTTAAGGAAAAGAAAGGAAACAGAATTAATGAAAAGAAAGAAAATAAAAAAAGGAAAAAAGCAGGCGGTTTGGCCGCCCGCGATGCGCTTAGAGCAGTGGATAGTCTGTGCATCCGCATTCTCCAGTCCTTTGGTTATATTCGCAATAACCGCCAGCGCAGTAACCCTCATAACACGCAGGGTATGCGCCCGGCACCACCTCGATGTCTGCACACGCTGACCTACAAGAGCAGGGATCGACAGCTACAACCATTGGATCTGCGACTAAATCACCGCCAGGCGGATTTGCGTTCGGGGCATAGTCGTAGTAATACACGCACACTTCGTCTCCCGGGCACCAGCCGTCCGAACAGGCGTTGAAGTCTGCGAGATTCTCACACCGGACCTCACATGAACAGTCATTGCCAGTCGGGAGGCAGTCTTTGGTCTCATCATCACAGAGGCCTGGCTTGCACTCGTTCTCGGTGTCACCGTTTATGTCATTGCAATCAGATTCTTCAAGCACGCATCCGCAGGTACCTCCTACAACATACTCGCAGTCGTAGTTGTCCGGGCATTCACCGCCGCACTCCGGGACCACTGAGTCCTCGCATGTTAGGTCCATGCACTGGCAGGTGCTCCAAGCAGTGCGGAGACACTGCTGGTTCTCAGGGCAATATCCGGTGCACTGCATGCTATAAGAGTCTTCACACGTGACTTCTATATCAGCACATCTACAATATGGGATTCCTGAGGTAGCTCCAGTGTAAGACTCACACTCTTGGCCGTTCGGGCAATTGCCTTCGCAAGCAGGCGCATTTGCAGCTGTGCAGTCAGTTTCAACAGGCTGGCACTCGCACCTTGCAGGTGAATACAGCGCGCCAGTGGTGGAAGTCGCTGGTACGTAAGCACACTCCTGGCTGTCTGGGCAATCTCCATTACACTTGTTTTCTAGTGAGTCCTCACAGCTCTGCCTAGTCGAACCACAATCACAAGTGCGAGTTTGCGTATTTGCCTGGCAAATGCCTGTAACGCCATCGGTGGTCCTGCATTCACCTTCGCAATTAGGATACTTACCGCAGTCCTCGCACGGCGGGCAGTCCTCAGTTTGTACACAATTACAGTCGGGGTCGTCGCAGTCTGTTTGGCCGTCATTATCGTTGTCCTCGCCGTCCGTACAGTCGTTCTCCCTGCAGTCGCACTCAGCGCCGTCGATGTTGCCTGAGCTTGGGTCACATTCATCGCCCCCGTTTATCTCAATGTAACCATCGCCATCGTTTATGGTAACGCTGCCCCCGCAATCTATCGGGCAAGAGACTATGCTCTCTTCGGGGAGCTCACAATCCCCGTTGCCGCAGCAGTCCTCAATGACATCTGCTATGCATGACCCTGCAGAACATGTGTGCACTGCGCAGAGCCCTGCCGGGCCAGAACATGATAGCATCGGCCCGCTAACAGACGCGTGGCTGCATGCGCCTGAAGCACTCAGTGTATCGGTTGTGCATGGGTTGTCGTCACCGCATCCTGTTGAAGATTTTGCCTTGCCGCCTAGGGGAAATATTCCCAAGGCCAATAAGAGAAGCAGCACAAGTATGAAGACAGTCAGCATCAAAAGAATAATCAAAAACAGCTTGTTGCCGCCCCCGGTATCGCTTTTATTAGTAGTGTCCATGTTGAGAGATAGTTAAGATAGTAATTGGGGGTGGAATAAAAATAAGTAAATAGTTTTGAGTTCCCAGTTTCTAGTTTTCTGCTGCGTTCTGAGATAAATTCCTTTTTACCAAAGGAAAGCTTTTTATGTGTGCACACATAGTATAAGCATGACAAACATAACCTTGACGGTTCCTGAAACACTCCATAGCAGGATGCAGAAATACAATGAGATAAAGTGGAGCATAGTCGTGAGGAATACTATAGAAAAGAAATTGGACGACTTAGAGTTTATGGACAAACTGGCTGCCAAGGTCAATCTCAAGCAGGAAGATGCTGACGAGATATCGAAGCTGATAAAGGCGGATGTAGCCAAAGAACTGGGACTACGATGAAAATAGTGCTGGATACGAACGTCTTGATGTCCGCCATAATAAGGGACTCGCTTACCCGTGAACTTATAACTAAGTCAGAGCACCGTCTTTATGTGCCTGATGAGGTCTTTGAGACGCTCTTGAAATACCGAACGCTTATACTCAAGAAAACGAATGCAAACCCGGACAATCTTGAATCCTTGATTGGCAGACTGTCTAATTATTTGGAAATCTTACCTCGGAAGAAATTTCAACCTCACATGAAGAAGGCGAAAGAAGCGATGAAAGGCATCGACTTGGAAGATGCAGTGTTCGTTGCATGCGCACTTAGCTTGCCGGATTCAGTAATCTGGAGCAATGACAAGCACTTAAAGAAGCAAGGACTCGTCAAGGTCTATAACACTGAGGAAATCGCGAGGATGCTTTAGCTGCTCTGGCAAGGCAGTTTCCTGTCCCAGTTTTGCAGCTCCCGCACAGAAGACTGAAGACTCTAGACAGTAGACTGATTTAGAGTGCGGTCACCGAACATGCGTTGTCGGGCTCGAATCCCGCTTGTTTTTAAGGAGCGGGGGCTTAATATTGACATGGACCGAGGAACGGTGATTGTGCTGGTAGTTATCTTAGCAATAGCCGTCGTAGCTTGGCAGATAATACAACCAAAAGCTGCTCCCGCCAGTCCGCAATCTGAAAATACAATCACAGGTACGCCAACTTCTAGCGGAAAACCTGTGATTTGCACAGAACAATATACTTACTATAACGAGAATATGAGAACTGTTTGGAGTTATAAGAAGCCCTCAAGTTTGAGGGTAGAAAGCAGTGGAACTTCGGCTCTCGGGGAGGAGAAAACCGTTATATTTTTGTATAACAGCGATGAGACTTATTTGTATATAGACTCGGATGGCTGGATATCGCTAGGTTCTACAGACTCAAATATATTCAGGGATTTAGATAAATCGTTGAACGAGCTCGAGACTTATCTGCGAAACTCACAGATTGAGAACAGCGGTAGTGCCGAGGGATACTCGGTCTCTTGTAGAAATGTGGACAGTATCCCAGACAGTGAATTCCAGGTACCTCCCGGAGAGAGCGTCTTGACTTATGCCCAAAGGATGCAGAACCTTGCTCAAGATGAAGCGGAATCCATTGCTTCACAAATAAACGACTTTGTGCAGGGTAGCCAAAACTCAACCGTGATGATGTTAAAATCAGCTTTAGAAGCCTTTAGCTCTGAGATACCTTATAGACTTCAGATAACTCCTTTGGAAGTCAGCGTTGATTTGCTGGAATATGACCGCTCGAATTTTGAGGCTTTTACAAGAGAGGGTCCCATGCCCACTGTAGAGAAGGGCATCACAGGTAACGCCCAACTTTCGCTTGAGGGATTCCAACTAAAGAGTGGCAGCTCAGTAACCTGCTCAGGGGATGAGTTCTATAACGGTGCTGTGATATACATCAGAAAGGAAACTTCGTATGAATATGACACGCTCCTTGATGGGCTTTACAAGGTCGTAACCCTCACCATAGACTCATCCGATAGCTGCGGGGACCTCTTGGTTCTTGGAAGCAGGTCTAGAGAAGAGATGTAAACCCCAAGTTCGAATCCCTCCTCGCACGAATTCCAAAAAACATGCTAGAGTCGCCACTAAAAAAGAAGGCTATGCGGTCGCAACAAAGCCGAAGGCTTTGTGCGCAGAAAGTCGAAGACTTTCTTGCGCCGGGATGTCGGGAAGATCATACGCCTAGTGCAACCTTCCTGACATAAGGCGAACGCACCGCGGCTAAGCTAGAAAAAGTAAGGTGCGGTCGCCGGGATGTCGGGAAGATAATAGGCCTAGCATAGCCTTCCTGACATAAGGCGAACGCATGAGCTAACGCTTAGGAATTGGAAATGCGGTCGCCGGGATTCGAACCCGGGCTACTGGCTTGGCAAGCCAATGTCATACCAGGCTAGACTACAACCGCAAAAGGCTTACTCCCGAAAATGAAACATAGTCTGAAGAAAGCGGTTAGTTAGAAATTAACGGTATAAAAACCTGTCAGTGCTGTGAAAAACCTGTCAGTGCCGCCGTATAATGGCTATGGCAACAATCAGTATTGCAAGGATTACTACTGCTATCACAACTATAACGACTATCTTCTCAGCCTCTTTGGGTACAACCGGCTTAGACAATGGCGAGGGCTGTCCCGTACCGCCCTGATCAGGCACATCCAGCTCATTGATGCTCATGGTCGAAGAGTCTGACGTCCCGCCTTCAAATTCTATGCGAGAAGAAAGCGTGGTTCCTTCGGTTATCGAAAGCTGTAAAAACCCTAGTTCCTTTTCCTCACCCGGCTGTAGTGACACTGTCTTGTTTACGCAATTGGATGCATTGTTAATGCAAAGGAACACCTTAGCGCCACTGACGTCTCCAGTTCCGTCATTCTTAGCGATTACAAAAATGTCACTGCCATTTACCGCCGTAAGGTCGGTTATCCCCGCACTTATTAACAGCGGGACACTTTCGCGCGGGTCCACAGTCAGGACTCCCTCGTATTCACCACTCGGGAAGCATTTTACTGAAAGCGGCATCTTATGTAGCCATGCTTTATCAAGATTTAGCGGGGCGGCTATAGTCCAAGATAATAAAGCTGACTCATCTGCATGCAGTATCACAGACTGCTCTTTGACACTACGGTAGATCATCTCAGCAGGCATGCCAAGCGAACACACAATGGCCATTGGGGAGTTAGCTAAATTCCTTGCGCTTACGTTGACCTGCAGGGATTCACCCCCGATTATTTCCTCCTTGAATATACCATTAAGGGCTACTAGTGTGCCTTCAGACGGCTCAAAATCAGTGACAATCATCTCATCCGGGCCGAAAGAAGCTTCGATCTTGACGCCCTCCCACTTCAAGCGGTTCTGTACATCGGCATCGCCTTTAACGCGAGCGAGAAGCACGTGGCTGGAGTCGATAAAGCCTACCTCGTTGTATGTCGGATCCACCGGCAGCCATGCTCCGGCTGCATATACCTCTGCCCAAGCGTGGAAATTCCACTTCTCCCCGCTGTAAACGATGCCTTCCACATATCTTGCGGGGATCCCGACACTCCTGGCCATAGACAAGAAAAGGTTTGTGAACTCATCGCACACGCCTATGCGGTTCTCAAAGACCCATTCTGCAGAGTAAGAGCCATCCCAGCAAGAAAGGTCATAAGTTATTCGCGAGGACACCCATTGCGAAAGCCTCCGGGCAGCATCCAATGTGCTGGTGGCATTCGCAGTCAGCGACTCTGCCTTCGCTTTTATGAAGCCAGTCCAGCGAGTGAGGTTGTCAGGCACTAAGTAATCGGAAACTGCCTCGGGTATGCTATCGCCTAAAGCGCCCTCTCCAGATATTGCATATTTCAGCTGGTTGATGTCCACGTTCCAGACTAGGCCGTAATGGAGAGTAGTGATATCGGGCTTTGTCCACCTAAACTTGACATAACGGTTTCCAAAGGTATCAGTCTGCATAGAATAGGTGGCAGGCGAGATATTAACCAGCTCGATTGACTGATAGGGAGTATCTTGAGGAGCAATATAAAAGGAAGCCTCCAGCCAGTTGAGCTTGCGGTCAGCGCCGAGCTGCGCGATGTTAATATCGCCTGAGAATGTCACAGTAGCGGCCATGCTACCTATAAACCAGGGAGAATCGACTGCGACAGATGGTGGCAACAAGGCCAACGCTGCAAGGACAATCATAAATCGGGTTATAAATAATTTTGTTTGCATCACGGAGATTACGCATAGCTGAATAAAAAATGGAAACGCGGGCCAGATTGAACTGCAATTTTTCCAATCCAAACGGATTTTTTTCCCCATAAACTGAATTCATCCGATGAATGAGAAGCTGGCCTCGTATCACAAGGAGCTCCTTGGCGACGAATTCGCGCTGTTTGAGGAATGGATGAAGAAGCCGCTGAGAAAAGCGGTTAGGGTCAATCCTGTCAGGGCAAGCGTCGAAGAGTTTAGAGGAGAATTGGATAAGATGGGTGCAAAACAGATACCCTGGTGCCCTGAAGGGTTCTGGGTGGATGACAAGCCGTGGGGCGCCACCATACCTTATCTACTAGGATACTATTATATACAAGAAGCGGCTTCCATGCTACCGCCTGAAGCCCTTTCGCCGGGAAAAGAGGACAACGTCCTTGACATCGCCGCAGCACCCGGCTCGAAGTCAAGCCAGCTTGCGCCAAGGTGCAAAACCCTTGTCGCCAACGAGCCGAACCCGGACAGGAGGAAAGTCCTCTTCGCGAACATCAACCGCTGCGGGATAATGAACTGCATAATAACCGGCTACGACGGCACGCGTTTTCCCCGAGCACAGTTTGATAAGATATTAGTTGACGCCCCTTGCTCTAACATAGGCACTGCAAGGAAGGACCCATCGGTGCTCAATGAGTGGACGCCGAGGATGGCTGAGGGGATGGTAGGCCTCCAGAAGAAACTGCTGAGGACTGCTTTCAGCCTCCTCAAACCAAAGGGTACTCTTGTCTATTCAACCTGCACGTCATCTGTCGAAGAGAACGAGAATGTTGTGCTCGACTTGATGAAGGACGGCTCGGCGAAGCTGGAGAAAATCGATCTAAAGATAAAATCTAGGCCAGGGCGTTTGGATGGCACAAAGAACTGCATGAGGGTTTACCCCTGGGACAATGACACCGAGTTCTTCTTTGTGGCAAAAATCGCGAAGAAGTAGGTTGAGAAAATATTTATAACCAAAGAGAAATATTTATAACCAACGAGATATGGAAAGCAGGATAAGAGAGGAACTTGATAATAAATGGGGCATCAAGCTGCCGAAGGGCAGGTTCAGCATGGAGGGGAAGTACGTCTTTTTCTACACTGGCGATGACCTGCTGCTTTCAGGCACGCGCGGGCTGCACATAGGCTCGATGGAGTCAGACGGCCTCAGGCCTACTATTGATGCCTGCCAGCTGGCAACAAAGGGTTTTGTCGATGTTGATGAGAAGGAAGCCAAAACCTGGATGTGCGGGCTCGACCTGCGGAAAAAAGCGAGCGGGGACTATGTCCTAATAAAATTTGGTCCATATGTATTAGGCCCGGGCAAACCGCGGGGGGATTGGATACTCAATAACCTCCCTAAGAACAGGCGGCTCCCGCTCCATAGCATGGGCTGACCCTTTGATAGGCTAAGGGATTAGTATCATCTGATAAGCCAAGTGTTAGTATTATTGGATAAGTGTTAGTATCATCCGATAAGCCGGATAATCACGCCAGCAAGCGGCTTCGGGAAGAAGTATGTGGACTTATGCGGCATGATATCGCCCTCGTCAACGACCTTTGACACGTCATCGACGCTGGGGCGCCTCATTAGGAATGCGACATCGTGAGTCTCCTCTTCTATTAACCGCTTGACCTCGTCTGGATGTTTGGAGTAGGAAACCTGGTGCAGCTCTGCCCCCATTATCCTTTTTATCACAAATTCTTGGAGGACAGAAACGTCTAGCTTGTGTTTGTGTTTGATGCCAACCAGCTTGGCTATTATCGACTTATCCTTTAATTCAAGAAGGAATGACTTGTCCCTGGTGTGCATGCCGAAGGTATGCTCATCGGCCTCGACCAACACGCTCTCGAGCTCGTATACGTCCTTCATCTCCTGTATGTTGAAATAAACAGAGGCTTTCTTAAGGAAGGCCGTAAGGTCAAATTCGGGTATGGTCACTAGCCGGTGCGTGGGTAAGATCATTAGGGCAGGGTCATCCATCCCCACTAAATAGATCATTGTGTATTTCGCATCTTCGCTGGCATCCCTTTCAGCCAGCATCGAAGCTGCCGTGTACCTATGGTGGCCATCAGCGACTATTATCTTCTTTTCTTTGAACATCGCCGCTATCGCGCTGTTGTCATAAACCGGCCAAATGCGGTGTACGCTGCCATTCGAGTCTTTGAAATCAAACAACGGGCTCTGGTCGCGGGAGCACCACAGGGCCTCCCTGACTTCAGAATTTGAGTCCTTGAAAAGCCCGAATACAGGGCTCAGGTCCGCCCTTGTTTTAGAGATCATCTCGTAGCGCTCGTCAACGCGGTCCTGAAAGACCATTTCATGCGGGAATATGCCATTGCCGAACTTCTCTACCTTGATTAATGCAAGGAAACCGAACCTTCGCAAAGTTGTCCCGCCATAAGTGAACTCTTGCTCATAGATATAATATGCTGGCTTCTCGGCACGGACTATGACTTTGTCGTCGATTAAAGCATTGAGAGCGTCTTTAGCCTCTTGCGGGGACCCGCTCTTCGGGAGTATGAGCTTTACGACATTATAGGGCGACTTGGAATAGAGCTCATCCTGTTCCCACTTGGATATGACATCATGCGGCGGTGCTACTACTAATTTCATATCTTTTACAGTCTTTTCATCAAAGTGCCAGCCAATAAACGGCTTGATCTCGACCATGGCGAAAGTAAGAAGTTAGGTGTTAAAAAGCTAACGAGTTAGGTGTTAAGTTAGGTGTTAAAAAGCTAACGGGGATTATCTGGTGATTACTTAGTCCTCTGGCGGACTACTTCAAACATCAGGACTGCAGCGGAGACTGCAGCGTTAAGGGAATTTAGCTTCCCACCCATGGGTATGGAAACCAAGATGTCACAAGCATCTGCAGTCGATTTTTTTATCCCTTCGCCCTCGCTGCCTATGACTATTGCGACCGGCTCGCGCATCGGTATGTTGTAGTACTTTGCCTTCGCCTGGGTGTCCGTGCCAACTACTTTGATGCCCTTTTTCCTAAGTTCTTCGATAACATGGGAAATCTTTTCAGAGACTGCTACTGTCATGTGCTCAGTGGCACCTGCAGCCACACGGACTACGGCTGGGGTTATCCCCACCGCACCATGCTCGGCTATCACAACCCCGTGTACGCCAGCACAATCCGCCGAACGTATCATAGACCCCAGATTTTGAGGGTCTTGTATCCCGTCCAAGACCAATATGAAGGGGTTTTCCTTGCGGGACTCAGCCTTCTTGAGTATCTCATCCAATGAAGCGTACTTTGCCTGTGATACCACTGCTACTACCCCTTGATGGGCATCCGAGCCGCAGAGCTGCTTGAGCGAGAGGTCGTTGCGAAAAGCAAAGGGCACATGCGCAGAGGTCAGCCCGCTTATCATGCCGCTGAACGCGCCCTTAGGAACTGAATTGGAAAAGAAGACCTTCTTTATGCGGCGGTTGCCACACAGAGCCTCTGAGACCACATTCCTTCCGTAAATAACATTCTTTTCGTTCATGATGGCTCACCGTCTTTGAAACGCCTTGTCAAAACCGACTGCGTTATGATTTGCACTGATATGCATAATAATCAAATGGGCAGTAACCGACAATCCCACAGACTTGTATTCCCATAAAGTTAGACTATGCAAATCCCATAAAGCTGGGCTATGCGGATTTCTCCATAAGGCCATCCTGATTTTTATTTTGATAATCATTTACATAAGCATGCGCTATATTAACAAACGGACCACACCGCCAGGCGTTGTTGCCAGGGCTCCGCCCAGGGTTAGTGGAAACAACCTATTCGCGGCGATGTCTGTAAATTACTGGAATGACCCAGATGTGAAGGCCACTGCTGAATTCATTAAGAATATGAAGCCTTCCAGCTTGAAGCGAAGGAGGAAACTGCCGTTCGGCCCGGAGGTGATAGTGTACGGCATAGTCATATTCATAATGCTCAACATACTTTTCCTTAATTTCAACACCAAGCCAAAGGTCGAGGTGAAAAGGACTATAACCGAAACGCCGCTCATTCGTAGCGATGTTGAGATAACAACAGGTATAGGTGAAAGGGCAGACAGTGTCTCCCCAACGGAGTGGTTTGATATGAGCCTTGCCACGCCCTGCGACGGCATAGAAAGGTTCTATACAAACAGCACGTTCATGGCTGACTGGACAAACATGCTGGAAGAGTATGAAGGGATATACTCAAGTATAGAAAACGAGCAGATCGTTATCAAAACCCCCTCGGAGATGTCCGCAAACACTACGTCATATGACTGCGAGGATATAGCACATGCCACGCGATGCCTTGCAATGCTTTATGGCATCGAGTGCAGTTTCTGGGAGAGCGATAATATCGGCGAGGTAGTGCCAAGGACAGGTGGGCACGTCGGCGTGTGCTGCAATGCTGACGGGTGGAAATGCATCTAAGTAAGATTATGATGACTAGAGAAACTATAGTGGCAGTGGTTTTGGTAGGGCTATTTCTTGCTATTTGCTTTCTTGCCATTGCATTATTAAAAGACCTCAATATCCAATGGCCTGTCAGCTATCGGGCATACAGCCCCGTGGCGATAGAATCCGAGTATGTGGTTCCTGATGAAGTGATCGTAGATGAGGTGATTCCGATAGTAGAGCTTGAAGTTGAGCCTGAGAAGCTCCCAACTAATGAAGACGATTCTTTTAACCTGTGGGTAGATGTTGTTGATAGTGATGTCAACAACCACCGGTCTCCGTTCGCTTCGCTCACTCAGACCGGTGGCATGGTAGCATAGCTCAATAACGCCTGC
>Ga0247841_10013010_pt1 | contig 10733 bp, 16 predicted proteins | sample LaCruzMarch2015__2_FD_192410 | JGI IMG/M metagenome (GOLD analysis project Ga0247841, IMG submission 192410) | Freshwater microbial communities from meromictic Lake La Cruz, Castile-La Mancha, Spain - LaCruzMarch2015_18m | ecosystem: Environmental > Aquatic > Freshwater > Lake | place: Spain...
AAAGAAAATAAAGTAATTATTGGATTTAATCTAAATTTATTTAGAGAAAAACCATATTCTTCAATTAAACAAGCTAGATTTATTATTTCTTTACTTATAAAAAACAAGCTAGATATGAAATTTTGTTCGTGTGCAAGAAGAATAAATGATTTAATAGATCCTATTATCATACAATCTTTGTTATTAAATTTCGAACTTGAAAAAGAAGGAACTAAAAGAATGCTTATGAACGGAAGGGATTAGAAATATGAAACTACAAAAGAAAAAACTAAGTGTTATTCCCCCTACTTTAAGAGATAAAAAAAGATATGTTTCATTTATTGTTTCAAAGATGCAACCTGATATTCAAAATGAACAAGATGTTTTTAGAATCATTGTTAAAAATTTTGAGAAGATTCATGGTTTATTTAAATCAATTTCTGCAAATCTTACAATCATTTCACTAAATAAGCAAGAAAAAGAAATACTTGTAAGAGTTAATAAAGATAACTTAGATGATTTATTAACAAGCTTGTTTTTCCTTAAAGATCAATTTGGGTTAATTAAGGTAAAAACTATAAGTCAGACAATAAAAAAGAGTAAAAAAGTACTCATTTCTAAGAATTAATCTAATTATTCTCTGAGTAGCACAAAAATCTATTTAGGTAAGCTTTTTAATGATTATCTCCCATATATATATTATATAAAGACTATTTTGGTTATTTTAACTAATTTAATAAATTTAAGGAAAAAAGGTGAATTAATTTGTTTCCAGTTTCTCAAAATAATAATATGGCTCAAGCATATGATAGGTCAATTACAGTTTTTAGTCCAGAGGGACATTTATATCAGGTTGACTATGCTTCTAAAATAATTGAAAAGGGGTCTCCAGCAGTTGCAATTACATATAAAGATGGAATTATTATTGTTGCAGACAAGAAAATATTTTCTTCTTTAATTATTCCTGAATCTGTTGAAAAGGTATTTAAGATTGATCAGCATGTTTGGATTGCTTGCTCAGGGTTAATTGGAGATGGAAGACGTCTTGTAGATTTTGCAAGACAGATTGCACAAGAAAATAAAACATATTATGATGATCCTATAGAAATTGAAACACTTGTTAAAAAGGTGGCTTCAATTGTTCAATATTATACACAATATGGTGGAGCAAGACCTTTTGGAGTTTCAATAATTACAGCTGGAATTGATACTCTTGGTAAGCATATTTATGAAACAGAACCAAGTGGAGCAACAACAGCATACAAGGCAGTTGCTATTGGTCAAAATAGACCTAAGTTGTTAGCACACCTTGAAAAAAATTATAAACCAAACATGTCTTTTGATGATGCATTGAAGCTTGCAATTAAAACAATTACATTAAATCTAGAACCAAAGCAAAAGCTTGAAGCAGACAATATAGAAGTTATAAACATTACAGAAGATGAAAGAAAAGCAATAGTTCCACAAGAAAAATATTCAAAATTAATATAAATAAAATGTAATATAAAATTATTAGTTTTACTTATCCATACAAAATAAATGATTTAAAAATTCAATAAGTAAGGAGATGACAAAAAATGGCATTAGGACCAAAACCAGCGACAAGACCTAAAAATAGATTAAATGCAAATCCAAATTTTGTAATTACGAAAGAATTAGTGAAATCAAGTGTAAAACATATATTAAAAGGAAAGGATATAAAAAATAAAACTCCAAAAGAAATTGAACGTTTAAATTTAATTTCAGAAAAGTCAGCACATGCAAAAACAATTTTAAGAGATTTAATTTTAAGCGATTATCTTACACAAAGATTAAAAAAAGCAGATCCAAAATACAAAGCAAAAGTATATGATGAAGTAAATAAATTACATCTTATTAAAGATAAATATTTAACAAAAGGTAAACAAAAGGAATTTGATGATGTTATTAAAGAAATATTTAGAGAACTTAGAGGATTTGAATTAGGAACTACAAAACATGGTAAATTAAATAGAAAAAATCCAATTCCTGATGAAAAAATATATGAATTCTTAAGAGAAAGAAGAATTATATTAGAACATAGAAATTAGATATAAAAAAATTAAAAGGTGATGATTATGTTTTATAAAGGAGAAAAGAATAATGGAAATCTTGAAAACACAGTTGTTGCTAAATTAAAAAAGAACGGACATGATTTTGAGATTTTAGTTTATCCTTTTATTGCATGGGATTATAGACATAGTCATCCAGGAATAACAATTGAACAAGTAATTGCATATGATGAAATATATTCGGATGTTGCAAAAGCAAATCTTGCATCAAAGGAATTATTACTTGAATGTTTTAATACTGATGATATTAGAATAATTTCTGATAAAATCATTAAAGATGGAGAAGTACAATTAACAACAACCCAAAAGCAATTGTTAACAGAAAAAAGAGAGAAGGAAATTATTGATTATATTGCAAAGAATGCACATGATCCTAGAGCTAAGACTCCAATTCCCCCACAAAGATTAGTTAATGCTTTTGAAGAATTAAAAATAAAAATAAATTTAAACACACCAAAAGAAAAGGAAATACAAGACATACTTGATAAATTAAAAAGAATAATGCCAATTTCTATGGATAAAATAATTATTGAAGTTGAGGTTCCTGCTCTATACACTGGAAAAGCGTCAGCAGTTATTTTCAAGTATGAAGTTGCTGAGCAAACTTGGCTTGGATCTGGAGATTTATTTTGTAAAATTAAAATCCCAGCAGGAACAAAACAACAATTAGTGTCTGACTTAAATAACGTAACTCATGGTAACATTGTTATTCGAGTTGAAGGCGCTCAATAAATACTAAAAAATATAAGAAGGTTATAATTTATGGATAAAAAAATAGTAATACCTGGTGATTTACTAACTCTTGAAAAAAAGAAGTTAGGACAAAACACATACATTGAAAATGAAAAAATATATAGTTCAGTTATTGGACTTGTTACCGAAAACCCTGAATATATTTCAGTAATTGCAATGAATGGACCATATCTACCAATTGTTGGAGATGGCATTTTAGGAATTGTAAAATCAGAAATTGTAAATGGATATTTTCTTGATTATAATTCACCTGGAGAAATATATTTGCCAAAATCAAATTTATCAAAGGAATTAAGAATTGGTTCTGTTATTTTTGCAAGAATTAGAAACATAACTGAATCTGATTCAATTGAACTTGAAAATGTAAATGTACTTCCACAAGGATGTATTTTTGATACATCACCAGTAAAGGTTCCAAGACTTATTGGTAAAAATGATTCTATGTTAAACTTATTCAAGCAATATACGGAATCAAGCATAGTTGTTGGAAAGAATGGATGGGTTTGGTACATTTCAAAAAAACCACAATTACTTGAGAAAGCAATGAATTTAGTTGCTAATAATTCTCAAAAATCAAATTTAACAAACACTATCAAGGAATACCTTGAAAAAAATACAAAATAAATTATAGTAAATGTATTGAGACAAATAAAATAAATAAAAAAGTGATAAAATATGAGTGAAAGAATTGACGGTAGAAAGAATGATGAACTTCGTCCAATTAAAATAAAATTAGGGGTTGTAAAATCAGCAGACGGTTCATGTTATCTTGAATGGGGAAGGAACACTGTTATTGCAACGGTACATGGTCCAAGACCAATCTTCCCAAAACACTTAGCTGATTCTGAAAGATCAGTTATTGATTATAAATATAGAATGGCACCCTTTTCAGTAACTGAAAGAAAATCTCCAGTTCCTGCAAAAAGAGATAAAGAAATTTCTTTAGTTTCTGGTAACGCTCTTGAGTCTGTTATCTTAATTGAAAAGTTTCCAAATACAGTAATTGATATTGATGCAATGATTTTATCAGCTGATGCTGGTACTAGAGTTGCTGCACTTACTGCTGCTACACTTGCATGTGCTGATGCTGGACTCCCAATGAGAGGACTAGTTTCAGCTGTTTCTGCAGGACGTGCAAATGGAGATCATATATTAGACTTAACTAAAGAAGAAGAAGATGCAGAGGATGCAGTTGATACTGCAATTGCTGTTCTAATGCCTCAAAAAGAAATTGTTCTTCTTCAAATGGACGGACATGTTGAGAAAGACGAATGGAAAAAAATAATAAGTATGGGAATTGCTGGTTCTGAAAAGATTTATGAACTTCAAAAGAAAGCACTTCTTGAAAAATACCCAATAGATGGTGATATTAATGAGTGAAACTTTAAAAATTGTAAATTCTGAAAATGTAATTTCAAAAATGAAAGAAGGAAAAAGACTAGATGATAGAGGACTTAATGATTACAGATCTTTAGAAATAAAAGTTGGTAACGTAAAGTCAGCTGATGGTTCATCATGGGTAAAGCTTGGTAACACAGAAGTTGTTTGTGGAATTAAGTTTGTAATTGGAACACCATATCCAGATTCTCCTGATGAAGGAAATATGAGCTTAAATCTTGAACTTACTGGACTTTCATCTCCTGACTTTAATACAGGACCTCCACAAATTGATGCTCTTGAATATGGAAGAGTTGCTGATAGAGCAATAAGACATGCTGATGCTATTGATTTTAAAGAACTTTGTATTGTTCCTAAAGAAAAAGCATTTACAATGTTTATTGATTGTTATGCAATTAATGCAGATGGTAATTTAATTGATGCAACTGAAATTGCAGCTCTTGCAGCTATAATGAACTCACGTATTCCAAAACTTGATGAAAATAATGTAATAATTTATGGTGAATATGATAAGCAACTTAAATTAAAAACATTCCCTTTATCATTTACTTTTGAGAAGATTGGAGATAAGATTATTCTTGATGCTACAGAAGTTGAAGAATTTGCATCAACAACAAGATTCTCACTTGGAATATACAAGAACGCAATACTTTCTTGCCACAAAAGCAAGGGTGGAATCTTTACAGCTGATGAAATAAATTCTATGATAGATATTGCAACATCAAAGTATAATGAACTTGAAAAAATAATTAAAAATGCAATAAAGGAATAAAATTATTGGAGTTAAAAGAAGTGATAAGTATATGACAACAAAAAAAGTTAAGATTACAGGAAAACATGGAGTTAGAGCAGGAGTTGGAATTAGAAAGAAATACCTTCTTGCAACAACTACAGATAAAACAAAGTATGTTTGCCCTAAGTGTGGGTTCTCAGGAAAGATATCAAGAACTGCAAAAGGAATTTTTAAATGTTCTAAATGTAAGACAATGATATCTGGCGGAGCATATAAACTTAAAACAAACTAAATTTAAAATAAAATAATTATAAGGTAAAGGTGGAAAAATGTATACCTGTGCAAGATGTAAAGAAAATTATGAAGAATTGCCTGAAAACAATAAATGTAGATCATGTGGTTCTAGAATATTCTATAAAAAAAGAGAACCTATTTTAAAAAAGGTAAAAGCATACTAGGTAATCTAAGATGTATGTAACAGTATCTAGAAAAGCAGATAATTTTGTTAAGAAATTTTCAAAATATCTTTCTCTTTTCATAAATGATATTAAATATATCCCAAGAGGAAAGACTCCTCTTAGTAAGATCTTTGAGTCTGCTATATTTCTTGGACACTCTAACTTTCTAATCTCCAGAAAACTAGAAAAAGATCAAGTTTCTCTTCTTGTTTACAAAATAAATTATGAAAAAAAAGGTTTTTTTCCAGATAAAGAGATAATCTTTAGAGTTCTTGAAATGAATTCAGTCTCTTCTCAAAAGGAACTAAGCAAGATTAAGCAGGAATTTGATTTTTCTGACAAAGATAAAATATTTTATTTTATAGATAGTAAAAAGAAAGGAGATTTTGGAATTTTTGTTGATGATGCGCAAGAGAATAGATATTCATTTAAATTAAACAATAAGGATCTAGGTTTCTTTTTAATTCATATACAAACAAAAAAGTTTAAGGAGATGAAGGTTGCTTGATTGCACAAATCATATCTAATGAAATCATAATTAAAACAAAAGATCCAAAGAACCTAAAGAAGCTTCTTGATCTTGAGTTTGAAAGAAAAAAATATAATAGATCTGAATCAAAAACAACAATTACAAAAGAAGGAATAAAAATAGAAATTCAAGCACAGGACATAATCGCATTTAAAGCAACAGTTAACAATTACATAAATATTTTAGAATTAATTAAGAAAACTTATGAGGTGGATTTATGAACAAAGATAAAGAAATGAAAGATAATTCAGGAGCAGTAAATGCTTATAGACAACAACTAATGTTTATAACTAATCAGAAGCAACAAATGCAGTTTCAATCAAATATCTTAGATTCTACAATTAAAGAGCTTGAGACTACAAAGGAAAAAAAGGTTTACAAGGGAACAGGGAACATCTTTATTTCAAAGAACGTAGAAGATGTTTTAAAGGAAACAAAAGAAACTAAAGAAACGATTGCATTAAGAATCAAGACTCTTGAAAAGCAAGAAAATGAGCTTGTTAAGAAATTAAATGAGCTTACAAGAACTGGAGATAAACCAGGTAAAAAGAACATTAATTCAGATGAAGATGATGTAGAAGGAGTTGCTTAAATTTTTTAAGCAACAACTATTTTAAATAAATAATTTTATTTCCATCTTTAATTTTCTTTTTCTTTGATTTTTTAATTAAATAGTGTATAGTAGACTTTGGAACACCTAGCTTGTCTGCAAGATCTCTATATGAATAGTCCTTATGCATCTCAACTATCTTTTGCATCTTGTCTATTGGAATATCAATTGGTCTTCCTTGCTCTGTCTTAACATAGAAATTAATTCCTTTATTTTTAATTATTTTCTTTGTTCCTTCAGATATCCTATCTCTTGTGGACTTAGAAACAGTCATTACTTTTATCTTCTTACAAGACAAAAGAATTTTTTGCATATCCTTCTTTGAGACAGCAATAGTTAAATGTAATTCATCACAATCTTTGTTTATTGATTTAATTTTATTTATTGAATTTAAGCACTCTTTCATACTCTTTATCACACCTTTATTTTTGTCCAAGAAATATATCTACTAAAGTTATTACTTATTATCTAACTACAATATATTTATAAATTATATTGTTTTCTATAATAATGTAATATATACTTAAGGTTAGAACTAACTATGGAAGCTGCATTTTCATCATTTTTAATTTATTTTTCAATAATTGTTTTATCTGCAACAGTTATGACTTATCTTTTCAATAGATTACGTCAGCCATCGATCTTAGCTTTTATCCTAACTGGAATATTAATTGGTCCAATAGCTCTTGGTATTGTCCCACATTCTCCAGAAATTACAATGCTTTCAAAGATTGGAATTGCTTTTCTTTTATTTTCAGTTGGACTTGGAACTGATTTAAACAAACTTAAGAAATTAAACTTAACAGTGTTTGCGCTGCCTGTAATAAACATCGTTCTTACTTTTATTTTACTAATTTTATTTAAAAACTTAATAGGGCTAAGCTTAATCCAATCACTTTATTTATCTTTCATAATTTCTTTTTCTTCAACTATGCTTGTTGCAAAGATTTTAATTGATAATTTTGAGATGGGAACATATAATGCACAAATAAGCATAGGTATCTTATTGGTTGAAGATTTAATTGCAATCCTTGCAATTCCAATCTTAGGAGATATATTAAACATTTCTTTTATTTTAGTTCTAACAGTAATTTTTAAAGTTCTAATTTTAATTGCACTTGCTTATATTTTAAATAGATGGATCTATCCAAGATTAATTAAGCACACCTTTAGATCAACACAAGGTTTTTTCCTTCTAACAATGGGTAGTTGTTTTTTATTTATCTTAATATCACAATTGCTTAAGTTTGATATTGCAGTTGGTGCATTTATTGGTGGTCTTGCAATATCTATATTTCCTTATAATCTTGAAATTTCAAATAACATCTCAGGAATTAGAAGTCTACTTTCAATGATATTCTTTGTTTCCTTAGGTATGCAATTAACTTTTAATTTTGAAAGTGGATATTTATTATTAATTATTCTTTTCTTAATGGTATTTGTTTTAAAACCACTAATCCATTTTGTAATCCTTATATTTTCTGGATATGGGACAAGAATCTCAGTAACTAGTTCTCTTTATCTGGCACAGGTTTCTGAATTTTCTTTAATTCTTGCAATGCAAGGTCTACTATTGAATCATTTAACTAGTGATCAATATTCTGCAATTGTAATTGTAACTTCTGTTTCAATGTTGTTAACACCATACATAACAGAATATCATGATTCATTATATAAGTTTATTAAACCTTTACTTCATCATTTCAAGAAAAAGAAATATTATTCAAGAAAGATAGATAAGTTAAGCAACATTCCAGACAAGATTGAAAATCATTTAATCTTAGTTGGTTCCGACGTTGTTGGTGATGCAATTTTAAAGGTTCTTTCAAGAGATAAGCACATCCCTATAGTAATTATAGATCAAAATCCAGAAAAAATAGCTCCACTTGTTGCAAAAAAGATTAATTGTGTTTGTGGAGATGTAACTAACGAAGAAATTATTCATTCAATGAATGTTGATAAAGCAAGGCTTGTAGTTTCTACAATTCCAAGGTTTGATGTGACTATGAGATTACTAACTAAAGTTAAATCAATTAATCCTAAGCTTAAGTTTTATGCAAGAGCAAACACAAACGAGCAAGCTCTTAAGTTATATGAAATGGGAGCAGATCTTGTAATCCTACCAAAGGTTCTTGAATCTAACTTCCTTCTTGAGAAGATAAGTATATTTAATGATGAAATAGATAATAATAAAGTTGAAAATGCATCTTTTATTAAAGGAGCATATGTAAGTTACTTGAAAAGAGAAGTAGAACAAGAAAAGAAAAAAAGAAAATAATTTATCTTTTCACGATTTAACTAGAAAGATATATATATCTTTTGATTCAAAACTATTTATTAAAATTAATATATCTGGAGTGATTTTCAAATGCAAAAAATAAATATTAAAAACAAAATGGGATTGAAATTTACTGACGCAAAGGAATTTATTAGTGCTGTTGTTAGTAACCCAAAAATATTAACAATGACCGGTCTTATGTTTATTGGAGCAAAACAGTTATCTGCTCAAGAGCTCGTAGGGATAAGAGATTTATCAATAACTCCTCTTATGGAGCCTACTGGTCACTCTATACACACAAACACCTTCTTTTTACAGAACCTAGATGATAAATCACAAGATTTCTTACAACAATCACTTGAATATAGATATGGTGGAGAGTTTACTGGAAAGAAGCTTGCTGGAAACTATAATGTAGGTGTTGAAGTTGGATCTAATAATTTTATGATAAATAAAAAATTAGTTTCAGATAAATTATTTGAACAAATACATTTAGTTCTAGGGTTATCAAAAATATTTAATACTCCATTAACTGTTAATTTAGGTTATTCTCAAAAATTTGGAAACTATTATTTTAATGGAATGCAATTAACTGGAAACGTAAAAGCTGGAAAATCAGGAACTGGTGGAGTACTTAACATAAAGAATGGGAAAATAACCTCTTATGAAGGAATACAAGAAGTTACCTTTGGAAAGAAGTTTACTGGTGCACTAAGGTTCTATAATGAGGCTGGAAAGAATATGAAAGATGCATATTACAATGTTTATGGAATTGTTGATATGAGTTCTTCGAAATATGTATTTGTTCCATATCTTTCAGCAGCAGCAACTAAAGATAGTTTAATGAAAGGTAAAATTGATTATAATTTAGGTATCTTCTTCAAGCCCTTAACAGGAAAGAAGAAAGGTAGATTCTATGCATATGCAGAAGTTGGAGTAAATAAAGGTGGAAAATGGAGTTTCTTTACAAGATTAAATTATAGATTAACAACTCCTGCTCCAAAGGTTTCAAAGGATGCGATGTTAAAAGATGCATATGAAAAAGAAGTTAAAACAAAAGATAAAGCAATTAAAGAAAAACTAATAACTCAGAAGAAAGCAGTAGAAAGAAAAAGCATCTTTAATGCAAGAAACAACTTAAGACCAAGAGCAAGATAAGTTTATTTAAAATAATTAGGAGATGAATTTATGAAAACAAGTAATGTAATTAAATATGGGTTGGCTGGATTAACATCTGTTGCAATCATTTATGGAATTAATAAATGTAATACTGCTGTAGATAAAAGCGTAAATGCTACTGAAATGGTAAATAAATTTGCAGTTAAATCATTAATAGATACGTTTAATATTAAATTAAATAAAGAAGACAGTACTTTATTTTCAAATTATATAAAAGAATTTACATCTCATGAATTTGTAAAAGAAAGAATATCTGATTTATATAAAATTGGTAGAGATACAAACCTGTTAACTGCATATAATCCAAGAAATCCATTAGGTGAACATAGAGATATAATCTTAAGAAATATAGCTAATTTATTAGTTATTAATTCAACTTTATTTTCTGAAAAATTAGATAGTATGAATGCATTATTAGTAAAAAGATTAAGTAAATATCCAGAATATAATAAATTTCAAAAGCATTGGAACACAACTATAGAGAAAGAAGGGTATGGTAAATTATTTTCAAAAAAATATGTCCCAACAAAAGAAGTTGCTAAGCCAAAATCAATTATTAAAAAACCAATTGTAAAACCAAGAAACAACTTAAGGCCAAGAGCAAGATAAGTCTTATACTTATCTTCTTCTCTTTCTTTTTATTCATTCTTTTCTTTAACTCTTATTTTTAAACCTTTTGGGGTTTAATTTATTTTGATTCTTATGCAGATATTAATTTGTGGATTT
>Ga0247841_10013011_pt1 | contig 10733 bp, 10 predicted proteins | sample LaCruzMarch2015__2_FD_192410 | JGI IMG/M metagenome (GOLD analysis project Ga0247841, IMG submission 192410) | Freshwater microbial communities from meromictic Lake La Cruz, Castile-La Mancha, Spain - LaCruzMarch2015_18m | ecosystem: Environmental > Aquatic > Freshwater > Lake | place: Spain...
GGATGAGCTGAAAGGTTCATGTCCAGTTCTGAGAGAGCGCGGGGGTGAAATTCCCCCGCGCCACTCACCAAAGAAAGCCTACTGCTTCTGCTGCGGCCCGAGCTGTATCTTGGGCGGCACGATCGGGGGCGACAGGTTGACCGGGCGCGCGACAAACACGCCGTTTGTCCCGCACGCGTAGTTGATTGCGTTGAGTATGACCTCGGCAAACGCATCCGGCAGCTTCTTGTCCTTTTCCCATCTCGTGGTTATTTCCTTGGTGAGCTTGGCATCCTCCTTGCTCGTGATGGTGCCCTTCATGTTGATTTCACCCACGCCCTCGGTGTAGACCACTGAGTAGTTGAATGAGATTGCAACTTCCCCGTTCACGACCGCAACGGCATCAAGCCCGATGTTGACATTAAGGCCTGTCATGTCATCGTCCTTGTCGCGCCTTGCCTCGACCTTGACTATCTTTATTCCAGTTATCATGTTCACACCTCTAATCTGTTGCATTCAATCAATAATATCAAAATAAAAAGCCCACTATCAGATCCGCAGCTCCTGCCCCACGCGCAGCGCCACCCCTTTCGTGATCCCGCCCAAGTCGGTCACGAATTCGTTCGGGTCCTGCTGTATTTTTTCATATGTATTGTAATGCATGGGCACCGCAGCCTTGGGGCGCATCTCCTTGACAATGCTGTTTGCCGCAAACGGGTCCATGACAGAGCCGCCGCCAATCGGGACAAGCGCAACGTCGCACTTTATCCTTGCCATGTCTGTGAAGCTGTAGGTGTCCCCTGCGTGATAAACTGAAAGCCCGTCTCCTTTCACAATGAAGCCGACTGGGTAGGCAGATTGGGGGTGTATGGCTTTCTGCACCTCCACCTCCACGCCTTTCATGTTGAACTTGTCGCCTGTCCTGACATCGACTTTGAACCTGTCTGAAACGTCAATCTTGGAAAGCGCAGGCCTGCTTGCCACCACGCTCGAGTAGCACCTGTCAGAAATCTCCTTCACCACTGCTGGCTCGCAGTTCCCTGGCTCCTCGTTTGAAAGGAAAATCATGTCGCATTCGCGAATTGCGTGCACGTCAAGCGAGCTTTTGATGAGCCTGCGGTTCCCGCCTATGGCGTCCGCGACAACAGGGTTGAACAGCATGACTGCGTTTCCCAGCTTCACCAGGAAAGAGGAGTGGCCAAGATAGGTGATGGACCTCATAACCCCGGATTTGCCTCCTCATGTTTAAATAATATGCACCCCTAACTCCCTCCATGGGCAATTCCTACGCCGTTTGGGCGGCAATCCTTTCGCTTTTGCTTCTGGCAAGCGCGCCCCGTGCGGACTTTTCCATGAAGTCGCTTTCCATGTTCGTCAACATCAACCTTGACGGAAGCGCGAACGTGGACGAGCAGCTCGAAATCGTGTTGAACAGCACCTCCTCCCGCGACCTTTACGACACCACCCGCGCGGCATACTCTGACCTTACCACCTGGAAGACGCGCACCGAGCTTGCCGAGATGCGCCACCACGTCACACGCGTGAAGGCCGAAGTCACGGACCTTAGGATAATCCCTCAGGCTGTCGAGCGATGCAACTCATTTTTGGGCACCTGCTATGCCACTGTGGTGATAGACTACAAGATACCTGCCGAGCAGAACGGCTCCGGGCTGATACAGGTGGACCGCTACAAGCCCCGCACATTGCGCTACTCGCTCAAGCAGGATGCACTTTCATTCGAGCAGACTGCGACTGGCGACCTGATATTGCCCACTGGCACGGTGATATCCATCTCCATCCCCCAGAACGCCGAGAAGATATTCTTTTCCACCGTGCCTACCAACCTGGCAAGCGAGCCTGAGGAGGACTTCAAGTACGACTCGACCTCCAACACGCGCTACTACATCGGCACAAAGCGCATCTTCAAGTGGTCCGGCAACGCGCTTTCCAAGTTCCAGTTCACCTACGAGGTGGAGCTGCCCCTTGAGACTGAGGTGGTGGATTTCTTCGTGGGAAGCCAAAACACAGTGTCCGACCTCATTTTCGGGCCGCAGGGCATGGCGGCGCTTTTCATCATCCTTGCAGCGGCATCCTCGTTCTATTACGTGAACAAAGTGAACAACCAGGGATAAGATGCTCCACCAAATAGAAACAAAGATGCTTTCAGCACTCGCAGGGAGAATGTCTGCCGAGGAACTGTCCCAGCAGGCAGGCATACCTCTCTCCTCCGTGCTCTCTTTCTCGCAAAGCCTGAAGGAAAAGGGCTACATTTCCATTGAGCAGACCGAAGAAAAGCGCGTCTCTCTCACCACGGAAGGGCAAGGCTATGCCGCAAAAGGGCTTCCGGAGCAATCCGTGCACCGCGCAGCGCAGTCAGGCGCATTTGTCACGTCGCTCTCGCCAATCGAGCGCTCAGTTGGGCTTCCCTGGGCAAGCAGGAACGGATGGGTGAAAATAGAAGGCGGAAGGCTCGCATCGCTTTGCAGCCCCGAGCCATATTTCCTGCAGGAGGCGCTCTCCAAAATCTCGCGCCACGAACCTGTAGACGGCGAGGCGCTTTCCATGCTTCTCAAGCGCAAGCTTGCTCTGCAAACATCGACCAAGAAAGTCTATCTCGAGCCCACCGCGCTTGCGCCTGAAGAGTCAGCAAGCACAAGCGGCACAGCAGCTATTGGCGCTACAGCAGGCGCAGCAGCTACCAGCGCTGGCGCCCCATCAACAGTGGCTGCTCCTCAGGAAATAAACTCCCTCACGCGCGACATGCTCCTCTCCGGCAGCTACAAAGGCGCGCTGTTCCGCCCCTATGACGTCTCAGCGCCTGCAGAGATCCCCTCGCCTGCAAAAAGGCACATGATTTCCCGCCTTCGCGCAAAAATTTCCCGCATTTTCACGGACATGGGCTTTGACGAGATGCAAGGGCAGGAGGCGCAATCAGCCTTCTGGAACTTTGACGCGCTTTTCCAGCCCCAGGACCACCCAGCGCGCGAGCTTGCCGACACTTTTTACCTCAAGAACGGGATTGACCTGCCAACTGACTCCGAGCTGGTCTCGCGCATAAAAAAAGTGCATGAAAAAAGCTGGGGCGGCGCGTGGAGCGAGGAGATTGCCAAAAAAGGCGTGCTCCGCACGCACACCACCTGCGTGTCCGCAAGCTACCTTTACAACGAATGCAGGGGCAGCAATGCTCCTAAGAAATATTTCTCAGTGGGCAAAGTGTACAGAAACGAGGCGACAGACTACAAACACTTGGCAGAATTTTTCCAGGTGGAAGGCATAGTTGTATGGGAAGGCGCCACTTTCCGGGACTTATTGGGGCTTCTGCGCGAATTCTACAGGAAGCTCGGGTTTGACAAGATACGCTTCCAGCCCTCCTATTTCCCCTACACCGAGCCCTCGCTTGAGATTTCCGTTTTCTTCGAGAAAAAGCAGCAGTGGCTGGAGCTTGGAGGGGCAGGCATTTTCCGCCCCGAGGTCTCCATACCTCTCTGCGACCGCTACCCAGTGCTTGCCTGGGGCCTCTCGCTCGAGCGCCCGCTCATGCTGCTCAATGACATGGACGACATCCGCGACTTCTATAAGGGCAACGCAGGGTGGCTAAGGGAGCAGAAGGTGCAGTGAAGCGCGCGCCCTATAATAGTTATATATCTCCCCTTCCATTTCCTTCCCATGGCGACACCGTTTGCTGCATTTGCACTTGCATATCTCATGACAGTGGCTTTCACTGACGAGCTTTCCCTGAACCTATCCTACATTGAGCGCCTGGTCACCTACCAGGGCAATGTGCATTTCACCGAGCTCATCCCAGGCGCGCTTTACAACGGCACCATAACTGTGAACTGGGCAGTTCCTGCCTCTGCGCTTTCAGGCATCAATGCGCAGACGCTTGCCGTGAAAGTCACTGCAATCGCGCCTGAGAACTCATCGGTGTTTTTCCCAATCGGCAACACGCAGGCAAAAGAAGCCGTTGCGTACTTGCAGTGCAAAATAGCGAACGGCGCGTGCTCGAACGGCTCGGTGCTTTCCGCTGACATCCCAATCGCCACATCTGCAAAGGCAGATGCCACTGGCGAGGTGAAAATATCCCTGCGCTCCGAGCTCGTCTCTTCAGTGCCAGCATCATACGCAGCCACTCTTCAGGATGCTGAAACGATTTTCGACTCACTGAAGCAGATGTTCACGCAAAACGCAACAGACTATGCGCCATCCAACATCAGCGCCACTCCCAAGCCCGCCGCATCTGACCGGATAGAGCTTGGCGACCTCAACTTCACAGTCAGCGCGCCTGGCAACAGCGCGGCATCTGGCAACTTCCTTGACACGCTCAAGCCGGTGGGCGACTCACAGGACCCGCTCCTTTTCCTTCGCGAAAACCCGCTCATCTCGATTTCCGCGCTCCTCATAGTTATCGTGATAACCGGGGCGTACCTTCTCAACGCAAAGGACTAAGGGCGCAGGCAGCAGAGTTTTATACTCCCCCATTCATTCTTCTTCCATGTTCGAACTTACCGTGCTTGGCACATCATCCGCAATGCCCACGCCCGAGCGCTCGCTTTCCTGCATAGCAATGAGGCGCGACGGCGACATCTTCCTTTTCGACTGCGGCGAGGGCAGCCAGCGCCAGATGATGCGCTTCGGTGTGTCTTACATGAAGGTGCGCGCGATTTTCATAACACACCTTCACCTTGACCATTTCCTCGGCGTGTTCGGGCTGCTTGAGACGCTTCGCCTGAATGGCAGGAAGGAAAAGCTCACGATATACGCGCCGCGCGGGGCAGAGGGCGTGTTTGGCAGGAAGGAATTCCTCGAGATAAAAGAGATTGACGAAAAGTGGAGCGAGGACTTTGGAAGCTTCAGTGTTTCCTCATTTGCTACGAAGCACGCGGGCACAAGCTTTGGCTTTTGCATAGAGGAAAAAGAGAAAGTGCGCTTCCATGAGGAAAAGGCAAAGGGGCTTGGCTTGAAGGGGCCCATGTTCACCGACATCCAGAAAAAGGGCAAGCTCACAGTAGCGGGCAAGGTCATCAAGCTCAAGGACATCACCTACACCTCGCCTGGCAAGAAAATCGTTTTCTCAGGCGACTCCGCGCCCTGCGCTCCCCTTGCCAAGGCAGCAAAAGGCGCAGACCTTCTGATACACGAGAGCACATTCGGCTCGGACAAGATGGCAGAGGCAAAGGAAACGTCGCACTCCACTGCGGAGGACGCAGCAGCATGCGCGAAAAAGGCAGGCGCGAAAAAGCTCCTTCTCACTCACTTCTCAGGAAGGTATGCCGACACAACACAGCTCGTGGCAGAGGCAAAGGCGATTTTCCCTGCGGTGGAGGCTGCAAAGGACGGCATGAAGCTGGAAGTGTGAGGGCGCAGTTATTCAAAGGATGGTCCGTTCATATGAAAATAGGTTTTATATCCGACATTCACGAAGATATCATTCGCCTTAGGCAGGCAATCGCCTTGCTTGAAGGGAGGGGATGTGACAAGATAGTGTGCCTGGGCGATATTGTCGGATACAGCGTTCCGTATTACGGATTTCTCAAATCAAGGAGCGCGCACGATGTGCTGAAAATTGTCCGCAAAAAGTGCGATGTTGTTCTGGCGGGAAATCATGACTTTTTTGCGGCAAGAAAGCTGCCGGCTTATTCCGCCGAATTCAAATATCCGAAAAACTGGTATCGGCTCAGTTATAGTGAGCGAGCAAAGAGAGCGAAAGGAAAACTCTATCTATACGAACACGATGATCTTTCTGCGCTGCTCACAGAAAACGAGAAAGCATATTTGGCCCGCCTTCCTGAGTATGCGGTGAGAAACTTTGACGGGCTGAAGCTTTTTCTCTCGCATTATTCCTTTCCAGATCTTATTGGAACTTCTACGTTTGAGCCATCAAAACCGGTTCACCTGCGCAGGCATTTCGAGTTTGCCAATAAACATGGTTGCAACATTAGCATTTCAGGGCATGACCACGCAGAAGGCCTAAAAATAATCAGCAAAAACAGGCTGAAAACTTATACGTTCGGGAAAGTTAAGCTCGAAGACGGCGATTTATGGATTTCCGGCCCCTGCGTTGCCAATGGCAAATTTGCAAACGGAGTAATGATCTTGGATACTGAAAAGATGGAAATCGTCTCAATCCCGTTCCATTCCAAAAAGCACAAGGTTCCACAATGGAAAAACCTATGAGCTTCGGGCAATGGCTTTCGGCACGCTCATTATTATTACCTTTCCGCCCAAAATTCGTCTGGTGTTTTTGTGGGATATCGCACTCATTACATATCTGAAGCAAAGAAGCTCATAGGCAGCGAAGTCACGCTTGCAGGCTGGGTGCACGAGGTGCGCGACTTAGGGAAACTGAAATTTGTGCAGCTTCGCGACCAGACCGGCATCATCCAGGTGACTGCAAAGCTTGGGCGCGAGCCTGATGCAGCGCTTGCTGCAATGAGCCAGCCCAAGGAAACAGTGGTGCAGGTGAAAGGCAAGGTGGCTGAAAGCAAAATGGCAGACTCAGGCTGCGAGTTTATTCCCTCGGAGTTCATAGTTCTCAATGAATTATCCGCAAAAGTTCCCTTCGAGGTGACAGGCAAGGTGCCTGCCGAGCTTGACGTGAGGCTTGACAACCGCTCGGTGGACATGAGGACGGCAAAGACGGCAGCGATTTTCCGCATCCGCTCTGTCATCGCAAATGCATTCAGGGAGAAAGCACTGCAGCTTGGCTGCACCGAAATACAGACTCCCTGCGTCGTTGAGGCTGCAACAGAAGGCGGCGCAGACCTGTTCAAGGTGCAGTATTTCGAGAAGGAAGCGTATCTTGTGCAATCTCCCCAGCTTTACAAGCAGCTCTGCGTCATCGGCGGAATGGACCGCGTGTTCATGACTGTGCCTGTTTTCCGCGCAGAGAAGCACAACACGCTCACGCACTTGAACGAAGCGACTCAGATGGATATTGAGGCAGCATTCATCACGCCTGAGGAAGCAGTGGACATGCTGGAAGCGGCAACGCTTCACTGCTTAACGCGCGTGAAAGAGAAATGCGCAGCAGAGCTTGAAGTCCTCGGCAGGGACCTTCAGGTGCCCACCAAAATCCCCCGCCACACCTACACCGAGCTTGTGGAAAAGCTGAACGCTGCCGGCGAGAAATTCGAGTGGGGCACAGATTTCTCGCGCGAAACCGAGGCAAAGCTTGTCGAGGTTCTTGGCTATGCAACCTATTTCATAACAAAGTGGCCCACCGCAATCCGCGCATTCTACTCCATGCCTTCCGAGGAGGACCCGAAGATATGCAATGCATACGACCTGAACTACGAGGGGCTTGAAATCTCATCAGGCGCACAGCGTGTCCACAAGCCAGAGATACTGATTGACGCGCTCAAGAGCCGCGGGCTCAATCCCGAGGACTTCTCATTCTACGTCAACGCCTTCCGCGTGGGCGCGCCGCCGCACTGCGGCTGGTCCATTGGCATGGACAGGCTCACCATGAAGGTGTGCGGCCTGCACAACATCCGCGAGGCAGTGCTCTTCCCGCGCGACCGCGTGAGGGTTAAGCCCTGATTTTTTCTTTTCCTTCCCTTCAGGGGGCAAGCATAGATATATAAACCTAATTAACCATATTTGACAACATCTAATGCTAGCTGAGATGATATTATGCCACCTATAAACGCAACCAGAATGGAAAAGTTCGAAAAGAAAGTGGACAACTACTATCCCAAATTCCAGAAATACGACGCGCTTGGCAAGAAGCTTCCTCTATCAGACAGAATATTCAGGCGCAAGACCATCCTTGGCTGCGCCATGAAGGAAAAATGCGAGGAAGAGCTTGCCGTGCAGAAAAGCGAGCTTGCTGCAAAAAGTGCAATTCTCGAAAAAGCGCGTGCATTCAATTCCGAGCAAAATCTCGTAATGGACCATGTGCGCGACATCATAGACATAGTGTCCATCCCAGATGGCGCCATAGTGATGGCATCAAAATCGTACATGACGCAAATGGGCTATTCTCAGGAGGACCTCATAGGCATGAACGCGCTAAGCACAGTCCACCCTGACGACCTGCCTCTTGCGCAGGCAATGTTCCAAAAAGGGCTTGAGGCCGGGGAAGGCATGGCGGAAGTGCGCGTATGGAGTAAAAAGGACGGCAAGTACATCTGGATGGAAGTGAAGGGCAACCTAGTGGTGGGGCAGGACGGCAAGCCTGTCTGCGGGATACTGATAAGCCGCAACATCGACGAATTCAAGAAAATCAGCGACAAGCTCCGCGAAAGCGAGGCAAAGTTCAGGGGCATGTTCGAGTCCATGAACGAAGTGGTCGCATTCCACCAGATAATCTACGGCGAAGACGGCAAGCCAGCGGATTACCGCTACACTGCGGGCAACGCAGCGCTTGCCATGGCGGTGGGAATCCCGATTGAGGGCATTGTCGGAAAAACCGCCAAGGAAATATTCGGCGGGGAGGCGCCGTACCTCGAAATCTATGCAAAAGCCTCTGAAACAGGCGAGCCTGCGCGTTTCGAGACCTATTTCACCAGGCTGCAAAAGCACTTCTTGATAAGCGCATTTTCCCCGTCCTCTGGGCAATTCGTGACCATAGCCAATGACATCACCGAACGCAAGGAAATGGAAGAAAAGCTCAAGACTGCGGTGGCAAGCGAGCAGGAGGCGAATGCCACAAAGAACAGGTTCCTAAACATCGTGGCGCACGACCTCCGCTCGCCGTTCAACAGCATCTTGGGGTTTTCCGAGATTGCGCTGGAGGAGGCGAAGACGCCCGAAACGGACAAGGACGAATTGATAAAATACCTGAAGTATCTTGACAATTCCGCGCGCAGCACCTTTCTCTACGTTGAAAATCTCCTGATACTAAGCCGGATTTACACTGGGGCGACCGCGCCTGACCCCGTGTTATTCAACATCAGCAGCATTGTCTCGAACGAGCGCGAAATCAACAAACTCGACGCGATGAAGAAGGGAATAACCATCCGGGCCGAGGACGGCGAGCTTCCGGTCTTCGCAGACAAGGCAATGATAACCACTGCCCTGCACAACCTGATAAGGAACTCGATAAAATTCACAAGCAACGGCAAGATAACGGTTTCCACCGCACAGGAGGGCGATTTTGTCCGTGTGACAGTCTCGGACACCGGCATAGGCATGCCCCCCCAGATACTTGCGGACCTGTTCAAGCTGGACGGCAACACCAAGAGGGCAGGGACTGGCAATGAGCCCGGGACAGGGCTTGGCACAATCCTTGTCAAGGAGCTGGTGAGGCTGAATGGCGGGCAGGTTTTCGTGGAGAGCGAAGAGGGCAAGGGCACGAGGTTCTCATTCACCCTCCCAGCTGCAAAGGCCTGATCCTACGTTGGCAATGGCAGGTATATAAACTTACTTGACCATATTTAACAACACTAAAAACAAATTGAGATGTTTACCATGAAACTCGCACAAAAAAGGCAACCGCTTGAAACGAGGGTAGCCAATTACCTGAAGACGCATCCTGATTATTTTGCAGGCGGAAGGAAACCTCCGCTGTTCGATGAGGTTTTCAGGCCCAGGCTGCTTGCTGCGGCCAAAATGAAGCTTATCTGCGACAAGAATGCCAAAGTGGCAACAATGGCGGAAACCGTGGTGAAAAACGTCCAGGACATGATGTGCCTTATCAGCTTGAGCGGCATCTCCACATATCTTTCAGATTCATACTTGGAACACTTGGGCTATACTTACAAGGAACTGGTGGGCAAAAGCGCATTTGACCTGGTCCATCCAGACGACCGGACGGCTGCGGAGATGGCGTTTTCCGAAGGCCTTGAGCGGGGCGTGGGAAAAACCACGTTGAGGCTCAGGAAAAAGAACGGCACATATCTTACAGTAGAATCAGTCGGAAAGGCAGTCCGCGACAACGATGGAAATATTGTAGGCGGAGTCCTTGTGAGCCGTGACATTACGGAGTTGATCGAGCTGGCTGATGCCATGCAGAAAAACAAGCAGAAGTTCGAGGAGATATTCAAGCATTCCCCTATCGCCATCGAGGTTTTTTCCCCCGAAGGCAAGATATTGGATTTCAACCCTGCATGCGCAAAGCTTTTCGGCATCAGCTCCCGCGCAGCCTTGGGCGATTTCAACCTTTTCATGGACCCGAACATATCCGAGGAGATGAAGGACAGGCTGAAAAATGACGGGAACATAAGCTACGAGGCTGAGTTTGATTTTTCCAAGGTGCCTTATTCGACAACCGAAAAAGGCGCCAAGCATCTGTCGGTGCGCATAAACAAGGTTACTGGCAATGGCACCGGATATGTGGTGCAGGTTATAGATATCACCGAACTGGCTAATGCAATAAATGCGCTGAAAGAAAACGAAACAAAATACAGGAACTTGGTGGAGAACACGCACGATATTGTATATCTGCTTACCGTGGACGGCAAATTCACTTTCGTTTCGCCTGCCTGGACAAGATTATTGGGGCACCCTGTAAGCCAGGTGGAAGGGCGCAATTTCCAGGATTTCGTGCATCCCGAAGATATCCCAAAATGCATGGACTTCCTGCAGGCAACAGTACAAACCGGGCAGAGGCAAACCGGCATTGAATACCGCGTACGGGGCATGGACGGGGCTTGGAATTGGCACACATCAAGCGCGGTTCCTTTGAAACTTGACCTCGCCACTTGAAGTATAAAGAAGGTACGCCTGCTCATTTTTATTGGTGATAAATACGAGGCAAAACGTAACCTTCTCTATAGGTAATCTGGCAATAATTGATAAAGCTGACGCCGACT
>Ga0247841_10013013_pt1 | contig 10733 bp, 8 predicted proteins | sample LaCruzMarch2015__2_FD_192410 | JGI IMG/M metagenome (GOLD analysis project Ga0247841, IMG submission 192410) | Freshwater microbial communities from meromictic Lake La Cruz, Castile-La Mancha, Spain - LaCruzMarch2015_18m | ecosystem: Environmental > Aquatic > Freshwater > Lake | place: Spain...
TGCAGATTGTCGAATCGTCGCAAATTGATATGTCAAACGAAAAGCAACTTGAAATCCTGAAAAAATCAACCCACTTCAATCCTGTTGACCTGGTTTGTGGCGTTCGCGATTATAAAGGTAAAGTTTTTGACCTTAGAAAATATATTGAACCTTCGACAGGTTTTATCTCCACTAAATCGAAAGATGGCAAATCCATTAAGGCACAGGAACTTCCCGGTCTATGGAATGGAGCCATGGCCGATTGGATCACAGTTTTCGTTGAAGTCCCGATCAGCACTTTTAACCCGGTGAAAACGGTAAATGATTTGCTGCGCAAAGAACACCATCAGGTTGATGCGCTGCCACAGTGAATTGTCCCTTAAACTGATAACTACTACATTGATAACGAGTTCCCTGATACCGTCCCACCAACCACTCCTTCTCAATCCTTCACTCTGCTCATTCCAAGTGTTTTAACTATCCAATCGGGCAGATGTTTTGCAGGATTTCTCTTTCGCAGGTTCAGATACCAGCCGATTTTTTTTAGAATGGGAACCTTATGGGTTTCAACAAATTCGATCAGGGTGCCATCGGGATCTTCGATGTAGGAGAAATGGCCTGCTGCTTCGCCCATATCGAAACTATTGCCATCGTGGTTAGTGAAACTGTCAACAGTAAATGGAAAACCACGTTTTGTGCAGGCGGCATTCAGAGCTTCCATCCCTTGAATATCGTAACACAGGTGGATAAATCCCAGATCTCCCCAGAAACGTCCTTCATAGATTTTACGTGGTTTGCGGTCAAAAACCTGGATAAGCTCTATTTCGCTTTCGCCAAACAAACGGCTGAAAGCACCCAACCGGGGTTTGCTGTGCCTGAGCAATACCCTGCGACAATTGCTGCTGCCACCATTCAGAAAGGCAAGATCGGGAAATGAAGCCTTTGTATCGAATACGACTTCATCGTAACCAAGAATATTGGAATAGAATTTAACGGATTCGTCAATATTGGTTACCCCGATTATTGCTCCATAAACCGAACCGGTATGCTTCCTCTCTTTCCCAAACCAGTTGCGCGATTCGATGACCTGAAAAATATTATTGAAAGGATCGGTAAGAAAGAAATGGGGCCGTTTGTCAGGCTCATTCACGACTTCGCTCACCATGAGTTTCTCTTTTACAAAATACGCATGTGTTTTCTTCACATCGCGAGCCTTTATTTTGGCGGCAAATATCCCTAGGTCGCCAAGTGCGGGGGTGAACAGCGGTGACTGAGGGATGCGGTCGGTGTATTGCCATATTTCGAAACCACCTCCACCATTCATGTTCAGCGCAAGCACAGCATGGCGTTTTTGCGGTATGCCACCGGTATAAGGCAACATGAGCGAGGCTGTCGCGCGCTCCTCAAACACCTTGATATCCATGCCTAAGTAAAGGCGATACCATTTCCATGCCTCAGCAACATCCTTCACGCCGATGCCAAGCTGCTGAATTCCGCTGATTATTATTCCTTCCATGTTTCTGATTTGAAAATTTGAAAATTTGAGGATGTGGGCTGCAGTGATTTGCTAAGCAGAAAATTTGTTCACATGCTGATAGGTTTCAACAAGATGGATTAGCTAATTTAGAGGTATTCCCATCCAGGTGTGCTTATAAAAAAGTGACTTCCTGAACATTTTTCCTGTATTGAAATATTTTTCCACAAAGGCTTTTTGCTCGTTCAGATTCACTATCGCTTCATCAATCATTCGGCCCAATTGAACCATAGATGAACGGATTTTGGAATCCGGGGTTTTTATCTCCTTGGTTTTGTCCTTTGCCAAAATTAGTGAATTTTCAGTAGTTTCAAGCATTTTCCGGATTTCGTTTTCAGATTTTTGTGGTGTAAATTGCTTATTCCGGTAATCTATGAACTTGTTTAACCCATAGATTCCTTCGTTGTAAAAATTCACTGCCGCATTGTGTGTATCCACTGCGATCGAGTTGTTGTGATACTCTATTTCCTGTTTGTTGCTCTTAAGTTCATCGGAAATCATGGAATTCTTCACGCCGTTTTTCTCAATCCTCCGGCTTGCCGAGATCAAACGCTCGAGTTCAGATTCGTTTTCATAAGCAGCAAGTGTGTCAGGAAAATTGAAAAACGGCCTGTTTTTACTATCTGGCGATTTGCCTTCATAAAACTCCTGGTTAGTCAACGGGTAATTCGAGAATTGCCAAAGCGGGTCAAATGGCATATGCGACTTGATGAGTTGATCTGGTTCTGCCTTAAAGTAAAAATTATTAATTTCCCTGACATATTTATAATTCTGAACATATCCCGAGCCCCATGTTGGATCGAATAAATACCAGGCTGAATCAATAAACCCGGCGCACCAGGCATGAGACAGGTTTGCTATGGAACCATCTTGTTTTGTATATCCGGAAATCACATAAGTTTTCAAACCGACCAGGTCGGCTATTTCATTAAAAAGTTCGGCAAAGTGCATACAGACTCCCTTTCGTGTCCGGAGGACTTTGTCAATCAACTCCTTGGAATTCTGATAATTGTTAAGCGCAAACATATTTTCGATGTCGTATTGAATATTGGATGCCACCCAGATAAATGCAGCCCTTGCCTTTTCGGACTGGTTCGTAAAATTGCTGTTGATATAATCTGCAATCCCTTTCGTTGAATGGGTCATAGGTTCGGGAATCTGCAACATGATCTTGTCAATCCGGGAAAACTCAGTATTCTTCTGGGCTTTCGATCCTAAAAGCAACCATGTGAAAATAAATATCAATAAGACTCTCATTCTGAATGTTATACCTGATTATGGTTTATAGTTAATTGTCATTTAGATAAAGATTAGAATGCTGATAATAAAGATGCAAACAACGCTGATTCCCGTTGATCATTTAAACAATCAATTTTTATCCGTGACATAAACCCGTTAAATATGTGCATTCTTTTTTGTTAGATGAACGATATTTTTTACTATTTGCAATTTATGATTGCTTACTAACCACTGGCTAATAGAAATCACCCAGTTGGGTCTATCCGCAAAGCGATGCTGTAAAAAAGCCATGGAACAAACCGTTTGAAGTACGGCATAAGTTTATCAGCTTTTCCGATGATTACCTGTTTTCTGCGCTTTTTAACTGCTTTTGCGATAATGGCTGCACATTTCTCAACAGCGACACCATTCAATTGTCCTTTATCCATTACCCCATGTTCGGTGCCAGTGGAAGTTAGTGCATGAAACGAGATATTTGTTTTTATCCTTCCGGGGCAAACCATGGTCACACGGATATTATCACGGTAATGCTCGAGTCGGAGGGTTTCAAAAAAGCCATGCAGAGCGTGCTTTGCTGCACAATACATCGAACGTTGAGGAAACCCGAACAACCCTGACAAACTACTCATTACCACAATTGTACCACCGCCTGTACGAATCATAAAAGGCAGAATAAGACGAGTTAAGTTAACATGCCCCCAAAAATCAATTTCCATGATGCGCCTGTTTACGTCCTGGCTGGTGTCAATGATAAGCGATCGTTGGGTAACCCCTCCATTGTTGACTAATATATCTATTCTTTCAGCGATTGATTGAACTTTACTGACAGCTTCAGTTATTTCAACCTCATTGGTAAGGTCGAAAGGCACAATATGCGTTACAGATCCAAGCTTTGAACAGGCCTCCCCCACCCTTTCCAACTCCGGCCAGTTGCGCCCAGAAAGGATCAATGTCGCATTCGCGCAGGACCATTGCTCCGCCAATGCTTCGCCAATGCCTGAAGAGGCACCTGTAATCCAAATGGTTTTGATCATTTCAGCCATTTTCTAATCCTTAGAAAGTTTGTCGTAAAACCCTATTTCTCAGGTACTTTATCCTTTTTGTTTTTCTCTAATACTTCCTCGCGTTTTACGATCAGTTTGCCCAATTCTTCGGTGAGCAGGAGCTTGGCCAGTATTTTCTTTTCTTCATCCAGCAGGTACATGATGGGGGTGCTTCGTATGTCGTACAACTTATGGTAATCACCGCTCAGGCTGCGGTAACCGTTCACGCTGATCCAAGGCATATGATGCTTTTGGATGTAAGCCTTCCACTTCACCACCGAAGTATCGGTACTCACGCCAAAAATTTCCATATCATATTTCTTATGGAATTCATCGTAAAACTTGAGCACGTTTGACATTTCTTTCTGGCAATGGCCGCAGTTACTTTCCCAGAAAAACAATAAAGTATATCGTGCTTTGGTGTTCAGCAGCGAGTGCGGAATGTCGTTGGTATCGAGAAGGATAAGGTTAGGTGCCGTTTTACCGAGCAGTAAGGGTTCCAGGGTACTGACTCGTTTCAGGATGTTGTCTTTTACCTCAGGGTATTGCCATCCGACCTTGCCGGTTTCCAAATATTTACGAACAATATAAACAAACAGCGCATCATGCCCCATTACTTCAGAGGTTTCGTATTTCAGCGAGAGATACCAGGCTGTATAATTTTGCATTTCTGTGTTCACTGAGGCCAATTGCATGACCCTGTCAATATCTTTTTCTAAGGAGTCGAGTACCGGAACTACCATTTTATCGAAATAAAAGTCAATTTTCTGCGAATAGGCAGGGGTATATATCAGGCGAGGATCACTGAAAACGAAATTGTCGAAAAAGTGCTCTTTATAGGCGACATACATGCGAAGGGTGTCCACTTTGCCATCGGGGGAAGTGATATATTGCAGGTACTCTGGCTCAGTGTTGGCTTTGACAAAGTTCACCGAAAGGAAACCCTTATCCGATGCAAGATAATCTTGAATGTAGGCCTTTACCTCCGTGTCAATGGCTTCGATTTTTGCTTTGCCCATTTTCACAGAATCGGGATTGCCTGGGTTTTCCTTAACACATCTGTTAAAAGGCTCTATTTCAACCTGCTTCTTGCTTAGATATTTGATATAGGAGTAGAATGCCTTATTGTCTTCGGAGCCTTTTACCTGCATGGTTTTGATCACATTTACAGGGTCGCAGACAAACTCCATCTGTTGGTTATCAGTAAGAAAGAAATCAAAATACTTTGTTTTATTCTGCCCGGCAACGAGATACATCCCATCTTTCAGTTTCTCGTCACCAGTAAAAATAAAGACTCCTGGTTTGGTAGCGAAAGCCGTATCATCAAGGTACTGTTTGCTTCCGTAATAATGTGCAAGAATTATGGCAGTATCCGAATTACCTTTGAGTCTCATGGTAATTTTATATCCGTCACCGGCACCAAAAAGTACTGTACTGAAACAAACAGCAATGATTAAGAGAGTTAACTTGTTCATTTTTAATAGTATGATTATGCAAAGATAAAAGAAAACGTTTTTTTGAGGATCAATTTTAAAACCCTGGCTCCAACCCATCAGGTTGAAAAAAGTCCGGCAAATTTCGGAAATTGATAGTTAGGATACAATTCTAAATAGGTTCAATACACTAATACATCGGTAAGATTGCTGATTCCCAGCCATTTATCGTTCACAATAATATCAACTTTAAGTTGAAGCTTACCACTTTTTGCCGGGACAGCCACTTTTATGTCCTGATTCAACAATTTCATAACATCTGCCTGCAGCGGTGTACGAATAACATCCCAGTCGAGCACATTATTGTTTTGCAACCAAAAATAGGACAAAAAAACCTGGTTACTATTCCCTGAAAATAGCGGGATATTGCCAAGGTTTTTGATTGTAACTGGTATCCAGGCTGTATCCATCGCCTTATAAAAACTTTTTGCATGGCAGGTCATCCGGATATTGGTGGTAATGTCAATTATCTCAGTATTGGGAGTTAAATCGTTCATAGTCCGGTAAGGCCCGATATCAAGATGAAAATAGGTTGGATTGAGCCATTTCTGGTCTTTCAGCTCCCAACGCCTGAAAATAAACTGATCTGCCTTAATTTTTAAATCATTGTTTTCAAAAGAAAGGTCTTCATCAGGAACAATACTCACAGCGATGTCATTGCCATCAATGGAACTCAGCAGCAAGGTTTCGATCGGGTACGACCAGTTTAGCTGGGTATAGCCATGATCAACATTGGCAGGGGAAACCACAAATTTGCTCCCACCTTTTTGTCGCGCAACTTCAATCAACTGCTCCATTTGGGCTACCCGTTTCATAAATATTTCGCTGCTGTTATATATCACAAGCAACCTGTAACCTATGAGGACCGAGATCAGCAGCACCGAAATATTGAGCAGGCCTTGCCGTCCGCTTGCCGGAAATCCGTAGATAAGCGGAATAAACACGATGGGAACGAACGGGAACATTACCTGCTCCATATATCGCGAAGGAGAAACTGTATAAGCCGAATTTACAAGAAAAACATAAACTGCGAAAGTACCGGCAACCACCAATAACCGAAACCACTCTTTCTTCCGGGTAAGCATGAAAACTACAATTACAAAAGCCAGCAACACCTCGCTGTAATAGCGTAGCATAAAGATTAGCAGTACTTTATAATACGAAGGGTTCAATAATTGAAGATACTGTTTGTTATCGGCATAATTAAATTGCCATCCGAGTTTTCCGGTCTCGTACCCGCACATAAAGTAAGCTTTATACACGATAACCCCTGCAAAAACAAGCGCGACAAACAGGTAGTAATAAAACGGCCTGGCTGTTTTAGGTAAAAAATCATAAAAAAGAAGAAATACAAAAAGCATGAAGGCTAACGGATGGCTTAACAATATCAATACCTCAAGGAAAAGCAACACCATTAAAAAACCAGAAGAACTATATCGGAGCCTCCATAAGGCATAAAAGGTAATCAGTAACGGAACGCCATAGTACAATTCGAACATGGGCGTAAAAAAGCTATGCACGATGCCCACTGTTTGGGATAAAATGATCAACAATCCTGAACGCCTGTCGCGTAAACCATAATAAACAAAAAGGAACAGTAAATAGAAAAACAATACATGGCTCAAAGAATAAAGGAGCAGCACATATTTTATCTGTAAACCAAGCCATACCCCGACCAGGGGGATAACCTGTGAGATTGCCAGGACGATTCGCTGGCATTCAATCCAAAAAGTTTTATTGTTAATAAATTGCAAGACATAAAAACCAGAGTCGGCAAAAATGCGTGCCTTATAAAGATAAACTGCCAGCATCATCAATATGAACCAAGGCAAATGCGGGACGATCCGGTTGACAGCCATGAAACGATATCTCGGCCTCCTGAAAAACCGTATGAAGTCAGACCTGCTTTTGGAAGGGTCAACTATTCTTGCCATTATTTTATTCTCAAAAAATTTTTCTAATTGATTGTTGTAGAATGGCTTATCAAAAAAGCGATAGTAGAGAAAGAAAATCATTTGTCACTTTCAATTTTCAATTTCCCCTCATCCCTTGTTGCCAGTCACTTGCCATTTTTCTCCTGCCATTTTTTCTCACCAGCCCTGATCTTAATCCTCAGACTATTTTCAGCAGGCGGAACCGGGCAGGAATATTTGTGGTTGTATGCACAATAAGGATTGTAGGCTTTGTTAAAATCAATGATCAGATTGTCGGTTCCGGTATCGGTGACATCAAGGAATCTGCCACCACTATAAGTTTCACCTCCATTGGTCAGGTCGTTGAAAGGGATAAAGAGATAGTCCTGATAGCCTGGCTTTTTGGTCAATTCTATATTCTGGTAAACGTTGAGTGTGTATTTTATGCCTCGGTGACGAAAGGTAACCTGCCCGAAAAGCGAATACTCGGGCAACCTGTCTGTGGTAGTTTTCATCAAAAAACGTGTGGCTTGTTCAAAACGGTTGAAGTCAGCTTTTTTGCGAAATGAAACTTTGGGCTTATAGTAGTCTAATTTTTTGAATGTCGCCTTTGCTTCTTCGGGAATCGGGGATTGCTCATCAGAAATCATTTCTTTATCCTTATCCAAGCGCTCTTTCCTGATTTCACTGAGATATTTTGAACGGTTAAATTCTTCTGCAACCTGCGCCTGCAATGCAATACCTGCCGCGAAAGCAAATATTAGGAAAACGAGGAATTGCTTCATCAAACTGAGTATTTTACCTTGAAATTTGTGTGCGAAGATAAAAAAAAGGAAGGTTACTTTATGTCGCAGAAGCCGGCTTTTATAAACATAATTGATTCAGATTTGTTTCACCTGCTTAATACCGTAGCTCAGTACTTCTTGACATGTAGTGCAAAACTACTAATTTTCAACCGATTACAAAAAAGAAGAAATAATGGATCTGGAACATATTCGCAAAGATTACCTGGCCGGGGCAATAAATGGAGAAATTTTTCCTGAAGAACCTTTTGATTGGTTCGTCTCCTGGCTTAAAGATGCCGTGGATTCAGGCGAACCGGAACCAACAGCGTTGGTTTTATCAACAGTATCCAGCGAAGGAAACCCCTCATCCCGGGTTGTACTATTAAAATCGTTTGACAAAAATGGTTTTGTATTTTTTACCAACTATCAAAGCCGCAAAGGGATACAACTCAGCTTCAACAATGCTGCCGCAATGGTTTTCTTTTGGCCGCTAACCGAAAGACAGGTGCGGATCGAAGGATTTGTAAATAAAGTGGATCTTGCCGAATCGGATCAATATTTCGCATCCAGGCCTCCCGAAAGTAGGATTAATGCGATAATTTCGCCACAGAGCAACCCGATTGCTTCACGCAAACAGCTTGAGGAACAACACCTGAAGCTGTTGTCGGATTCAATCGAAAAAGCAAATATCCGTCCCGAAAATTGGGGAGGTTATCGGTTGATACCCCATCTGATTGAATTCTGGCAAGGCCGTCCGGGGAGGCTCCACGACAGGATCCAATTTGAACTATCCGGAGGCAAGTGGCTGGTTACCAGACTGGCACCGTGATAAGGATTTAGGATGTATGATGTACGATGTACGATTTACGATTTTCTGAAAAAGATATCTGACATCCGATATTCGAAATCCGACATCCGACATTTGACTTCCGATATCCGACATTTACCATCCGACATCTGAGATTTCCTTACTTTTGCTAAAAAGTTATTTAACAACTTTCACAAACCCAGAACCACAAACTCCTAATTCTAAATCTTTCTCATCATGCCTGATTTTCGAGAAAATGTTTCGCTTAGGAATTTAATCACTTTCCATATTGATGCCAATGCCCGCTATTATATCAAAATCAGCACGTTAGGGGAACTTCAGGAGTTGATCGCCTCCGGATTCCTGCACAAGCATCCTTTCCTGCTTTTAGGCGGAGGGAGCAATATCCTGTTCACAAAGGATTTTGAAGGCCTCGTTATTCATATCCAAAACAAGGGGATTGAAGTTCAACCGACTGATAATACTACGGTTTTCGTGAAATGTGCCGCAGGTGAAAACTGGAGTGACTTTGTAACCTTCTGCGTGCAAAGAGGATTCGGAGGACTTGAAAACCTTTCGCTCATACCTGGCAACGTAGGAAGCTGCCCGATACAGAACATTGGTGCTTATGGTGTTGAAGTCAAAAACAGCCTGATCTCGGTTGAAGCAATTGACCTGAGTACCGGTAAATTTCGCGTTTTCACAAATCAAGAATGTGGTTTCGGTTACCGCGACAGTATTTTTAAGCGTGAATTGAAAGGAAAAGTCGCCATCTGGTCGGTTACTTTTTCACTCAACTTGTGTCCTTCGATTCACATAGAATATGGGGCTATCACAACCGAGTTGCAGTTGCTGGGCATCGTAAATCCCTGTATTGCAGATATAAGCAAAGCAGTTACGCGTATCCGACAGTCCAAATTGCCTGATCCCGAAATACTTGGCAACGCGGGAAGTTTTTTTAAAAACCCGGTTGTCAGCCTTGAATTCGCCGAAAATCTTAAAAAGGAATTTCCCGGAATTGTGTTTTTCTCACAGGCCGATGGCAATGCGAAATTGGCAGCCGGTTGGCTGATAGAGCATTGTGGGTTGAAAGGCTTTCGTGAAGGCGATGCCGGAGTTCATCAAAACCAAGCACTTGTGCTGGTAAATTATGGCAAGGCTACCGGAAACGATATTTTGGACCTCGCAAAAAATATACAGCAATCGGTAAATCAACATTTTGGGGTTTACCTCGAAATAGAAGTCAATATTGTATAAAAAAATCAAGTTCCCAAACCGGCTCCGGGAACTCAATACCGGAATTTATGACATTCAGGAATTACGTAACCTGTAAGAAAACCCAAAGCCTCAAATAAACATTATTGTTGCTCAGAAGCTTTCTCAACACATTGCCAAAGCAACCCGGCTGATTGGTCCCAGGAAAACTTTTCGCGTTGTTCGCGTCCTTTTGCAATGAGTTGTTGCCTCAATGCCGGGTCATTCGCCATTTTTTGCATGGCTTCCGAAATTGAATTGACCGAAAACGGGTCAACCAGTATGGCTGCCTTTCCGGCAACTTCGGGCATTGAAGTTATGTTTGAAGTAATCACCGGGGTATCGCAATTGAAGGCTTCCAGAATTGGTATACCGAAACCTTCGAAATGTGATACATATGTCAGGGCTAATGCTGAAGCCATCAGCAACGACAATTCGCGGTCATTGATCCGTCCTGTAAAAATAACATCTGTTCGGTACTCCATACTTTCGTATGCCTGCCTGATTTCGTCAGTCCACCACTGGCGTGCCCCAGCAAGAACTAATTTGATATTTTTTGTATCGCTCTTTTTAAACTGATCGAATGCCCTGAAAAGGTTCACTAAGTTTTTACGGGGGTGAAGCGAGCCGATAAAAAAGAAATAGTCGCGGCCATTGGCAAATTTTTTCTTGATAAGCTGTTGAT
>Ga0247841_10013015_pt1 | contig 10732 bp, 7 predicted proteins | sample LaCruzMarch2015__2_FD_192410 | JGI IMG/M metagenome (GOLD analysis project Ga0247841, IMG submission 192410) | Freshwater microbial communities from meromictic Lake La Cruz, Castile-La Mancha, Spain - LaCruzMarch2015_18m | ecosystem: Environmental > Aquatic > Freshwater > Lake | place: Spain...
GGAACATGGCATCCGCCAGTTTCGGCTGGCGCGCACGCACTTCCTCGGCCAGCAAGCCGGTCAACATCGTGCGCACGCCGCAGGAAATATCGAAGCCAACGCCGCCGGCCGACACCACGCCACCGGCTTCGGCGTCGAAGGCGGCCACGCCGCCAATGGGGAAGCCGTACCCCCAGTGCGCGTCCGGCATGGCGAAAGCCGCCGTTTCGATGCCGGGCAGGGCTGCGATATTGGTCAACTGTTCCAGCACCTTGGCGTCCATCGCGCGGATCAGCTCCGGCGAGGCATACAGGATGGCCGGTGCCCGCATGTATCCTGAGGGAGGCATAACCCAGCTGGTTTCACTTTGTTGCTGGAGGCGGCTTATATCCATACGGTTTACCATGGACCTATGTTCGGTATGCGGCGTTCATGACTTATTCCTGCATCAATGCTATATTAGTCGCTTTTTCTGTCCGTATCAACTATGGGCTTGAATGCAAAATAGGGATCGGGCACAGTAGCCGCATTATGAGTCTGTTGACTTGCATATTACCAAGCCGCGCACACGCCCTGGCGTGGCTGTTGCTGGCGCTGTTTTTCGCCTTCGGCCTGTTTGACCATTCCTTATGGTCCAGCAACGATACGCGCGAAGGCGCCATGATCCGCGAAATGGTGCGCGAGGGTGTCTGGGTCACGCCGGTTTTCAACGGTAAGGCTTACCTCGAAAAACCACCACTCCTGCACTGGACGGGCGTGGTGCTGTGCAAGGTTTTCGGCCGGGTGAACGAGGGATTGGTGCGTTTGCCGGCGGCCTTGTACGGTTTCGGCGCCTTGTGGATTATCGGCCTATGGGCGCGCGACCTGGGGCGTGAGCGCGCCGGTGTTGTGGCCGCTTTCCTATGTGCCTCATCAGTGCTTTATTTCGAATATTCCCGCATTGTGCTCACCGATACGACGTTGGCTTGCATGGTCATTTTGTCGCTCTACCTTTTCTGGAAAGCCTATACGGCCCTTCACCGTCGGCTGACGCTCTGGCTGGTATTTTTGGCGGCATCGGCCGTGACGTTTTATGCCAAGGGCCTCATCGGGCCTGGTTTGGTGTGGGTATCGGTGGGCGCCTTCCTGATTTATCGCCGCGAATGGAAACTGATCGTATTGCTGGGCGCCGCCTTCAGTGTGGTGTTTGCGCTGGTGCTGGCACCCTGGGTCATGGCTTTATGGCACGCGGGAGGAGGAGTGCCAGTTTGGCCGGTTTCCGACTTTAATTCTCTACAGCGTCTTTTGGGAAAATCGCTCTACGGCGTCTTCTGGGAAAACCAGTTTGGCCGGTTCCTCACTTTCAATGATCCCAATCTGCCGCTGGACCCGTATTATGTCCACAAAGAGTCCATCCTGTACTATCTATTCAGTATGCCGGTGCGGCTAATCCCGTGGACCCTGCTGGTCATAGCCGCGCTGATTTCATGGTTCCGGCCAAAAAGTCCGGTGACCGGTCTGCCGTCCTTGTTCGTCCGATTTGCGCTGGTCTGCATGCTGGCGCTTCTGCACGTGTCCTCATCCAAGGCGGCTTGCTATGCACTGCCGCTCTTTCCCATCCTGTTCCTGATGACCGGAGTCTGGCTGGAAGACACCACAAGCCGCTGGACTTCCGCGTTTGACCGGCGCATGGTCGGTCTGACTTTCGGCCTAATCGGGGTTGCGGCGCTGGCCGTGCCACTTGGCTATGTGCTGGCATTTTTGGCCGGCATTAGGATCGTGTGGGCGCCGGGAACCGGCGCAGCGATTATCTGTTTCGGGTTGGCGCTCCTGACTCTGGCGGTCGGCGGATATGCCGCGATCCGGCTTTGGAAGGCCCGGTCTTGGCCGGGGGCTGACCAACGGGTTGATGCAATTCTATCGGCCCCTATGATTCTGACGGTGCTAAGTCTCCTTGATGCCGCGATCTTCATGCCATCGGTGAATTATCAGCGGACCTATGAACCATTGGCCGCCCTGGTTCGTCAAGAGTTGAATGCCGGAGGGCGCATTGCCCTGGCCGGCGAGCGCGAACGCGATTTAGGCGCCCTGATGTTTTACCTGGATTCGCGACTAAAGGTTGTCTCGCTCAAAAATGCCGGGGAATGTGCCGGTTTTCTTTACGGGCACCCCGGCCCGGCAGGCATTGTCGTGGCCGAGAGCGATCTCGTCCACGTCAAGCGCCTGCTGGCCGGGAAGTCGTTCCGCATCATTCAGCCCAGGCACTGCGGGCACAAAAGCGAGGAATTCCGACTGTTGATTGCTCAGTAGTCAGAAGACAGTAGTCAGAATACAGAATGTCATGCCCTGTACCGATCCGCCTAAGGCGGAAAATGCCCATGCTGGCTTTCCTCATTCTGAATTCTGTCTCCTGATAGAGTTACATTCCATGAATATCAGCAATCAGTTAAAAGGACGCCCTGGTGTGCGCCATCTGATCATTTCCGTTCTGGCGGCATTGGTGGTCATTGTCGGAGCATTGACCAGCTGGGAATTGGTATTCAAAGATCGTTTGGCGACCAAGCACTGGGGCGTGGTGGAGCAGGGTCTCATTTATCGGAGTGGGCGGCTTCCCTTGGATCGTGCCCAGGCCACGCTGGCCAAACATCACATTCGCGTCCTGATTGATCTTACGGAAAACAAGCCCAGTAACCGGTTCCAGCCGAAGGAGCGCGCGGCGGCCGTGGCCCTGGGCATTGAATACCACAATTTTCCTTTAATCGGTGACGGCACGGGGGATATCGCTAATTATGCCCAGGCCATTGCGGTCATGCACCAGGCCCGGTGCGAAGGTAAGCCGGTATTAGTGCATTGCGCCGCGGGTGCCCAGCGCACGGGTGGTGTTGTGGCCGCCTACCGGGTCCTGGTCGAACGAAAGTCGCCGGATGAGGCGCGTGCCGAGTTGCAACGCTATGGCTGGAAACCCGGCAAAGACCAGGTTCTCCTGATTTATCTGAACCGGAACATGGCAAAACTGGCCGAACAATTACGAGTATTGCGGGTCATCGAAGCTATTCCTGATCCCCTGCCGGTGTTATAGCCAGAATCGGGTGTAAGACAGAATTCTGAATGACTCATGAGAAGCGCCAAGATTTAGCGTAAAGTATATGCACTCATATATATTGAGACTTTGGCGCCAAACTTGATCTGTCAAAATCAGAGATAGCAATCCTATCCAATATGGCAACTGTTTTTCCTGTGGGAGGCGCACTATGTGCGGCGACGGTCGCGGCGCGTAGCGCCCCTCCTACAAGAAGAAATTTGTCTTACACCCGCCTGAATCAGATGCTGCGCTCCGGACTTGACAATAAGCATTGTGGTCCGCCATGATAGCGCCTTCTTTATCTGGGAAAACCGTATGAAACGGACATTATTCAAACAACTCATGGTATCGGCCCTTTTTGTGTGCAGCCTGTCTGCGGACGTGCCGGATGTGGGGCAAATAAGCAAACACCCAACGTCCAACGCCCAACGCCCAATGTCCAATGTCGAACACCCAATGTCGGTAGTCAGTTTGGCCACCCACCAAACAGGGTTGTGCTCGTTTGATCTTTATAATGGTTCTGCTATCCGTCCTCTGTCGTCCGCCGTCTGCCGTCCGTCCTGGACGATGCCGGATCCCATGGCATTGATGCTTTCAGCAGTATGGCTTCCGGATGGTTTGGGCATTTATCAGATGGACCGGGTTTGCGTTCGGTGGGACGTGCTCCCCAGTGTCAGTCCGGAAATGATAAATGTCCCAACGGATCCTCTCGCCGCTGCGTTTCTGGTCCCCCGCTACCGGATGTGTCTGGCCTTGCAGGAGAGCGCCTGGCCCACCTGCGCCAAAGCTACGGTGGGCAGGCCGCGCCCAGCTGGATGCTGGGAACCGGCGCTGTCGTTGGATGTTGCTTATCCGTCCGGCCGCGCGGATATCGTGGCCATGATTCCACGCCTGAAAGAAATATTTACGAAGGAAGGCATTCCACAGCAATGGGTATGGGTGGCGGAAGTTGAGTCGGCGCTCAATCCGCGGGCCAGAAGTTCGGCGGGGGCGGTGGGGCTCTTTCAATTGATGCCCGGCACTGCCCAGCGATTTGGCTTGCGCACGGCGCCAGTGGATGATCGCATGGCGCCCGATAAAAGCGCCGGTGCGGCGGCGCAGTACCTGAAATTTCTGCGCCAGGAATTCGGTTGCTGGTCGCTGGCGCTGGCGGCGTATAATGCCGGCGAGGGACGGGTCAGGGAAATCATGAAAAAGCGCAAGGCCCGGACCTTTGAAGATGTGGAGCGCTATCTGCCCTCCGAAACCCGGGTTTATGTACCCAAGGTTGTGACCATTGTTGCCCTGCGCGAAGATCAGCTCCACGGCGTCAGGAGCGCCTGTTGGATGCCGTAAATCAGAGGTCAGAAGTCAGAAATCAGAAGTCAGAAGTCAGAAATCAGAGACCAAAAGATCTTGGAGCGTGGAGCGGGCGACGATCTGGAGTAAACAATGAGCAAGATTCGCGTAGCGTTCATGGGTTTTCGTCACGGGCATATCGGGGATCTCTATCGCCGAATACAACAACGGGATGACGCCGAAATCGTGGCCGCCTGCGAGGAGGATGAATCCACGCGCCGCACACTTGAGGCTGAAGGCGCTTTTAAGATTACGCATGCCTCCTTCGAAGCCATGCTGGCCGAAGCACCTCCCGACGTGATTGCCGTGGGCGATTATTACGGCAAGCGCGGCCGCATCTTGATCCAAGCGCTCGAGCACGGATGCCACGTGATCAGCGATAAGCCGATTTGCACCAGTCTGAGAGAATTGGATCAAATTAAAAAACTTGCGGCCGCTAAACGCCTGGTTGTCGGCTGTCAATTAGACGTGCGCGATAGTGCCGCAATAACTGCCGCCCGCATGGCGATCCAGGCAGGCGAGATTGGCGAGGTGCATGCCATCTCGTTCGGCGGTCAGCACCCGCTGATGTTCAGCACCCGGCCGGCCTGGTATTTTGAGCCGGGCAAACATGGGGGGACGATTAACGACATTGCCGTTCATGCGATCAATTGTATTCCGTGGATTACCGGCCGGCGATTTGCGATGATCAACAGCGCGCGTAACTGGAATGCCCGCCTGAAAGAGGTGCCCCACTTCAAGGATGCGGCCCAGATGATGCTAACGATGGATAACGGATGCGGAGTACTTGGGGATGTTTCTTACCTGATGCCGGACAGCTTTGGTTACAGTCATCCGCTTTATTGGCATTATTTGTTCTGGGGAAGCCACGGTATTCTGGATATCACTTCCGGCAAAGTCACTCTGTGTAAAGATGGCGAAAAAACGCCCAGGGTTGTGCCATTGCCGGCAGTTAAATCGGGGCAATACCTGGAGTCGTTCCTTAATGAAATCAAGGGGATCCATCAGCCCTCCTGTGCCAAGGCTTCGGAGGGCTGGCCCGACGAGTTGTCCACGCAGGAGGTGTTGCACTCCGCGCGGATTACACTAATGATCCAGCGCGCGGCCGACGACCAGACAACCAACCAGCCGCTGGTGTGAAGAATCCTGAAAACACTCCTGTTGCTCACGGTATCCCTATCGCAAGTGCTGGTTCAAGGTGAGGATGGGCAACAGAACGGCCAGCACAACCAGCAGAACGAATAAGCCGATAATCAGGATCAGTACCGGCTCCAGCATGTTCATCCGGCGGGTCAGGAACCGGTCCCATTGCTGTTCCAGGCGGTCCGCGGCGCTATCCAGCATGCGCGCCAGGGCGCCGCTGGCTTCGCCCACCTGTACCCAGCCGGCTAATGAACCAAACGGAGGAATGCGTCTGAGCATGTCCGCCAGAGTTCGTCCGTGACGCACGGCATCGGCTTCGGTGGCGACTTGTGCCGCGACCCAGCTACTGCCCGTAGCTTTGCCGGCCAGCGGCAGGCCGTCAACCAGGGATACCCCGCCGTTGATCAACAGGGCCAGCGTGCGCGCAAACCGCAACGAGACGAGGATCGCATACCCTGGGCCGACCAGCGGCAACCCGAACAACCGGCGATTGAAATTGCGCGCTTTTTCAGGATCACGCGCCATGGCCCGCCACCAGAGAACAGCCCCCGCCAGAACCAGCGCGAGTGCGGGTAACCCCGCATGCATGAACAGACTGCCGAACCGGATCATACAACGGGTCAGCAAAGGGAGGGCGACATGGCTGTCTTCCATCAGCAGGTTGCCGATGCGGGGGATACCGAAGCCCAGCAGGCCGATGGCGATGGCGATGGCAACAACAAATATGATCGCCGGATAAATCAGCGCCGTGATGAATCGGTCGCGCAAACGGGACTGCTCATTCAGAAAATCGGCCAGCCGCTCCAGAACCGTATCCAGCGAAGCGGCCCGTTCGCCCGCCGCGATCACCGCTTTTTCGTAACTGCTGATCCGGCACGCCGGACTGGCTTCGTCGAGCGCGGCGGCCAGCGAGGCGCCTTCCTTGATTTTATCGCGCAGCGCCGCTATGATCGGGCGCGTCGTACCCATATCGGGAGATTGAATCAGCACGTCGAGAGCGGTCACCAGGGGCAGGCCGGCGCGCAGGAGGGCGACCAATTCGCGATAGAACATTGTCCGTTCGTCCAGGGAAAAGGCTGTTGGACGAAAGATTAAACGGGTAGGCTTCAATTCACCGGCGGGCACGATCTTTTCAGCGAGCAGGCCGTCGCCGGCCAGCTTCTCGCGGGCTTGCTTAATATCCAGCGCCTCGATCAATCCCTTGCGGGTCCGTCCAGCCCCATCATACCCCCTGTATTCAAAAGTCTGCATGTGTTTTGAAACTCTTGAATTAGGCGGCTATTTCATGTGGGAGGCGTCCGGCAACCGCCGGATGCGGCGACGGTCGCGGCGCGTAGCGCCCCTCCTACCAACTTTGAAATTAAATTCAGTATGCGGCCCGGCCGATTGTGCGCAACAGCTCCGCGAAACTGGTTAAGCCGCGCTCGAGCTTGTCCGTTCCATCGTCCAACATCGTGGTCATGCCGCCGCGGATGGCCAGCTCGCGCAAGGTCTGACTGTTGGGACGCTCGGCGCGGATGGCATCGGCCATGTCGGTGTTCACGATCATAAGCTCGAACAATCCCGTGCGCCCCTTGTAACCTTCCAGGCAGGCCGGACAGCCTTGCGGCGACCACACTGCCGGCGACTTCCCGGCACAGCGGGCAGTTTTCAATATGGCGATTTCCGCCTCAGTCAAGGTGGCCGGTTTCCGGCAGACGGTGCATAGTCGGCGGACCAGGCGCTGGGCCAGCACGGCGCGCAGGCACGCGGCCAGCAGGTACGGCTCCACGCCCATATCAATCATCCGGACTACGGCGCTGGGCGCGTCATTCGTGTGCAGCGTGGTGAAAACGAGATGGCCGGTTAGTGATGCCCGGACGGCGATTTCTGCCGTTTCCAGGTCGCGGATTTCACCCACGAGGATTGTGTCCGGGTCCTGGCGCAGGATATGACGCAAGCCGCTGGCAAACGTCAGCCCGATCTTGGGCTTCACCTGGATCTGGCCAATGTCCGGAAGCTGGTATTCGATCGGATCTTCAATGGTCAGAATATTCGACCGCGACTTGTTCAATTGCTGGAGCGCCGCATATAGGGTGGTCGTTTTGCCGCTCCCGGTCGGTCCGCTTACGATGATGATCCCGTTCGGCTCCAGTAGAACTCGGTCGATTGTCTCCAACATCGTGGCCGAGAGACCGAGCCCGGCCAGCGGTAAAACCGTGGTGTTGCGATTGAGGAGCCGCAAGACGACGCGCTCGCCCTCCGCCACCGGGATGGAGGATACGCGGATATCGATTTCGCGTTCGCCGATGCGCACGCGCGCCACGCCATCCTGGGGCAGGCGCTTTTCGGCGATGTCCATGTGGGCCATGACCTTGAGCCGCGATATCAGGGCGGGCTCCAGGTGTTTCGGCGGCGAAGTTTGCTCGTAAAGCATGCCGTCAATGCGGAAGCGGATGCGCAGGCGGGATTCGAAGGGCTCCACGTGGATATCGGAGGCGCTGGCCTTGATGGCTTCCAGCAGGATCAGGTTGATAAGCTGGGTGATGGGGGCATTCTCGCTCACCTGCAGAAGGTCATCGCTGCGCGGCGACGTCTTGTTCGGGGTGGGCGAGAGTTCGTCCAGATCGCGGAGAAATTCGCGTGCGGTATCCGAACGGCTGAAATAACTGCGCTCAATGGCGTTCATGATCACCGCTTGCGGCGCAAGTAGTGGCTTTAATTCCTGGTTGAGCAGCAGTTCCAGGTGTTTGTGCGCGCTGATGGCGGTTGGATCGTGTAGTAACAGAACCGGTTGGCCATGGTGCCGGATCGGCAACATGCCGTGCGTACGCGCCCATTCCACCGGCAAATCGGCGGCCAGATCGGCGGCCAGCATTGTCTCGTCCACTGCGGTTATCAGGTCCAGGTTGAATTTCTGCGCCAGGGCCTTTAACTGCGCCAGTTCGGCCGTGGATTCGGTTGTCTCGGATTCAGGGGGCATGATTACAATTCCAATGTAGAATGCAGAATGAAGAATGCAGAATTAAAGATCAAAACAAGCCGTCGTCCGCCTTTTCCGGACTGGCGTCCGTCGTCTGGCGTCGCTTACCTCTTCCCCCGGGGTTCGTTTTCTTCCAGGGGCTTGATCATCATGTTTGTCGCTGCCTGGAACGCGGTTTTCGACTTGATCATGTCGGTCAAGGCGCGCGCGCTGGCGGCGTTGGTTGAGACGTGCGGCGTTACGAAGATCAGCAGGTTGGTCCGTTCCACGGCTTCCTCCTTGGTGTGGAACAGCCAGCCCAGCAGGGGAATTGAACCGAGGAATGGAATTTTACGGTCATTTTGAACGGTATCTTCGCGCATTAGTCCGCTGATTACAATGGTGTCGCCATCCGGCACGGTCAGGGTCGTGGTGACTTCCCGCTTGGCGATCGTCGGCGTATAGGGCTTGCCGCCGGTGGAGCTTTCCAGGATGGCCTCGATGCTCGGGTTAAGTTTCATCAGCACTTCGCAATTGGGATTGATGTGCGGGGTGACGCTCAGCTTGATGCCGACATCCACGCGATCGATGTTTTCAATATAATCGCGGGCCGTGCCGGCCCCGGCCGAGACGGTGGATTTCAGAATGGGAATGTTCTTGCCGATCGTGACGGTGGCCGGCTGGTTGTTCTGGGTCCAGAGCGGGATGTTGGAGAGAATCTTGAATTTGCCCTTCTGCTGGATGGCAAGAATATTGATCAGCGCCGGAAAGTAAGGCACTACATTCCCGTCGGCATCCGTATAGCTGCCTTTGGCTAAACCAAAGGTCAAGCCGTTGGGCACCATGCCGCTTGCGATTTGCTCCATCAGCGTATCGGTGCCTTCCGCCGTGCGCATGCCGCCCACCGCGATTGTGGAACCCTGCGAAGCTTTGCCGCCTACCAATAACTCGGCTCCTAAGCTGCTCCCATCACTCAAGGTCAGTTCGGCGATCATAACTTCCACCAGAACCTGTTGTGGGGGCTGGTCCAGCTGTTCGATCAGTTCCTTGACCATCTTGAAATCTTCCGGGGCGGCGTCCACCAGCAGGGCGTTGTTGCCCAGGCTGGACTCGATGGATATTTTCTGGTTTTGCGGCTTTTCGACACGTTTGGAAATGAGGGCCGTCAGGCTCTTGGCGGCTTCATCCGAGGAGAGATATTTCAGAAAGATTGCCTGGAGATGCCCGTAGCCGCTGCGGGGCTCGGTGTCCATGGCGTTAATGATCCGTTTCAGCTCGGTAATCTGGGCGGGGGTCCCGACCAGGATCAGGCTGTTGGAGTGGGGCGCCGCCACGACGACGACATCGCTGGGAAGCGCCACGGCTGTTCCCCCCTCCGCGGGCTTGGGCAGGCGTTGGCGAAGTTGTTCGCCCTGTGTCTCCTGCTTGCTGCTGGCGGTGGTCATGGCCAGGTTCAGTTCGGTGGCGATGCCTTCGGCATCGGCAAACCGCAGGATATAAATTTCCGTCGTGCGCGCCATGCCGGGCTTGTCAATCTGCGCAATGATTTGTTCGATGCGGCGGATGCTTGCGGCGGTATCCGTGATGACCAGGTGGTTGGTCATCTCCAGGACGCCCATGGCCCCGGCCTTGCCCTGGTCCACCATTGGTTCGAGCAGGCGGCGCACGTCCGCGGCGCGCAGGTTGTTGACGTGAATCACCTTGGTGATGATGCCATCGGCGGGCGCCTGCTCGCTTTCGCTCAGGACGGGCGCAATGGGTGTAGTGCGCTTTTCGCGCATCACGATCCGACTAATGCCCTCGCGCTCAACGACGGCACAACCCGAAGCCTCCAGGATGGAAATAAAGAGGGGATATACTTCGTTGAGCGGAATCTGCGGCGGTGTTACGACCGTGACTTTGCCGTCAATTTCCTTGTCAATCACGAACCGCTTGCCGGTGAGGTCGCCGACCAGCTTGACCAGGAAGCGGATATCCACCTGGTCAAAGTTGAAGTTCACGAAAGCGCCGGTAGTTTGGCCGGCCGTTTGGGCATTGGTCTCTTCCTGGGTGGGCGCCTGGGCGAATACGGCCGGGCGCTCCGGCACGGCCAGAATCACCATGCCGGCCATGCAAAGACATGCGATTTGTTTTTTCATGCTGTGTCTCGAACCATCTTCCGCTGTCTGCCCTGCGTAGCTTCCTGAGCGAAGCAGGGTCCGTCGTCCCACCTTCGCCCAAAGGGCTATGGTGGGCAGGCCGGTGTCCTGCCCTCAGCGCGCAATGCCGCG
>Ga0247841_10013016_pt1 | contig 10730 bp, 11 predicted proteins | sample LaCruzMarch2015__2_FD_192410 | JGI IMG/M metagenome (GOLD analysis project Ga0247841, IMG submission 192410) | Freshwater microbial communities from meromictic Lake La Cruz, Castile-La Mancha, Spain - LaCruzMarch2015_18m | ecosystem: Environmental > Aquatic > Freshwater > Lake | place: Spain...
GCAGATAACTTACAACGACGACTTTACAGCCGGAACATAATTTGAATAAGCTAGTGTAGCTCAGTTGGTAGAGCAGCTGATTCGTAATCAGCAGGTCAGGGGTTCAAGTCCCCTCGCTAGCTCAAAGAAAAAGTAAGGGGAGTTTTATAACTCCCTTTTCTTTTCAGGAAAAGCCCGCCGCAATAAGCTTCGAATTATACAATATAAACACGATATAAATTCGATATGAATACGAATCATTATAACGATTTGATTGTTTACATCATTAAAAACAACCGGATATCATTTTTAATCGTTTAATTTATATGAAAGTATTAATAGTTCCCGATTCGTTTAAATCTACATTATCGTCTGTAAGGGTCGCCGAAATCATTTCGGATGTTTTTAAATCAGACGGGTTTGAAACCCATTCTGTGCCGATAGGCGACGGGGGCGAGGGGACTGTCGATGCCCTGTTATATTCTCTGGGCGGAGAGAAAAAATATCTGGAAGTTCTTGATTCGCTCGGAAGGCAGATTAATACTTATTACGGGATGAAAGATAAAACTGCTTTTATGGAAATCTCCGGTTCTGCAGGTTTGATGTTGCTCAAAGAATCAGAGTACGATCCTTCACGAACATCTACATTCGGATTCGGGCAAATGATTGAAGATGCCGTCAAAAATGGAGCCGGGAAAATTTATCTCGGACTCGGCGGTACTGCTACGAATGATGCCGGTATAGGTATGCTTTCGGCACTTGGGGTCAGATTTTATGACAAAGCGGGCGATGAAATCCGCGGGCTTTTATGCGGCTCGGTGCTGGAAAAAATCGGGAAAATTGAATCGAAAAATCTTCTTGCCGCTTTAGAAGACGTCGAATTTACAGTTATTTCCGATGTTCAGAATCCACTTACAGGAAAATACGGAGCAACGAAAATATTTTCCCCTCAGAAAGGAGCCGATAGTTTAATGGTTGAAATGCTTGAAAAAGGTATGGTTAACTACGCCTCAATTCTTAACAGAGATTACTCTACCGATACTGAATTTCCGGGTGCAGGTGCCGCAGGAGGAGCCGGAGCTTCTTTAAAAGTTTTTTTAAAAGCGAAAATCAACCCTGGTATAGAATGTGTGGTAAATCTGCTTTCCTTGGAAAGAAATATTGCGGAATCAGATTTGATAATCGTAGGAGAGGGTTCATTGGATTACCAGTCCGCTTTCGGAAAAGCTCCTATAGGAATTGCACGAATCGCAAAAAAGTATAATAAAAAAGTGATTGCTGTTGCAGGTAAACTGGGTGAAAATGCAGAAAGTCTCTATGCAGAAGGTATAGATTTGATTTTTTCGTATTATGGTAATGTTAATATAAATCTCGGTTACATTAAAATGCATTCGGAAAAATTGTTAAAAGAAACTGCCGCTTTGGCAAAAGATATAATTAAAACTAATCCTGAATTAAAAAACAGAAAATATATTTGTTATGAAACCAAAAATTTATATAACGCATAAGATTCCCGAAAAAGGAATAAATATGCTCAGAAATAATTTTGATGTAGAATTAAATAACTTCAGCGGAATTGTAAGTAAAGAACGGCTTATTGAAAAAGCGAAAGATAAACATGTAATATTGTCTCTGTTATCAGATAATATAGATTTTGAATTAATAAATTCCTGTAAACATTTAAAAGTGATATCAAATTACGCAGTAGGGTATAATAATATAGATATCATGGCAGCAACCGAAAAGGGCATATTAGTTACAAATACTCCGCGTATTCTCGATGAGACTACTGCCGATTTTGTTTTTGCGTTAATTCTTTCCGTCGCCAGACGGGTAGTTGAATCGGATAAATTTATGAGAACCGGAAAATTCAAAGGATGGGGACCGATGGAATTCCTCGGGCATGACGTATTTAACTCTACACTTGGTGTAATCGGAATGGGAAGTATCGGTAAAGAAGTAGCAAGACGGGGATATTACGGATTCAGTATGAATGTTTTATATTACGATAAAACAACAGACCCTGCTTCCCTCGGCTTCAAAGTAAATTCTGTTTCGTTTGATACATTATTGAGAGAATCGGATTTCATATCTGTTAATGTTCCGCTTACCGAGAATACTTATCATTTAATAGGAGAAAAGGCATTAAAGAAGATGAAAAAGACGGCTTATCTTATAAACACTTCGCGCGGACCGGTAATAGATGAAAAAGCTTTGTTTAAAGCTCTTAAGGATAAACGAATTGCAGGAGCCGCTATTGACGTATATGAAAATGAACCCGATTTCACTCGAGGACTCGAATGCCTTGATAATTTGATTATGACTCCGCACATCGCAAGCGCATCCAAAAAAACCCGTGAATTGATGTCGGTTAAAGCCGCTCAGAATATCATAGATTACTATGAAGGAAGGATTCCCGAAGGTCTTGTAAACAGGGATGTTATAAAGCTGGAAATAAGTTAGAGCGGCGGGTTATTATTGACTCGGAAGTCTTTTTTAACGGTACTCTTTTATTAAATTGCATTTTTCGCACAGTTTTTGGCGCTGTGTCCGGCTGAGAATTATAAATAAAATATACCGTTTAAAAGAATTGAGTATATATTTGAGAATTGCTAACTTGTTTGTAATTATAATCGCTATTTTTGATTATTGTGATTATACAGGCGTTTTTTAATCAGCGGGTCAGGGGTTTAAGTCCCCCGGGCGGCCCAAAAATTCGTAACAATTAAAAGAAACTGCCGTTTAAATAACAAAACGGCTTTTATATATTAAAGAACAATGAACAGTACGGGAAACAGAGGTCTGAAAAATAAATTAAGCGAAGACTCCGTTAAAAAAATTGAAAAACTATTTAATTGCGGTATATCAAAGAACGAAAATTCTTACTCATTTAATATAAAAAATTCCAAAAATCAACCTTCTATAAGTATTGATATATTCATCGAACCTGAAAATCAGGGGTTAATATCCGTTTATTCCGAAAATTCGCATCTTCAGCTTCAGTCCTGCTCGGGTTTTATCATCAGTGATATGCTTGAAGAAGTGATATTTTATTCCGATTGCGGAGATAAAATATCGGGTCTGATTATATCGAAACGGGGAGACTGCGCTTTATACTCTAACGTGGAAAAAAATATACTGAAAAGTAATTTTATGGATTTAAATTCTGAAAAACTGCTGTCTGCTGTTGCCCTCTCTGTGCTTGAACCGCTTAATGATTGAATATTAAACGCTTGTTCGATACATTTTTGAGAAATCTTGAAATAAATTATTTTACTAAAAGAGGCTCGCTGTCGGGAAGATATGCTTACACCGAACTGAAACGGGATGCACGTTTTCTGTCGGGATTAGTCTTGAAAAACGAATCCACACTTGTTGGTTCAATTAGTTTTCTTTTTTGCGGTGATGCGGAAATACGGAGGTTGAATAATCAATATTTGAGCCATGATTATGCGACTGATATTATTACATTCAGATATGACGAAACCGATGAATCAGACTGTGATATAATAATTTCAGCGGACACGGTCGAAACTAATTCGGTGTTATACAAGTGCGGGTTCGAAGAGGAAATGAGAAGGGTGGTTATTCACGGACTCCTGCATATTTGCGGTTTTGATGACAAAACCAAGCATCAAAAAAAGCAAATGAAGACGAAAGAAAATTTTTATTTGAATTTGTTTGTTACATTAAGATAGAGTAATAGTCGGAAATATTAAAAAATAATTGAATATATTATATGAGAAAATCGCTTGTAATTGTTGAGTCACCGTCGAAGGCAAAAACGATAAATAAATATCTCGGAAAAGATTTCATAGTTGAAGCTACAATCGGACACCTGAAAAATCTTCCGAAAAACAAAATAAATATTGATATAGAAAACGGATATATACCGCATTACGAAGTCATTTTGGGAAAAGAAAAAGTTTTGCAAAGACTCAAGGAAGTTGCACTGAATGCGGAAACTATATACATCGCAACCGACCCTGACCGTGAAGGGGAAGCTATCGCGGCTGATATTGCGGAAGAGATTGAAGGATTGAACGGTAATATAAAAAGAGTTTTATTCAATGAGATAACCAAAACCGGCGTGGAAACTGCAATGAACCATCCGAGAAGCATTGACACGCATCTCGTAACATCGCAGATGGCAAGGCGGGTAATGGACAGGATCCTCGGCTATAAAGTGAGCCCTTTTCTCTGGAAAACTTTTTATTTCGGACTCTCCGCCGGTAGAGTACAGTCAGTAGCGCTGAAACTGATTTGCGAAAGAGAACTTGATATAAGGAAGTTCATTCCGAAAGAGTACTGGTCTGTTTTCGGGACATTTTCGAAGTTATCCGGTATGTCGAAACCTTTTAACGCCAAACTTTATAAAATTGATTCCGAAATTATAAAATATAACGGTGAAGAACCGTGCATCCATAATATTGAGGAAGCGCATAAGATAATTGAAGCCGTAAGAAGGAATAAATTCAAAGTAATTGATTTGCAGGTTAAAGAAACGAAGCGTAATGCTCCGCGCCCTTTACTACAAGTGTACTTCAGCAGATAGCTTCAACAAGGCTCGGATTCTCGCCGAAAAGAACCATGACGCTTGCCCAGAAGCTTTATGAAGGAGTTGAAGTTAAAAAAGGCGAAGGTAATGTTGGTTTGATAACCTATATGCGTACGGATTCAATAAGAGTAAGCGAAGAATCAAAAACAGCGGCGGCAAACCTGATAAAAAAGGAATACGGACCGGAATATCTGATGGCGGGAAAAACAACGGCGAAAATATCAAAGAACGCGCAGGATGCTCATGAAGCTATAAGGCCTGCAGACGTGATGAGAAAACCGGAAGACCTTAAAAAACTTGATAAAGCCCTGCTATCACTCTATACCTTAATCTGGCAGAGATTTGTTGCCTCTCAGATGATGCCTGCGCTCTTTGACCAGAAGACCGTAATAATCAAAGCAATAAGCCCGAGCGGCGATAAAGTCGAATATTTATTTAAAGCTACCGGACGCGAAATGAAATTCGCCGGTTTCCTGAAGGTTTATGAGGATTTAAACGAAGATCAGAATAACGGCGGTGAAGAAGAAACCGAGAATATTCCGGATGATCTTAAAGTTGATGATATGCTTAATGCGCTGACCCTGATGAAAGAACAGCATTTTACGAGCCCTCCTGCGAGATACACTGAAAGCAGTCTTATTAAACAGCTTGATACGCTCGGTATTGGAAGACCGAGTACATTTGCAAATATTGTTTCTACTGTCGTTGACCGCAAGTATGTCGATCTTATCGAAAGAAAACTTTTTGCTACGGATCTCGGACTGCAGGTTAATGTAGTTCTTCAGGAACATTTTCCCGATGTGATCAATACGAAGTTTACGGCGGATATGGAGGAAGAACTCGATACAATTGCGAACGGCACGAATACTTACATTAAAGTACTCGACGACTTTTATTTCCCGTTCCATAAAGACCTTGAAGAGGCAGAAGCATCAGCTGCTGCAATTAAAAAACAGTTGATCGAAAAAACCGAAATAATTTGCCCCGAATGCGGCTCGGAAACAGGCGCTGTAATGCTGAAAAAATGGGGCAGAAACGGACAGTTCCTTACGTGTGAAAAATATCCCAAATGCAAACTGACAATGTCTGTTGATCAGACCAGACCTGCAGATGTAATTGCCGAAGGAATAAAATGTCCCGAATGTAAAGCCGATATGCTGGAGAAAATCGGTCCTTACGGAAGATTTTACGGATGCTCAAATTATCCCAAATGCAGAGGAATCAGACCGATTACACTCGGTATTAAATGCCCGAAATGCAGGGAAGGGGAGATACTCGAAAGAAGAGGCGGAAAGCGGAAACGGATTTTTTACGGATGTACGGGTTATCCCGGATGTGATTTCATTGAGAATTCACTGCCGGTTATGCAGGAATGTCCCGAATGTAAAAATAATTACATGGTTGCTAAGACAAGCAAGAAAGACGGTGACCATCTGCAGTGTCCGAAATGCAAGCACACTGAAAATATAAAAATAGAAAAAGGTGTTGAAACAGCTTGATTTTTATAAAACATTGCAGGGGTTTTGTGATTACCTGAAGTTTACGAGAAATTATTCTGATAATACACTGTTATCTTATGAAAATGACCTTAAACAATTCGGACTTTTTATTTCTGAATCTTCTGAAACCGGAGCTTCGGATGCTGAAGGCGGTAAAAACAACAGAGTTATAATAGATGAATCTTATCTCGATACGGCAATGTTAAAATCTTTCATTGCCGGTTTATTCGAGGAACAAAAGCTTGATATAAAAAAGTCGAGAAAATTTTCTAACCGTTCTATATCAAGAAAAATATCTTCTCTTAAAGCTTACTTCAGGTTTCTTTACAGGGCTAAACTGATTTCTAAAAACCCGGCTTCGGGTCTATTATTCCCGAGACAAAATAAAAGGCTTCCTTCTTATATCGGTAAAGCTGAAATAAACAAACTGCTTGACGAAAAAGGGCTGAATGATTTGGTTTTTCTGGATAAAGCTGTTATTGAATTGTTCTATAGCACCGGAATGCGGCTTTCTGAACTGATAAATCTGAAATTTGACGATGTCAATTTCCGCAGCAGGACGGTTAAAGTAACAGGAAAAGGTTCGAAGCAGAGAATAGTGCCATTCGGCTCCAAGGCGGAAAAAGCAATTTTGAATTATATACAGATAAGAAGTATTTGCAACATTGGCAGTCTTGATTATTTATTTATTGGCAGAACCGGTAAGAAGCTGTATCCTATGCAGGTGAACAGGCTGGTGCGGAAAAATCTTTCGAGAGTTACTGAAATGAAGAAAAAATCACCGCATGTTCTGAGGCATACTTTTGCCACACACATGCTTGACAGCGGTGCTGATATAAGAGCAGTAAAAGATCTTCTTGGACATGAGAGCTTGTCAACAACACAGATATACACACACATATCGCCCGAAAAGATAAAAAAAGTGTATAATCAGGCTCATCCAAAAGCCTGAAGTGCCAGGGATTGGCTTTTTAGTATTAATTCGATTTTTGTAAATTCTATTATAACGGCAGTAATTATGTTTGAACAGCAGAAATACAGATTAAAAGATTCGAGAGAAAAGGTTGAAACCTTGCGGAGGTTTCTTTGATGTCCCGAATAAAAAATTAAGAATACTGGAGCTTGATAAGCAATCGCAGGTAGAAAATTTCTGGGATGATAATTCCGCCGCGCAGAGAATTCTCAAAGAAATATCAGGTCTGAAAAAGTGGGTTGCCGATTTTGAAAAAGGCGAAACTTATCTCTCCGATATAGATGTTTTAATGGAAATCTCTGAAACGGATGACGACGGAAGCGTTGAGAAAGAACTGGAAAATGAAATCACCGAACTTGAAAAATACCTCGCCGACCTTGAATTCAAGAATACACTATCGGATGACGATGATCACCGCGACGTAATCCTGACAATCAATTCAGGCGCGGGCGGCACCGAAGCACAGGACTGGGCGGAGATGCTCTTAAGGCTTTATCTGAGATATTGCGAAAGGAAAAATTTTAATTCTGTACTGGTTGACAGATTAGACGGTGACGGCGCCGGCATTAAAAGCGCGACGATTGAAATTTCGGGTGAATATGCATACGGATTTCTCAAAGCTGAGAACGGAGTTCACAGGCTTGTAAGGATTTCTCCTTTCGACGCGAATAAGAAACGGCATACATCATTCGCAGCGGTTTTTGTAAGCCCGGTAATTGACGATACCATCGAAATTGAAATTAATACTTCGGACTTGAAAGTTGATACTTTCAGGGCAGGCGGAGCGGGCGGACAAAATGTAAATAAAGTAGAGACTGCTATCCGAATAACTCATATACCTTCGGGAATTGTAGTCCAGTGCCAGAATGAACGCTCACAACTGCAGAATAAAATGAATGCCATGAAAATGCTGAAGTCAAAGCTCTATCTTCTTGAAAAGCAAAAAGAACTTGAACGTCTGGATTCTATAGAGAAATCAAAAAAGAAAATCGAATGGGGAAGTCAGATAAGAAGTTATGTCTTCCATCCGTACAATATGGTCAAAGATCACAGAACGGATTTTGAAACATCGGATACACAATCTGTTATGGACGGAGAAATTGACGGTTTTATCAGAGCTTTTTTATTAAACACTGAAATTTAAGTAAAAATATTTTTTTGAATTACCATTATTTTATTGCGAAGAGATATCTATTTTCGAAAAAGGATTCGAAATTTGTGTCTTTTATAACATATATATCAATAATCGGCATTTCTCTCGGAGTTGCGGCATTGATAATTTCAGTTTCAATTCTCAGCGGTTTTGAAAAAGAAATAAGGGATAAAGTCGCCGGTCTCGTATCGCATATACAGATTAATTCTTTTAAACCCGAGGGTATTAAGGATTATTTCCCGGCAATTCAGATGATTAAAGACACTGTTCCAGAAACCCGCGGAATATCCCCTTACGTTCAGAAGGAAGCTGTGATCAGATTCAAAGAAAATATTGAAGGTATAGTACTTAAAGGAATAATACCTGCAACAGATTTATCCACTGCCCGGTTCAGGCTGAAAAACGGGGATTTTGACCTCACTCCCGTTGATACTTTCGTGGCTAAATTAATTATCGGCGATAAACTTGCGGAAAAAATTAACGTTTCCGTCGGGAAAAAAGTAATTGTTTTCGGTATGCAGGGCATTCCGTCGCCTTTGAATACTCCGAGAGTAAAACAGTTTCTGGTCAGCGGTATATATGAGACCGGCTTGCGCGATTATGATGATGTTCTGATTTATACCGATATACAAACTGCTCAAAAACTTTTTGATATGGGTCAATATGTCTCGGGAATCGAAATGAACGTATCCGATATTACTAAAGTTGAGGTGGCTGTATCTACAATAAAAAGAGTGCTCGGATATCCGTATTATCCGCGCTCTCTTTTTAAACTATATAAGGGACTTTTTACATGGGTGGAACTGCAGAAGGCTCCCACACCGATTATACTCGGGTTAATAATTATCGTCGCAACGTTTAATATTGTCGGCACGCTTCTTATGCTTGTTCTGGAAAAAACACAGTCTATCGGAATTCTGAAATCCCTGGGCGCCTCACGGCGGGATATTATGAAGATTTTCTTTTATGACGGAATGATAATAGGGGTTATCGGCATAATTATGGGGAATTTTATCGGTATCGGACTTTCGCTTATCGAATTGAAATTTAAGTTTTTTCAGCTTCCGGAATTCTATTACATGAAAAGTGTCCCGATTCTATTAACACCTGAATATATTATTCTGATTTCACTGTTAACAACTTTGCTCGTATTTATTGCCACAATCATACCTTCGTATCTGGCGTCGAAATTTGACCCTGTAAAATCTATGAGGTTTAATTAAATATATCTTGGAATTAAATAAAAATCCCCGGAAAATCAGCGGGATGTTCGATGAGATTGCCGGCAGTTATGATTTCCTGAATCACCTTTTCACATTAAATATTGATAAAATATGGCGGAGGAAGCTGGTTGATTGTTTAATAAGTTCAGGCATAAAAACTGAAGTTATAATTGACCTTGCTTCCGGGACGGGCGACCTGACCAAGGAATTATTAAGACTAAATCCTCTGAAAATTTATTCCTGCGATATATCGCAGGGAATGCTCGATGTTCAAAAAAGGAAAATCAGCAGTCCGTTGCTGGAAACTGTTCTCGCCGGTTCTGAACTGCTTCCGCGCGAAAAAGAGAGTGTTGATATAGTAACGATTGGTTTTGGAATAAGAAATTTTGATAATCCCGGAAAATCGCTCGGCGAAATTAACAGGGTTCTTAAAAAAAATGGTATGCTCATTGTGCTTGAAATGTTCGGGAATTCAGTTAAAAGTCCCTTTTTTAATTTCTATTTCGGAAAAATTGTCCCTAAAATCGGTAAAATTGTTTCGGGGAGCGCTTATGCATACGACTATCTGTATAATTCGGTGAAAGAATTCAAAAACCTGAGCGAATTTACGGATTTATGTTCCGTCTCAGGTTTTGAACACGTAAATTCAGTAAATAATTTCAGAAAGTTTGTTTATACTGTATATTACAGGAAGATATAGACAGAATTTGTATTGAAAATATGATTAAATTTTCTTATTTTTAAACTTTACTGGAATTAAGAGAATAAAAGCTAAAACAAAATTTAATGAAGAAAGTTAAGACCAAAAACTCGTTCAAGTTAACACAACAAATGTCTGCGAAAAAAGTATCGACGCAGAAAAAAAGAGACCCTTTTAAAGAAAGAGGAATCGAAAGTTTTATTGATTTCAGGGATGTTAAATTAATGACAAGATTTTTGAATGAGCAGGGAAAATTGCTTCCTGCGAGAATAACAGGCGCGACGGCTAAAATGCAGAGAAAACTTACAACGCAGGTTAAAAGAGCAAGGCATCTCGCATTTATCCCGTTTGTAAGCGAAGGCACAAAATATTAGTACCGGGCAAATAACATAGATAATTACTCCTTAGTAGAAATACTACGGAGTTTTTTTTTATAACGTTCACACTGAGCAAAAATCATTTCCTGTCCGGTTAACCGGATTTCTTTTTCAAAACAATAAGCGTTATATCGTCAAATTGTTTCGTCCCGACTGCAAAATCGTTAATTGCCGAAACTATCTCATCAAGAATTATCTTCGAACTGTATCCGAAATTATCCGACACGGACTGCATTAATCTCGGCTCGCCGAATTCTTCTTTGCCGGA
>Ga0247841_10013017_pt1 | contig 10730 bp, 6 predicted proteins | sample LaCruzMarch2015__2_FD_192410 | JGI IMG/M metagenome (GOLD analysis project Ga0247841, IMG submission 192410) | Freshwater microbial communities from meromictic Lake La Cruz, Castile-La Mancha, Spain - LaCruzMarch2015_18m | ecosystem: Environmental > Aquatic > Freshwater > Lake | place: Spain...
CTTCAAGATTCGAGTAGTTGGTAAGCACGGTTTCATAACCGCCACCGTGTTCCGGATCAAAAGCATCCTCGGTTGGAACGTAGCTGCAACATCCGTTGGCCAGTTCAACGACAAACGTAAAAGGAAAATTCGACCTTTGCTTGATGTCCAGCCCATATTGGCAGAAATATTCCGCCGGGTTTGACAGTAAAACAGCGGGGCCGATCTGGATGGCCTGAATCTCCAGAGTCCGCGAATCGTTTTTTGACAGCAAATAGTCAAGGACCAGTCTTTCCTTGGCAAAATGGAATTCCGTTGTTTTTTCTGGTTTTGCAATCATCTGTTCGCAAATTTTACGGCATTTAATGATGCTCGCAGCGGACGGTTTACGGATTTTCAGGTTGAGCTTGTCGGTCAACACGGCCAACTTAAAATCTTCGCCCTTTTCGGATGACACCAGAACTTTAAGGACTTCCGCGCCGACCCTGGTGCCAAGCATGCGCGACCATTTTTCCCCGAGTTCGATGGGGCACAACGACTGGTTGTCAACCTGGGTAACATCCCCGCAAGCGCCATTAAGGAACACCACTTTGGCCTGTTTTCCCATTACGCCTTGCACGGTCTGCTCAAGGTAATATATCCAGTCCGCGGAAACACCGTCGCCATAGCAGGTGCCATGACAGGCATAATTGACGATGCAGCCGATCAATTCATCATTATTATTCCAAGCCGCAATCACCCCGACTTCCGGATCAACCGGCCCAGCCGGCTCGACGATTCCCGGGTTGCCCTTGCCGGGATGGGTGGCAATCCTGCCATTTTTCATTCTAAAGCAGCGGTTAAATACGGCTTTATCTTCAAAACCGCGTCCAATGGCCAATTTAACCCGCTGTTTTAGCTTTTCCGCCATACAGACCGCGGTCATAATCTGGTTGATTACATGTTTTTCGTAATCCACATCCAAGCTAATGCTCTCCTTAAGCGCCAATTGCCTGATTAACTTCGGGGCATCCTTCAATTCTTCCGCGCTGAATCCACAGAGCGAACCACCGGCATGGGTATGACTGGCGGCGAGAAGAATATTTTTTTCCGGGATGCCGCATTTTTCTTTTATTGCGGCCCTGATTTTTGGAACGGTCAAGTCCCGCAGCATGCCGGTATCCACTCCGATCATGGCAATGCGTTCTTGACCGTCATCCAGCACGACTACCCTGGCTTTCAAAGGGTCGTGGATAGCCGTGTGATATAATTTATGATACGTTGCCGGGCGCTCCATCCCGATGGAAGGCGTAATATCCGTTTCGAAAAAGCCCGCTTTAATCATGACTTTCCTCAAATTCCCAATCGTTTTTTCATAAACCGGATATATTCCATGTCCCGATAAGCGGCGATGACGCCGTCGGCGCCGACGGGGTATTCAATCGCCGCCATGCCGGAACGCAAATGTGTTTTCAGCCCGGCCATGACCTGCATCTGATCAATATGGCCGTCTTCCAAGTGGGTCACGACCATGTGGCTGTTCGGCATGCCCAATAAGTTTTTCAAGTGGGCGTAGTAGATTTTATCGTTCAGGAGCTTGAAAGCGTCGGCGATGGAGCCTCCGTTTTGGTTCAGGAAAATATTGCCGGCATCGTAATTGATGCCGACGGCGTCATGTTGGACAAGGTCGAGCAATTTGCGGCCGGCAACGGGAAGATCATGGATATAACCGTGATGAGTTTCGAGCACGAGCAGCGCCCCGTGGCGGGCTGCGGCATCGCCCAGCGTCCGCAAATGAACGGCATTCTTTGCATAGTCGCTTTCCGTGGCCTGAGCGCTCCCGGTGGTATGGGGTTCGCCGCCCGGATTTACAAGCAGGTCCGTGTAAAAATTCATGACCCGGCTTCCGCATTCGCGCGCGGCCCATTCCATAAATTTAATTCTTATATCGATCTCGGCGGCAACTTCGTCGGGATTGCCGCGCGCGAGCTTGATGGCGCCGATGCTGAACACAATTTCCATGTCCGGGTGGGCCTGTTTAAAAGCGGCGGCCTTGCGGAAATAAGTTTCCTGGTCGGCCTCGTAATTTCGGCTCAGCCGGTGGATTTCGACTCCATCGCAACCGACTTCCAATGCAAGCGCAAAAAGCTTGTCAAGCCCGCCATGCCAACAATAAGTCTGATGCAGAATAATTTTCATGATCCCTCCTTGAGGCGCTATTTATATTTAGCCGGAAGCGTACGCCCGGCTTCGATACTTCGCAAAGCCAGGTCCAGAATATGCACCGGCCGCCGCGCCCATTCCGGGGTAATGGTCAGCGGCTTGCCCTCCACCATAAAACCCCGTATTTCATCGTAAAAACATTGCCAGCGGTCCGGTAAATTGGGCCCGTTTTCCGAAACAATTTTATCTTTGACCAGTTTGAATATTTTCCAGCCCGTCGGATCCGATACAAAAGTGCCCTGCGTGCCGGTAATTTCCATCAGCCCGCGCTCATTGCGTTTCGGGAGGCAGTCAATATTTGACGCGGTCAGCATAACCCAAACACCGTTGCCGAAGCGCGCGGTCAATTGGAAATCATCCTCAACGACATCTTTGCCCCACTTGGTCTGGGTGCTGCGGAACCCGTTATGCGCATAGCCGGAAACTTCCAGCAAATCGCCATCCACAAGCTGTAATGCCGCTTCCAGCAAATGAACACCCCAGTCGTAAGCGATACCGCCGGAGAGTTTCCGGTTGCAGCGCCAGGAGTCGTTCACACTATAACAAACCCTGGGATGGAGCTCGATTCGGACGATATCCCCGATGGCGTGGTCGTGTTTTACTTTTTGTACGGCCTGTAATATATCGCCATTCCAATGGCGATTGTGATAGGCCGTTACCAGGAGTCCATGTTGGCCGGCTTCTTCGATAAGGTCGTCGCATTCCTCCGTGGTAAGCGTCATCGGTTTTTCACAGATGACATGTTTGCCGGCCTGCAGGCACTGGCGCGCGATCGCGTAATGCGTATTATGCGGCGTGATAACCGCCAGGAGATTAACGTCGGAATTTGCGAGCATTTTTTCGACCGATTCATAAAGCTCGATTTCGGGAAATTCCGTTCCCGCGGTTTTCCTGCGTTCAGGATCAGGTTCAACCACGCAGATCGGGCTCAGGCCGGCGCAACGCATATGCTCGAGATGCAGTTTCCCCATATTGCTTCCAGGCCCGTACCCGATGACACCGGTTTTGATTGTGTCAGGCTGCGCATACTTTTTCATTGAAATAATTCGCCCTCCTGTTTCAGCAGTTATTTATTTGATATGGATCACGGCCACATCCTGCGATTCAATGGATACTTCCATTTTCCCGGGATTGTCCGTCACGACCGCTGTGCCGTAAATCTTGCCCTTCTGCCCGGGTTTCAGGTCTTTGTTCCGAAGAACTATCTTCAGGGGTTTTGAATCTTCGTTGAAAATCAGCACCAGCCTTTCATCCCCTTTCTTCAACACCAGCAAGTTGGGATATTGGATTTGTTCGGAGACGGCCAGATTATCCGCCCGCTCGCCATCCCAGAACAGGTCTTCATATTCGCTGATCAGGCGGGTGGCTTCGCCGATGTAATAATGCATGCCGGCGAAACACGCAAAGGAGCTGTTCAGGTCAATCCCGCCGTGCACCGCCGCCACGATCCGCAGGATCTGCAGTTTCACCATTCTGGGATTCCAGAATTCCTCCTGCCTTGATTTCCAGCTATCCCAGGGATACTTGCAGCCATAAGTAGCCGCAAACTGCTGTCCGATAGCCCGTGCCAAGCCCACTTCTTCCCGGAGGAATTTCGCATACGCGTCAACATACGCCTGCCTGTTGCCGTAGCACACATCCCCGCCCGGAAGACCCGCGAAAGCGATGTCAATGTTCCCTTTGAGCGGCGGCCAATTATCCCGGTAAGCGGTCATATCATAATACGCGTATTTAAGCCCCAGTTCGTTGCAGGCTTCGCGCACGATGCCGCTGACGCGCCCATCCAAACCGACGCGGAAGGCACTCCATTCACGTTTATAGTTTTTAAAGATGGCGTCGTCCGAGAGATCCACGCTGTCCGGCAGTTTGGCATATTGGCGAAAGGCTTTTTTGCAGTTTTCACAGAAACAGAAAATATGCTTGCTTGGAACCCAGGCTTTAGCTTCGTTATCATAGTCTACCGCCCAGGGAATTTGCTCCCAATCCACCCAGTAAATTGTCGCTTTCGGGAACCCGATGTAGGCCGAGTTCGTTCCGCCGCCATGAAACATCAAATCGATGTCCTTTTTGATCGCGTCCTTGAACTGCGCCGCCCCGGGACCGGTAACAAAAGAACGACAGTACTGCCTCGTAATGTGCCATGGCAAACCATCCTTGAAATAACGGGCGCGGGCTTCCGGCGCTCCCAGCATCAATTTGGCAAGCGCGCTGTTGGTTCCCATGGAATTGCCGTAAAGCGGGTAGTTCCCAGGTCCCCACAATATAACAACCCCACCCCGCGCAAGCACCCGATCGTTCACCTTTTTTCCATACTCACCGCTCGACGGACCGATGACCCAGTTATTAAAACCGACGTCCAGCGCCTGGCGCAAGTGGGCCTCAAAATGTTCCGGATATAATTGGCACCTTACCCAAGGCTCGGAACAATACTGCTGAAGCGACACTTTCTTCGGCATGCGGCCGTTGATCGGAGGCAATACGCGCACGGGGAGAACCTGCTCCAGTTCGGTCAGGTTGCCCGAGGCCGTCCGCCGGAAATAAAACCGGCAGGTCTTGTCCGCGCCCTTATACTCGTTTAACACCAGGGGAATCAGCGCCATCCTGCGGAAGCGCGCACTTGTATTTGTCCCGACCTGACCGGCTTCAAAGGCGAACCGATAACGGGTATAGGGCTGGCTATCGTGCAGCGCTTCTTCCACGATCACTTTTTGCGGCTTCTGATTATATGCCCCTCCGCCCATGGGACCCTCATATTTCTGCTCCAGCAGGCTGAAGTCTTTGGGCACATCCAGCACGAACTCGTAATCCTCAAGCGCAAAAGCCAGCGGCGGCGGTGAATAAAGCACGTGGAAAAGGGTTTCCATGCTCTTCTCCGAAAAGCCCCACTCGCGCAACTTCGGCTGAAGACAGGGCAGGCCGCTGTAATGGGTTTCCCCCCAGAGAACTATTTGACGGAAACAAACATCGCCGGCAGAACCTTCCGGCATCGCCAAATAGCCATCTTTGTCCGGTTCAGTTTTTTTCCAGGCGCGATCGTCAAAAGACCCCGTCAGCCAATTCTCATTGGTGGCGTTGCCGACTCTCCAGCGGCTTTCCATTTCAGGTTGATCGGGAATGCTCAGGCGCAGGCCGGGGTTTTGTCCGTCCGCCGTCGCCGTCATGGCAATCACGTTTAAACCTTCCCGAAGACCAATCGGCCATTTGCCATTCTGCGAATTAACCGGCTGGCCGTTGACCCATAACTTGACGTCTTTCGTCTGCCGGGCTTTGATTTCAAGCGCAAGGTCCTTTCGGGGACCATTTACCAGGGGAATATAAAGCTGACGCGCTTTCTCCGAGAGAACATCCATCAGTTTCCGCCAAGTCGTCAGTATGACAACCATATCCTGCGGATCGGCATCGGGACGGGACTGCAAAGCCGTCAGCCGTGCAAGGAGTTCCTTGATGGGCTTGGCCTCCGCCGCCAGCGCGGGATTATTTAAGGCCGCCGCCAGTTCAGGCTGTTCGGCCGCTCTGATTTTCGCGGCGCATTGTTCCTTGAGATATCGGTCATCATCTGTTTTGATCTGCCGCTCTGAAGCAGCATCGGCGCTGAATACAAACCGACCGAAATATTCCAGGTCGTGAAATCCATTCTGCAGGGGCGGCCAGCAGGTAAAATGCTCAACGTCCGGACCGGTCGTTGTGTCCCGGGCAATATTGAACGGCCATTCATCGCCGCCTTTCGGCGTCTTTTCCAGGACGGCAAACGGAATGCGGACTTCCAGGAGCCAGCCTTTGTCCCATTTGCCGGGCCGGACCTCCCATTTCCACGGCTTCGCGTCTTTTATATCCTGACTAACTGCATTCCAGCGCGCGCCGGCGCTGTTGGCAACCAGCTGGAAATACTTCGGGCCGGCTACCGGCTGAAAAAACATTTCAATGGCGTCATCCTCCCACAAGGCCTCGCCATCCGCGGGAGATGCCTTCATCTTTTCAGGCTGGGGTTCTAAACACTTGATGCAGAGATAAAGGCTGTCATCCGTCCATCCGGCGCGGAAAAACGTCCGTTTTTCAACGGCGCGCTCCTTGCCGCCCAGGATAAAAAATCCGCCGGCTTCCGGAAGCTGTTGCCAGGCGGCCTCGTCCGCCTTGCCGTCCATGACGGGCGCCGCGGCCAGGCGATAGCACCGATATTCCGGCACAACCGCCGCGAAAACATGCGCGATCCCCATGGAGAAAATTGCAACCATTGCGAGCAAACTACGCTTTGATTGTCGAGTAGACATATCTGTTCTCCTCATTTAGGTTTGCTTTGTATTCACCGTTTCTTCTCTCTTTCGATATGAGAAGTGTCACACTATTCAACCTTGTGAGGCGATCATTATGCCCCTCACAGAACCGGACGTGCACGTTTTATGCATCCGGCTCTTCAGTAATCCTTACGTCGCGAACTTCAGCGTGTAGAAGTTATGCGCCAGTCTTGGAATTGGCAACGGATGCAGCTCGAGATAGTTCCTATAGCTCCCCATGTTAAACCGCTTCTTTTGACTGCGCCGGTTCAGCCATCTCATTGCCAGTTTGAGCGCTTTCACGTAATAGCTGCGGATCATCACGTAGTTCCCGCTCACCCCGTAATATTGGTAATGCCCGGTCACTTTTGCCTTTAATACCGGCCACCATTCTTGCACTGGACTGGCATTCCGCACCGCTTTCAACCAGGCATTCAGTTCTATGCATTTCTTCCGAAACTTCTTCCCGCTTGTCCTTCGGCCAAGCAAGAATCGGCCCTTGCGACTGTGCCCACAATAGTGCGTAAAGCCCAGAAAGTCGAAGGTGTTGGCCTTGCGATTCTGCCGCCGCGCGTTTTCTTCTTCATATCGCCCAAAACTTATTACGCGGCTTTTCGTCGCGTTGAGTTCCAGTCCGTATTCCGAAAATCGCGCCTTCATCTTTTCCATGATCCCTGCGGCTTCGTCAGCGTATTGCACCATGCAGATAAAATCATCCGCATAACGCACCAGCCTCACAACTCCCCGCATCCCTGGCTTTATTTCTTTCTCCAGCCATTCATCCAGCACATAATGCAGATATATGTTCGCCAGTATCGGACTCAGATTGCCGCCTTGCGGCGTCCCTTCTTCGCTCTCATACCGCTCCCCGTCTTCCACGTATCCGGCCTTTAGAAATCTCCGGATCAACAATAGAAAGCTTGGGTCGTTTATTCTCCTACCCATGACCTCAATCAGCCTCTCGTGCGATACGTTGTCAAAGTATCCTTTGATGTCCGCCTCTATCACGTGGTTGATTGGTTCGAGCGTAAAGGCCGTGTTCACCGCTTTCAACGCCTGATGGCAATCCCGCCCCGGACGAAATCCATACGAACTATCCAGAAAATCCTGCTCATAGATCGCCCCCAGAATTCCTGCCAGTCCTTTCTGGACTGTCTTGTCTTCTACTGCGGGCAGTCCCAGCGGCCTTTTACTGTGTTCGTCTTTCGGTATGTAGACCCGGCGTACCGGTTGCGGCTTGTATTGCTTCGCCTTCATCCGCTCCACTAACCGTTTTATGTTCCCATCCAATTGCTTCCCATATTCCTGCCAGCTGACCCCGTCGATCCCACTGGCTCGGTTTCGCTCAAGTCTGTTGTAGCACCACTTGAGATATTCCTCGTCCAGCAGGTGCGCCAGTGTCGTAAACCGACACCCGCTCTCGCGCTGCGCTCGTCCCGCTATTCGTTCGAGTATGATTTGCGTCCGGGTCTCCATCTTTGCCTATGGCGTCCGCCTCCTCCTCTAACGAGCGTTCTACTGCTGACCCCTTCAAGTGGGCTCTACACCCTCGCCGCGCATTACCACGACTACTCCTTTACTATGGGTCCGTCCGACTACCCTTCCGGCTTACCTCCGCCTCGCTTCTTCAGCTTGTTGGAGACTCGCGCTTCCGCTCCGGTAGGGTTCTCCCAAGTTCCGGCATGAACTCATTGACAACCCGCCACGGCCTTAGACCCCGGCCTGTATCCATATGCTCACCTTTTACGCATACTTCGTTGCTGGTTTCCAGAACATGAACTCCTTGACCGCAGACAACATGGAATATTTCGGGGCTCGATCCCTTCACTTGCGTTGTGGCTGATTATCTCCTTCTCTATAGCTCCGCACCGTTCGTTGCCTCCCGATGCGTATAGTCCGTTATGGCCTGATGGTTAATCTTTGGCCATCCCCGTTAGCTTCCCGCTCCGGGACAGTTCACGCCAGCTTCGCTTGGCGCACTCATGACATTTCCTTTCGTTTTTTGGACTGCAAACTCAGGCCGGATCAGTTCCGACCGTTTGATTGACCTATATGCCCGCCCACTCCATTCAGCATGCCGCCGGTTGAAGATGTTATACTCCTGGAAATCCGGGCCGCCGATTCACGCGCGGCGCGAATGAGGCGCTGGCCCTCGGCGCCCTGGAATCGAATGGCGGGAACCAGCAGCGCAACCGCCGCCACGACGGCGTCATCCTGCCAAACCGGGCAGGCAACTCCATAAACCCGGTCCATAATACGCGCGAATTGCTGGTCCTTGCGGACGACAAAACCCTGCCGCTGGATTTGGCGGAGGGCATGATGCAATTGCGCTTCCGTGGTGATCTTCGGCCAGTTCTTGCGGGGCAATCCCTGCTGGCCAATAACCGTTTTTATCTCGTCAATTGACTGATAAGCCAGCAATAACCGGCCGCTGGCGCTCTGGTACACATTTTCCCGGAGCACGAATTCAGGCCGGATTTGCAGAGTCCGATTGCCGTTGGCGTGGCACAATACATAACGCCGCCCCTGATGGATAACGGCCAGAAGCGCGGTTTCGCCCAACCCGTTCGCCAGGCGGACGATTTCCGGTTCAGCCACGCGTGTCAGGCACTGGCGATAAAGCCCCTTGCTCCCCATATGGTCAAGCCAGGGTCCGAGTTGATAGCCCAACCGGTTTTCGCTCCGGGTGACAATACTATGTTCCGCCAGGGTTTTTAAAATATTGGCGCAAGTGGCCGTATTAAGGTGCATGCGGCCGGCAATGGTCTTCAGGCGCCGGGGCTGGAACGGCTCTTCGGCCAGGTATTCAAGAATCGCGACGGCCCGGTGGAGGACTTGAATCATTTTATATTATAAAGCAACTATTTATAAGGATTAAGATCGTATGGCGCGCAAGCAAGATTGTCAATAAAAAACCAATTAAAAAACGCGCGCCTACCCGAGCTTTTCCCGGATGGCGCGGCGCCGGTCGGTAAGATCGTTGCCGTCGGATACACAAAACCAATATTTACAGCCGGGACATTTCCGCCCTGCCAGATAGTCGCAAAATTCAATAAAAGACGGGCATTCCCGGGTCGAAGCGGCATAGGGAACATAAACCAATTTCCGCCCCAAAGCCCTGAAGACCTCGGCAATGTCCATGTAAGGATACCAAACTTCAATGCCCCAGATTTTAAAATCGGCCCGTTGCAACGTTGCCAGGTGCTGCCGGTATGCGCCGCAACAGTGGATAAAAACCCCGCCGAATTCATCGGCAATGCGCTTCAAGCGCGGAATCTCAAATTGCGCATATAAATCGGGGCTGAGCAAGGGCATATAATCCTGGGTAATACCAACGCCTTGTCCATCGGGAAGCACTATATACGGCCAGATATTACCGACAACCCTGGATGGCCCGATGATCTCGCAAAACCGCCGGAAATATTCAATTAATGTATCCGTGATCCGATCCAAAACGGATGCAATTAATTCCGGATCGGTGTACAAGCCGCAGATCAGTTCGGTCTGGTCAATCAACAGCGCCAGGGTGTTCAGCAGGCCCTGGAAATCGGGCGTGCGCACAAAAATTTCGCCGTTTTCCAGGCGTTCGCAAACGCGTTGATACAAATTCACCGCTTTCTGGAAGTCGGACTCCTCAAAACTCTGGCGACAGACCAGATTTTCCAGGTCCTTGATAGCGCGGGCGACGGGATGAATATGAACTCTTTGTTCGCCGCTGGCCGGAATGATTTTTCCGCCCCAGAGCGCCGCCGTGGAAATAGTGCCGAAATCCGGCCAGACTGTCGGCAAAATATACGGCTCGCCCGAGGCTCCGTCCGCCTTAATGGCCGCACAAGCGCCGTCAACCATCAATTCGAAGTCCGGCTCCTGGCGATAGGCGGTGGAAGAATAGACGCTTAATAATGCCCCCCCGCTCTCGCTGGAAAGAAACCGTCTAAACGCGGTCAGCGCGCCTTGAATGCGTTCGGTGGTAAATCCGGTTGACATTTTGTTTTCAGATCGGATTTTATGCGATAAAATCCTCATGGCCGGAATGTGTCTTCGTGCATGCCCATTGAATTGGGGTAGAGTGCCGCGCCAAACGAGGGGAGTCAAGGAAAACCGTCATTCGGCGGTAATCCCCTCAGAACGTGGTGGAAGACGTGGCATTACAGGATTGGACATCGCACGGCAGGTGTAGCGGCCTATATAAAAAGTGATGTCAACAAAAACCCCTTCACCCCCGTGAGCGTCAAAAAGTTGACTTCACAGGACGACCTTGGACACGGTTAGCGTTTT
>Ga0247841_10013019_pt1 | contig 10729 bp, 10 predicted proteins | sample LaCruzMarch2015__2_FD_192410 | JGI IMG/M metagenome (GOLD analysis project Ga0247841, IMG submission 192410) | Freshwater microbial communities from meromictic Lake La Cruz, Castile-La Mancha, Spain - LaCruzMarch2015_18m | ecosystem: Environmental > Aquatic > Freshwater > Lake | place: Spain...
CGATTTGCTGTGATTTATGAATATGTCCTGAGATAATAGCTTCCTGAGGTACGCTATCGATATCTATACCATCTTCAGCAGGGAATCCTGATTCGTATTCCGCACCAATGAAGGTCTGGTGAGCTATTAGTAATGTTGCGCCGTTGTCTCTTAGGTAGCTGCTTTTATTTAAAAAATCAGATTTGCTGTCAGTGAATGAAATAAAACCTATCCTATCGATAATTATAGGGTTATCTACTATATTTAAAGTATAATGGTATTTTTGTCGAAGGCAATTTAAAGGCGATGCTCCTGCATATTCACTATCTCCTAAAATCATATCGTGATTACCTACCAGTATAGTCACTTTAAATTGCTTACTTAATTCTCGTAACCATCTATCCCAGAAATTTAAAACCTCGGACCTTATTACTCCGTGTGTATCAAATAAATCACCTAATATAATTATATTATTTACTTTATTTTGGATAGCTGTATTTTTAATGAAATTTAACAAATTTTCCGATTCTTTTATATTGTTTTGCGTAACATGAGGGTCTCCCACGTATATATACTTGTTATTATTAAGTATCTCATTGTGTATGAAAGAATATTTGTCTTTTATATAATAAGGGACTCTTATTAATCTAACTCCCTCTTTTTCACAGATTTTATTTTTAATTAAATCTCGACCATGTTGGGTATCAACATCCGAGCTACCTATTTTCTCAAAATGATACTCCCCATCGTACTCAAAGGCTAATTTTAGTTCTTCGCAATATCCATCTAATTCTAGACTGTACTCCGTATTAGGATTAACTAACCACTCAGGTCGTGCTTTTTCAAAAGACTTCCCTGTAATTTCTTCAAATATATTTCTACACAGAATCTCTTTTTTATTTTTTTTGTTTTTTATGTGCGGCAATATTTTATTAACTTTAATAGCAAAAAGTGTAGTTTCATACTTGTTTCCGTCAGGACCTAACACTTCTAATTTCTGCCTATTTGATTTATATTCTTTTGTTAGTAAGATATATCCTATATCCTTTAGAATATCAGATACTTCCGAAGTATCGTATTGTCTTTTACCAGCGCAATAGCTACACCTATGCCCTCTAGAAAAAACTTTAAAAGACATAGGAAAAATATGTTCTTTATTGCACTGAATTGTTAATTTCTGCAATGAGTTCTCGTATTCATTTTCTAGTAGTGTATAGCCTACACTTTCTATAGCATCTCTTACAAAGTCTATATCGTGTTTAGATGGCATTATTCCTCCGTCACAAACATAACATCATTGAAATCAACAAACACAAAAGGACCTTCTACAGCCGGAGATTCATAAGGGCGCTGAGTTGTAAATTTAGCATAAAGAACTTCTTCATTAATATGAACCTTAGAGCCAGCCTTAATAGTTCTTCCTTCGTCAATATAAGCGTCAGATAGAACTTTTAGGGCTATGATAGTGCTCTTCTGTTTAACAGAAGCAAATCCAGATTTAACTGAGGATTCAATCTTTCTTTCACCTTTATAGGGCTCTGTCATAATCTTTAAATTAAGTGTTTTGTTTTTCATATATCTACTCCCTTAAGTCGTATAATCTTAGTTTCTAGTAAGTTTAATTGTTTAGCAGCGTTTAATACGCCACCCCAAGCATTTTTATTTTCAACTTCTTCAGCTATGTCGTCTGAACTAGCTGTAATATCATAAATACCTACAGGACCTGAACCATCCACACCTTCAATTGTACTATCAGCACTAAGATGGGTAGCTCCATTTAAAATCTCAATAACAAAGTCTTCAAAGATAGGAAGCTTAGGAATAGCTTTACCGTCTTTCTCATCTTGAATAAAACTCTCATTAAGGGCTTTAGTTAGGATTTTAATATCCTCTGTCTTCAGAGTATGTCTTAAAGAATTGATTCTGTAAAGGATTTTCTTATCTGTAGGGTACATTCTAATCAAGGTCTTAGAATACTCCTCAATCATAAACCCTACCATACGACCGATACATACTGAGCGCCAAACTGTTGTATATTCGCCAACATACTTATCGATACCAGTAATCAAACCTTGGATACATATATCAATAAAATCAATTAATAGTAAATGACTTTCTGGAGTACTGCGATAGAATATCTTGGCACGATTGATAGCTAGTGGTAAGTTATTTTCAATCAGAAGGCTTCTAGCTTTTAAGAATCTGTCGTATATGGATTGAACGTGGTCTGGTAGGGGTCCACCCCAATTATTAACAATAAAGTGAATTAGATTGTAATTACCGTGAAATTCTAGTAGTTTACGAGGATTGTTACTTCTTAAAGCTGGAGATATGGATTTATTAAAAACAGCAGGACTTTCTCTGAAAAATGGCTTTGCGTTAAGAATATTACCTAACTCATGATTAATATGTCTAATAAATAGCGTATAAACCTGAACGGCTTTAGCATAGCGTTTAATAGCATTGAAAAAATAGCGTTCGAGGTCCATAACAGTCTCTACCTGTTTTTTCTGGTCTCCGCCGATACCTTCGTTTGCAATCAAGGTTTTATTAATACGGGCAGCTAATTTCTGAAACTCTCTATCCGTAAATCTTTTTTTATTAACCATGATATATTATACCATAAGATTAAACGTATCTATCGTACCATTCGCCTCTTTATACCATTCAATTCGCTTCTTTAGCTGAGCTTTTAGTTTAGGGTTATTTGTTATGTCAAAATCGTAAATCATTGTAGCTGGCTTAGGTTTATGAAGATGCTTGTACTTACTTATTTCTAGCTTTCTAGTAGACCTACCCATAGTTCCTTGTTTGGTGATAATCTCAGAACTACCACCAACGCAATTTATGGTATTATGTGTCGGGTATAGGTTAGTTCCTGTAGCGATAGCTCTAGTTCCAATTAAGACTTTTATTTCGCCCTTATTGAATTTATCGACCTGTTCTTGAGAATCTACCGGCTCTAATCCCCAAACGGCAGCATCTTTCTTGGAACCTGAATGAACATATCCGTAGGGAACAGTTAGTAAATCTGTAATCAACTTAATCTGACGAAGCTCCTCAACCAAGATAAGAGTAGACTCTTGCTTATTTTCCCATTTGGAATTAGCTATCAAAGCAGCGGTCTTAGCTACCTCCTTATTATACAGAAGATGCTCTCTCTTATTTTCAATAGAATCTTTCTTGTTTATATTAGATGGGGTAAAAGTCTGCAATATGGTAAAATTAAGTGGGCATAAATACCCTTGAGAGATAGCTTCGTCAATAGACATCTCATAGACGCATTTACCGATAATTGAATTAAGTAGCTTCTCAGTTCCATCTCCACGAGTCTGGGTAGCTGATAGGAAGAATCTATAAGGAATATCAGCTAGAACACCGTGGCAGACTTCTTCAAGCGTCTCAGCAGCAAACGTATGTGATTCATCCACAATCATCATTTGCTTAGAGGCAAAGAAATCAAACGCTGGAGTTCCTTCTTTAAGATTAGCCAAGGACTTACTGATGGCGATTGTTATTTTCTTAGTTATGTCTTTTTTACCATCGCCGTAGCCACCAACATATCTCTTACCCAAAAGCTCCGTAAAGCCCTTTAAGAGTTCGTTAAAGATAGATTCACTAGGAGTTACTACAACTGTATCCAAACCTGTATTACGAGCCATTAGCTGCGTGATGAAGGATTTACCGCATCCGGTAGGTAAACTGACGCAAGCGTGTCTAGCTTCCATCATTTTTTCCATAGATAACGATTGGTAAGGATACGGTTCAAATTCTGGCATTTTAGCCCAAGGTAGTGGCTTAAATTTAGGGTAGGAGATTTCGTTTATTAAGGTAAATGAAAAAGGAAGATAGCTCAATAATCCGGGTCTAACCCAGTATCGATCCTTATCTTGAAACAATAGATTCTTATCAAGGTCTCTTAAAAGCTCAGCTTTCTCATATTCCCATCTATCTGGGTCGCTATTCTTTAGCCAATACTTATGTTCGTGTTTCTGAAGTAATATCTGTACTGAAGTTTTACGATATGAAAAGTCTTTCTTCATACCTTCTAGAATTGCCGGGTCGGCATCTATATAAGCTTTACTAGGATTTTTAATCGTTACTTTCATATTCTCCTAATTTAAAGTGAGCAAGGTAGGGCGCTACTCCTACTACCTTATTTTCTTTGAGCACCTCAAGTGTCCTACTTCGCTGACTAACAGCTACTCTTCTTCGGCTTGTCACGGTAAAAGGTCTGGCTCTCTGAGCGTGTCTCTAATGATATGGACGGGCAGATGTCCAGCCCCACTGAAGGTATCACAGCTTTCCACGCCGCTTGCTCATTATTATTATACCATAAAAAGAACAATCTTTAAGTCAAAGAGGTGTTTATGGCAATTTCAATGAAAGAAATTTTAATGGGTAAGAAGCTGGAAGATATTCCTAAAGAACATGCAGCTAACCTAGCGATAGTACTTGAAAGAATAAATAAGGTAAGAGAGAAATACGGTAAGCCAATGAGCCCTAGTTCTGTTTACAGAAGTATGGCGGAGCATTTAGCTATTTATGCTAGAAAAGGGATTACAGACCAGAAATTAATTCCAATGAAAAGTAAACATTTGTTTGGTCAAGCTATTGATATTGCTGACCCGAATGGAGAGTTGGATAAATGGTGTAGAGCTAACGAAAAATTCTTATTAGAAGTAGGTCTTTGGCTTGAGCATGATTCTAAAACACCGGGATGGGCACATTTTCAGATTGTACCTTACGGCTCTTGGACTAATGGTAAAACTATTTGGTTTATGCCTTAACGAGGTAATGGGTGGGCTTTTCTTTGTTCTTTCAGTTCGTCATGATCTAGTCCACCCCAAGCTACCTTACCTTCAGCACTAAACTTAAATCCCTTAGGTAGGTAAGTTATTTTACAGCGGCAGTTTGGATGTAGTCCGGGTAGCTTAGGATTAGGGTCTCCGACTTTATGATAGCCAGCACCAATTTCAGACAATCTCCACAAACGAGGAGTTTTTCTATCTGGCAATAAATGTAATATAAATTCTTCAGGTCCAGTAACGTCATCCACGGTTACAATAAAGAAAACAGTAGGGTCTTTATCTCCAACATCCTCAGCGACTGTTTGAATTTGTAACGCAGTTCCAGTATTCACAGCTTTATTAGTCTCGCTATTAACAATCAGTTTTAAATGCTTTTGAGCCTTTCCCATCTCTTCAACAACAATCTTTCTAATTTTACTTGGAGCTATTTGCTTATTCTTAGCAAAAGTTTCCTGAGCGTAAGCATTTGCGCTTTGAACAGCCTTAGCTTGAGTTCTTTCCTTAAGAGCATCGATATAATTAGATGCGACTCTTAAACAACCCTTTAGAGTATCTTCCTCATCCTTATTAGGCTTCCTATGACCTAGCGCCTGTAGGAATAACGATGTTAGATTACTTCTAGTTGTGGTAAAAATTATCCTCTTATTTCTAGAAAGCTTCGGTATAATGCCCAAGAAATCCAAAGTGATTTCATCAAATTGAGCACCGATGATTTCTTCAATCTTATCGATAATCTTAAGTGAAAGTCCTTTCATAGTTTATTGCTTTTCTTAAGATTTTCTTCAGCAGTCAGGTACTGAAGATTCCATGGAACATGTAGTCCACAGATATCTTTATGTTTTAAAGGTACAATATGGTCAACATGATACCCCTCAGGACAGTTTTTATAAATTTCTTTGATTTCTTTGTTGAAATCTTTAAAGGTAGCTCTTTGAATTCTAAATCTTCTTTCGGCTGTTTTCTGCCTGTATATGTATGAATTATTTATTCTGTGGCGCTTTACTGATTCGTGGCTTTTTTCTTTATTCTCTAAAAACCATTTGTAATTAGCTAATCTCTTTTTTTCTGGATTATTAGTTTTCCATTCTTTTATTTTTTTATTAACTCTGTCGGCGTTATTTTTTCTATATTTACTTAAATAATTAGAAACGCAGTCTTTACATTCATTCCTATAAGCTACCTTTGCTTTATACTGCCTTCTAGGAAAACTACCTACATCTTTAGATACATTACATATCTTACAAGTTTTATTCATTTAACCGAAGTCCGTCTTTAAGAATTAATTCTTCTAGATTTTCAGCAGTCATTTTAGACTCCGACTCCCATTTTTTTAAAATCCCATCAACCAGTTTTTTTTGAGCGGAAGCTACCTGAGGTTTATTAGACCTTATCTTTGCTTTTTGAGATTTACGAAGATTAGATAAATCAGTTACTTTTTTACGAAGCTCGACGACAGATGGTTTTTCTCCTTTCTGGACTAGGCTTTCAAGTTCGTTGATATGACTATCAAGCTCTGTCATTTGACCCGGCTCCATTTCTTGTTCTTCTTCCATTGGAACTTGCTCCATACCTTGTTCGTCCTGAGGCATACCACCTTGCTCTTCTTGCATAGCGGCTTCTTCTTCACTCATAGGTTGACCTTCTTGACCGGGCTGACCGCCTTGCATAGCAGCCTGTTGAGCAGCCATTTGCTGAGCCTGTTGCTCCATTTGCATTTGCATAGCTTCAACTTGAGCGTCTTTCATACCTTGCTCGTAACCGAGTCTAAAAGCTAAGTCAGAAGACTTAATCAATTGCGCTCTCATTTCTTTATACTTGGCTTTATAGTCCATTGACATAAATTCTCCTATTCGTTTTCGTCTAAATAATCTTTAAGTAATTCTTGTAGTATCTTGAATGAATCAGACCTTGTAGCATAGAAAGCCTTAACTGCGTTTGGATTAAACTGAGCTAAAGTTTGTATATGTGCGGTTTGAAATTGGTTCTGAGTAAACTTTAACATAGGGTCTAGTCTTGCGGCTGGATTATCCATGAATTCACTAACGATTTCATTTACTCCAACATAAGAACTCATTATTGCTTGATACTGCTCATTAAACGGCATAGCGCCGCCCATGTGAGGACCAACCGGCTGTTTATCAACTTCGTCCATTACATCATCGTAAGTATAATGAATAGGCATATCTCTAGCTAAACGTTGAGATTCGCCTTCTTTTGTTTCAGCATCATATCCAGCAAATGAGATATAACAAAGCTGAGCTAGTTCTTGGTCAATTAAAGGAAATATTTTTTCATTAAAGAAATCTTGGAATTTCAGAATAAGAGGTCTTAATCCGATATCTCTAGCGGCAGTCATTTTGTATTCGTTAGACGACTCAGACATACTCTGTTGAGAAGTAGCTCTTGATAAGTGACCAAAGCCCGGAAGTTCGTCTGGAGACATACCGAAAGCCATAAGGATATTGCGAGTAGTTTGGTCGAATAGGTACTGGAATTCACCATCTTTACGTTGCGGTTGAGTAGATACCCAATTCACTTGGTCTTTAGCGCCAACTCCGAAAATAGGTGTACGGAAAGAGTTTGTTACGTTATTGATAGATGCATTATACTGTTGCTTAATATCTTCAATTGTAGATGAATCAATTTCATCAGAATTAATAACTAACATACCACGAGCAGCACGACCGTTCTGGAAATATAGTTTATTGTAGATTTCAATTGAGGTATGAGTTGTAACTGAGGTAATAATCGTATCAAGTGGAGTTACAGGGTAGCCGTTATGTTCAATATCTGAAGAAGGATACAAGTTATAAACCAACATCTCTTTAGGTGTAAAAGCTTGACGAGGAATACCATCTACTACTTGAATATAAGCGTATTCATCTTGCTCAAGGGCTCTTGGGTCGATTTTAACACCGGTAAGACTTTCTATCAGTTTAAGTGAATTTCTTCTAATACCTTCAGCAGATTCACCTTTCTTAACAGCTCTATACATCGTACCAGCATCTACCGCTCTAAATCTATTAAAATCCTCATTATCGCTGTCTGAATAAACAATTTCAGTAGCAAATCTACCAAGGGCTAATCCATTTCTAACTGAAAGGTCAAGATACTCAGAGAGAGTCATTTTTTCTTCTTCTCTTAATCCTTCCGTATAACCACAATTCACCAATAGTTTAGTAAATTCAGATATTCTTTGTTGAACTTGAACCATTTGTTCTGGTTCGATATAATCTTTTAGTTCTGTTTTAATATCTACTTCAATACCAATATCAAATCGGTCCTTACGAACGTGACCAAACATCGATAGGTGATTACCTCTTGCTCTTAAGATACCGGCAATAAGGTGATTCTGAACACGAATTTGTTTAATGATAGAATCTGGTAAAAGACCACGCTTAGTTTTAAATACACCAGCGTAGTGGTCAACCTGATTAGGCTGCTCTGTAAAGGCAAGTCTAGGAGAGCTTTTTTTATTAGCTATACCTGTAGCTGATTTAATCAAATCAGACATCTGATAGTCTTTACCAGCATTTTTTAGAATAGCGTTGTTGTACGTTTCTTGTAGAGTTTGAACATCATCTCTATTTAAATTCTCACCGCCAGCGGCGTGAATTACTTTTTTATCACTCATATTATTCCGCCGTTAAAAAGGTTACAGTGGCTGTATCTTGTGAATTATTTGTTATATCAGCCGATGACATAGTTGTATTTTGCATAAAACAACCTGATTTAAGCTTAATACCTAGAAGAACAGGCTCGATAGTATTTGAGTTGGTTCCGTTAATACTGATAGATACTTTCTTGTCAGATTCAACGTAAAGGAACTTCTTAGACTGATTAAAAATTCTTAGGTTTTCTGAGATATTTGATTCTTCTGGAAGTGCGCTTAGGCTGTAGAACTCAACTTTATTGTCTTGAACATCTGTAATTTGATAAGTACCTTGAGATACAACCGAAAAGCCAGAATCAATAGCTACGTCATCACCGATCTGAACACCTGCCGAAGAATAAGCTCTAACTTGGTCAGCAAAGCCAGCGCCAAGAGTCACGGGACCTTCTGCTGAAACAGATGGATTTTCTACTGTAAAAGATGTAGAGGTTTTAGATAAGACTTTGAATTTACCTTGATTAGCTACGTTAAATTGAGAGCCAATTCTAACTTCGTCGCCCACTACAAGAGAAGCTAGGTTTAGTAGAGTTCCGCCAGAAGATGTGAAGGTAGCTAGTGTGGCGTTTTTAGTTACTGTGATTTCAGAGGTAGCGTCTTGAGCTAAACTTCTGAGTACTCTAAAAGCAGGAGCTGTTCCTGAATTATGTTTTAAACTGTAAGTATTGGCAGTACCAGCCTTAAGGCTTAAATCATAAGTAGTAGTACCATCGTCAGACAATGCTACTTCACCAGAAAACAGACTTAAAGTCTGACCGGGAGCTAATCTAACTGTAGATGCGCTAGGTTCTTCAATAGAAGCGCCTTGGAGGTCATTTACCCACTTAAAAACGGAGCGACTTGGGTTATTTGTAGGATTCTCGTCCTCGTATGCGTTTACTGCTATAAATAAATTTAATTTACTCATTTAATTCCTCTTTTTCGTAATATTTGAAAACCAATCCCTTGGCTGTCTTTTGTTTGCCTTTACATATTTTAATAACCCAAGAATTATCTATTCCGTATTTATCTTTTACATCAGCAGCACTGTTAAATATTTCTTGAGTGGTCGTACATAATATTTTTCTTGCCGCATTTCTTCTTGTTGCGGAAAACTTTAATTTAGTTGCTTCTGAAACAATCTTGTTTTTGTGAGATTTACTCATTTTTTCTCTAGACTCTTTAGAAAATGTCTTACCTTTATTACCTACACTTATTTTTAATTTAGTTTCCTCAGACATAGGTTTGCATTTTATACCAATCCTACCTTTTGAAATAGCCAAACACTCCTCTTTCGTTCTTTTTCTACCAGATAACTTCTTTGATATTTTTTGAATTGATATATCTGATAAAACAGACCCTAAACCGCCTTCTTTAAGGTTATAGCCAGTAGGAACCATGGATTGTAACTCTAAAATCCAGTATTTTTCTTTATTATTTAATTCATTAATAGTATCTGATTTATCTATTTCTTCTATCTTAAAATTATCTTTACCGTATTTTAATATAGACTTAGATATAAGTGGAATCGGTCTATTTCTGGCAGGGCTACAATGTTTTCTCCACCTTACTGCTAAAGTACCTTTAGTCTGCCCAATATAAACCTTATTATTTATAAGGTTAGTTATTTTATATACTAATCCACCACTAGACATCTAAAAACTCTCCGGTATTACATCATTATACCATAAAGATTGCGTTTTCTGCGTAAAAACCTTGAATTATTAAAGATTTTTGCGCCAATTACATCCACAAAACCTTCTTTTTGGTCGGAGCTGTGTCATCTTTCTTTTCATTTTCGTAATTAGGAGCTAACTCTTTGATTTTATTAACCATTATGTTAGTATTAGCTTTTGCTACGGCTTCTTTAACGCCATTCAACTGAACATTCTCTTTAGCAGCCAAAGGATAGGTAAACATGATTTTACCGCCTTTAGCGAATATATTCTGAAATGGGTATCTAAGAGAATCCAAAGCATCTGAATAGCCGTCAGAATCATGATATGGCTCCCCTTCAATAACATCGCCCTTACGGTCCAACTGCCACTTATATTCACCAAAAGAGTCAATATAGTGCTTATTTTTAGGAATATCTAATATGAAAAACCTTCGAGTATTTGAGGAATCTACAATCCTTGATTGAATAGCCGCAATACCGTCAGCTACAACTTTCTTGAATTCTGGACATTTTAAACCGTGTCTTTTGAGGGTAGCTATGTATGCCGGGTAGGCTTGGTCAACATACCACTTATCCACACCCCATAATTGATTCAGTTCTTTAATGTATTTA